>Ga0214471_10000977_pt1 | contig 23183 bp, 17 predicted proteins | sample RVTome_5_FD_207665 | JGI IMG/M metagenome (GOLD analysis project Ga0214471, IMG submission 207665) | Soil microbial communities from uranium-contaminated site in the Upper Colorado River Basin, Wyoming, United States - RVT142D155 | ecosystem: Environmental > Terrestrial > Soil > Contaminated >... | reverse complement strand
TCGAATGAGACGGGCCTCGGCACGAACATCAGCTCACCGCCCAGGGCTTGGCAGCCAGGCGACCCTCGCGATTAGAATCCCGGCGTAGACTACGCTGTTTCACGAACGATCCATCGAGCCGAGGAGGAAGGCACCATGCCGACGCCCAGATCCATCCTGTCGTTCGCGATCCTGCTGACGTCCGTCACCCTGCTGGCGGGCGTCGCCGCCGGAGCGGCGCAGCAGAACGTCGTCGAGTTCACCCCCACCGTCGGGCATCCGACCTTCGCCGTGCGCGAGCCGGTGCTGACCATTCAGCCCGGCACCATCCTGCGCTCACGAACCAACCACGGCGCCTACTACGACCCGGGCGGCGGCGAGTTTCCGGGCGAGGTGGGCCCCTTCTACATCGAAGGGGCCACCACCGGCGACACCCTCGTGGTCGAGGTGCTGTCGGTGCGGCCGAACCACGATCTGGCCGGCGCGCAGATCTACCCCGATTTCGGCGGCCTCGCCACCGATTCTCGCCTGCGTCTGCTCAACGACCCCGTCCCGGCTCGGCGCTACGAGTGGAGGCTCGACACCGAGGCGATGACCGGAACGGTGGAGCTGCCCGACTCGGCGATGGGCGAGATCACCATCGAGCTGCGACCCATGCTCGGCCGGCTGGCCGTGGCGCCGGCCGGCGAAGAGGCCTACAACGGCCTGTGGCCGGGCAACTTCGGCGGCAACATGGACGCCCAGGAGGTGCGCCCGGGAACGACCGTGTATCTACCGATCTTCCACGACGGTGCCTACTTCTATTTCGGCGACGGGCACGCGCGGCAGGGTGAGGGCGAGGTCAACGGCACCGGCCTGGAGACCTCGATGGACGTCGAGCTGCGCATCGACCTGATCAAGGGCAAGACGATCGACTGGCCGCGGCTCGAAGACGACGAGTTCATCATGGTCGCGGGCAGCGCCCGGCCGCTGATCGACGCCTTCCGCCTGGCCCACGTCGAGCTCATCGAGTGGCTGGAGACCGAGTACGGCTTCGGCCGCTGGGACGCCTACCTGCTGGTGGGGCAACTGGGCGAAAGCTCGGTGGCCAACATCGTCGACCCGATCTATACCGTGGTCGCCAAGTTCCCCAAGCAGTACCTGCCGCCGGCTCGGTAGCCCGACCGCCTCAACGGGTCGTGAAGCGAGCGGGCGCAAGCGGCGCGAGGACAAGGCGCGCGCCCCTTCGAGCGCGTAGGAGGTCAAGTCGGTGCCGGGCAGCTTTCAGCGCCGTGGCTCGGGGCGCTGGGCCGGCATCTGAATGTGCCTGAGAACGCGCGCAACGGTGGGCGGCTTTCGAATCGAAGTCCGACCGGAGTATGATCATACTCAGAATATGATGCCACTGGAGGTGTATGAGCACATGGGCACAACCGCACGAGTTACCGTCACGCTTCCGGCCAAGCTGGTGGAAGAGATTGACCGGCTCGAGAAGAACCGCAGCAGGTTCGTACTCGAGGGCGTTCGACGGGAGCTACGCCGGCGGCGGCGCGACGCACTGGAGCGCTCCCTTCGATCGCCGCACCCGGAGACCTCCGAGCTCGCCGAAGAGGCGTTCACCGCCTGGGCAGACGGCCTCCCCGAGGAGGACGTCGCGGACCTCGTCGACCTGGAGGCGGGAACCGAGGTGCGCTGGATTCCGGACCAGGGCTGGGTGGAAGGCGAAGAGTGACGCTCGAACGCGGCACGATCGTGGTTCTCGGTCTCGATCCGACCGTCGGACACGAGCAGCGTGGCGTGCACCCCTGCGTCGTGGTGAGCGATCCAGACGTCGTGGCCGACCAGCGTTTCCCGCTCATCGGGATCGTTCCGGTCACCGGCACAGCGGGCGAGGGGGCCCTATATCCAGCCTTGAGCCCGGGCGAAAGTGGCCTGAAAAAGCGGTCATACGCTCTTGTCGACCAGGTTCGGTCTGTCGACAAGCGTCGCATCAGGCGCGCATTCGGGCCAGTGGCGCCTGACCAGCTCCGAGCGATCGACGAAGGGCTTGCTCTGTTTCTCGGCCTCGATAGTGAATCAGGGTCAGCAGGTTCGGAGTCAGCCGAGTCGAGCGCACAGGGGCCCACAAGGCGCTGAGTCAGGCACCGATGATGACGAATGCGACTCAGAGGAACTTCAGGTATTCCACCAGGTCCGCCTTTTGCGCGTCGGTCAGGTTCAGCCCGAAGTGCTGGTTGTAGTGGTCGACGACCGCCGGCAGGTCGAGCGCGCTCCCGTCATGGAAGTACGGCGCGTGCTGCCATAGGGCGCGCAGGGGCGTGGTGCGATACAAGCCGGTGGCCGAGCGGGCCGCGTACGCGGGGTCGGCGCCGACCTCCGCAGGAGAGTGCAGGAAAGGCTCGCCGCTCGGCCCGCTGCGCACGTCTGTGTAATTGGGTAGCTGGTGGCACGTGATGCACCCTGCCTCGTTGCGAAACACACTTCCGCCTCGCGCAGCGGACACCGGATCAAAGCTCCCCATCGGTGCTCGGGGGGGCTGCAGGCTCAGCTGGTAGTCGAGAAGCGCCTGCAACTTCGGTGTGACGAGATCCGGAGTCTGGACGATCGACAGGTCGATGCGCGGGTCCTCGAAGCTGCCCTGTCCGCCCATCTGCGATACGCCGACGTAGCTGTTCCAGTACGAGATCGGTCCATCACCGGTGAACGTCTCGAAGTCGACACCGAGCAGGCCGTAGATCGGCGGGATGACGACCGGGATCGACGGCGTGTTCAACGGCATGATGCTGGTGCCGTTGAACCCGTGGTGCCGAGGATCGTACTTACCGGGTCCCCACGCATTGAACTCGGCTCGGGTGGCGTCATCGAGTGCGGGCGAGAGGGCCACGATCGCGCCCACATTCAGGTCGGTATTCGCCCATCCGTCCAGGCGCCTGCCGATGCCTGGGGCGACCGAATCGTCAACCGACGAGTGGCACAGCGCGCAGGTGGTGCCGATACTGGCCAGCTCGCCTGTATCGCTCACCTGGCCGATCACGCCGACGACCGCATTCAAACGGAGCAACTCGAGCGTGACGGCCGGGTCGGTCAGATCGATCTGCCCCGCGTCCACCGCGGCGACCACCTCCGCTGGTAGCGCTTCCGCATCGACCTTCAGGCCAACGGCCAGCGCGGTTGCCGGGTCGACGGTCGCGATCACCTCGTGCAGCCGCAGGACATCGGTCCAGAGCTGTTCGTCGCCGAAGGTGTCGTAGCGGAAGATCTCACGCCCGTTTTCAACCCCGCGAAGAACGTCGCCTTGCTGTTCATTCCCCCGCGTCGCTACCTCGGGATCAGGCGCCGCGGCCAGCAGTCCGACCATCCCCACCGCGAGTGCCGCCAACGAAACCGCGACCGTCACCAACAAATAAACCCGCCGCATCGCATGTCCTCCCTCGTCTCGAGCAGGCCGGAGGGCCTGCACAACTTTTTTTTTGATCTACAAAAATGTTACGGAGCGGGGGAGTCGTTAAGCAAAGCTTTGCGGAGTCACGAATGTTGGCGAGCCAACCAATTCGATCTATTTCCCCGACCTGCCCGTTGCCCCCGACGCCGTACTGCTACTGCCCACTCGCCAGCATGCGCAGGGCCTCGTCCACCGCCTCCCTGAGCTCGCGATCGACCCCGTGTCCCCCGTAAGGGCCGCTGCCGACGGGGACAACTCTTGACTCCGACTTAGTTTATCATGATAATTCGAGTATGTTCCTCGAGCGTGCGTTGCGGCTTCCCACCCGCCCGAACACCTCTTTCTTCCTCTGGGGTCCACGCCAGACCGGCAAGAGCACCCTGCTACGGCACACGTATCCGGAGGCGCCGCGGATCGACCTCCTGTCCTCGAGGGAGTTCGCCCGCTTCGCTCGAGATCCCGGCCTTCTCCGAGAGGAAATGGAAGGTTCGCACGAGCCCCTCGTGGTCATCGACGAGGTTCAGAAGGTCCCCGCCCTGCTCGACGAGGTTCACTGGCTGATCGAAAATCGCGGGATCGTCTTCGCGCTCTGCGGATCGAGCGCTCGCAAGGTGCGCCGCGGGCAGGCGAATCTCCTTGGCGGGCGGGCGCTCCGCCATGAGCTCTTCGGCCTCGTATCGGCAGAGCTCGGCTCGCGGTTCGACCTCGGGCGCGCCCTGAACCACGGGTATCTGCCCCGCCACTACCTGAACGACGCGCCCCGCGGCAGGATCCGCGCATACGTCGACGACTACTTGAAGGAGGAGATCTTCGCCGAGGGCCTGACGCGGAACCTTCCTGCGTTCGCGGATTTCATGCAGGCGGCGGCCCTGGCGGATGGGCAGCTCGTCAACTACTCGACGATTGCGCGCGACTGCGGGGTTTCACCCTACACGGTGAAGGCGTACTTCCAGATTCTCGTCGACACGCTGCTCGGACGCTTCCTGCCCGCGTACAAGCGGCGCCCCAAACGACGCGTAATCCGCGCGCCGAAGTTTTATTTCGCGGACGTCGCCGTCGTGAACCATCTCGCCAAGCGAGGCCCGCTCGAGCCGGGAAGCGAGCTCTTCGGAGCCGCGTTCGAAAACTGGGTCTTTCACGAGCTGTCGGCGTACCGAGCCTACCGCGGCTACCGCTTCGACCTGTCCTACTGGCGGCTTGCCAGCGGCATCGAGGTCGATTTCGTTGTCGATGACGCGCGAATCGCGATCGAAGCGAAAGCCACGGCCCAGGCGCGCGCCGACCACCTTCGCGGGCTCCGCGAGCTCCAGGTCGATCATCCCGAGCTGCAGGCCCGGGTCGCGGTGACCCTCGATCCACGGCCCCGCCGCACCGAAGACGGGATTGACATCCTGCCCGCCCGCCTCTTTGCCGAACGCCTATGGGCGGATGAGCTCGTTCCCTAGCAGATATCCGGCGGATCACCTAGCGGCCGCTGCTATTCATCCCCTGCTTCGTGGCCGCGTACAGCACCGCGCCGGCGATCAGCGCCAGGCCGCCGCCGATCAGCGAGGTCATGTCGGCGCCGGCCAGGATGGCGACGCACACGAGCAGCGCCAGGCCCGGGAAGAACGGGCCGCCGGGCAGCGTGAAGGCGCCGGGGGGCGCCTCGACGCGGCGGCGCAGGACGGGGACGGCGGCGCAGGTCGCCATGTAGAAGACGATGCGGGCGACGGCGCTGGCCGCGGCGAGCTGGGCGAAGGTGCCCGAGAGCGCCAGCGCCAGAGAGACGGCCGCATAGATCAGGATCGAGGCGTCCGGCGTCCGGAAGCGGCCGTGCACGTGGGCGAAGAAGGCGGGGAGCTGCCCCTTCTCGCCCAGCGCGTAGGTGATCCGCGGCCCGGCCAGCATGGTGCCGGCGTTGCTGCCGGCGATCGAGATCAGCCCGCCGATGGCGACCAGGATGCCGGCCGTGGCGCCGAGGAAGACCGCGGCGGCGTCGGCCAGCGGCGTGGTGGAGGTCTCGAGGCCGGGGAGCGTGCCGGCGGCGACGAGCTGGACCAGGAAGTAGATCGCGCAGACGATGCCGATCGTCATCAGCAGGGCGTACGGGGCGTCACGTCGCGGCGAGCGCGCCTCGCTCGCCGGGATGGTGATCAGCTCGTAACCGCCGAAGGCGAACATCAACAAGAGCACGGCCTGGCCGAAGCCGCCGAACTGCACGTCGAGCAGGCCTTCGAAGCTGCCCACGTCGATGTAGAACAGGCCGATCACCATGAACAGCAGCAGCGGCACGAGCTTGGCGACGGTGAATACGTTGATCGCCAGCGAGCCGTAGCGCACGCCGGCGAGGTTGATCGCCGCCAGGATGCCGATCGTCAGCGTTACCACGAGACCGGCGCCCCACGGCTCGTTGGCGGCGGCCCAGAAGCGGCCGGTGTACAGCGCGAGGGCGTTGGCGAGCGCCGCCTGCGAGGCCACCCGCGTCACCCACATCATCCAGGCGACCTCGAAGCCCACGAAGGGCCCGAAGGCCGTCTTGGCGTAGACATAGGGGCCGCCGGCGTCGCGGAAGCGGGTCCCCGCTTCGGCGAAGCACAGGACGATCAGCGCGTTGGCGATGCCGGCGGCGACGTACGGCAAGGGGCTCGACGAGACGCTCACCAGGGCGGCGACGGTCGCCGGCAGCACGTAGATGCCGCTGCCGATCACCTGGTTGACGCCGACGGCGGTGAGGTCCCACCGTCCCATCGCCCGCACCAGCGCCGGACGCTCCCCGGCAACGTCCTGCGGCCCCGGCTCCACCTGTCCCACGCGAACCCCCTTTCGGCCGCGCCTTGGTACCAGCGTTCACCAGGTTGCGTCAAGAGGGACGGGCCAACGAAGCCCCACGAACCTTGACCTGCGGGTCCGTTTACGCTTCATTCTTCGCATCCGGCCGGCGATCCGCGGCAAGCCGGGGAACCGACCCCATACCGCGGTTGTCCTCAACCTCATCGAAGTTGCGTTCCGAACCGCTCCCCCCGGACCATCCCGGGAGGAGCGGCAGACGAGAAACGCCGGGAGAGCTGTCGATGAAACGACTCCGTTGGATGTCCTCGCAGGCCCCGCGCCGCGGCGGCGGGTGGCGCCGCCAGGCCGGACGCGCGGCGGTGCTGGCGGTGGCCCTCGCCGCCGCCGTCGCCCCCGTGGCGCCCTCCGCCGGGGCGACGCCGCAAGCGCGCGCCGCGTACGCGATCACCGGGGCCACCGTCATCACGGCGCCCGGCAACACGGTCGAGAACGCCACCGTCGTCATCCGCGACGGGCTGATCGAGGCGGTCGGCTCCGGCGTCACCGCGCCGCCCGACGCGCGGCTGATCGACGGCAGCGGCATGACGGTCTTTGCCGGCTGGATCGACGGCTTCTCCGAGGTCGCCATCGAGCCCGAGGCGACGGAGACCGGCGAGGCGCCGGGCCGCGGTGGCGGCCGCGGCGGCCGCGGCGGCGGCCAGCAGGCCCTGCAGATGCTCGAGCTCGGGGCACCGGGGGTCAACCAGCAGGTGCGCCCCTCCTTCGACCAGGCCGACCACATCAACGGCGAGGACGAGCAGATAGCCGGCTTCCGCAACGCCGGATTCACCGCCGCGCTGGTGGTTCCGCAGGACGGCATCTACCGGGGCAAGAGCGTGCTGATCGCCCTGCGCCAAGCCGACCCCGCCGACATCGTGGTGCGCGAGGACGTCGCCCAGGTGGTGGGCTTCTCCAGCGGCGGCTTCGGCCGCGGCTACCCGTCGTCGCTGATGGGCGTGATCTCGCTGATCCGCCAGGTGCTGCTCGACACCCAGCGCCAGGCCACCTGGGAGAACAGCTACAGCAACGATCCGACCGGCATTCCGCGGCCCGATGCCAACCCCGCCTACGCGGCGCTGCAGCCGCTGCTGCGCGGCGAGCAGCCGGTGATCTTCGACGCCAACAACACCCGCAACGCCAAGCGGGCGCTGGCGATCTCCCAGGAGTTCGGCCTCGCCGCGATCATCCGCGGCAACGGCAACGAGTACGAGATGGTCGAGACGCTGGCGAGCTCGAGCCCCGGCCTGATCATCCCCGTCGAGTACCCGGACGCGCCCACGGTGAGCGAAGACGCCGACGCCAACCTCGACGTCAGCCTCTCCGATCTGCAGCGCTGGGAGGAGGCGGCGGGCAACGCCGCGGCCCTCGAGGCCGCCGGCCTCGCCTTCGCCTTCACCGCCGACGGCATCGAGCCGGCCGACTTCGCCGCCAACGTCCGCAAGGCGATCGAGGCCGGGCTCTCCGAGGAGGCGGCGCTGGCGGCGGTGACCACGGTCCCGGCGCGGCTGTTCGGCGTCGCGGCGATCGTCGGCACCCTCGAGCCGGGCAAGATCGCCAACCTCGTGGTGGCCACCGGCCCGCCGTTCGCCGAAGGCACCGAGGTTCGCCACGTGTTCATCGACGGCATCGACCACCAGGTCGAGGCCCCGGCGGCGGGCCGTGGCGGCCGCGGCGGCACCGGCGAGGACGGCTCGGCGGATCCGCGCGGCGCGTGGAGCGTGACCATGGGAAACGGCGACTTCTCGCAGCGCGCGACCTGGCGGATCGCCGGCGGCGACGTCTTCAGCGCGCGATGATCTCGGCGACGATGACGTTTTCGGCCCTCGATGATGCGCTGCTTTTTTGCTGATTCAAACCGGAGGGGAACGATGAGAGCGACGATCACGAAGAACAGGAGAGGCGCCGGGGCGCTCGCCGCCCTGCTACTGCTGGTCGCGCCGCTGGCGCTCGCCCAGCAGCGGCCGGTCACCGAGCTGACCTGGTACACCGCCGAGAACCCCGGCGTCATCCTGGTGCAGAACGCACGGATCTGGACCCAGGGCCCCGACGGAATCCTCGAGAACGCCGACATGCTGGTGCGCGACGGCGAGATCGCCGAGATCGGCAGCGGCCTGTCGGCGCCGGCCGGCGCCATGGTCATCGACGCGAGCGGCATGGAGGTAACGCCCGGCCTCATCGACGCCCACAGCCACACCGCCGCCGACGCCATCAACGAGGGCAGCAACAGCGTCACCGCCGAGGTCAGCATCGAGGACGTGCTCAACCCCGACGACCTGACCCTCTACCGGCAGCTCGCCGGCGGCCTCACCGCCGCCCAGGTACTGCACGGCTCGGCCAACTCGATCGGCGGCCAGGCGGCGATCATCAAGCTGCGCTACGGGGTCGACGAGGGTGGCGAGCTGCTCATCGAGGACGTCGTGCCGACGATCAAGTTCGCGCTCGGCGAGAACGTCAAGCGCAACCAGAACCGCTACCCCAACACCCGCCAGGGCGTCGAGCAGACGATCCGCTCGGCCTTCCTCGCGGCGCAGGACTACCAGCTCGCCTGGGAGGAGTACAACTCGCTGAGCGAGGAGGAGCAGGAGCGGCGGGTGCCGCCGCGCACCGACCTGCAGCTACAAACCCTGGTCGAGATCCTCGAGGGCGAGCGCAAGGTGCACTCCCACTCCTACCGCCAGGACGAGATCCTGATGCTGATCCGCGTCGCCGACGAGTTCGGCTTCCAAATCGGCGCCTTCCAGCACGTGCTCGAAGGCTACAAGGTCGCCCACGAGATCGCCGCCCACGGCGCCGGCGCCTCGACCTTCTCCGACTGGTGGGCCTACAAGATCGAGGCCTACGACGCGATCCCCTACAACGGCGCCATCATGCACGACGACGGCGTCGTGGTCTCGTTCAACAGCGACAACGGCGACCTCGCCCGGCGCATGAACCTCGAGGCCGCCAAGGCGGTCAAGTACGGCGGCCTGGCGGAGGACGAGGCGCTGAAGTTCGTCACCATCAACTCGGCGATCCAGCTCGGCATCGACGATCGGGTCGGCTCGCTCGAGGTCGGCAAGGACGCCGACTTCGTGATCTGGAACGGCAGCCCGCTGTCGGTGTACTCGCGGCCGCAGATGACCTTCATCGAGGGGCGCAAGGTGTTCGACCGCGACCTCGACCTGCAGATGCGCGCCAACGTCGAGGCGGAGCGCGATCGGCTGTTGGCGCTGGCCAGGAGCGCCGACGGCGATGACGAAGTCAGCGGCGCTCGCGGCCGCGGGCGCGGCGGCGCGGCGCCGGCCCCGGCCCCGGCGACGATCGCCCGCAACCCCGACGCCGTCGAGCGCCAGTACCAGCGCAGCATGCTGCCCGATCCGGGCATCGTGGCCATCGTCGGCGCCACCGTGCACACGGTAACCGGCGGCACGATCGAGAACGGCGTCGTGGTGATGCAGGCCGACAGGATCACCGCGGTCGGCGGCCCCGGCACCCAGATCCCGAGCTCGGCGTCGCGCATCGACGCCACCGGCCGGCACCTGTACCCGGGGATGATCTCCGCCGACAGCACCCTCGGCCTCTCCGAGATCGGCAGCGTCGACGAGGGCAACGACCTCAACGAGATGGGCGACTTCAACGCCAACATCCGTGCCGAGGTCGCCGTCAACCCGGAGTCGACCACCATCCCGGTGAGCCGCGCCAACGGCATCACCCACGCGGTCACCGTGCCCGGCGGCGGCTTGATCATGGGCACTTCGGCGCTCCTCCGCCTCGACGGCTGGACCTGGGAGCAGCTCACCGCGGTGGCGCCGACGGCGCTGCATATCTCGTTCCCGTCGTACCGGTCCGGCGGCGGCCGCGGCGGTGGCCGCGGCGGCGGCGGCGGTGGCGGCAACGCCGAGCAGCGCGCCAACGAGCAGGTGGCCCGCATCGAGGCAAAGCTCGACGACGTGCGGGCCTACGCCAAGGCCAAGGAGGCCGAGGCGGCGGGTGGCCCCCGTTACCCGACCGACCCGCGGCTCGAGGCGATGGTCCCGGTCATCAACGGCGAGGTGCCGGTCTTCCTACACACCACCGGCGTCGCCACCGTCCGCAAGGCGGTCGAGTGGGGGGCCAAGCAGGGCTTCCGCGTCGTGCTCGTCGACACCGGCGATTCCTGGCGGGCGGCCGATTTCCTGGCCGAGCAGAACGTGCCGGTCGTCCTGACCAGCATCCTGTCGATGCCGATGCGCTCTGACGAGCCCTATGACGGCGCCTACGCCCGCGCCGCCCGGCTTCACGAAGCGGGCGTGACGTTCGCCATCGCCTCCGGCGGCGGCAACGGCGGCGACGGACCGAACCTGCGCAACATGCCCTATCAGGCGGGCGTGGCGGCGGCGTTCGGCCTGCCGCGCGAGGAAGCGCTGAAGTCGGTGACGCTGTATCCGGCGCAGATCCTCGGCGTCGACAACGCCCTCGGCTCGATCGAGGTCGGCAAGAGCGCCAGCCTGGTGCTGACCGACGGCGACATCCTGGAGATCCGCACCAACGTGCTGCAGGAGTGGATCGACGGCCGCCCCGTCGATCTGTCCAGCAAGCACACCGATCTGTGGGAGAAGTACCGCGACCGGCCGCGGCCCGTCGGCGGCCAGTAGCGACATCGATCGACATGGAGTCGGCGGCGCTGGCCGACGAGCGGGCGCTGGAGCTCGATCCCGACGACGGCGAGGCCTCGATGAAGCGGTTGCTGCTGCTCGGGCTGGCCGGCCTCTTCCCGCTGCTCGTCGCCGGCTCATCGGGGCCCGCAACCTCGACGCAAGACGGCGAGCCCGTGCGCTTCGAGCTCGCCAACGGGCTGCGGGTCTGGGTCCAGGAGGACCACCGCCGGCCGGTCGCGCTCGTGCAGGTCTCCTACCGCGTCGGTTCTATCAACGAGGGTCCCGGCCTTACCGGCACGGCGCACTACGTCGAGCACATGGTGTACCGGGCGACCGAGAACGTCGGCAACGAGGACATCTACGGCTTCGTCGATCGCATCGGCGGCCGCTGGACCGGGGGCACCGGATCGACCGCGACCAGCTACGGCGAGACCGTTCCCGCCTGGGCGCTCGAGGAGGCGCTGCGGATCACCGCGGAGCGGATGGGGCGGGCGCTGTTCGATCCGGTCGAGTTCGAGCGCGAGCGCAACAACGTGGTCACCGAAGCGAACGGATTTTCGGACAGCGGGCCGGTCGACGCGCTCCGCGACGCCGTCATGCTGGCCTCGTTCGAGGTCCACCCCTATCGCTACAGCAGCAACACCTGGGCCCGCGACAACCTCGACCTGGCCCGCGACGCGGCCTTCGACTTCTATCGGAGCTACTACGGGCCGAACAACGCGGTGCTGGTGATCGTCGGCGACGTCGCCGTCGACGACGTCCGGCGCCTTGTGGAGAAGCACTTCGGACCGCTCGCCCCCGCCCCGCGCAGCGGCGAGGTGCCCATCGTCGAGCCCCCGCAACGGGCCGAGAAGCGCATCGCGCTCTCGTACCCCGTCGACGAGCAGCGGCTGGAGATCGTCTACCGCGCCCCGGCGGCGGCGAGCCCCGACTATCCGCCGCTGGTGGTCGTGGATCGGATCCTGGCGGGGCGGCTGCAAGCCGCCTTCGCGGCGGCCGGTGGCGGCGAGATTGTCACCAGCCACCAGGCAACGCCCTACCCGTTCGTCTATCGCATCAGCGGGCGCGCCGGCACCGATGTCGATCTCGAGCGCCTCGCGGAGACGATCCGTGGCGAAATCGATCGGCTGGGTCGCAACGGCCCCACCGAGGAGGAGCTGAGCGCTGCTCGCGCGGCTGCGGCGCGATCCGGCGATGGTCCCGCCGTTGAGGAATCGGCGGCCGCCGCGGATTCCCCCGTGCCGCCTCGCGCCTTCCCCGGGCTCACGGCGCTGGCCCGCCAGCTCGACCGGCGCGAGGTGTTCCCCTGGGAGGTCGATCCCCGGCGGCTGGCGGAGATCCGCGAGCTCGAGGCCGGCGTGACCGCCGATGACGTCCGCGGCTACGTGCGACGCTGGCTGCGCCGCTCGCAACGAACGGCCGGCCTGCTGGTCGCCGGCCCCGATGATTTCGCGCCGCAGTGGTCGGACGGACGGACGATCGCCGGCGAGCGATTGGCCGTGCCGCCGATGACGACGCCACCGGCCCGCCGCCGCACGCCGACCCCGGTGCCGGGGCGCGCGCTGGAGCCGCTGCCGCCGCTGGCGATTCCAATCGACGAGCGAACGCTGGCGAACGGCATCGTGCTTGCCGCCGCTCGCGGCGGCGAAGCGGCCGGGGCCCTGCAGGTCCGTGCCCGAACGCCGCCCGGCGACCCCGCCGGCAAGCAAGGCCGCACGGCGCTGCTGGCGCGGCTGATCGCCGGCGATCCGCGACTGGCGCCCTATGACCCGCGCGCGGTGACGGCAACCGTCGCCAACGATGAATACTTCGACATCACCTTGCGCTTCGTGCCGGCGAGCATGGTCGCGGCGGTCGAGGCCATGGCGGCGGTCCTCGGCGCGCCCTCGTTCGACGATGAGCGTATCGAGTCAGAGCGCTCCCGGCTGGTCGCCGAGATCGAGCGCCGCCCGCCGGGAACGGGCGAGCAGGCCCGCGGCCGCGTCGTCGCGGCCGTGGCGCCTTGGCGAAGGCTCGACGACCTCGGGACGCCGGCTTCGCTCGCTGCCATCACCGTGGACGATCTCGAGGAAGCCGCCTCCGCAACCACCCCCGTGACGGTGGCCATCGTCGGGCCTGATGATCCCTCCGCGCTTCTGGAGGTCGCGACCGACGGCTTCGCCGCCCTGCGATCGCCCACGCCCCGTCCGCCATCGACCGCGGTCGGCGGCTCGCCTGCCGCGCAGCGCGGCCCGGCGCCCGAGGATCGCATCGCCGTGCCCGACGCCATCCAGGTCGCCGTCGTCGCCGGTCTGCCAGGCGTCGGGCGCGACCATCCCGACCGCCGGGCCCTCGAGCTGCTCAATTACATCGTCGGCGTCCCCTATTACGGCGGCCGGCTCGGCTGGGCGCTCACCAAGAGCGGGCTCACCTACTCGTCGGCGGCCGAGACCGTCTTCGGGGCCGCCGGCGGGCACATCCTCTTCACCACCGAATGCGACACCGCCAACCTGGCGGCGACGTTGCAGGCGATCCGCGAGGTGATCACCGGCGTCGGCGAGAACGGCGTCGAGGAGTGGGAGCTGCGCGAGGCGCAGGCGTTCACCTCGGGAAGGACCCTGCTGTACGGGCCCGGCGAGGACTCCGACGCCGCGACGCTCGCCGCCGCGCTGCTCGACGACCGTACTCCCGGCGGCGACGGCTTCGGCCGCCGGGCCTCGCAACAGGCGCTCGCCATCACCCTCGAGCAGATCAACGACGTCGCCCGCCGCCACTACCGCCCGGAGCTGCTGGTGGTCGCGGCTGTCGGGGCGATTCCTGCAACGCCGCAGCCAAGCCCCTTCGCGCCGGGGACCTTCCGCGCCCTGTTCGAACGTTGAGGCCCGATGAGCCGCAAGGGAGGTAAAGCACGAGTCCTCGCGCCGGTGGGCAAGCGGCTCGGGGAACTCCCTGCGATCCTCGCTTCGCTGCCCCGCTTATCGGAGACCGAAGCAGAAAGCTTCGCCAGGGACCTCGAGACGGCAAGGTCAGAGCTATCACGCGCCGCTGGACGTGATCCATGAGGCGGGTGCAAGGCCCGTCCGGCGCGTTGTACGATGCGCGCGCGTTGCGGTCGACGCCGCGACGATCGGCACCAAGGGAGACAACGGGAGGCAACTGATGTCGAATCTCCGCAAGAAGCCGGCACGTTCACGGTTCACGATCACGATGCTCCTGGCCGCCTTCGCGGCGATCGCGGCAGCCCCGGCGATCGCGTGGCAGCAGCCCTCGGGCGTCATCGCCATCCACGCCGGCCGGCTTATCGACCCCGAGGCCGGCACCGCCGCGACCAACCAGACGATCCTCGTCGAGGACGGCCGCATCACCTCCATCGGCGACACCGCCGCCATGACGTACCCCGCCGGCACCGAGGTCATCGACCTGTCCGGCATGTCGGTGCTCGGCGGCCTGGTCGATACCCACAACCACCTGGCGCTGACCTACAAGCAGGAGCCGGAGAGCAACGTCTACTACTTCACCTACGTGCTCGACTCGACGCCGCTGCGCGCCATCCAGGCGGCCTCCAACGGCATGCAGATGCTGTCGTCGGGCTTCACCATCGTCCGCGACATGGGCAACAACGGCAACTACGCCGACACCGCCCTGCGCGTCGCCATCGAGCAAGGCTGGATCCCGGGGCCGACGATCGTCAACTCGGGGATCATCATCGGCGGCATGGGCGGGCAGTTCTGGCCGACGCCGGAGATGGCCAACGACCACTCGATCGTCTACCCCGAGTACCTCGACGCCGACACCCCCGACGAGATCGTCAAGGCGGTGCGCCAGAACATCCTGTTCGGCGCCCAGGTCATCAAGATCTGCGTCGACTGCAAGCCCTACGGCTACACCGTCGAGGAGATGGAGCTGTTCGTCTCCGAGGCGGCCAAGGCCGGCATGAAGGTCGAGGGCCACATTCAGACCCGCGAGGGGGCGCGCCGCGCCATCGAGGCCGGCCTCTGGTCGCTGGCCCACGAGGGCCCGCTCGACGACGAGCTCCACAAGATGATGGCCGAGAAGGGCATCTGGCGGGCCGGCACCGAGACGCCGATGGCCGAGTGGAGCGGCACCAGCCAGGGCGCCTTCGACCGCCGCGTCGCGCGCCTGCGCAACGCCTACGACAACGGCGTCAACCTGACCTTCTCGACCGACGCCGACTACTACATCCCCGGCATGAACCGCGGCGAGCTGGTCATCGACTTCATCAAGACCTGGCAGGCGGCCGGCATCCCCGACGCCGAGATCCTCAAGATCATGACGATCAACGGCTACAAGTGCGCCGAGACCTACGAGGAGCGCGGCCCCGTCCAGGAGGGCTACATCGCCGACATCATCGCCGTCCCCGGCAACCCCCTGCAGGACATCGACGCCCTGCGCGACGTCCAGTTCGTCATGAAAGACGGCAAAGTCTTCAAGCGCGACGGCGTCATGACCCCGGAGGCGTTCTTCCACGCCGGGCCGGTGAACGGCTGGCGAATCCGGTAGCCTTCCGCAATCGCGCCGAGCCGGAGTCGCCATGGTACAGAGCACCGCCCATCACCAGGTGTGCCGTCGCGAGCCCGAGCGTCTGCGATCGAATCCGCGAGAGATGGCGCTGAGCGAGCTGGTCCTGGCCGCCGTGGTGAGAATCGGAACCAACCCGCGGATATTCCAGCCTTGTCCGAGCGCCCAGGAGGTGTTCGCGTTCGTCGACGCGTTGCGCTCGCCGGTCGAAGCCCGTCGGATCTCGCCCGGGTCGCGACATTGGACGATCTTCTATTGGACCGGGGCGGAACCTTGAGCAGTGGGCAAAAACGGTACGAGAACCTGATCATCGGCACGGGGCAGGCCGGCAAGCCGCTGGCGCGGGCGTTTGCGGCCGCCGGGCAGCGAACGGCGCTGATCGAGCGTGGCCACGTCGGCGGCACCTGCATCAACGTCGGCTGCACGCCGACCAAGGCGATGGTCGCCAGCGCCCGGGTCGCCTGGCTGGCGCGGCGCGCCGGCGACTACGGCGTGCGCGTCGACGAGGTCGCCGTCGACCTTCCCGCCGTGCAGGCGCGCAAGCAGCGGATCGTCGAGGACTTCCGCAACGGCTCGCGCAAGCGCCTGGAGAAGACCGACGGCATCGAGCTGATCTTCGGCGAGGCGCGCTTCACCGGGCCGCACGAAGTGGCGGTGGTGGGCGAGGGCGGTGACGAGAGAGTGCTGCAGGCCAAGCGGATCTTCATCAACACCGGCGGCCGGCCGGCGAGACCGGCGATCGACGGGCTCGAAGCGGTCGGCGCGTTGGATTCGTCCTCGATCCTCGAGCTCGAAGAGCTTCCGGGGCGGTTGGTCGTGCTCGGCGGCGGCTACGTCGGCCTGGAGTTCGCGCAGATGTTCCGCCGCTTCGGCTCGTTGGTGGGCGTCCTGCAGCGGTCGGAGCAGCTGGTGCCGCGCGAGGACGAGGACGTCGCCGAGGCGCTCACCGAGATCCTCCGCGACGACGGCATCGACGTCATGCTGGGGGCCTCGGTGGAGAGCATCAGGCGGCGGGCCCACAACGGCGTCATCGAGCTGCGCGGCACGGGCCCCGAGGGCTCGTTCGGGGAGGCGGGCTCGCATCTGCTGGTGGCCGCCGGTCGCACGCCCAACACCGAAGCCCTCGACCTCGAGCGCGCCGGCGTGAAGGTCGACGAGCGCGGCTACATCGAGGTCAACGAGCGACTGGAGACCAACGTCCCTCACATCTGGGCCCTCGGCGACGTCAACGGCGGGCCGGCGTTCACCCACATCGCCTACGACGACTACCGGATCGTCGAGGCCAACCTGCTCGGCGGCGGCGACCGAATGGTAAGCGACCGGCTTTCTCCCTACACGCTTTTTACCGACCCCGAGCTCGGCCGCGTCGGGATGAGCGAGCGCCAGGCCCGCGAGGCCGGCCGCGACATACGCGTCGCCAAGCTGCCGATGTCGAGCGTCGCCCGCGCCATCGAGCGCTCCGAGACCCGCGGCTTCATGAAGGCGATCGTCGACGCGAAGACCGACCGCATCCTCGGCTGCGCGGTCCTAGGCGCCGACGGCGGCGAGGTCATGTCGGTCCTCCAGACGGCAATGATGGGCGACCTCCCCTACACCGCTATCCGCGACGGCGTCTTCGCCCACCCGACCCTCGCCGAGTCGCTCAACAACCTGTTCCTGGCGCTCGACGAGGATTAGCCGGCGCGCCCGGGTTGGCTTGACCGAGGTCGAACACGGGTCGCGGCTCTGGTCTGGGCAAACCCGGGTGGCAAGCTCTCGTCATGGCGCAGCGGGCAACCATCCACGGCCCGCATTGGAGCGCGACGGCCGGCGCGCTATCTTGGTTGGCAGTGGCGCTCCGCCACATCCACACATCCAATCGAGGAAGAGCCATGGTGAGCGCCGACGAGCCGCGAAGCCGCAACCGGAGATGGATTCCCGCGGCTCTCGCGGTGATGCTCCTCGCGACCGGCACGGCGAGCCCCTCGCAGGCCCCGGCCGGCGCCGATCTGATCACCGCCGGTCAGATGCGCGACTACCTGTTCTTCATCGCCTCCGACGAGCTCGAGGGGCGGCGCGCCCCCTCCCGCGGCTTCGACATCGCCGCCAAGTTCATCGCCACGCTGCTGTCCCGCTGGGGCCTGACCCCGGCCGGCGACGACGGCGGCTTCCTGCAGATGATCGCGGTCGAGGGCGGCAGCGGTTCCGCCTGGACGCAGAACGTCGTCGCCATCCTCGAGGGCAGCGACCCGCTGCTCCGCGACGAGTACGTGGCGCTCGGCGCCCACCTCGACCACGTCGGCGTCGGCAGGCCGGTCGACGGCGACGCCATCTACAACGGCGCCGACGACGACGGCTCCGGCACCACGGCGCTGCTGGCGATGGCCGAGGCGTTCGCGAAAGGCGAGCGCCCGAGGCGCTCGATCCTGTTCGTCTGGCACACCGGCGAGGAGGTCGGCATGTGGGGGTCGCGCCACATCAACGAGAACCCGCCGGTGCCGGTGGGGCAGATCGTCGCCCATCTGAACATCGACATGATCGGCCGCAGCAAGGCCCCCGGCGACACCGAGCCCGCCAACGCCGACCTCACCGGCCCCCACGCGATCTACGTCATCGGCCCCCGCATCATGAGCGACGAGCTGGGGGCGATCATCGACGAGGTCAACCACGGCTACCTGGACCTCGAGATCGACCCGCTGTACGACGCCGTCGATCACCCGGCCCGCTTCTTCTTCCGTTCCGACCACATCCACTACGCGCGCAACGGAATCCCCATCGCCTTCTTCTTCTCCGGCACCCACGAGGACTACCACCGGCCGTCGGACCACGCCGACAAGATCGACTACGAGAAGATGGAGAAGGTCGCGCGGACGATCTATGCCGTGGCCTGGGAGCTTGCCAGCCGCGACGGCCGCCCCGGCCTCAATGCGGTGCTGCCGCCGGAGCTCCGCCGCCGCTGAGCGCGGTTTTCACCCGACGGGCGTCGGCGATCTCCGGGCTGCGTCGCCGGGACGCGGGGCCTTTCGCAGACACGCCGCCCTGAAACCGTGCGGTTGCGCCGGCCTGCGCGAAGGGTAGCCGTCCCGGAAGATCCGCGGGGCCGAACTACCGGCCGTTGCCGTTCTCGATCTCGGTGGCGACTCGGTCGAGCGCCGAGACCACCTGGCGGCCGGCGCGGTAGGCGTCCTCGAGCTTGCGGCGCTGGGCGGGCGACAGGTTGTTGGAGTGCAGCACGCCGCGGACGGCGAACAGCAGCTCGGTGAGCGGCTCGTTGAGCGCGTCCTCGATGCGGTTGAGGGCCTCGATCTCGCCGTCGCGCGCCGCTGCACGCTGCTTGAGGCGGAAGCGGCTCTTCATCCGCGGCGCGAACTCCAGCTCGCGGGCGAGGAAGATCGTCCAGATCCCGAAGCCGAGGCTGAGGACCAGGAAGACCCAGAGCACTGGCGTCTGGAAGACCGCGTCGGCGATGCCCTGCGGGAGGGCGCCGAACTCGCTGAGGAAGAACATCACCACGAAGATCACGTGCAGGGTCAACAAGACGCCGCCCGAGACCACCATCACGTAAGGACGCTGCAGGTCGGGAAGGTCGGTGAACAGGTGGCGCCGCCAGTGATGGATCAACAGCAGGATGTTCGCCGTCCAGACACCGACCGTCGCGGTGCCCATCACCAGCGCTTGGGTTTCCATCGTGCCTCCGCGGGGGGCCGGCGGATCGCGCGGTCCCGGTTCGAGCTCGCCCCGACCAGAGTGTAGCAGGCCGCTCGGCGGCCCCCCGGCGCCGCGTCGCGGCAAGAAAAATTGGGCGAAAACGCCACGCTAGGGGCCCCCAGGGGCGAATCTCGGCGGCGGCGTAAAAATCGGCCGCAAAGCACTTTCCGCGTTGTGCCCTATAGGCTATGATTGTTTTTACAGCACTTTAACTGTGCTGTCGTATGCTGGAGTGATGAATCTTGTCTAACTTTATGTCGGTTCAGGGAACCAACCACATCCTCGTCGTCGACGACGAGTCGGACGTTCGCGAGCTTCTCAGCAAGTTCCTCACCCGCCGCGGCTACGAGGTCAACACGGCGAGCGACGGCATGGCCGCCATGGAGGCCATCCGGGACAACCGGCCGGACATCGTGCTGCTGGACATCCGCCTGCCGAAGATCGACGGCCTGTCGGTCCTGCAGCGGCTGCGCGACGAATCCGAGAACGTCGCGATCATCACGATGTCGGGCGTCGCCGACGAAGATACGGCCCGCAGGAGCCTGGAGCTCGGCGCCGCCGACTTCATCACCAAGCCGTTCAACCTCCCCTACCTCGAGACCAGCCTGCTGGCCAAGCTGATCCTGCTCGAGGGGTAAGCGGTCGGGGACGTCGGCAACGCGGGGTTCGGCCCCGCTATGGCATCAACACCGCCGCCGCCTCGAGCTTCGACTCCTTCATGGCCAGCAGCACGCGGTTGGCGTCCTCGAGCTCGAAGGTCTCGACGCGTGCCTCGATCGGAATCTCGGCGGCCAGCTCGAGCAGCTCCCGCGCATCCCGATGGGTCAGGTTGGTGACGCTGCGCAGCGTCCGCTCCCCATACAGGTGCTCGCGATAGTCGAGCTCGGGGATCGGGTCCATGTGGATGGCGTTGATGGCGACCGTTCCCCTGGGTCGCAGGGCACGCAGCGCCTCGCGCACGATCCAGCCGGCGGGCGCGAAGATGACCGCGGCGTGGAGCCGCGCCGGCGCCTCGCTCTTGGCCCCGCCGACCCAGGTGGCGCCCAACCGCTTGGCGAGCTCGCGATGGTGGGCGGCGCGGGTGAACACGAATACCTCGCAATCCCAGTGACGGGCCACCTGGATGGCCAGGTGCGCCGAGGCGCCGAAGCCGTAGAGGCCGAGGCGCTGCCCCGGTTGCACCTCCGACAGCCGCAACGACCGGTAACCGATGACGCCGGCGCACAGCAGCGGCGCCACCTCGGGGTCGCCAAGCGCCTGGGGCAGCGGGTGGGCCGCCGCCTGCGGCACCACCACCGACTCGGCGTAGCCGCCGTCGACGTGGTAGCCGGTGAAGCGGGCATCGGCGCAGAGGTTCTCGCGGCCGCTCTCGCACAGGTCGCAGCTCCCGCAGGCGCTCGACATCCAGGTGATGCCGACACGTTCGCCGATCCGCCGCGCATCGACGCCGGGACCCACCGCCTCGATCTCCCCGACGATCTGATGGCCGGGGATCAGCGGCTTGCGCACCAGCGGCAGGTCACCCTCGGCGATGTGCAGGTCGGTACGGCAGACGCCGCACGCCTTGACGGTGAGGCGCAGCTCGCCCGGCCCCGGCTCGGGCGCCGCGCATTCCTCGAGGCGTAGCGGCTCCTTGTCGATCGGCGCCTGCGTGTGGAGTCGTAACGCCCGCATGGTTATCCTGTCGCCGGACTGATGGCCTGTTTCCAGCGCGACCTTCCGAGCGCTGTCGCGGCGACGCGGCAGGATGTCGCGATCACCGCCGGTTCCACCCATCGTACCCGACGATGAACCCGATCAGCTCGATCGTCCTGAAGATGTCCGAGAGCCCGGCGTGGCAGCGCCGCATCGGCGGCTGGCGGGTGACCCGGCGGGTGGTGCGCCGCTTCATGCCCGGCGAGGAGCTCGACGACGGCATCGGCGCGGTGCGAAGTCTCAACGAGCGCGGCTTCTCGGCGTCGCTCAACCCGGTGGGCGAGCACGTCCACAGTGAGGCCGAAGCCGAGGCGGCGGCGGCCCAGTACGTCACCATCCTGCGGCGGGTGCGCGACGAGGGGCTGGACAGTAACCTGTCGGTGAAGCTGTCGCTGCTCGGCCTCGACCTCGGCGCCGAGGTGGCGGTCGCCAACCTCACCCGGGTCCTGGAGTCGGCCGCCGAGCAGAACGCGTTCGTGCGCATCGACATGGAGAGCTCCGGCTACGTCGATCCGACGCTGCGGATCCACGAGCGCCTGCGCGGCCGCTTCCCGGAGCTCGGCGTCGTCATCCAGTCGTATCTGAAGCGCAGCGCCGCCGACGTCGAGGCCCTCGCCGCCAAGGGCGCCGCGATCCGCCTGGTGAAGGGCGCCTACAAGGAGCCCCCCGAGATCGCCTTCGCCGACAAGGCCGACGTCGACCGCAACTTCGCCGAGCTGATGGAGCGGCTACTGCGCGACGACGCGCGCGCCGCCGGCGTGCGCTTGGCGGTCGCCACCCACGATGCGGCGCTGGTCGAGCGCGGCATCGAGCTGGCTCGGCAGCGCGGCATCGACGCGAACCTCGAGTTTCAAATGCTGTACGGCATCGGCCGCGGCCTTCAGGAGAAGACGCGGGCCGCCGGATACCCGGTGCGCATCTACGTCAGCTACGGCCCCGCCTGGTACCCCTGGTTCATGCGCCGCCTCGCCGAGCGCCCGGCCAACCTCGGGTTCTTTCTGAGGCACCTGTTCGGCTAGGAAATGGCTAGCTGCTCGGCCCTGACCGACGCTGCACGCATGTTTGCCGAAGCTGATAAACGGATTCGAGTCAGTCGCAGCTTTGCCGCATACCGGGGGCGTAAAGGGTGCCGGACTCGTCGGCACCTAGGCGACCAGCGCCACGATCAGGTAGAGGGCGGTGAGGATGCCGAGCGCCGTGCCGATGCGCCGGGCGCCGAGCGGCTGGGTCGATTCCCAGCGGAACAGCAGGCGGTCGAGGCCGAAGGCGACGAAGCCGCTGACGATCATCACCGTGATCGGCACCCACTGCTGCAGCAACGGCTCGTGGCGCACCATCACGCCGTCGAGCGCCAGCACCAGATAGGTGGTCGGCAGCATCCTGCTGAAGGCCTGCAGCCAATCGGGCAGCATTTGCATCGGCAGCGCGGCGCCCGACAGGAAGATCATCGGGAAGAAGATCAGGTTGCCCACCGGCGGCGCCGATCGCATGTCTTTGGCGGCGCTTCCCATGATCAGGCCGAGGGGGACGAACGCCCAGATGCCGGCCAGCAGCACCACGGCGATCACCGCCAGCGGGGCGCCGAAGTCGATGCCCAGCAGCAGCCAGGCGATCAGCCCCTGCATCGCGAGAGAGGCGGCGACGGTGACCAGGCAGCGGATCGCGTTGGCGACGATGACCGTCATCTCGGTGGCGGGCGTCACCCAGATGCGGCGCAGGATGCCCTGCTCGCGCTCGCTGACCATCGTGTAGGCGACGCCGAAGAAGCTGCCCGCGAAGGCGGTGATGGTCAGCAGGCCGGGGACGCGGGCGTCGAGGCCGCCGGGCACGTTGCGGTAGATGAGCGCGAACAGCAGCAGCCACACCTGCGGGAACGCCAGCGTCCAGATGAGCCCCGCCCGCGAGCGCATCGCCTGCAGCAGGTAGGCGCGGCTCAGCTCCAGCGTTCCTCGCAAACGGCCGCTCACGGCGCGCCGCCCTCCGCCGCCCGCTGCTCGACCTCGGTCGCGGCGGTGGCGGCCGGCTCGACGGCGACCACCTCCCTGGCCGCCGCCAGCAGCTCGGGATCGTCGACCAGCTCCAGGTAGACGTCCTCGAGCGTCGGCCGGCGCATGTGCAGGTCGGTGAGGGTGACCCGCTGGGAGCGGAGAATCTCACCGAGGGCGACGATCGTCGCCGCCGGATCGGCGGTGGCGAAGCGATAGTGCTTGCCGCGCCGTCCGAGGTCCTCGGCGCCGCCGGCCAGCAGCGGCGCCGGATCGAAGGCGCCCTCGACGTCGATGTCGATCGTCGTCTTGCCCTCCGACCGCTTCACCAGCTCGAGCGGCGTGCCGTCGGCGACGACGGCGCCGCGGTTGAGGATGATCACCCGCCGGCAGAGCTTCTCGGCCTCTTCGATGTAGTGGGTGGTGAGGATGATCGTGCGGCCGCGCTCGCCCAGACCGCGGATGATCTCG
>Ga0214471_10000976_pt1 | contig 23184 bp, 21 predicted proteins | sample RVTome_5_FD_207665 | JGI IMG/M metagenome (GOLD analysis project Ga0214471, IMG submission 207665) | Soil microbial communities from uranium-contaminated site in the Upper Colorado River Basin, Wyoming, United States - RVT142D155 | ecosystem: Environmental > Terrestrial > Soil > Contaminated >... | reverse complement strand
CTGGGCCCTGGAGCATCTTCCGGGCGCGCACGTGCTGACGTCGAGCTTCGGTGCTCAGGCAGCCGTATCGCTCCACATGTTGACCCGGCTCGCACCGGAGCTTCCGGTCGTGCTCATCGACACGGGCTATTTATTCGCCGAAACCTACCGATTCATCGACGCTTTGCGCGAACGCTTTGCTCTGAATCTGAAGGTCTATCGAAGCGCAGTGTCTCCCGCTTGGCAGGAGGCCCGGCATGGCCAGCGCTGGCGGAACGGAATCGAGGGGATCGAGACGTACAACGAGGAGAATAAGGTCGAGCCCATGCGTCGCGCGTTGCGCGAGCTCGGCGTGAAAACCTGGTTCGCCGGCTTGCGGCGCCAGCAAAGCGAGAGCCGTGCCAGCATCCCCTTTCTCAGCTTCGCCGCGGGGCGCTGGAAGGTCTGCCCGATCGCCGATTGGAGCGACCGCGATGTGCACCGCTACTTGACTCGTCACCGGCTGCCGTATCACCCGCTTGTCGATGAGGGCTATTTATCGATCGGGGATCGCCACAGTACGAGCTCGATATTCGATGTGGCGAACATCGAGGAGTTGCGGAACTTCGGCTTGAAACGCGAGTGCGGCATTCACGAGCTGGACGGCTAGGTCACCTCAGTCGCTCGAAGCCTCGCCCGCCGTCACTCGTGGATAGCGGATTTCGTCCACGAGCGCCTGAACTCGCAGCGGTGGCGGAGGCGTGAAGCGGCTGACCGTAATCGCTACGGTGAAGTTGAGCAGCATTCCCAGCGTGCCGATACCCTCCGGTGATATCCCGAGCAACCACTCCGAGGCGATATCCTGGCCCCACGGCGCTCCTACCCATTGCAGAAACAACCCCTTGAAGTATTCGATGTAGCCGTAGGTGAATACGAGCCCCGCGAGCATGCCGGCGATCGCGCCTTGTTTGTTCATTCGCTTGTAGAATATTCCCAGCAGGATGCTCGGGAACAACGACGCGGCGGCGAGCCCGAACGCAAAGGCGACGACTTGGGCCACGAACGCGGGCGGATAGTAGCCGAGAGCTCCGGCGATCACGATCGCGGCTGCGGCGGAGATCCGCCCGGCCATGAGTTCCGCGCGCTCCGAGATCTGCGGCGCGATCACGCCTTTCAACAGATCGTGAGAGATTGCCGCCGATATCACGAGCAAAAGGCCTGCGGCCGTCGATAGCGCAGCGGCGATGCCTCCCGCGGCGATCAGGGCGATCACCCACTGCGGCAGGCCGGCGATCTCGGGATTGGCCAGCACCAGGATGTCGGGGTCGACCCGCAGCTCGTTGCCTCGCCATCCGAAGCGCCCCGCCTGTTGCGCGAAGCCCGGGTTGCGGTCGTTGTAGTACTGAATCCGGCCGTCGCCGTTGTGGTCCTCGAAGCTCAGCAGGCCGGTCGCTTCCCAAGTGCGGAACCAGTCGGGTCGGTCTTCGTAGCTCACATTGCCGTCCGGCGCGCCCACGGGCCCGACCTGTATGGTCTCGGTCAAATTCAGCCGCGCCATCGAGCCGACCGCAGGCGCCGTCAGGTACAGTATCCCGATGAACAGCAGCGCCCAGCCGGCGGAGTAGCGCGCGTCGCGGACCTTCGGCACGGTGAAGAATCGCACGATGACATGCGGCAGCCCCGCGGTCCCGATCATGAGCGCCGCCGTGATGCAGAATACGTCGATCATGCTCTTGGTGCCGGAGGTATACGCGGGGAAACCGAGCTCCGTCACGACCTGATCGAGCTTCTCCAGCAAAGGCAGCGAATCGCCTAGGACGACACTGCCGAAAGCGATCTGCGGGATCGGCATGCCGGTGATTTGCAAGGCGATGAAAACCGCGGGCACCGTATACGCGAAAATCAGCACGCAATATTGAGCGATTTGCGTGTAGGTCACGCCTTTCATTCCGCCGAGCACCGCGTAGATGAATACGATGCCCATGCCGATCGCGAGGCCGGCACCGATCGGGACCTCGAGAAACCGCGAGAAGACGATGCCGACGCCGCGCATCTGGCCCGCGACATAGGTGAACGAGATGAAGATCAGGCAGATCACGGCGACGATGCGGGCGACCCGCGAATCGTAACGCTCTCCTACGAACTCAGGCACGGTGAACTTGCCGAATTTGCGGAGATACGGCGCGAGCAGCAACGCAAGCAGCACGTAACCGCCTGTCCAGCCCATGAGATAAACCGAGCCGTCGTAACCGAGAAAGGCGATGAGACCGGCCATCGAGATGAACGAGGCTGCCGACATCCAGTCCGCTGCCGTGGCCATGCCGTTGGCGACGGGGTGGACGTGCTTGCCGGCAACGTAGAAATCGCCGGTATCGCGCGCCCGTGACCAGATCGCGATGCCGATATAGACCGCGAAGCTGGTTCCGACGACGAGATAGGTCAGGAGCTTGAGGTCCACGCCCGGAATCCAGAGGCTAGCGCAGCATCTTAATCTTCTTCGACGTCGTGCTCGCGGTCGAGGCGATTCATGCGCCAGGCGTAGTAGAAGATCACCGCGATGAAGCAAATGATCGAGCCTTGCTGCGCGAACCAGAATCCCAAGGGGACGCCGAAAAGCTGAATTTCGTCCAAGGGTGAGACGAGGAGGATGCCGAAGCCGAAAGACACGACGAACCACACGGCCAGACAAGCTGCGACGAGCCGCAGGTTGGCACGCCAGTAGCGGTGCTTGGCGGTCTTCGAGTCCATCGGATGTAGCCCCCAGCGCGTTTCGGGCGCCTAGTCTAGTTCAAGCGGCCGTCGAATCGCCAGCGCGCCCGGCCTGCAAGCGCTGCTCCGTAGTCGTCGTTGCTGTCTGAAGCGGCTACCGCTGAACGAGCTCAAGATCGACAAATCCTTCATCATGGGCGTGCGTGATCGTCAGGACGAAGCCATCGTTCGCAGCGTCACGGCGCCGAGGTGATCCGAATCAGGCGCTGCCCAACTGATAGATGATGAGCGCCGCGAGGTAGCCCGCCGCCGTCATATAGGTCCAGGCAAATATCGGCCAGCGCCAGGTATTCGTCTCCCGCTTGATGATCGCGAGCGTCGCGGCGCACTGCAGGCACCAGGCGTAGAACACCAGCAGTCCCAGCACCATCGGCAGCGTGAAGACGTTGCGTCCGTCCGGCCAGGTGGCGGCACCGAGCCGCTCGGCCAAGGTCGCCTCATCGGCCTCCGCGCCGACCGCGTAAATTGTTCCTAGGACGGCGACGACGACTTCGCGGGCCGGGAAGCCGGCGATGACGGCGGCCGAGACGCGCCAATCCCAACCCAGAGGCACGAATACCGGCTCGACGAAGCGGCCTGCGCGGCCCAGCCAGCTTTGCGCGAGGTGCGCCGCCGCGATCTCGTTGTCGATGCCTGCGACGGCCGCCTCGAGCTCGGCGCCGCTCAAGGCGGCCGTCGCGGCGGCTTCAGCCTCGGAGCGTTGAGCTTCGAGCTCGGGAGAGCGGGGGAAATATGCGAGATACCAGACGATGACGGCGACCGCGAAGATCACGGTCCCGGCGCGGCGCAAGAAGACTCGGGCGCGGTCGAGCAGCTTGATCAGCACCGTGCGCGGGTTCGGCAGGTGAAATTCGGGCAGGGCCAGGATGAAGGTCGGCTTCGGCCCTCGCAATGCGGAGCTTCGTAGAATGAACGCCGTCGTCACGCCGCCGACGATTCCGAGCATATAGAGACTGAACAGCACCAGGCCCTGCAGATTCAGCAGCCCGATGCTGCTGCTCGGCACGAAGGCGGCGATCAGCAGCGCATAGACCGGCAATCTCGCGGAGCAAGTCATGAACGGGGCCGCGAGTATCGTTGCGATGCGATCTCGCCGGTTCGGGATGACGCGGGTCGCCATGATCGCCGGAACGGCGCAGGCGAAACTCGACAGCAGCGGTATCACCGACTGGCCCGACAAACCCACCGAGCGCATTGCCCGGTCGACGAGAAAGGCAGCGCGTGCCAGGTAGCCCGTGTCCTCCATGATGATGATGAACAGGAACAGAATCAGAATCTGAGGCAGAAAGATCACGACGCTGCCCACGCCGGCGATGACGCCGTCGACGATGAGGCTTGCGAGCAGGCCCTCGGGCAAGACCGTCGCCACCAGCCCTCCGAGCGCGCTCGTCGCCGCGTCGATCAGATCCATGATCGGAGTTGCCCAGGCAAACACGGCCTGGAATACGATCGCCATGAGCAACAGAAAACTGACGGTCGCCGGAACAGGCCGGTTGAGCCACGCCGCCGCGGCGGAGCTCCAGCGAGCGGGTGGCGTCGCGACGGATTGCAACCGCGGCAGCGCCTCGAGAATTCGGCGATAGCGCTCGCGAGCCTCTACGGCCAACGGCGGCTCTTCGCCGCAAAGCCGCCTGCGCGCATCGTCGAGCAGGCTCGTCGCCCGATCCCCGAGCTCCCCCGACAGCGCCGCCAGCGAGGCGGGATCGTCGTCGATCAACGCTCGCTCGATCTCGACGATGGACAAGCGTGCATTCGGCCCGAGCTCGCTCGCCAGCCGGCGCGCCGACTCGCGCAGCGCCGGCCAGAAGCTGAGCGGCTCTCGGTGTTTCATCTCGAGGGCTTCGCCAAGTGCGGTGCGCAGCGCCTGCATACCCCTGCCGGTAGTTGCGACTACCGTGCAAACCGCCGCGCCGCCCAGGCGGTCGCTCAAGGCGCGCGTGTCCACCCTCACGTTCTTACGAATCGCCGCATCGGTCATCGTCAGCGCCACGACGACGGGCTGGCCGAGCTCGGCGAGTTGCTCGAGCAGATACATGCCCTGGTACAGCCGGGTCACATCGACGATGGCCAAAATCACGTCGGGCCGGCGCGTGCCGGGCACGCGGCCGAGAAGCACGTTCACGGCAATGCGCTCGTCGTCCGAGCTCGGGCTCAGCGCGTAGGTACCCGGAAGATCGATCAAGTCGATGACGGAACCGCCGATCTCCAAGCGGCCGACGCGCTTCTCGACCGTCACCCCGGGGTAATTCGCCGTTTTTTGGCGCAGGCCGGTGAGGCGGTTGAACACGGTGCTCTTGCCGGAGTTCGGGTTGCCGACGAGCGCGACGGTCCGGCCGCGCGGTATCGCGAGGCTCCCGATCGGAATGGCTACGGCGCTAGCCATCGGACGACAGAGGAACGACCTCGAAATGCCGGCCGTCGGCGAGCCGCAGGGACACGGCGCCGCCGTAGAGCCGGAACTCGACCGGATCGCCCCCCAGCGATGCGCCCAGATACTCGAGCTCCGCGCCCTCGACCAAGCCCATGATCATTAGCCGTTGCACGTTGGGGTTCAAAGTTCGAATGGACTGGATTCGCACGCGGTCACCCTTCTTTAGGTCAGCCAAGGTCATCGCATTCGTATCAGCTCTCGGTCAAGGGCTCTCGGCGGTCGATCGCCGTCGAGGGTCCCAGCCGGTCAGAGCCGCCGATAGATCCGCTCGTCGTACAAGCTTCCGCTGCGGCTGAGCAGCTCCTCACGAAAATGCATCGAATGTTGCGCCGACGCGTGCGCGACACGGTTGTCCTCGCTCGTCCAGACTTCGAACAATGTCATGTGATTGCGGCGGCTGTTCTGCGCGATGACGCCGATATCGACCGCGCCGGGATCCTGGCGGCTTGCCCCGACGAGGGTGTCGACCAGCACCGTGCCTTCCTCGAGCGCCGTCGGAACGATATCGACGTGCGTAACGACGTACACTTCGCCCTCGCCGCCGGCGGCGCTGGTGCCCATGATCGGCGTGCTGGGCCGCTCGTCGTAGGGGCTGTAAAGCAGCGGCGCTAGCGCCTCACGAAGAGTCCGAGTGTGCGACGCGGCGACATGCCGGTCTCGCGACTCCTGGTCGCTCCAGGCGTCGAGGATCGCGAAGTGGTTCGGTCTGCCTGTGCGCTGTAATATCTGAAACCGGAGGTTGCCTCTCTCGGTGCGGCCGGTCTCTTCCAGCGTCCTGAGCAAGTCGATCGCGCGCTCGGTCGACGACGGCGTCACCTCGATATAGGTGATCGCGAATACGGCGGCATCGTCCTGAGCTACGGCGTTGGACATTGCACCGAAAACCAGCGGAAGCAGGCTTAAAACGAGCTTCGGAGAAATTTGCATCGCGGAGTACCTCGGCACCTAGTGATCAAAGCGGAAGCCTGATTCTACCCAAATCTCGCGGGTGCCGTGGCCGGAGTCGGCCGGGTGCCTAATTTTCGAGGAAGTCTTCGAACGTGCTGAAGTCGAGGTAATCCCCCGAGCAGCTTATCTCGCTGAGCTCCCAATGCGGCGGCGCCAGCCGAAAATGAAGCGTCTCGGCGACCCACGGCTCCGCCAGGATCTCGGGATCTTCCATGGTGATGTCCAGGAGAAGATTCCTGTTGTCGATCCTGCGAAATACCTCGGTCACGCGGAGCTCGCCGCTGTGCGGATAGCCGGCGCGGTCGAGCCAGGTCCGCTCGTCCACGGCGACGGTATCGACGATAAAGGTCGTGTCGTTCTGCCACCTGCCGGTCGAGTGGCCGAGCCACAGCGGCACCGGGTCTTCGGGGTGGTCGCGGCCGTCGATATAGATTCGCCGAATGATGTGATCGTACTCGTAGAGCATGATCATCTCCCGCTCCGTGTATACGACCTCGAACGGATACGGATGAAAATATACACGCGGGACACCCGGGGGATAACAACGCGTGAGCACCGGATCGTTGGTCTCCGCGAGAGAGAAGCCGCCGGCATTGGAGTTGCGGGCCCGGCCGAACAGCGCCTGCCCTGCCGGCGTCAACTCGGGCCCTTCTTCCGTCCAGGTGGCGTTGCTGTAGAAGCCGCCTTCCGGCGGGCGAATACGCATCCACACGCCGCTCAAGTCTCGAACCGGCGCGGGTCCGTCCTCGGTCTCCGGCTCTTCGATGCCGACCGGCTGGCCGGTGCCGTACTGAGCGAGGCCGAGCCCCGGCAGCGCACATGAGATCAGGCCGACGAAAGCCCATGTGAGCGATCGGCTCAGGAGTGATTTCGTGCTGCCTGCCATCAGCGCGTTGGGGTCAGCTCGCCGAGCCGGCGATCAGTCCAGAATCTCCCACAACGGCAAGCTATCGCCGTCGTCGGTCAAGATCTCGTCGATGGCGACGGAGCGTCCGTCATTCCGGGCGGCGCGACCGCTGATCTGAATACGGTCGCCGGGCTTGAAGGTCGACTTCGTCCAGCCGCCCCTGGCGAGCTTGTTCGGTGCCGTGAGCTCGCCTTGCCAGTGCTCGACCTGACCGGCGTCGTTGGTGATATCGAAATAGATCTGTACGTGCGGATTGACGAAGCGAAATTCGGTTACGGTCGCCTGCAGCGTGATCCTTTGATCGGTGTAGGATGCGCGGCCGTGATGCGCCTGTGCCGCCGTGCCGCAAACCACGCAGACGAGCATCGCCGCGCCAAGCGTGCTGATCTTAGCTTTCATCGAGGCCGACTCCTGAACATTGGCTTGTCTCCGCCGCTCGAGGCGACGGAATAGTCTCCCTCGCGGTCTTCGGGTCGTCAACCGGCCGCCGGCGCTCCGGCGCAACTCCCCGCACCGACCCGGCGCTCTCGCGCCAAACGACGCCGCCTCACGCGGCTGAGCGGGACTCCCGTCCTTCCAGCGCGGCCGTGCGGGTCGGGGAAGCCGCGATCGCGCGTTGTTCCCGCGAGCGTTGGCGGATCATGCGCCGGTGCAAGTCATCGATCGCGTCGCTGCCGGTCCGCTGAAAAAGAAAGGGCAGAAATGCATGAATGCCGCAGCAGACAGCCGCCCGTGCCATCGTCGCGGTGAAGCCCAAGGCAGAGCGCAGGTGCTCGAAGTAGGTCTCACCGACCGTGGCAGGATGCTCTTGAAAGGCTCTAACGATTCGCAAGGTCAAGCTCCTGGGGCGATTACTTAGCATATATTACTACATAGTATATCTATATATCCAATATGTAGATCACAGTTTTTTTGACGCCCCTGGCCGCTTTCGGGCTGCAAACCCAGGGGTCTTGCCTGACGGCAGGCATAGGCGCAGAATCCGCGCCGCTCCGTGTATCCGTCCCGCGAAGCTGCTCTCGCGGCATCGCGGGATGCTGGCTCAGGCTCTCAGGATCTACCCATGGAAAGCTTGGTTCTGACCGACGGGATGGTCGCCTCCGGCGTCGTGCTCGCCATTACCTTTCTTGCAATCTTCACCGAGCAGCTGCACGGGATGGAGCGCTCCAAGGTCGCGGCCGCAGGCGCCGGCTTGATGGTCATCGTCGGTCAGATGTTCGGCTTCTACTCGCCCATGGAGGCCGTCGAAGCGGTCGACTGGAACGTGATTTTCCTGCTCGCGGCGATGATGACCATCGTCTCGATCATGATTCCGACCGGTGGCTTCAACTGGCTTGCATACAAGCTCGCCGCCTTGAGCAAGGGCAACCTGTTCCTCATGCTCGTGCTGTTGGGAACCGCCGTCACCGTTTTGTCGCTACTGCTCGACAACGTCACCACGGTCGTGATCTTCGGCCCGCTGATCATTCTGATCGCGCGCGCTCAGAAGGTTTCGCCCGTGCCCTACCTGCTGGCCGCCGCGCTGCTGTCCGACACCGGCGGCATCGGCACGCTCGTCGGCGACCCCCCGAACATCATGATCGGCTCGGCGGCAGACATCGACTTCAACACCTTCTTCTTGCACATGGGTGGCATCGTTTTCGTCGCCTGGTTGTCGATCCTGATCGGGCTGAAGTTCTTGTTCAAGAAAGAGCTGTCGGTTCAACCGGCCGGGATTTTCGACGAGACCGTGGAAATCAAGGACCCGCGCGTATGGCGCGCGTCCCTGGGGATTCTCGCGATCATGGTCGTGCTGTTCATGCTGCATTCAACCTTTCACTGGGAGGCCTGGTTCGTGGCGGTGCTCGGAATGACCGCGCTGATCTTCGTCTCGCGGCGCGTCGTCATGGATCACGCGCTCGAGCACGTCGAGATCACGTTGCTGATGTTTTTCATCGGTTTGTTCATGGTCATCGGCGGAGTGGAGCACAGCGAGTTTCTGGTCTATGCCGGTCAGTTTATCCGTCCCTTCGTTGAGCAAGATCTGCTGACGGCGACGATCGTGCTGATGTGGGTCGGCGCGTTCCTGTCCGCGGTCATCGACAATATCCCTTTCACCGCGGCGATGATCCCGATCATTCTGGGTCTCGAGAACCAGGGCATCAACGTGACGCCCCTGTGGTGGGGCTTGGCGATGGGCGTCGGCCTCGGCGGCAACGGCACGCACATCGGCTCGACCGCCAACGTGTTCATCGTCACGATCTCCGAGCGACTCGCGCGCGAGCAAAATGATCGGAGTCTCGCGATCACGCCGCTGCTGTGGTTCAAGAAGGGCGCGCCCATGATGCTTCTGAGCCTGCTCGTGGCGACCGTGGTCTTCGTCATCTTTTTCGACTTTTTCTCGCGTCCGATTTAGCCTCTAAGCTTTTGGTTCCCAGACCCAGGCCCGCACGGTGCTCAACGCCGTGAAGCCCAGGCGCGTGAGTATGGGCAGGCTCGCCTGCGCCGCCTCAACATTGAGGAATCGATAGCCTCGGGCCAGTGCCTCGCGGGCACGGAGGGCGACCAGGCGGCGATAGATGCCCTGATGACGGTGCTCGGGTGCCGTTCCGCCGCCGTAAAGGCCGGCAAACTCGGCTTGCGGCGGTAGCTCGAGCCTGCCCGCGCTGACGGGCTCCGTGCCTTTGTAGGCGACATAGAGGGAAACCGTGCGCAGCGGAAGTCGCGCAAGGAACTCCGCGTTCATAGACGAATAATCCACGCCGAACGCTTTCAAGCCGACCTCGCTCAGATCCGCGAGGCCGCCGGCGTCGTCGACCCGCCGAAAGACCACGCCCGGCGGCGGCGGCGCGGCCGGCAAGCCGCGTCGCAACTCGCAGGCGAGCAGCGTCTCTTGCTCTTGCGGCTTGAAGCCCGCCTTCTCGAGGCGCTCGTCGAGATCGGCAGGCTGATCGTGCGCGTAGAGCTTCCATTCGAATTTCCTTCCGAGGCCTGCGTAGTGCTCTATTTGCGCGGCGATCGCGGCATCGGCGGTTTCGCTCGTGAGCTCCGTGTAGAGTATGCAGTTCCAAAGTCCAACGATCCGTACGACACGACCCGTTCGTTCCACGCGAATTCCAGGCTCGGCCGCGATGTCTCGGCGCACTTGCGCGTCGAATCGAGCGAGCAGGTCGCTCATTCGAACTCGATGGCCATCGCGTCCTCGACGGGGACGTAGCCGATTCTTCGATAGATCGAGTTCGAGGTGGGATTCGCGAGGTCCGTATACAAGCAGCAAAACTGCTTTCCCGCGCCCAACAGCCGGCTGCTCAACTCGATCACCGCCGCCGACGCGTAGCCGCGGCGGCGATGCTCCTGCGGCGTGTAGACGGCGCTGATGCAGGCGCCGTTGGGGGTTTCGCGGCTCGTTGCGACCATCGAGCGCGCTCCCTGGTCGTCCCAGATGAATAGCTGCTCGCGGCGGATGAGCTGCACCGCAAGATCCTCGGAGACGTGCAGGACTCCGGCGTCGCGGATGAATTCAGCCATCCAGCGCTTCGCGAGAGGAATATCGGCGGGAGTTGCGCAGCGCAGCGCGCCCGCCGGAGAGCGAGCCGCCCGCCGGACCGCTCGCAGCTCATGGATTCTCTGATGACTGTGGACCGTCCAGCTTGCGCCTACGCTGTCGCACCAGCCTGCCGCGAAGGCTTTCGCGGGCCGCGGCGGGCCGGAAACGCCCGGCACCGCGTCGTAGGCGAGGCCGAGATGCTCGATCAGAGGTGGAATCGCCGCCGCCGGCAGCCTCGTCAGCCCGACGTGATGCGGAGGCGTGCGGAAACAACAGCCGAGCACCTCGCCGCGGTCCTCGACGGTTGCCCAAAACCTCGACTGCTCGCCGGGCTCGTCCGCGGCGGCGTTCAGGGCAATGCCGATCGTGAGATTGTTCGCCGCTTCGGCGCGCAGCAGCCACGTCCTTGCCCGCTCGAGAAAGTCCGCAGCATTCGCGTGTCTGCGCACTTCCATGTCGAGCGGGCCGGGGCTAGGTCAGCCCCGTTATGCGCAGCAAGTTGTCCGCGTAGATGTCGCTTCTTTCGGAATCGGACAGGTCCATCGCGTCGATGGCATTGATCGTCTCGCGGATATACATAGGCCCCTTTTCCGGATCGAAAGGCGCATCGGAAGCGAATATGAGCCGCTCGCTGCCGTAGAAACGGCGGGCGCATTCGAGCGGCCCGACGGCGCCGAAAGTGGCCGTGTCCGCAAAGAAGCTGCGGAAGATCTGCTGGTGCGGCCGCCCGAGCTCGCGGGGCAGGTTCCGATAGTCGGTCCAGGACGTTCTTGCACCCATCTGTGACCAGCCGTGATCCACCCGTCCGGCATTGAATGGCACCATCCCGCCGGCGTGATGAAAGATGCACTTGAGCGCGGGCAAATCGGTCATGAGCTTGGACCAGACGAGCCGTGCCTGGCAGGCCGCCGTCTCGTAGGGCCAGCCGAAAGTCCACCAGATCTCGTACAGCGATTTGTCCTCGCCCGGGTAGTCGGGGAAGCTCGCGCCCCTGGCCGGGTGGATCCAGATCGGCTTGTCGAGCGCTTGCATGCGCTCGAACACCGGCCGGAATTCCGGCGAATCCAGCGGCCGCCCGCCGACGTTGGTGAAGATCTGTATGCCGACGGCGCCCAGCCCGCCGACCGCGCGGTCGATCTCCTCGACGGCGCCGTCGAGATCGTGCATCGCGATCGACGCAATGAATCCGGGGAAGCGCTCCGGATGCTCGGCGCAGAGCTCCGCCATCGAGTCGTTGCCGATCCGCGCCAATCGTCTTCCGGTCTGCGCATCACCGGCGAGCTCCAGCGGCGGCGATGCCAGCGACAGGATCTGCTGATAGTCGTCGAACTGGTCCATGATGCGGAAGCGCTCGTCGAGATCCGTGATCATCGGCACGGCCTCGCTGCGCCGCGTAATGTCGGTCATCGCGCCCATCGCTTCCTTGAGGGCGTCATAAAACGGCATGGGCCAAATGTGGTTGAAAGCGTCTAGTTTTCGCATGGTTTCCTTGGGTTCTATGAAATTCTTACAACCTCGGCGCTTGCTCTTGCCGTCGAATCGGTCTCCGCGAGCCATCGTCTCGCGAACTGCATGAAGCCCAGCGCGGTGAGCTTCATGATCGCCGCGTAAACGACGGCGACGACGAAAATCTCCTCGTTCTGCAGCACCGAAAGCATGATCAGAGACGCCAGTGATATGTTCTGCACGCCGATCTCATAGGTGATCGCGACACTTTGAGGCACGTTGAGCCTGAACAGCCGCCCGAGCCCAAAGCCCATCGCCATGGAGATGACGTTCAAGGACAGAGCAACCGTCGCCGTCTGCAGGAAATATTGACGCAGCACGTCTATCGCGAGCAGAGATCCTGTGATTATGAGCGCGAGCAGAAAAATGAACGTCGTCATCCTGAGCGCTTCGATGAGCCGCTTCGCACGCTCGGCCCAAATCTGCCGGATGATCATGCCTATGCCGACGGGAATGATCGTGAGCTTCGCAAGCGTATACATCATCTCGACGATCGGCAGCTCGGGGGCCGTGCCGGCCGCAAAGAAGTAGTCCAGCGCAAAATACGTCACCAGCGGCACGCTGAACACGGTGATGAAGCTCGTCACGGCGGTCAAGCTCACGGACAGTGCGACGTCGGCGCGGCTTGCGAACGAGTAGGCGTTCGACGTGACCCCGCCGGGACAGGCCGCCAGGATGATTGCGCCCACGGCTATCGCCGGAGTGGGCGCGAAGAGCTTGGCGAGAATGAACGCCAGGATCGGCAACAGAATGAGCTGCCCGGTCAGGCCCACGCAGATCGCCTTGGGCATGACGAACACGGTTCGGATGTCGGCCGGTGTGAGCGAGAGCCCCAAGCCCAGCATCACGATCCAAAGCCCGACGGGGATGACCTCGGTGTAGAAGAAACTCACAAGGTCCAAAGGCTGCTCCCATCCCCGCGCCGCCGTAGCATCCGGGCAATCGTCGGCTCGATCCAAACCTCGATCCGAATACTGCCTGTCTCGGTGTGAAAAATCACGTCACGGGCGGCGGCCGCCGGCGGTCAACAGCCGTGGGAACACCTTGAAGAACGAAACCCGGCGGTAGATCATCGGGTCAAAGAGTGATTGCCGGCTCACGCCTGGAGCTCGAATGGACTTCAAACTCGCGGCGCTGATCGCAGCCCAACCGACGAGAGCCGGTGTCATCGCGTTGGCGATCTCATCGCTCGCCCTCGTCGGGTTGCTCGATTACGTCACGGGCTACCAGATCTCTTTTGCCGTTTTCTATCTGGTGCCGGTTGGGGTCGCCGCCTGGTACTGCGGAGTGTGGAGCGGGTCCGCGCTTGCGCTCGGCTCCAGCTTTGCTTGGTATGCGGCGGAGCGGGCCGCCGGTTACCCGTATGATCACCCGGCCATTCCGCTTTGGAACGCGTTCGTTCGCCTGTGTTTCTTCTTGATCATCGCGGCGCTGTTGTCGGCGCTTCGCGGTCGTCTTCGCGTCGAAAGACAGCTCGCAAAGACCGATGCATTGACCGGCGTGCTTAACCTGCGTGCCTTCGAGGAACGGCTCGAGCACGACTTGGATTTCGCGGCTCGCACGCGGAGCCCGATAACCTTGGCCTACATCGATATCGACGACTTCAAGCGAGTTAACGACGCTCATGGTCATAGCGAGGGGGACCGGCTGCTGCGTGCCGTGGCGACGACCCTGCGAAGCCAGCTGCGGCGAGCCGATTCGGTCGCCCGGGTGGGTGGGGACGAGTTTGCCTTGATCTTGCCCGGCACGGATCTCGCCGGAGCCAACGCCGTCATGTCGGAGATCGGGGAGAAGCTCGGCGGCTTGCCGGGTTCGGGCCCTGGCTCCGTCACCTGTAGCATCGGGGCGGTAGTGTTTCGAGATCGGCCGCCCAGCGCGGATGATGCAGTCGCGGCGGCGGACAGGTTGATGTACACCGTGAAGTACGGAGGCAAGAACGCCGCGCTCGTCGAAGTCCACACCGGATGAGGGCAGGGGGAAGCCCGATGGCCGCTTTTTTGATCGCCGCCATCGCCGTTAAAAACGCGGCCGGCTATCGGGAGTAAGTCGACGGAGTGCCCGCTCTCGTCGAAAGACACGGGGGCAAGTACCGCGTGCGCGGTGGAGACCATGAGTTGCTCGAGCACAGATCGAGAAGGGGGAGACGGTGAGGATCATTCATGCGGCTGTCGCCGCGCTGACGCTTGCCCTGCCGCACGCAACCGCGGCGCACCACAGTAATTCGATTTTCGATCTCGACTCTGTCGTCACTTTGCAAGGCAGCGTAATCTCATACGACTGGAGGAATCCGCACGTTTATGTCTACGTCGATGCAAGAGACGATAGCGGCCGGCGAGTCGAGTGGCAGCTCGAAGGAGACCCGACACCGCTGATGGCGAGAAGCGGCTGGACACCGACGAGCTTGAAGCACGCTGACGAAGTCGTTGTCCGATTGAATCCGGACCGCAACGGGCAGCGGCACCACGGCTTGATCGTGTCGTTGACGACGCCGAGCGGCGCTTACCTGACGATGAGGTCCGGCGGGCGCGCCTCGGCGGTCCAGGCCACGAGCATCGCCGGAGTCTGGGACGCGTTGCGCGGCGTCGCGACCCGGCGCTTCATCTACGGCGAGCTCACGGAAAAAGGGCGGCTCATGCAGGCAGCCTATGATGAATCCCAGAATCCCGTCATCGATTGCGTTCCTTTCCCCACGCCGACGCTGGTGACGGCGCCGTACCTTCACGAAATCGAGCTCGCGGACGACAGGGTGATCTTCAGGACCGAGCTCTTCCACGTCGAGCGCACCGTGCACATGGACGGTCGCGGCCACCCGGCTGACGGCGAGCGCAGCAACCAGGGACACTCGATCGGCTGGTGGGAAGGCGACGTGCTGGTCGTGGACACGACGCTTTTCGCCGACAACCGCTATGGGAATCGCAACGGCATACCCTCGGGAGCCCAAAAGCACGTGATCGAGCGCTTCCGGCTCAGCGACGACCGCGCTCAGCTATTGATCGAATACATCGTCGAGGACCCGGAGTACATGGTCGAGCCCATGACCGGCGGCACGGTCTGGGACCACGCCGCGGATCGCGAGCTGCAGCCTTTCGGCTGCGACCAGGAGAACGCGCGGCGCTATGCCGTCCAGTAGCATTGCGGATACGCAAGACTCACGGCGCGCCCTTGCGCCGCCGTAAGTGTCAGGACTATTCTCGAAGTCGATCAAGAACAACCAATACGGGGGGCACCATGTCCGCGGAGCGCTTGGACTTGAGGGACATGCAGCCGGCCGCCGCCAACGGGCTCTTTGACCGCCGCGTATTTTTCAAGGGCGGTGCCGCGCTGGCCGCGGCGATGACGGGCTACACGATCAGCCGCTCGGCTACCGGCCAGATGCTTGCCGACGATCCCTGGAGCACCGGTCCGGGGAATCCCATCAAGGCCTACGGAACGCCGTCGCGCCACGAGGAGGGCGTGCAGCTTGCGCTCAGCAACCCCGCCGGCGCGCCGCGGACTCAGCATGGCCGAACGCCCCACCACCTGCTCAGCGGCAGCTTCACGCCGAACGGGCTGCATTTCGTGATCTCGCATTCGGGCAACCCCGATATCGATCCGGCGCGGCATCGGCTGCTCATCCACGGGCTCGTGGAGCGCCCGCTGGTGTTTACGCTCGACGCGCTCATGCGCTATCCGATGATTTCGCGGATGACGTTCATCGAATGCGGCGGCAACAGCGCGCCCTTGTGGTCGCCGGAGCCCGTCGATGCGACCGCGCAGGCCATCCACGGCCTGGTGTCCTGCGCCGAGTGGACCGGGGTGCCGCTGTCCGCCTTGCTCGAGGAGACCGGCGTCGACCCGCGCGCGAGGTGGTTCGTCGCCGAAGGCGCAGATGCCTCGGCGCTGCACCGCAGCGTGCCGTTGGCCAAGGCGCTGGACGACACGCTGATCGCGCTTTATCAGAACGGCGAGCGTCTCATGCCCGGTAACGGTTACCCGATGCGCCTGCTGCTGCCCGGGTGGGAAGGCAACATGAACATCAAGTGGCTGCGGCGGATCGAGCTCACGGATCAACCCGCGATGGGGTTCTATGAAGCGAGGACCTACGCGCCGCTTCTGCCGGACGGCAAGGCGTATCAGTTCTATTTTCTCCAGGAAGTGAAGTCCTTCATCACGCATCCGTCCCCGGGCTTGTCGCTGAACGGCACGGGGTTCTATGAGATCTCAGGCCTGGCCTATTCGGCCAACGGCCGGATCGTCAGAGTCATGGTATCGGCGGACGGCGGCCGAAGCTGGGCGGAGGCGGCGTTGCAGGAACCGGTATTACCGAAAGCCTTCACGCGCTTTCGCGCGCCATGGCGTTGGGACGGAGGTCCTGCCGTGCTACAGAGCCGCGCCTGGGACGAGGCCGGCAACGTGCAGCCGACGCGCGCCGAGATCGTCGCGCTTCGCGGTGAAGCGAAGAACGTCCCCAACGTGCTGGGCTTCCCGAGTCAGCATTACAACGGGCCGACGAGCTGGCAGGTCTCGAGCGACGGCGAGGTCAAGCATGTCTACGCATAGCGGGCGTCCTTGGATACTTGCCGCGCTGGCGCCCTGGATCTTCGTCGCCGTGGCGATGGCAGAGGGTCCCGGCCTCGGCATTCCGATCAGCACATCGGAGCTCGCCGCCTGGGACATCACCGTGCTCGCCGACGGCACGGGCCTGCCGCCCGGCGCCGGCACGGCCGCTGCGGGCGCCGCGATCTATGCGCAGAAGTGCGCGCTCTGCCACGGTCCCGAGGGTGCGGGCGGGGAGAATGCGGCGCTGATCGGCGGTCCGCCACTCACGGACGGCATCGATACGCGAAAGACGATCGCCAACTTCTGGCCCACCGCGACGACGCTGTTCGACTTCACGCGCCGCGCAATGCCGTGGCAGCAGCCGCGGACGCTGACGGACGATGAGGTATACGCGCTCACGGCCTATCTCCTCGCCCTGAACGACATCATCGGCGAGAATGAAGTCATGAATGCCGAAACCTTGCCGAGGGTCGAGATGCCCAACCGCGGCGGCTTCGTGCCGCGTTTCCCGGAGCTGATGCCCTAAGCCGTTGCGACACAGCCCCATGCTGGCCCCTAAGCCTTGGCGGCGGCCGATGGTTGCCCGCGAGCATACGGAAGCACACCGCCAGGCATCCTGGCTGGAGCTGCTGTTCGACCTGTCGTTCGTAGTTGCAGTTGCGCAAGCTGCGATTCAGCTCGAGCACGCGTTCGCGGCGGGCCATCCGGGATCCGGGCTCGTCGGCTACCTCGTAGTGTTCGCCGCGATTTGGTGGGCATGGATGGCCTTCACGTGGTTTGCCAATGTCTTCGACACCGACGACGGTCCCTATCGCCTGCTGATGTTCGTCATGATTGCAGGCTCTTTGGGGCTTGCGGCCGGCGTGCCGCAGATCGCCCAGCTCGATTTTCGCATCGGCGTGATCTCCTACGTCGTCATGCGGCTCGCTTACGTCGGCCAGTGGCTGCGGGTCTTCACGACCGGACAGCCGCTGTGGACGCCGATCGCCCGTCGCATGATCGTGCTCACGACGATCAGCCAGATCGGTTGGATCCTGTTCCTCCGGGTGCCGCTGGACTTGCGGCTGTCCGTATTCGCCGTCCTGTTCACGGCGGATCTCGCCACGCCCTATCTGGCCGGATGGGACGCGCGCATGGGCGGTCACCGGCACCATATCGTCGAGCGTTATGGTTTGTTCACGATCATCGTGCTCGGCGAATCGATCGCGGCGGCTACCGTCGCCGTCGCCGGGGCGATCGACACGGGAGTCGCCGCGCTGCCGCTGCTGGTGTTGGCCTCGGGCGGATTGATCATCGTCGGCGGCCTCTGGTGGATCTACTTCGATTTCTGCACGGGCCGAGCGCCGGAAGGCAACCGGCGGGCGCAGTTCCTCTGGGGCTACGCGCATTACTTGGTGTTTGCCGCGATCGCCGCGATCGGCGCGGGATTGTCGCTGTCGGTCGAGGTGCTTGGCGATCCTGAGCACGTGCGCGTATCGGAATCGGCGGCCGCGCTGCTCATCGGCGGCGCCGTGGCCGTGTGCCTGTTGACGATCACTTTCATCGAGCTCGTCGCCGAGCAGGGCGTCGAATGGGCGGATGCCGCGGTGAAAAGCGCCGCCGCGCTCGCGGTGCTCGGTGCGGCGCTCGCCGCCCCGTTCCTTACGGCGCCGGTGAGCGTGCTTCTGACCGGCCTGATCCTCGCGGGCCTCGTCGCCCACGGAGCGAGGCTCCAGCATCGCCTCCACAGCAAACTTGCGTCGTAGTGCGAGCCACAAGATCTTGACAAGCTCGTAACACAAACCCCAATATGTGGTAGTTCGTCGGTTCGCAAGTATTGCGAAAAAAAGGGAATCCGGTAACCGGCCATGGCCGGGAATCCGGGGCTGCCCCCGCAACTGTAAGTAGCGAGCGGCGCGCCATCAGGCCACTGGAGCGATCCGGGAAGGCGGTGCGCAGCGATCAGCTACGAGCCAGGAGACCTGCCGGCGAAGCCTACGTACTCATCGGACGGGGTGTTCCGTTAGGCGTTGCCGACGCTTTGCACGCTCGTGCTCCAGCATCGCGCCTCGTCGCTGACGCACCTCGCACTCAAGCTCGTGAGGTGTTCCATGTCTGAAGCCCTTCCATCGGTGCCCGCATCCCGTATCGAGCGCCATCAGCCGCAGTGGTCCGGTTGGGGCTCCGGGGCAGAACGGTCCGAGTCCGTGTCGATCGACGCCGCCCGCGACACCCTGCTCACGGATTTCGGCAGGGCGACGCTGCGTGATCGCTATTTGCTGCCCGGCGAGAGCTTCCAGGATCTGTTCGCGCGCGTGGCGCGTGCCTACGCCGACGACATCGAGCACGCCCAGCGCTTGTACGACTACATGTCCAAGCTATGGCTCATGCCGGCGACGCCCATCCTGAGCAACGGCGGGACGGATCGCGGCCTGCCGATCTCGTGTTTCCTCAACGCCGTGGAAGACAGCCTCGACAGCATCGTGGACACCTGGACCGAGAACGTCTGGCTGGCGTCGCGCGGCGGCGGCATCGGCACCTATTGGGGCGGCGTGCGCTCGATCGGCGAAGCCGTGAAGGGCAACGGCTTCACCTCCGGCATCATACCGTTCGTGCGCGTCATGGATTCGCTGACGCTCGCGATCTCTCAGGGCTCGTTGCGCCGCGGATCGGCGGCCGTCTACGTCGACGTGCATCATCCCGAAATCGAGGAATTCATCGAGATTCGCAAGCCGTCGGGCGACTTCAACCGCAAGAGCCTCAATCTGCACCATGGCATCGCGGTCACGGACGAGTTCATGAAGGCCGTCGAGGAGGACTTGCCTTTTGCGTTGCGAAGCCCGGCGACCGGCGAAGCTCTGCGGACGGTATCGGCCCGTTTGTTATGGCAGAAAATTCTGGAGACACGGCTGCAAACCGGCGAGCCATACTTGCTCTTCATCGACACCGCGAACCGCGCCCTGCCGGCCTTCCAGCGAGAGCTCGGACTCACGGTCCGCCAGTCCAACCTGTGCAGTGAAATCCTTCTGCCGACCGGGCGCGATCACACGGGAAATACCAGGACTGCCGTGTGCTGCCTGTCCTCCGTGAACCTGATGACCTGGGACGAGTGGAACGCCGAGCCGCGTTTCATCGAGGACGTCATGCGGTTTCTCGACAACGTTCTCGATGATTTCCTGGACCGGGCGCCCGCAAGCATGGCGCAGGCCAAGTATTCCGCTTACCGCGAGCGCTCCGTCGGCTTGGGTGCGATGGGCTTCCACTCGTTTCTACAGGCTCGGGGGATCGCGTTCGAAAGCGCGCTGGCGAAGAGCTGGAACCTCAAGGTGTTTCGCTTCTTGCGTGCCGCCGCGGACAAGGCGTCGCACAAGCTGGCGCGGGAGCGCGGGCCGTGCCCCGATGCGGCCGAGCGCGGCGAGATGGAGCGCTTCAGCCACAAGCTTGCGATCGCGCCGACGGCGAGCATCAGCATCATTTGCGGCGGCGTGAGCGCCTGCATCGAGCCGATCCCGGCGAACATCTACACCCACAAGACGCTCTCGGGCTCCTTCACGGTGAAGAATCCGGCTCTGACGACGCTGCTGGATTCCAAAGGTCTCGACACGCCGGAAACCTGGCGGTCGATTCTCGAGCGCGACGGCTCCGTGCAGCACCTTGGGGGCTTGACGGCGGAAGAGAAGGCCGTGTTTCGCACCGCGTTCGAGATCGATCAGCGCTGGATCATCGATCTGGCGGCCGACCGCGCCCCGAGCATCTGCCAAGGCCAGTCCTTGAATCTCTTCATCAACGGCGACGTCCATAAATGGGACCTTCTGATGTTGCACTGGACCGCGTGGGAGCGCGGCATCAAGAGCCTCTACTACTGCCGGTCGAAGTCGGTTCAGCGCGCCGGTTTCGCCGGCGTCGAGGGTGACAACACGCGCCAGTGGCCGGCGCGCTCGCTGGCTGTCGATGAATCGAAATACGACGAATGCCTGGCCTGTCAGTGAAAGAGGAGCCCATGAAGACGCTGGATCCGCAGATCGAGTTGCTGGAGCTTCCGGGGCTCATGACTCCGAGCACCAGCTACAAACCGTTTCGATACCCCTGGGCGATCGAATATTGGCGCCGCCAGCAGCAGATCCACTGGCTTCCGGAGGAAGTGCCGCTGGGAGAAGACTGTAAAGACTGGGCCACGCGCCTCAACGATGCCGAGCGCAATCTCCTGACCCAGGTGTTTCGGTTTTTCACGCAGTCGGACGTGGAGGTGCAGGACAACTACCTTGAACGCTACGCGCGGGTATTTCGGCCGACCGAGATCAAGATGATGCTTGCCGCGTTCGCCAACATGGAGACCGTGCACATCGTCGCATACGCGCTTTTGCTCGAGACGCTCGGCATGCCGGAGTCCGAGTTTGCGGTCTTCATGGACTATGAGGCCATGCGCGACAAGCACGACTACATGTCGCGCTTCGGTGTCGGCAACGAGGCCGATATATTGCGGACTCTGGCGATGTTCGGCGGATTTACCGAGGGGCTGCAGCTGTTCGCGAGCTTCGCGATTCTGCTGAGCTTTCCTCGTCACAACAAAATGCGGGGCATGGGGCAAATCGTGTCCTGGTCGGTACGCGACGAGAGTTTGCATTGCGAAGGCGTCATTCGTCTGTTCCACGCCTTCGCGGCCGAAACCGGTGCTTTGACGGGCCCGGTGCGCGACGATATCGTCGATTGCGCGCGCACGGTCGTGGCTCTCGAGGACCGCTTCGTCGAGCTTGCGTTCGAGATGGGCTCGATCGAAGGTCTGACCGCGGAGGATATAAAACGCTACATTCGTTACGTTGCCGATTGGCGTCTGGGGCAGCTGGGCCTGCCGGGCATCTATGGCATCGGCGAGCATCCCTTGCCTTGGCTGACCGAGATCCTCAACGGCGTCGAGCACGCCAATTTTTTCGAGACCCGTGCGACCGAATATGCCAAAGCCGCGACCGGCGGTGCCTGGCACGGGCCCGCGGGTGCCTGGAGCAGCTTCGATGCGCGCCTCGCCCGGCGCCGGCAGTTGGAGCTGGTCAAATGACATAAGCAGCCGGTCCGGACGGAAATGTCCGGTACTTGACAGATCTCACCGGGGCCCGCGGTTATAGGTAGCCGTAATTGCAGAGCGGTCTGGAGTTACGGCATGAAGTTTCCGGTCACAGAACCCGCGCCCAGCTGGCTGGACGACGTACCGGTCGCGAGCGATCAAACCCGGTTTGTGCGTTTGGTCGAGTTGCTCGCTCAGGTGCCGGAAGACATCTACGCGGAGGGGCGGCAGATGGTGAAGAGCCTCATCGATCAGAACCCAAGCTCGGTCGAAGAGTGCATTACGGATCTCGACGCCGCAATCGAATACCTCGAGCGTCACATCGATGAGCGGCCGAACTAGCGATTCCAGCCGGAGCCCTTCGATCATCGGATAGGGAGTGGGATGCTGCCGGAGGCGGCAGTGCGTTCCGTCTCGAGTCGTCGGCTACCTAACGCGTGGAATCCGCGAAAAAATGCGCCGCGGCGACCGTCATGGCGTCCTCGTTGATCGAGTTGCGGCTGTCGGCATTTACGACCACGAACTTCTTGCGGCGGTCCGTAGGATGCGGCTCCAACCTCAATATGCCGTCGCCGCCGTCCTCGGTCAGCGTCCAGATGACTCGAGATGCGGTGGAATACGGCATCCCGAGTTTCCTGGCGAGCGAGATGACGGTGTGCGGCTTGCCGTCATCCTGCGCGATCCAGACCTCCAGGGCGACCAGATACTGGGCAACGGTCCACCGCGGGTATCTCTTGTAAACTTGCTCCAACGCGGCGCTGATCGAATTGCGCAGCGCAATCCTGTCCATCCCGCCGGCGCGCGCTTTCTTTCCCATTGCGACCGTTTTCTGGCTCATCGAATCCTTCCGGCACTCTCGGCGGAGATGTGGCGTGCAAGCACGCCTCGGCTGAACAATAAGCCCCGGGTCAGGCTATTGTCACATTGTTACCAGCTTACCCCATAACGCCGCAGCATCGAGAAAGCCTTGTAAGCATAAGCTCAGCCTTCTATGTGCAGGGCTATAGTTGGCTTATATACTAACTGGAGTCGGCAAATCAACAACCGTTGCGCAATGCTAGTACTCCCCGCAAAAACAGTGCTCCAGCGGAATTACCTGTTTCGGGATCTCCCGGACAGTGTCATCGACGTTCTCGCGAGTCACGCCGTGCAACGCAGCTATGCCAAGGGATCGATCATCTTCTCGCAGGGAGATCGGGGGGACGCGCTCTACGGCGTGGCTTCCGGACGGGTCCGCATCGGCGCCGAAGGGCCGAACGGTCAGCAGATCTTTCTCAACATCATGGAACCAGGGGATATTTTCGGCGAGATCGCGCTCGTCGACGGGCTGCCGAGAACGGCCGGCGCAACGGCCATCGAGGCGACGATATTATGTGTAATTCATCGAGCCAACTTTCTTCAAGTGCTGAACGACGAGCCGTCCCTCGCCATACACCTGCTGAAACTGTTCTGTGAGCGCCTGCGCTGGACCAGCGAGCTCGTCGAGGACTCCGCTTTCCTGACCGGGCCGGCGCGACTCGCCAAGCGCCTGCTGACCCTGGCGAGCTTGCACGGCAACGCCC
>Ga0214471_10000975_pt1 | contig 23187 bp, 19 predicted proteins | sample RVTome_5_FD_207665 | JGI IMG/M metagenome (GOLD analysis project Ga0214471, IMG submission 207665) | Soil microbial communities from uranium-contaminated site in the Upper Colorado River Basin, Wyoming, United States - RVT142D155 | ecosystem: Environmental > Terrestrial > Soil > Contaminated >... | reverse complement strand
AGCTGCCCGAGATATTGACGCCCCCGCTGGAGCTGCTGTTCTGCCCGTCAATCACCGCGCCCCAGCGGGTCTCCGCCCGGAACACGATCCCGTTGGTGCTCGTGCCGCTGCGGCTGATGCCGAGCACCGTCGAACCGCCGGTGTAGACCCCGTTCCGCACGATCACCACGTCGCCGGGATTCACCACGTTCGCCGCCTGCTGGAGCGTGCGATACGGCTGGCTGCTCGTGCCGGGGTTGGCGTCGTTGCCGCTCGCGGCGTCCACGTAGCGGCACACGCCGCTGCCGGTGGCGTCGCAGGTGGAGGTCGTGGGCACACTGGCGGTGATCGTGGCGGTGCCGCTCACCCCTTCGCTCGTCGCGGTGATCGTGGCCGTCCCCGCCGCCACCCCCGTCACCAGCCCGGCACTGCTCACGGTGGCCACGGCCGCCGCGCTCGTCGCCCACGTCACCGTCCGGCCGGTCAGTGTCGTGCCGGCGCCGTCTCGCACGGTGGCGGTGAGCTGGGTCGTGGCGCCCACGAGCACGCTCGCCGACGCGGGGCTCACGCTCACCGACGCCACCGGCACGGGATTCACGGTCACGGTGGCCGTGTCACTCTTCCCTTCGCTGGTGGCGCTGATCCGCGCCGTGCCCGCCGCCACGCCTGTCACCAGGCCGGTGGCGCTGACGGTCGCGATCGTGGGGTCGCTCGTGGCCCAGGCAACGACCCGGTCCGCGAGGGTCTGCCCGCCCTCGTCCCGGACCGACGCGTCGAACTGCGTGCTTTCCCCCTCGACCAGGGTCGCGCTCGCCGGGCTCACGGTCACGGATGCGACCGGCACGGTCTCGACGGTGATGACCGCGGTGTCGCTCATTCCTTCGCAGGTCGCCGCGATGTTCGCGCTGCCCGCGGCGACGCCCGTCACCAGGCCGTCCGCCGAGACGGCGGCCACGTCCGGGTTGCTCGTGGCCCAGGCAATCGTCCGTCCGGCCAGCGGCTGTCCGGCCGCGTCGAGCGCCGTCGCGGTCATCCGCGACGAGGTCCCGACGGCCACGCGCCCTTCCGTCGGGAGGACCACGACGGCCGCCACCGGCGTGGGGCCCACGATGAGCGTTGCCTGTGCCGTCGCGCCGCCGCTCGAGGCGACGACCGGTACGACGCCGGGAGCGAGCCCCGTGACCACGCCGGACGTGTCTACCACGGCGATGGTGGAATCACCGGTGATCCACGTCACGGGCCGGCCCGTGAGCACGGTCCCGAGAGAATCTTGAACAATGGCGGTAAAGCGAACGGTGGCGCCGACGGCGGTGCTGTCGGCGGGGGGAGAGACGATGACGGCCGCAACCGGTGGCGCGTCAGAACCGGGCGGGTCGTCCGGGGACGGTGCCAGGAGCGTGTCCGCTCCGGTGCACGCGCCTCCCGCGACGACCGCCGCGGCGGCGATACCGCCGAGCAGAGCCAGCCGCTTGGCCAGCTTCGCCAGCTGAAAAACGAATACCATATACCGGTCCTCCCAGCGCGATCCGGAACTGTCGCTGGCGGCCCGGCGGGCATGGCGATCGGAACCGATCACCGAAGCCCCGTAGCTCTGCGCCACCGCTTTTCAGCGGATTTGCTCTGAGCAGCGTGCTTGTGTTGTCTGCTGCGGCTGGTGCTGCCCTAGGTCGAGCGACCACTCTCGGGAGGAACTACCGCGATGCGATGGGCAAAGTAGTCGGCGCCCGAGGACGAGTCAATGCGTGATGTCACAGATTCGCGGCATCGCGCGCCCCATCCTGGTGCGCACGGGAGGGACGCGGGATGCCCCAATCCGGTGCGCATGGCCGGCCGCGTTGCCTAGATGGGCGTCTCGGAAACGCCGTCGCCCCCGCGGCGCTTGGTGGTGTACATGGCGCGGTCGGCCCAGCCCACGAGTCGCTCGACGGAGCCGGCCTCCTGCGTCATCGCGGCGGCGCCCGCGCTCGCCGTGAGTGCCAGCGTGTGGCCGCGCACGGGCTCCCGGCGAAACGACGTGTGGACGCCCCGGCGTACCCGCTCGGCCACCACGACGGCCTCACTCAACGGCGTGTCCGGAAGCAGCAGCGCGAACTCGTCGCCGCCACAGCGGCACGCCACGTCCGGCGCGCGCACGTGCTGAGCGATCAGCGCCCCCACGCGGCGCAGCACCTCGTCACCCACCTGGTGGCCGAACCGGTCGTTGACTTCCTTGAAGTGGTCCAGGTCCACGAGCACCAGCGACGACTGCGTCCCGTAGCGGCGGCAGCGCTCGGCCTCGCGCGCCAGCGCGGTGTCGAAGTAGCGCCGGTTGTAGAGGCCCGTGAGCGGGTCCACGATCGCCTGGTGCTCGATGACCTGAAGGTCGGCCCGCTCGATGATCTGCGGATCGTGCACCTGGCGCCGGACGTTCATGAGGTAGTCGAGCAGCGCGACTCGTTGCCCGACGTCACGTCCCAGCCGCTCACGCAACGTCTGCCGATGCAGTCCCACGCGGTGCCACAGGTCTCGCGCTTCCGCTTCCTCCAGATCCAGGTGCGCGAGCTGTCGAAGCCGCGTCGCGTAGAAACGGTCGGGCCCTGCCCGTCCGGCGGCAGGGTCCACAGCGGTCGGCTCCGGGGGTCTCTCGGAAGGGCGCGTGGACATGGGCATTGGTCCGATCCGCTAGGCAATGCAGGGCTCGGGCCGTTCCGAAGGTGTTGCCGTAACTCGCTGTGAATGAAGCGCTTGAGATGGGAAGCGATCACGGGAGCCCTGGTTACGTGGGCCCCGTTTGTGGGCTAATGTGGGGTACGTCACAAGTTGTCGCGCACCTGAAGCGGGCAGGTGGCGGTCGTCGCAGGGGTGCTTATGGCAATGCGAGTTGGGCGAGTTCGGCGTCCACCCGGGCCAGAAGCGCGCCGTGATGGACGACCTCCAGGATCTCGCGCGCCCGTTCGAGGTATCCGCGCGCTTCGTCCGGCTCGCCGAGCGCCTTGCGGAAGAGCGCGTACTCGACGTACACCTCCGCTTCCAGGCGGGGGAGCGGCTCGTCGCCGCGACACAGCTCGATGGCCTTCTCGAAGAAGACGAAACCGGTTTCGTCGCGCTGCTGTCCGCGCACCATCCCCAGCACCACGTAGAGCCGGGCGAGCTGCCGGGTGAGGTTGTACACGATGGCAATCTCCTCGGCGACGCGGATTTCGTCCTCCGCGTCGGGGAGGCGTTGCCAGTCGAGGTACAGCCGGGCCAGATTCAGCCGGATCGCCATTTCGAGCTGCGCATTGCGGCCGGCTCCCTGGAGCCGGGCCAGCCCTTCGTGGTAGCGGCGGAGGGCCTCCGCCCGACGCTCGCGGCTTGCCTCGAGCGCGCCCCAGGCATTGAGCACCCGGGCGGCGCCGTCCACCTTCCCGATGTCCTCGAACGCGGCCTGCGCCCGTCCGAGGTGGTCTTCGGCCACGTCGAACTGTTCGCGCTCGCGCGCCAGATCCCCGAGGCCGAAGAGCAGGTCCGCGGTGAGGCCGCGATCGGCCTCCGCGTGGCGGAGTCCGCGCGCGTACCAGGACGCGGCCCCCTGCCAGCGGGCCTGCGCCTGGGCTACGCCTCCCAGCCCGAGGCACGCGCGCGCGGTGCCGTCGTCGTCGAGCTCCGCCTCGGCAAGGGCGAGGCTACGCTGGTACCGCCGCGCGGCATCCTCGAACCGGCCTCGGGTGGCCTCGAGGTGGCCGAGGTGACGCAGCGTCTCGATCTCGGGCTGGCGATCGCGCAACCCCTCGGCGAGTCCCAGGGCGTGCTCGTACCACGCGTGTGCCTGCGTGTCCCGCCCCACGCGCTCCTCCAGGGCGCCGGCCCGGAGCAGGGCGCGAACGGCGGCGGCCAGGTCATCGCGCTGGTCCGCCTCGAGCGCCTCGACCGCCGCCTGATACAGCGCGGCGAGATGCTCGCTGACCCGTGCCACGGCCTGCGGGACCAGCTCCGCGAGATCCGTGGTCTGCACGAACCGCTTGCCGACCGTGCGGTACGGTTCCGCCGATGGCCGCGCCCGGGACCGGGACACGAGCAGGGCGCGCAGCGGCGTCAGCGCGTCCACGTCGGGCAGGAGCCGCAGCGCCTGTTCGACCCGGAGGGGCGGCGGCAACTCCGTACCCCGGCTCACAGGCCGTACTCCCGGATCTTGCGGGCCAGGGTGTTGCGGTGCACCCCGAGAATGCGCGCGGCTTCGCCGATCTGCCCGGCGGTGTGCTCCAGCACGCGGCTGATGTGGCGCGCCTCCATTTCGTTGAGGGTCGTGAGCGCCGGCACCTCGGGCGACCGTCCCGCGGGTGCGCCGGTGCGCCACTCTTCGGGCAAGTGCTCGGCCCGCAGTACCGGGCCGTCCGCCACCAGCACGGCCCGCTCGACCACGTTGCGGAGCTCGCGCACGTTCCCGACCCAATCATGGTGACGGAGCAGATCCAGGGCGCGATCGGCGATGCCGGTGAAGGTCTTGCCGTACCGCTGGCCGAACTCCCGCAGAAAGTGGGCGGTGAGCGCCAGCAGGTCGTCCCCGCGCTCCGCGAGCGGTGGCAGCGCAATCGTGACCACCGCGAGGCGGTAGTACAGGTCTTCGCGGAACCGCCCCTGCGCGATGAGCGCCTTCAGGTCCTGGTTGGTGGCGGCGATCAGGCGGACGTCCACCGGGATGGAATCGGTGCTCCCGACACGCTCGATCTCGCGCTCCTGCACGGCGCGGAGGATCTTGCTCTGCAGGGCGACGCTCATGTCGCCGATCTCGTCCATGAACAGCGTCCCGCCGCTCGCCCGCTCGAAGCGGCCCGTCTTGCGGGCCACCGCGCCGGTGAATGCGCCCTTCTCGTGCCCGAAGAGCTCGCTCTCGAGGAGGTTTTCGGGAATCGCGGCGCAGTTCACGGCCACGAACGCCGCTTTGGCGCGCGGCCCGTGCTCGTGAATTGCCCGCGCGACCAACTCCTTGCCGGTGCCCGACTCGCCGTAGATGAGCACCGTGGCCGTGCTGGGCGCCACCTGGGCGATGACGCGGAACACCGACATCATCGCCGGGCTCTGCGAGACCACCTGGAACGCGCCGATGCCGAGGGGTGTGACCTCGGGGAGCGGCAGGGCGACCTCGTCGGCCGCCGCCTGGATGCGGCGCAGCAGATCCAGGAACCGCTCCCGGCCCACGGGGAGCGGGAGGACCTCGAGGACGCCGAGTTGCGCGGCGCGCAGGGTAAACCCGATGGACGGGGCGGGAACGAGCGCCACCAGGCGCGGCCGCCGGGGCATGCGACGCAGCACGTCCACCCACCAGCCCAGCTGCTCGTCGGGGTCGTGATCGAGCAGCACGATTACGGCGGCCAACTCCACGTCGCCGGTCAGCACCCGCAGCGCGGACGGGGGGTCGGCGACCTGTTCGAGGACGCCGCTCTCCATTTCGGCGTAATGGGCCAGCTCCCGCAGGACCGTCGCGTCCCGGCCCACGACGAGCAGGCGGAGCTGGCCGTGTGGGGCGGTGGCGCCCAGGGTGGCGGGCCGATCCATGGTCGTCATGGCTCGCCGGGTGTGTTGCCGCGGTAGTGGGCGACCAGCACCAGCGCATCGTCGGTGCCGCGGCGATGGCGTGCCAGCAGCTGCTCGGCGAACGCCTGCGGCGGGCCGGTGGGCGTGAGCCGTGCCACGCAGGACGGCGCAAGTCCGTCCGTCGCCATGACCAGCAGATCGCCCGGGGCGACGGCCGTGACGGAGGCCTTGAGCAGGGGAAGCTGGAGCCCCACGACGCCGCTCCGCAGGAGAATGGCTTCCTCCTGCGGATCGGCCCGCGGGTCGGCGCGCACCAGCACGCCCTCCACGTTGCCGATGCCGAGCCAGCTCATCGTGTGGTCGGCGACGTTGAAGCTCGCCACGCTCATCGCCACCCCTCGGGTCCCGATCAGCGCCTCGTGACAGCGCCGCACGATCGTGATCACCGACTCGCCCGCGTGCTGGGTGGCGGTCGTCACCGCGCGGCGCGCCGCGACCGCGGCCTCCGTCCCGTGGCCGATCCCGTCCACGACCGCCACGAGGGCGCCGTCGCGCCACGCCTGCACCACGTGGAGGTCGCCGGACACCGCTTCCCCCGGGTGGGCGGCGGCCGCCACGCCCCACGTCAGGACCGGCGACTCCTGGGTCGCCTGTCGCGTGCCTAGCGCGCCCATTTTCGCATCGTGACCGTGGTCCCACGGCCGGCGTTCGAGTGAATCTCGAATTCGTCCATCAGCCGGCGGGCGCCGGGGAGGCCCAGGCCGAGACTGCCGGACGTCGAGTATCCGTCCTGGAGGGCCAGGGTGATATCCTGAATGCCGGGGCCCTCGTCGTGTGCGACGAGGGCCACACCCCGGCGGCCGGCCCGCTCGACCACCTGGATGGCAATGTGGCCGGTCGCGGCGTAGGTGAGGATGTTCCGGGCCACTTCGGAGATGGCGGCGGCAATGACCGTCAGGTCGCTCTGAGAGAAGTTCAGCGTCGCCGCGATACGTCGGCCCTCCTGCCGCGCGGCGACGATGTCGCGATCGGTGGCGATGGGGATCCGCAGCTCAGGATTCACGCCGCCGGCTCCGCTTCGCGCGCTCGTTGAGGTACGCGAGCCCCTCCTCGAGATCGAGCGCGGCCGCGACCCCGCTCAGCGTGAGGCCGAGCTGCACCATCGCGAACGCCACGTCGGGCTGGATCCCCACGATGACGGTCTCGGCGCCGCGCAGCGTGATCATCTGCGACAGCGTGCTGAGCGTGCGGGCCGCGAACGAATCCATCACGTCGAGCACGGTGACGTCCACGATGACGCCGCGGGAGCGATACCGGCCCACCTGTTCCACCAGGTCGTCGCGCAGGCGGATCAAGTCCGTGTCCGACAGCGCGGACTGGATGGACGCGATGAGGTAATCGCCCTGTTTGAGGATCGGGACCAGCATGGATCGGTGGCCCTAGCCCTCGGGGGTCGCCGCACCGGATTCGCCGACGCTGAGCACCCGGTAGCCGAGCACTCGCTCCGCTTCCTCAATGCCGCCCTGCAGGTCGCCGACCGTGTTCATCTTGCTCAGATCCACGCCGATCGTGACGAGCGTCTGGGCGATCTCGGGCGACAGACCGGTCACGATGACCGTGGCGCCCAGGAGCCGCGCCGCCTCCACCGTCTGCACGAAGTGGTTCGCGACCGTCGCGTCCACCGACGGCACGCCGGTGATGTCCATCACCACGACTTTCGCGCGGTTCGACCGGATGCCCCGCAGCAGCTGCTCCGTGAGCTGGCGTGCCCGTTCCGAATCCACGATGCCGATGATGGGGAGAATCAGGAGCCGCTCGCGCACCTGCAGCACCGGCGTGGACAGCTCCCGGATGGCCTCCTGCTGTTGCCGGATGACGCGCTCGCGCTCCTGCACGAAGCCCACGCCCACGGTCGTGGCGATCCGGTTGGCGGCGGGCTCGTACGCGTCGAGGACGCGGTTGAGGAGGCCGAAGTCGCCCTGGTACTTCTCGAAGAGGGATCGGGCCAGCACGTCGCGCAGCAGCAGCACGATCCCCAGGACTTCCGGCGTGTCCACGCCGCGGGGAATGATGCGTTCGGACAGGTTGCGGGCGTACGCCTGGAGCGCCTCCACGCTTCCCGTCTCCAGCACCTCGACATAGTTGTCGAACACCGAGGTGGCCTCGGCGAAGATCTCCTCTTTCGTCATGGACGTGAGGAGCCGGGACTCGGTGATGCGGCGCACCCACTCCTCGCGCAACTCCGTCCGGTTGCGCCTGAGGTGAGCCACGAGTTCGCTGAGGACGTCGGTGGGGACCGGGGGGCGGTGTTCCCTGTCTCGAGCTGGCATGGGTTCCCTACTCCGTGTGGTGGCGGTCCTGGGATCCTCGACCGCGGCCACTCGGGCACACCACTCTGGGGGAGTGCCGCGGCGTCGAACACCAAGAAGGTGTCGCCCGCCGCAAAGCAATGCCAGTGCCACGCCCCCAGAGCGCGGTGCCACATTTTGTATCTTGTTGTTTCTACATAACTTAGCCTTGATCGAGTGGTCTGCCTGCTGATCGGAATCGTCTGGCGCTATGCACCAGAATGCAGCCAAGGGCCGCCCAGTCCGCCGGAATCCCGGCCGCTGCCGGAGCGGCGCTCGTCGCGGGACCGGCGATCCAGTCTCGACCGGCGCTCAGCTTCACTGCGCCGCTCGACGTCGGCTCGACTGGCCTCGCGTCGGCGATCCGCGTTCATTCGGCGGCCGGAGCTGAGACGGCGCTCACCGCTTCGGCGTTTGCGCTGGGTCATGATCGGAATCCCCCCCAGATTGGCCTCCGCAAGAAACAGGCAGTGGTGCCCGGCCGTTGGACCACACGAATCGAGGTGCACCCATTTGGTGCGCGATTGGGTCCATCTGCCCGATTGCGGTGCTGGGAGCGGAGTGGCAGAACCTAGCGGGATCGTCCCGTTCATCAATTCGACGGTGCAGGGGACCGCGCGCAGCGGAGAGTCCGAAATCCCGGGCGCTCAGTCCCGCTTGATCGTTCGTCCCGCCACGACGGTGATATTGTCGCTGCCGCCGCCATCGAGCGCGTCCTGGAGCAGGGCTTCACACACCTGCTGGGCCGACGTCATGGTGGCCAGCCGTTCGGCGATCCGATCGTCCGGCACGTGCTTGGTGAGTCCGTCGCTGCACAGGAGGCCGATCAGCCCCCAGCGCTGCTCGAATTGGGTCACCACCGGTGCCGCCTGCGACCCGCCGATGGCGCTCGCCAGCACGTGCGCCCACCGCGTGCTGTGCGCGCGGGTCTGGGTGAGGACGCCCTGGTCCACCAGCGCCTGCGCCATGGTCTGGTCCCGCGACACCTGGGTGAGGGCGCCGTCCCAGAAGATGTAGCAGCGGCTGTCGCCCACCTGGAGCAGGTAGGACGTCGGCCACAGCCCGATCCACAACGTCAGCGTGGTCGCCATGTGGCGGCGGTCGTCGTCCTGCGACGCGCGCTCGAGCACGCCGGCGTGGCACTGGAGCGCGGCCTCCTCCAGCTCGCGGGCAAAGGCGTTCGGGTCGCTGGCGTACGCCGCATACGAGGTCCGGACGGTGCGCATGATGTACTGGGAGATGGCCTGGACCGCGAAGCGGCTGGCCTCCTCCCCGGCCCCGCTCCCCACGCCGTCCGCCACCATGGCCACAAAGGCCATCCGCTCGGGCTCGCGCGCCAGGGCCGCGTCGTCCGGCAGGCTCGTCTGGTGGACCAGCATCTGCCGGTTCAACGAGGCGATCAGAAAGTGATCCTGATTCTCCTTCCGGAGCTTGCCGACGTGCGTGAGCCCGTAGACGTCTATCTCGCTGTCCTGCGGCTTGCGGCGGTCCGCCATCACGCGTCCGCCGGCCGGATCGTCCGCCCGATGATGATCGTGACGTTGTCTGTGCCCCCGTCGTCCAGCGCGTCCTGGAGCAGGGCCTCGCACGCCTGCTGGGAGCTCGTCATGGTCCGCAACCGCTCCGCGATCCGCTCGTCCGGCACGTGCTTGAACAACCCGTCACTGCACAGGAGCACCACCGTCCCCCAGTCCCGGACGATGCGGGAGACCACCGGGGCGGCCTCCTGGCCCCCGATGGCGCTCGACAGGACGTTCGCCCAGCGCGTGCGGTGCGCCTTGGTCTGCGTCAGCACGCCGTCGTCCACGAGATCCTGCGCCATCGTCTGGTCGCGCGAGAGCTGCGAGAGCTGGTTGTCGCGGAACATGTAACAGCGGCTGTCGCCCACGTGGAGCAGGTAGGCATGCGGCCAGAGGCCGAGCCAGAGGGTCAGCGTGGTGGCCATGCGCCCGCGGCCCGGCCCCGACGCGCCGCGCTCGACAAGGTCCGCGTGACACTGCATGGCGGCGTCCGACAGGATCTGCGAGAACCGGTCGCCGTCCTCGGCCTCGGACGTGTAGAACGCGTTCGCGCTGCGCTCCACGTACGCCGCGATGGCGAGCAGCGTGGAGCGGCTCGCTTCTTCTCCGACCCCGCTCCCCACGCCGTCGGCGACCATCGCCAAGGACGCCATCCGCTCGGACCGGACCGGCAGGTGCAGGCCGGCCGGGAGGCTCGTCCGGTCCACCCGCATCTGGCGGGACAAGGCGGCGATCAGGAAGTGGTCCTGATTCTCCTTGCGGACCTTGCCCGGGTGGGTGAGGCCGTGGACGTCAATGTCGGCGTCGGTGGGTTTGCGGGTGGTCATGTCCTCATGTCCTCTGCGCTGCCGGCCTTCACCGGCTTCGGGCGTCCCGGAGCGTGAGCCACGGCCGCCGGCTATCGGCTGATCATCAGATGCGCCGTCGGCTTCCCCGGGTACATCAGCCATGGCCGATCGCGGGCCGGCGTCGCGGAAATGCCCGTGCCGGCCTCGGTGGCGTACGGGAGATAGACGACGTACAGGCGCCGCATGCCGGTGGCCGCGTCACCCGATGGGTCGAACGCGTCATCGTCGTGCGAGATCGAGTAGAGCGAGGCGCCCGGCGCCGGCACCGCAAGCGCGCCGGACGCGAGTTCGGCCAGCCGGACCGAATCCGCCGACTCGGCGCTCATCCCGGTGCCCCGCATCTCCCGACCCCGCGCCATGAACGGCTCCAGGCTCTGGTAATAGCAGGCGGTGTGGAACCCCTTCCGCGCCGGATTGTCCGCCAGACAGATCATGCCATTCGTGCCGCCCCGGATCTCCGCGAGCGCGCCGTCCCGGTAGGCCCGTACCGCCGCGCCGGCCTGAAGGCCGGTGGGCAGGGGGCTCACCGCGTCGCTGATCTCCCGCTCCACCGACCGGGCCTGGCCGGCCAGAGACGTCAGCGGCAGAAAACAGGAAAGGGCTGCCGCGAGCGCGGCGGTGGTGGACGACCGTCGCATGCGTGCCTCCGCTGTCCTTGGTCTGGGGCGCGGCTCCAGCTCAGGGCTCCGGAGGGGCGCTGGGCTGGCTGCAAGTTGCCGCCTCCTTGGGCGATCCGCCAGCCGGGGCTCCGCCGGGGACCAGCCGGGACGGGGGACGGCCCCGCAGCCGGTGAGCCGGCGGGCGCGGCTCAGCGCCGTCCGTCGAACCCGCGGGTCAGCCGCCGCAGGTCCGTTCCATCGGCGTTCACGACGTAGAGGTCGTGCACGCCCGCGGCGGCCGCCGAGAACAGCAGGCGGCCCGCGTCCGGACTCCAGCTCGGCTGCGACCACACCTCCAGGCCCGTCGTCAGGCGGGTGACCGTCCCGGTGGCCACGGCCACGAGCCAGAGATCGCGCCCGCCGCCGCGCGTCGAGGTGAACGCCACCTTCCGGCCGTCCGGCGAGAACGCCGGCGTCTGGTCGGCCGAATCGCTGGAGGCGAGCGGGGACACCGCGCCGGACTCGACGTCGAGCAGGAAGAGCTGGTCGCGCCCCGCCGGATTGGCGTGGATGGCCAGCCGGCGCCCGTCGGGGGCCCAGCTCGGAACCTGGCTGCTCCAGGCATTGCGCGTGAGCTGCCGCTCGCGGCGCCCCGCCGAGTCCACGACGAACACCTCCCAGTCGTATTCGCCGCCCTCCGGCGGCGCCGGACTCCGTTGGAACGCGATCCACTGGCCGTCCGGCGAGGGTACCGGCACGCCGTCGAAGCCCGCCGCGACGCGCAAGCGCCGCGGCCGCCGCCCGTCGACGTCCATTAGGTAGAGGTCCACCTCGTGACCGACCGCGTAGTCGCGCGGCGACTGGAACACGATGCGCGCGCCGTCTGGCGTGTACCACGGATGCGCGTCCCGGCCGGGGCTGAACGTCAGGCGACGGGCGCCGGTCCCGTCCGCGGCAATCGTGTAGATCTCCCAGTCGCCGTCGCGCGTCGAGGCAAAGACGATGCCCCGGCCGTCCGGCGACCACTGTGGCCAGGCGTTGTGGTACGCCGTGTTGGTGAGCTGGCGGACACTGTCACCGTCGGCGTCCATCACGAACAGCTCGAACCGGCCCGGCGCGTCCGAGTAGTACGCGATCCGCTTCCCGTCCGGCGACCACGCCAGCTCGTACGTGGTGGCGGAATCGCGCGTCAGGTTCACGAGGTCTCCGCCGTCCAGACCCATCGCGAACAAGTCGGCGTTTCCGTCCCGCTCGGAGTAGAACGCCAGGCGCCTCCCGTCCGGCGACACGCGGCCGGCGCCGTCCGCGGCGGGATGGTCGGTGAGCCGCCGCGGTCCCGTGCCGTCCGGGTGCATGAGCCACACGTCCTGATTGCCGCTCCGCTCGCTCGTGAAGACGAGGAACCGTCCGTCGGCGGTCCAGGCCGCGTGGCCGTCACGGCCGGGAGCGTGCGTCAGCCGCGTCACGTTCCCGCCGTCCGCGTCCATCACGTAGATCTCTTCGTCGCCGTCGCGATCCGAGTCGAAGGCAATGCGCCGCCCATCCGGTGACCATGCCGGATGGCGGCCGAACATCGTGCCGCCGGCCCCACCCGGACGGGTGAGCCGCCGCTCATCCGTGCCGTCGGGCCGGATGGCATACAGGTTCCAGCTCCCGTCGCGATTGGAGTCGAACAGGATCCACACGCCGTCCGGCGCCCATGCCGGGTGCGTGTCGTCGGCGTCGGTCCAGGTCAGCCGCCGCTCACCCGTGCCGTCGGCGCCGATGACGTGGAGGTTGGCCGTGCCGTGCCGCTCGCTCTGGAACACCAGCCAGCGGCCGTCGGGCGACCACGACGGGTTGATGTTGAGCAAGACGGGCGTCTGGGCGACCGCGGAGGCCGCGCAGGCGAGCCCGAGGGCTGCGGTGAGGCGGAAGGCGCCGGTGTGCATGGCGGGTGGTCCGGAGACGGAGCGCAACGGCAGGTAGTACGTCGCCTGCCCGGGCGTGGTTCCCTCGCGGCCCAGCCGCGGGCTACATGGAGCGGACGCCCATGGCCACCACGTCGTCTATCCGTACCGTCTCGTGCGTGAGGTACGGCTCCCCATGCGCCACGCGGATCAGGCTTCCGGCCCGCGCCGAGTGCAGCCGCACGTTCTCGTAGATGTCGTCGCCGGCCGGGAAGATCTCGCCCGCCGCCATCTTGCCGTCGAACTGGGAAGCGTAGCAGCGGATGGCCGCGAGCTTCGTTTCGAACTCGTCCGACACGTCCACGACGAACGTGGGCTTCACGGCGTCCTCGCGGTACGCGAGGGTGTACACGACCTTTTCCGGCCGGTGTGGGTCGCCGGCCGCGGGGTAGTTGCGGAGCCCCGCCAGGTACGACGCGTCGCGGCACAACTCGGACGCGATCCGGTGGTCCGGGTGCCGGCCGATGGGGTAGGGAACGATCACCACCCGGGGCTGGAAGTGGCGGATCAGCTCCACCACGACTTTCCGGGTTTCGTCCGTGTTGAACAGCCGCGCGTCCGGCAGTCCCGCGTTCCGGCGCTCCGCGACCTGCATGAGCGCCGCCGCGCGCTCGGCCTCGCCGGCGCGCACGTCCCGCGACCCGTGCGTGCCAGTCTCGCCCCGGGTGAGATCCACGATCCCTGTCCGGTAGCCCTGGCGCGCCGCCTTGATCAGCGTCCCTCCGCACGTCAGTTCGACATCGTCGGGATGGGCGCCGAAGGCGAGGAGATCAACCGGTGCGTGAGGCATGGGCTTGTCTCGCGTGGTCCAGCGTGCCGAGCGCCAGGTGGACTCGAGAGTCAGGGTGATTGTGGCGCATGAATGGTACGGTATCCGGCCCGCCCGGCGCCATCCTGATGGGCGGCACGGTCCACGGTGCGCGCCGCTCTATTCGTACCGAAGGGCTTCCACCGGATCCAACCGCGCCGCCCGATTCGCGGGAAGCAATCCGAACACCAGCCCAATCCCCACTGACACCGCGGTGGCCAGCACCGCGCTCCACACCGGAACCGGCGATTCGAGCTGCAGGAGGGCCTTGATGGCCTGGCCCAGCCCCAGGCCGCCGATCACGCCGATCACACCGCCGATGACCGTGAGCGTGGCCGCTTCGACCAGGAACTGCCACAGGATCTCGCGACGCGTGGCGCCGAGCGCCATGCGGACGCCGATCTCGCGCGTCCGGTCCGTGACCGATACGAGCATGATGGCCATAACGCCAATCCCGCCCACCATGAGTGCCACGCTCGACAGCACGATCATCGCCAGAAAGAAGACGCCCGTGAGCCGGTCGAACAGGTTCAGGATCTGGTCCGACGTGACCATGTCGAACGAGTTCGGCTCCCCTGGCCGGAGGCCCCGCATCTTCCGCAGCTGGACCGTGATGAGATCCATCGCGCGATCCACGGTCACGCCCTCGACGGGTTTCACGAGGATGATCAGGCTGTTCACGTCGTCGTACCGGAACGCCCGGCGCGCGGCCTCGTACGGCACGATGGCCGAGATCTCCTGCCCCGGCGGCTGGAAGATGTTCTCCGGCTTGCGGTAGAGGCCCACCACGGTGAACGGGGAGCCGGCAACGCGCATGAGCTTGCCAAGGGGGTTGATCCGGCCGAACACCCGCTCGGCGACCTCGATCTCCAGGATCACCACGTTGCGCCCGGCCCGCACCTCGGTCGGCGTGAACGTCCGGCCCTCGATGATCCCGCCGCCGAGGATCTCCATGAACCGGTCGTCCGCGCCGTACACGACGGTGCTCTGGGTGCGCGATGCCTGGTACGCGAGCCGCTCGAACACGCCGACCCAGATGGCCGAGTACCCGATCTCGGGCAGCGCGGCGAGCGCCTCCGCCTCCGCGGCCTCGAGCTTCGGCCGGATGCGCACCTCCCGCGGCAGCGCGTCCGGGTTCACGGGCGTGGAGGAAAAGAACCGCAGGACGCGGATCGTCGTGGGGCCCACGACCTCGATGGTGTTGATGATCTGGCCGCGGATTCCGTTCACGATGGAGGCCATGGCCATCACCGTGGACACGCCGATCACGACCCCCAGAATCGTGAGCGACGACCGCAGCTTGTTCGCACGAATCGCGTCGAGGGCGATGCCGATGCCTTCGGTGAGGGCGGTCAGGCGCACGGGTCACTCATGTCGCAACGCCACGATGGGATCGAGCCTCGCCGCCCGGGACGCCGGATACACGCCGAACACGATCCCGACCGACGCGCCCAGGCCCAGGGCGACCATCGCCGACCATCCCGTCACGACGGCCGGGAGCGGCGACAGCGTGCTCACCATGAGCGCCAGGAGGAACCCCGCGCCCAGGCCCAGCGCGCCCCCGATGGTCGTCAGGGTGACGGACTCGGCCAGGAATTGCCGGCGGATGTCGCGATGGGTCGCTCCCAGCGACTTCCGGATGCCGATCTCGCGCGTGCGCTCGCGCACCGACATCAGCATGATGTTCATGATCACGATCCCGCCCACCACGATCCCGATGGCCACGACCGCCGGCACGACGGTGAAGATCACGCGCGTCAGGCTCTGCCAGAACGAGATGAGCCCTTCGGCCGTGTCCACGGTGAAGTCGTTTTCCTGGCCGGGCCGGAGTCCGTGGGCGACGCGCATGGCCTCCTCGGCTCGCGCCATGGCGCCCGCCACCTGATCGGCCCGCGCCATCTTGACCGAAATCACGGTGGTCTGGCGCCGCCCGTACATCGCCTCGAACGACGTGATCGGCAGCATGGCGAACCCGTCCCACGACTGCCCCAGGACGGTCCCCTTGGGTGCGATCACGCCCTTGATCGTGAACAGGCCGTTCCGGACGCGGATCTGCTTGTCGAGGGCCATCGCGGGCGTCTCGAACAGTTTCTCCGCCACGTCCCAGCCCAGCACCACCACCGCGCGGCGCTCCCGCACGTCCACGTCCGTGAACGGCTCGCCGACCGCGAAGGCGTAGTCCTGGACCGACATGTACGGCGGCGTCACGCCGAACACGAGCACGTCACCCACGGTCCGGTTGCGCCACTTCACGTCGGTCATGGGGGTGGGCCAGCCGGACTGGAGCGCGATCGCCACCGCGTCGGGAATGGCGCGTTCCACGAACGGCACGTCCTCCGGCGCGATGATCGGGCGCTGTTGCAGGCGGCGGTACTCCTCGTCGTCCACGAGGCCCACGGAGATGGGCGTGCGGCGGATCTGAAACGCATTGGTGCCCACGATGGCGCCCGCGATGTTGTCCCGGACGTACGCGTTCATCCCCTGAATGACCGCCACGACGGCCACGAGAAACGCCACCGAGACGATGATCCCGAGCAGCGTGAAAAACGACCTAAGCTTGTGCGCGGCGATCGTCTGGAGGGCGAGGCGGAGGCCTTCGAACAACGGCATGGGGGAATAATAGCGTGCAGCGTGCAACGTGCAGGGTGCAGCGGACGTGCCCTCCGAGTCGTGTCCCGCTGCACCCTGCGCCCTGCACGCTGCACGGCCCCAACGGGACGCTACTCGGCCGACGTCACCGCCAGACTGACCGCCCCCTGAATGGCGGCGTCCGTGGCGGACTGCGCGGTGACCGACTGATCGGTGAGCCACGCCTCCGCGTTCACGTCCACCGTGATGACCGTCCGAGCAGCGGCGGTGACGGTGAACGGCGCCACCGTCTTCTCGATCACGACCTCGCCATCGCTGCCACCCATGGTCACGTTGACCTGGGCGGTCAGCGTGATGGCCCCGAAGGTACTCCCCGCCGCGAGCCGTGCCTCCGCGCCGCTGAAACGGAGCCGGACGTGCGCGTACGTCCCAACCGGGACCTCCACCTCGCCGTGGACGGTGGCGCCGGTGCCGGTGCTCTGGAGCTGAAGGGTGATGTCGTTCGGTGAGCCGAGGTCCACCCACGTCTCGCCGTCCGCCGAGATCGCCACCTGGACCTCGCCCGCGATGGAGCCGCTGAAAGCGGCGGGCGCGGCGGTGCCCAGTGAGGGACCGGTGCCCGCCCGCGCCAGGCTTGCCGTCGTGGGGTCATCGGCGACGTACGCCTCCGCGCGGCCCAGCTCGGGACCGGTGCCGTTGTCGTCACCGCACGCCGCGGCAGCCACGAGGGCGCAGCTCAGAGAGACAATGCGAAGCTTGCTCATACACACCTCCCATGTGACGTCAACACCCCCGAAATGGAAGTGTCGCGTTCCCGATTCTTGGGAATGGAGAGCCGCTCGCGCGGTGATGCGGCTCACGCGGATCGCGTGAGATGTGTTAGGGGAGAGCCCGCCGCGGCGGCCATGCACAGTAATGCAGCCACCACGCCAGGATCACGCTCGATTATCGGCCACGTCGGTAGTGCACGCTGCACCCTGCCCGCTGCCCGCTGCACGCCTATTCGTACCGCAACGCCTCCACCGGATCCAACCGCGCCGCCCGCGCCGCCGGATAGATCCCGAAGACGATCCCGGTGAACGCCGCCGCGCCGAGGGCCGCCGCGATGGCCCACAGCGGGACGTCGGCCGGCAGCGGAGTGGTCTGAGCCACCACGAACGCGATCAGGCCGCCCAGCGCCATGCCCGCGGCGCCGCCGATCAGCGTGAGGGTGCTGGCCTCGACCAGGAACTGCCAGAGAATCTCCCGGCGCGTGGCTCCCATGGCCTTGCGCACGCCGATCTCGCGGGTCCGCTCGGTCACCGAGATCATCATGATCGCCACCACGCCCACGCCGCCCACCATGAGGCCCACGCCGGACAGCACGAGCATCACGAGGAAGAACACGCTCGTGACCTTGTCCCAGGTTTCGAGCAGCTTGTCCTGGGTGACGATGTCGAAGTTGGTTTCCTCGCCGGGGCGGAGGCCGCGCAGCGTGCGGATCGCGACCGTGACCTCGTCAATGGACGACGCCACCGTCACCGACTCGGCCGGCGCCACCGCGATCCGCATCCACCCGCGCCGCGGCTTGAGGTGCTTGTTGAGGGTCGTGTGGGGCATGATGGCGCGCGGGCCCTCGCCGTCGCCGAAGACGTTGGCGGGTGGCGTGTACTGGCCGATGACCTCGAACGGCTGCCCGTTCAGCTTGATCATCCGGCCCACGGGGTCGAGTTGACCGAACAGCCGCTCCGCGAGCTTGTCGGTGACGACCACGACCCGCGCGCTGGTGAGGGTCTCCACCCGCGTGAACGATCGGCCGGGGTAGACGTCTCCGCCGGAGATGCGCACCCAGTTCTCGGTGCGCCCTTCGGTACCCACGGAGCCCAGTTCCGTGCCTTCGAAGCTCGCGGTGGCACCCCACCACTCCATCACGTCCACGAAGGCCACCGACGGCAGCTGGGCAATCCGCTCGGCCTCCTCGATCCGCATGTGCGGCCGCCGGCGCCACGGACTCATCTCGTCGGAGCCGTCCGAGACATGGATGCCGCCCTGGAAGTAGCGGTTCACATAGAACGTCCGTGACCCGGCCTCCTCGAAGATGTCGGTGACGCCCGCGTTGATCCCGCTGATGATGGCCGCGATCACCATGACCACCATCACGCCGATCGCGACGCCCAGGATCGTGAGCGCGGCGCGCGTCTTGTTGCCGCGCAGCGCGCTGAGGGCGATGCCGATGCCTTCGAGGGTGGGCGTTACCGTCCGCTGGACGGCGCCCAGCCCGCGGTCGAGGACACTGCGGCGGGCGGTCATGTCTCGTGCCGGATGGCGGCGATGGGATCCAGCCGGGCCGCGCGGCTGGCCGGATAGAGTCCGGCAACCATCCCCACGCCGGCGCCCAATCCCACGCCGAGGGCGATGGACCAGGGGGCGACCGCCGCGGGCACCGCGGTGAACGCGTCTACGAGCTGGGCCGCCAGGAGGCCGACGCCCACGCCCACGGACGCTCCGACCACGGAGATGGTCCCCGACTCGACGAGGAACTGGCTCATGATGTCCCGCCGCCGGGCCCCCAGCGCCTTCCGGATCCCGATCTCACGGGTGCGTTCCGCCACGGCCATCAGCATGATGTTCATGATCACGATCCCGCCCACCACGAGCGAGATGCTGACCAGGCCGGGCAGGGCGACCATGAGCACCGCGTTGATCTTGCCCCAGAAGTCGAGGACGGCGTCCGCCGTCTCGATGGCGAAGCTGTTCTCGTCGGTCGGCCGCAGCTGGCGACGCGTGCGCATCGTGGCCTCGGCCTCCGCGATGGCCAGATCCAGCTCGGCCTGGGAGTTGGTCTTCACGATCAGCGCGTCCACCACGCCCGGCGGATTCACGAATCGCTTGGCCGGCGCGAGCGCCGTCGTGATGGCGAACTTGTCGAGCGAGATGCCGAACAGGTTGCCCTGCTTTTCCACCACGCCGATCACGCGGTACGGGATGCCCCGGATCTTCACCTCCCGCCCGATCGGATCGCGGTCCTCGAACAGCCGCTCCGACAGCTCCCAGCCGATCACCAGCACCGGGGCGCCCGCCCGTACCTCCTGCGCGGAGAACGGGCGGCCGGCGACGATGGGCAGATCCTTGACCTCGAAGTACTTCTCCGTGGCCGCGGTGACCTCGATGTCGCGCGCCACCTTGCCGCCGTACGACAGCTCCGCCCGCGCGGTGGATTCCCAGGCCGAGATGTGCGCCACCGTGAGGGCGGCCTCGACGGCCTCCGCGTCCTCGTAGCGGATCCGCGGGCGGCGCACCCACGAGCGCCACGTCTCGTTGGTGACCTCACCGGTCTGGAAGTTGGGGAACCGGCGCAGGTGGAAGGTGTTCACGCCCAGCAGCGTCCCGGCAAACCGGTCCGTCATGTAGCTGTTCATGCCTTCCACGATCGAGACCACCGCGATCAGGAACGTGACGCCGATGAAGACGCCGACCACACTGAAGGCGGTCTTCATCTTGTTGGTCCAGATCGTCTGGAGCGCCAGCCGGAACGCCTCGAACAGCGGCACGACTCAGGCCGCGCGCCGCAGCGTGTCGCTGTCCACCCGGCCGTCCCGCAGGGTCACCACCCGGTGGGCGTGCGCCGCGATGTCGGCCTCGTGCGTCACCATTACGATGGTCTGGCCCTGGCCGTGCAGATCGGAGAAGACCGTCATGATCTCGGCGCTGGTCACCGAGTCGAGGTTGCCGGTGGGCTCGTCGGCCAGCAGGATGCTCGGGTCGTTCACCAGCGCGCGCGCGATGGCCACCCGCTGGCGCTGGCCCCCCGACAGCTCGTTGGGCTTGTGGTGCATCCGGTCACCCAGGCCCACCCGCTCGAGCGCCCGCCGGGCGCGCTCCCGCCGGTCCGACGCCCGCACCCCGGCGTAGATCAGCGGCAGCTCGACGTTGTGGAGCGCGGAGGCGCGCGGCAGGAGGTTGAACGTCTGAAAGACGAAGCCGATCTCCCGGTTCCGCACCCGCGCCAGCGCGTCGTCCGACATGCGCGACACCTCGATCCCGTTCAGCCAGTACTCGCCGGCGGTGGGCGTGTCGAGGCAGCCGATCATGTTCATCATCGTGGACTTGCCCGATCCGGACGGGCCCATGATGGCGAGGTATTCGTTGCGCGGGATGTCCAGATCCACGCCGCGCAGGGCCTGGATCGTCTCGCTCCCCATCACGTACTCGCGGGTCAGCCCCCGGACCCGGATGATGTCCACCCCGCTCCCGCTCATGTGCGCCTCCCGGCCGTCAGCGTGGTCGCGCTCATGGGCCGCACCCGTGAGCTGTCCTTGAGATCGCGAATGGCCTGATACGGGCCGGCCACGATGGAATCCCCGGTCGCCAGGCCGGTGAGCACCTCGAAGTGCTCCTCGCCCGCGATCCCGACCTTGACCGGCTGAAACTGGGCGACGCCGCCCCGCACCACGAACACGCCCTCCGTTTCTTTCTTCCCGTCGGTCGTATCCGCCGGCGCCGTCTCCGACGAGATGGGCGTGTGTTCCCGGACGGTGAGGGCGATGATCGGGATGCTGAGCGCGCTGTCCCGCGTCGCGGTCACGATCTTCGCGGTCGCGGAGAGGTCCGGCCGAACGTCCGGCGGCGGATTGTCGAGCGTGATCTCGACGTCGTAATCCACGGCCCGGTCGGTGGACGCGACGGCCGCAACACGGGACGAGCTCTGCGAGACCTTGGTCACGCGGCCCGTGAACGACGTGTCGGGGAAGGCGTCAATGGTCACGGCCGTCGAGTCGCCGAGGTGCAGGCGCACCACGTCGGTCTCGTCCACCTGGACGTTGACCTGGATGACCGAGAGGTCGCTCACCGTCATCAGGAGGCCGGTCTCGCGGGAAAACGTCCCCGGCACCGCCACCTCACCTTCCTCGACGGCGACCCGGGTGATCTGGCCGTCCATGGGCGCGCGCAGCACGGTCTTTGCCAGCTGGTCGCGGGCTTCCTGAAGGAAGGCCCGCGCCTGGTCCACCTGCCGATCGGCGGATACCGCGACGGCCTCGGCCACGCGGAACGACGTCTCCGCCTGCTCCAGCTGCTCGTCCGAAACCAGGTTGGGGTTTTGCGCCCGCAGCTCGCGTGCCCGTTGGGCCGCGCGTTCCGCCTGGGTGCGGTTGGCCTCCGACTGCACGGCCGCCGCCTGGGCGGACGCGAGCCCCGCCTCGGCCCGGGCCACGGCGGCCTCGAACGTGGACGGCTCGATCCGCAGCAGCAGATCGCCCTTCTTGACCATGTCGCCTTCGCGCACGAGCAGCTCGATGATCCGGCCCGTGATGTCGGAGCTCACGTCCACCTTGGTCATCGGCTGGATCTTCCCGCTGGCCGTAACGGTGGCGACGAGGGTCCGCGACGTGGCTTCTTCGAGACGCACTTCGACGCCCTTGTCACCGCGGCCCCACAGGGCCGCGATGCCCCCGATGCCCACGACCGCGACGATCAGCCCGCCGATGATGAGTCGTTTCCGTTTCATGGGTGTAGGCGCTTCCTCTCCAGTATGCTCAGCGCAGGGAGCGACCGACCGCCGCTTCCAGCGATGCAATCGTCCGGTGATATGCGTAGATCGCGTTGATGTAGTCCGCTTCCGCCCGCTGTTCCGCTACCTGGGCGTCGAGCAACTCGAAGAACGTACCCGATCCCACGCGATACCGCTCGGTGGCGAGCCGCAGCTGCTCCTGCGCCGCCACCCGGCTGGTCTCCTGAATCCCGATGGACTGGTACGCCGCCACGAGGCCGTAGTACGCCTGACTGACGTTGGTCCGGACGATCAGCCGCTGGTCTTCCGCCCGCTCCCGCGCGTCGTCCGCCAGCTGGGACGCCTCGGAGATCCGGGCCTCCCGGCCGAACTGCGTGAAGATGGGCAGCGATAGCGAGACCCGGGCCGAAAACGGCTGGCTGGTAAAGTCGAAGGGGAAGACGTTGTTTCCGGCGATGATCGCCTGCTCATCGTCGGGAGAGAGCGTCAGGGCCTGACACGGCAGCGCGGCCCCGCCATCGTTCAGCCAGTTCCCATTGGCGTAGTCGCATTCGAGACGGGCGTTGTCGAGCTGGTTCTGCGCGCTCGCGATCAGGTAGTTGGAGTTGGTGAACTGCTGCGTGTAGCCCGACCAGCCGGCCGAGAAGTTGAGCGTCGGCAGCCATTGGGCCTTGGCCGACTTGGCATTCGAGCGCGCCGCCGCCGCCTGCGCATCCAGCGCGGCGACGTCGGGGTTGCCCGCGTCGGCCGCCCGGAGCAGTTCGGTGAGCGCCCAGGTGGGCTCGGTCACCGGGAAGGTGTCCGGGAGCGTCACCACGTTAGGATCCTCGGGGGCGGGCAGCCCCACCTGATGGAACAGCCGCAGTTTCTCGACCAGGACGGTCTGGCGCGCCTGAAGCAGGGCGACATCCGCCTGTCCCTTGGCCACCTCCGCCTGGCGCACGTCGAGCATCGTGGCCTGTCCCACCTGGAACCGGGCCTGGGCCAGCCGGAGGAACTCGTCGTTCCGCGTCACCTGGATCTGGACGATCCGCACCTGCGCCTCGGCCTGGAGGGCGGCCAGGTACTGCTGCTGCACCACCGCTCGCAGGTTGACCTCGGCTCCCTCGATCTGGGAGAGCGTGGCCCGCTGCTGCGCCTTGGCCAGGCCCGTCTGGGTCAGCGTGGCCCCCGACAACTGCCAGTTGAGACTCACGTTGTAGTCGGAGCCGATGGTGCCGGATTCCTGGGCAAAGGTGCTCGCCGCGAACACCTGCGAACCGGCCCCGCGGTAGCCGAACCCGAAGCCGGCGGACACCGAGGGCAGGAACAGTTGGCTATAGGCGTTCCGCACACCCCAGCTGGCCGCCGACCGGTCATTCGCGACCTGCCGGTACGTCCGGTTGTACCGGAGCGCTAGGTCCACGGCCTCGTCGAGGGTGAGCGACTGGGGGACGGACGGCAACACCGGGCGCTGGGCCACGGCGGGGCCGGCCAGGCTCCCGAGGAGGATGATCGGCAACGTGAACGCACGCATGAGCTTCCCCTGCGGATGACGTGACTGGCCTGCGGTCGCGTGATCGTACG
>Ga0214471_10000974_pt1 | contig 23189 bp, 22 predicted proteins | sample RVTome_5_FD_207665 | JGI IMG/M metagenome (GOLD analysis project Ga0214471, IMG submission 207665) | Soil microbial communities from uranium-contaminated site in the Upper Colorado River Basin, Wyoming, United States - RVT142D155 | ecosystem: Environmental > Terrestrial > Soil > Contaminated >... | reverse complement strand
GCGATGTAGTAGCGCTCCGGGCCGCTTTCCTTGCCGAGGATCGCGCGGATTTTCTCCGCGACAACGGCGCCGTTGGCGCCCTTCTCCAACGGCACGTAGATCGCCGTGGTTTTGCCGTCCGGCGAGATGATGCGGTTGACGAACAGGGGGTTGCCGAAGAGCGCGCCCCGTAGCGCCTCGACCTCGGCATCGCTTTGCGGGGCGCCCGATAGCAGCGGCCCCACCCTGAGGGTGCCGGCATCGGCGGCGACGTTGGTGATGGTGGTGAAACCGTTCACGTCGCGGCTCGCCACGCCCTCCAACTTGAGAATTTCCCCGGTGATGCGGGTAATACGACCGAGAGTTCCCCGGTTGAGCACCCCCGCATCGTTTTCCACGCCCACGACGATGGTGTCCTCGTAGAGCGCGAAGAGCTTGTCGACCTCGTTGTTCCAGACGCGCACGTCGGAGGTCTCCGGCAGCATGTGCTTCGGGTTGGTGTCGGTCTTGATGCGCGGTAACTGAGTGAGAAATAGCAGCGTCAGCACCACGGTCGCCGCCACAACCAGTTTCGGCCGACGGATGGAGAATTCGACGAGCGAGAACCTGGTCATGACCTCCCCTTGAAATCGTTATCCTCCAGCCGCCTGACGGTACGAACCGGCGCGCCAGGCCGATCGGCTTGGCTCGAATCGCGCCTAAGGGTTCGCGCCTATTCGCGGGAAATCAGAACTTCGCGTACAGCCAGTACTTCTCGTAGAGCACTTTCGCGCCGTGCCAAAGCAGGCCCGGCTGGTGCAGCCTGACATCGGGCAGGGGCTCGGCGTAGAAATTGCCGCGGCCCATGCCGGCGCGGCCAGCGCCGGCCTCGATGAAGCACATGCCTTCCCCCTCGAAGCGCCGCGTCGCGCGCTTGACGGTCCATTCGTGCGCGATGTTGTGCGCGACCACCTCCGCCTGACCGTGCGCGAAGACGCCCGCCTTGGGCAGCGGCCGGCCCATCTTGAGCGGAATCACCGTGATGTCGCCGATCGCATAGACGCCCGGATACTTCGTCGCGAGCGTGTGGCGATCCACCGGGACCCAGCCGGATTCGTTCGTCAGGCCCGCTTCGCGCACCGCGTCGGGCGCGCGGTGCGGAGGCACGTAGAGCAGCAGGTCGAAGTCCGCCGACACGCCGTTGGCGAACTCCAGCCGCCGCGCGCGTGGGTCCACTGCCTTCACCTGGTGCTCGGGGTGATAGCCGATGCCCTGCGCTTCGACCATCCCGCGCACCCCGGCCGACACCGTAGGGCCGGCGACCATCATCGGTCCGGGCTCCGCGGCATAGAAGTCCATCGCGACCTTGTCGCGGCGTCCCCGCTTGCGCAGAAAGTCGTCGATGAGGAGCGCCGCCTCGTAAGGCGCGGCGGGGCACTTGTACGCGGGCGTCGCGGTGAGCACCGCGAGCCGCCCGCGTTCGAAGCGCTCGAGCGTCTCGCGAATCGCCGTTGCGCCCTCCAGCGTGTAGAGGCAAAGACCCGCCTCGGCAAGCCCCGCGATCGCCTGCGGTGCGTACTCGGCGCCGAGCGCGAGCACGATGGCATCGCCGCGCAGGGTTTGTTCCCCCACGCGCACCGTCCTGGCCGCGGGGTCCATGGCGGTGACTTCGCCGCGTATCAGCTCGAGTCCCGCGCGCACCGCATGCCCGACCGGACGCGAGATCGCCTCGGCGCTGCGCTCCCCGACCATCAACCATAGAAGCGATGGCTGAAACAGGTGGCGTTCTTCGCGCTCGACCAGCACGACCCGATCGTCGCGGGGCAACAGGTGCCGCAGGCTCTGCGCGGCAACCGTGCCACCGAGGCCTGCGCCCAGCACTAATGCGGTACGGCTCATTGCGCCTCCTTCAGAAGACCAGGATCTTGTCGGCCCAGGCCGTCCATTCGGTCAACTCATCGAGGGTGCTGCGACGCGTACCCTGCGCCAGTTCGGAGTCGCCGATACCGCGCGCATCCATGCAGGTACCGCAGACACCGATCTCCCCGTGGCGACGCGCCACCGCGCCCAGCATGTCGCCGATGTTGTAATAGCCTTGCGGCACTTTCTGGCCCCCCTTGGCGCAGGCTGCGGCATCGCCCAGGAGGAATACGCGCACCTCGCCCTTTTCCTTGGCGAGCAGGTTGCGCGCGAGTCGCAGCGCGTTGTAGCTGCGCTCGGTACCGTAGGGCGGGTCGTTCAGGATCAGCAGGTACTTCATTCGTCGCTCCTCGACGCGGGTGCGCAAAGGCAGCTGTAGCCGAGCCGCCTCCAGTGATTCATGCCGCCGCGCAGCACGGAGACGTGCCGGAACCCCGCGGCGCTCAGCAGCGTGGCAGCGCGCGCCGAGCGCAGCTGGGTGCCGGAGACGACGACGATGTCGGCCGGCGCCCGACGCCCAAGCTCGTCAAGGCATGCCGGCAGCAGGGGCAGCGGCGCGTTGAGCGCCTCGGGCAGTCGGCCGAGCGGGCCGTTGAAGAATTCGTTCAGGCCGCGTACGTCGACGATGGTGACTGCGCCGCGGGACTCGATTGCGCGGCGCAGCTCGCTGGGATCGATCCACTTCGTCATCGCTTGGTCTGCTGCGTGCCGGCGGCACGAAACGGGATGCCGAGCACGCCGAGAAACGTGGTGGTCACGGTCGCCTCGGAGAATCCGGGAAAGCCGATCCGCAGCCCGGTCTGTCCGCCGGCCGGCTCGGGCACGTAGGTGCCGAGGAGCCGGTCCCAGACCGAGAGGCAGAAGCCGTAGTTGCTGTTGCGCTCGGCCGCGACCAGCGAGTGGTGGACGCGGTGCATGTCGGGAGTCACCAGGAGCGCCCGCACGGCGGCGTCGAGCGCCGCGGGCATGCGCACATTGCCATGGTTGAAGAGCGAGCTCAGGTTGAGCAGGATCTCGAACACCAGCACCGCCACGGGCGAGGCGCCGATGAGCGCGATCGCCGCGTACTTGATGAGCATCGAGAGCAGGATCTCGATCGGATGGAAGCGGATCCCGGTGGTCGTGTCGAAATCCGGGTCGGCGTGGTGCACCTGATGAAATCGGGAGAGCACCGGAACGGCATGAAACAGCACGTGCTGGAGGTAGATCGCGAAGTCGAGGGCGACCACCGCCAGCGCAAGCGCGATCCATCCGCCCACGCCGTAGTGGTTGAGAAGGCCCCAGCCGTTCGCCTGCGCGAAGCCCGCGACCCCGATAGCCGTCGTGGGCAACACGATCCGCAGCAGCAACGTATTGGCCGCAGCGAGTCCAAGATTGGTGCGCCAGCGCCGCCACCACGGTTCGCCCGGCGTGCGCGCCGGGGCGGCGCGCTCCCAGGCCGCCATCGCCGCGAGCACCAGCAGGAACGCCGACGCCCGCAGCGCCGACTCGTTGTCGAGCAGGTATGATTCCATTGATGTGCTATTATTCAATAGATCAATTGAATGATAGGAGTCTGAGCGGAACATGTCAACGGAAGCGATGAAGCGCGAGCTGTACCAGTCGATCGCCAAGGTGGCGCAGGCGCTGGCGAGCGGAAATCGGCTGCAACTGCTTGAATTCATGGCGCAAGGCGAGCGCTCGGTGGACTCGCTCGCGGCCATGAGCGGGATCAGCGTGGCCAACGCCTCCCAGCACCTGCAGGCGCTTCGACGGGCAGGGGTCGTGGCCGCCCGCAAGGATGGCCAGCGCGTCTATTACCGCGTCGCTGGCGACGACGTGGTGCGCCTGTGCCAGGGCCTGCGCGCGGTCGCGGAATCGAGGCTGGCGGAGGTCCGCCGGCTGGTCGATGAATTCCTCGGCGACCGCGCCGCGCTCGAGCCGGTACGGGCGGACGAGCTGCTCGCACGCGCGAAGAAAGGACTGGTCACCGTGCTCGATGTGCGCCCGCGCGAGGAATTCGAGGCGGGCCATCTTCCCGGCGCGATCAATATTCCGATCGAGCGCCTCGAGAGCGAGCTCGCGCGGCTGCCCAGGAAACGCGAGGTGGTGGCCTATTGCCGCGGACCGTTCTGCCTGATGTCGTTCGAGGCGGTGGCGGCGCTGCGCAAGCGCGGCTGGAAGGCGCGGCGCCTGGAAGACGGCTTTCCGGAATGGAAGGCCGCGGGACTGCCGGTCGAATCCTCGCACTGAGCCGATTCAGGTCGCCGGGCGCGGCGTGCCCGCGACTTAACGAGCTGCCTGACGAACGCCTACTTCAGCACCTTCGGCCAGTTCGCATCCGCCTTGCGCAGATACCCCGGCACGTCGTTCCGCCAGCGCTCCCTCACCCCGGGGCTGTAGTTGAGATAGAGCTTGGCGTCGACGATGGTCCACGCCCCCGGCTCGATCTCCACCGCGTAGCCCTGCGCCACGCCGTAGGCGCAGTAGCCGCCGTACTGCGGCGCGTACTTCTGCGGATCGGCTGCGAACCGGTCCCGGTTTTCGGCATGCGCGAAGTGCCAGGTCGCGCCCTGCCACTCGTGCGTGATGCGCGGCGAGCCCTTGATCGCCGCGCCGAAGGTGAAATAGGCCACCGGGTCGTAGCCGCGGATCGCGCCGTCGCGGTCCGCGTACACGGGGGGCTTTTCGGCGATCGCGGCGCCCGAAAAGAGCGCCGCGGCGAGTAGCACGCGCAGACGTTTGAGCATGGTCCAATTCTCCTTCGCGATACAGCGGCCTCAGAACAGCTCGAAGTACTCGCGCTGCTCCCAGTCGCTTACCTCGAGGTTGAAGCGCGTAATCTCGGCCTCCTTGATGCGGCAGAAGTAATCGACGAAGCCCGCGCCCAGCCCGCGGCGCAGCACCTCGTCCGCGCGCAGGCATTCGAGCGCCTCGGCGAGCGTTCTCGGCAGCGGCTCGGCCTTGGCCTCGTAGGGCGTGTCGGCCGAGGGGCCCGGATCGAGCTTGCGCGCCAGGCCGTCCAGCCCGGCGTGGATCTGCGAGGCGAAGTACAGATATGGATTTGCCGCCGGCTCACCGATGCGGTTCTCGATGCGCGTGCCGGGATCGCCCGGCCCGCCGAGCACGCGCAGCATCACGCCGCGGTTGTCGCGCCCCCAGCTCACTCGATCGGGCGCGAGCGAATACGGGCGGTAGCGCTTGTAGCCGTTCAGCGTCGGGGTCGAAAGCGCCGCCGCGCCGCGCGCGTGCGCCAGCAGCCCGGCGAGAAAGCGCCGGCCGGTCTCCGAAAGCTCGGCGCCCGGCTTCTCGGGAATGAAGGCGTTGGCGCCGTCCGCCTTGCGCGTGAGCGACTGATGCAAATGCCAACCGGAAGACATTATGTTCGGCAGCTTCGGCCGGCACATGAAGGTGGCATGGTAACCATTGCGGCGCAGGATCTGCTTCACCGCGCTACGAAACAGCACCATCGCGTCGGCCGAGCCGAGGCCCGGCAGCGCGCCAAGCGTGATCTCGAGCTGGCTCGGGCCGTACTCGCATTCGAAGGAGCGCAACGGCAGCTCGAGCCCGGCGAGCTCGCGCCGCAGGATTTCGATCACCGGCTCGAGCAGGTCGTAGCGAAGTTCCGTGAGGTACTGGTAGCCGTGGGTGAGGAGCTCGACCTCGGGCGGGGTGCCGGGCTGGCCGGCATCCGCGGGCTTGAGATTCGGATTCACCAGCTTGAAAACGTGGAACTCGATCTCCAGCCCAGCGAGGTAGCCGAAACCCGCTTCGCCGAGGCGCTCGAGTGCGCGCGCCAGGATCGCGCGTGTGGCGAACGGGACCGGCGTGCCGTCGTGAAAGTAGGGGTCGCACAGCACCCAGGCCGAATTTTTCGCCCAGCGGATCACGCGGAAGGTGCGCGGATCGGCGACGATCAGCGCGTCCGCCCCGCCTTGCATGGCGTCGAGGCCGAAGCCCCCGCCCGGCGTGAACACCGGGAACACGGTCTTGTGCGAGGTGTCCTTGGCGAACAGCGTCGTGGTGATCGTGACGCCATTCTCGAGCGCCCCCACCGCCTCGCCCGCGGCAAGCGTCTTGCCGCGCAAGATGCCGTGCTGGTCGGGAAACGAGAAGCGCACCGCCTCGATGCCGCGGGTCTCGATCTCCTTGGCGACGCGCTTCGCGGCCGCGCGCTGCTCGTCGTTCCACAGCGCATGCCGCGCGACGAAGCTCATGCCTGCCGCTCCGCGATTCGTCGCCCGCTCCACGCTGCCGCCTCGCGCCGCCCGCGGTCGGCCTCCTTCCAGTATGCGTCGACACTTGCGGCGGGCGCGACGCCGTCGATCGCCGCCGGCCCGGTGAGCGCACCCGCGGCCCCGGCATCGAGCATCATGAGCGCCTTCTCGCCCGCGGCGTGCTTGCGGATCGCGTCGAGGAGCAGCCGGCGGTATTGCACGATGCCCTTGTCGCTGCTGCCGAGATGCTCCCGCGTGCGGTCCGCGACGCAACCCTGCGACTCGACCGCCCACTGGTCGTGCACGTTGATGTCGTCGCCCATGCCGGTGTAGGTGCTGCTGCGCTGCTCGCCGGCATCGAAGCCCCAGTCGTTGGCGCGGTTCAGGCGCGGCCTGTAGTCGGGCAGCTCATAGAGCTCGAGTCGCTGCGCGCGCATTTTCGCCCTGTCCACCGGCGCGCCGAAGCTGGTGAAAATCGCCATCCAGTAGCAGCTGGTGTCGTCCACCGGCACGTGCCACTGCGTGATGGTCATCTCGGCGCTCATCGGGATCACGATCGCCTGCGGGAACACCAGATTCGTCACGCGAACGTGCGTGCTCGTCTCGGAGAGCTTGCGCAGCGCCACCAGCCGCATGCCGTAGTCGGTGCGCTCGACGCGCAGTTCCGGGCGCGAGAACTCGCGCAGCACCCTGGTCATCGGCATCGCCGAGTCGCCCGAAGCGTCGCGGAACTGTTTGCCGTAAGCCGCCGCCGGGTCCTGATCCTTGAAGAAACGGTGCAGGAACGAGGCATGCGCCGGGTCGATGCCGACTTCCAGTGCCTGCAGCCAATTGCACTCGAGGTAGCCCTTGAATGCGAAGGTGTGGCCCTCGGGCGCGACAAAGCAGTCGAAGGCGGGAAACGCCGGCGGCTCACCCGCACCGAGCCATGCGAAAAGCAAGCCGCTTCGTTCCACTACCGGGTAAGCGTTCTGGCGGACCTGCTCGCAGATGCGGCTGCCCTCGGGCTCGGCGGGCGTCTCCAGGCAGCGCCCTTCGACGTCGAACAGCCAGCCGTGGAACGCGCAGCGCAGCCCGTCGTCCTCAAGTCGCCCAAAGGCGAGATCGGCGCCGCGGTGCGGGCAGACGCGCTCGATGAGCCCGTAGCGCCCGCGCTCGTCGCGGAACAGCACCAGCGCCTCGCCGCACACGCGCAGAGCCTTCAGGGGCCGCTCGCCGGCGAGCTCCTCGGCGAGCGCGACCGGCTGCCAGTACTGGCGCAGCAATGCGCCCGCGGGCGTGCCGCGGCCGACGCGCGTCATCAGTTCGTTCTGCTCGGCGCTGATCATGGTGTCCTGCCGAAAAGACTGTAACCGCTCCCCCGGGCGCAGGGCAACCGATGCCGCTGCGGCTGGATTACACTGCGGGGAGGCAAGGAGAGCGACCATGAAACGCGAGAACGTGATCGGCCGCGCCAACGTCGAGGACTCGCCCGAGCTAGAGGACTACTACCGCGAGCTCGAGGCCGAGGAGCTCGGCGCGCTGTGGGAAGTGGCCAACGACATCGAGCCCTGGTTTCCGCAGCCCAAGTCGGTGCCGATGATCTGGCGCTGGCAGACGATCGAGCCGCTGGTGCGGCGCGCCCCGGGCCTGGTCTCGGCCGAAAAGGCCGCGCGCCGCGTGGTGATGCTGGTCAACCCCGGGCGCAAGGAATGGAGCGCCGCGGTGGGCTTGCTCTACAGCGGCATCCAGATCATGAACGCGGGCGAATTTACCTCGGCGCACCGGCATCAGGCTTCTGCGCTTCGCTTCGTGATGGAGGGCCAGGGCGCCTACACCGTGGTCGACGGCGAGCGCATGACGCTCGGCGCGCGTGACTTGGTGCTGACGCCGAACGGCAGCTGGCACGACCACGGCATCGACCAAAGCGGCACGCAGTGCGTCTGGCAGGACGGGCTCGACATCCCGCTGATGAATGCGCTCGACGCCAATTTCTACAAGGTCCACCCGGAGGTCGTGCAAAAGCCGAACAAGGCCGAGAATGCCTCGTGGCTCGCCTACGGCGGCGGCTTTTTGCAGCCGAGCTGGCTGCGTGAGAGCTGGTCGAAGCGCTACTCGCCGCTCTTGAAATTCCCCTGGGAGCCGACCTACGACGCGCTGCTGAGCGCGACCAAGACCGGCGAGGGGTCGCCCTACGACGGCGTGATCATGGAGTACGTGAACCCGGTCACCGGCGGGCCGGTGATGGCAACGATCAGCGCGCACATGCAGCGGCTTCGCCCCGGCGAGCACACGCAGGCGCACCGCCACACCGGCAGCGTGCTTTATCAGGTGGCGAAAGGCCGTGGCTTTTCGGTGATCGACGGCGTGCGCTACGACTGGCGGGAAAAGGACGTGTTCTGCGTGCCTTCATGGTCGCTTCACGAGCATGCCAATGGCTCGGCAAGCGAGGATGCGTGCCTGTTTTCGTTCAACGACTTCCCGGTGATGCGCGCGCTCGCACTGACGCGCGAGGAAGCTTACGCCGAGAACGGCGGGCGCCAGGCGCTCGCGACCTGAGCATGGTCGATCTCGCCGCCGCGCTCGCCCACCTCGAGAAGGGCGACTGGCAGGCCGCGCATAAGATCGTGCAGCGCGACGAGGACTCGCCGCTCGCCTGCTGGGCGCATGGCATCGTGCACCTGATGGAGGGCGATACTTCGAACGCGCGCTACTGGTACAAGCGCGCAAAACGCGCTTTCCCCGCCAAGCCGAAGATCGAAGCGGAAATCCGCGAGCTGCGCGCAGCGCTCGGGCGCTGAAGAGCGGTTTATGCCGTGCTCGAAGGCTCAATCACGGCGCTTGTTCTCCCCTGGGCTTGGGCGAGAGCTCGCGCGCAAGCGCGCGCGCCTCGGCGCGCAGGCTGCGCCGGGCGATCGACGAGAACACCCTGTGCGCGAGGACCAGCGCCAAGATGAATACCAGCGTCGCGATGGCCGGGCCGTCTAGCATGTTCGCCCCATCGCCATGCTACGCGCATCGGCGCCGCCGGCGCGCTATCGCAACCGAGCAAGCTCGATGCGGGCCATCAGGACTGCGATCGAACGAGGATCGCCCCGGCTCGAGACCTGCTCAAGTGCACGCCGCGCGCGTTCGCGCGCGTCTCGGCGCGCCGGAGTTTCGCGTTGTTCCTCGGAAAGGGCCCAGGCGGCGACGTAGAACGAGGCCTCGTCGCGCCTGGTCGGCGGCGCACCGCGCACCGCTTCGGGCGCCTTGGCGGGATCAAGGAACGCCAATACCAGGGGTCGCGGCCATTCTTCGGGCGAAAGCACGCCCGACACCTGCCGCAGAACGCTGCGGGCCTCGCTCCCCGACCGGGCACGTGCCATGGCGCGCCACAGCGTCAGGTAAACGTAGGGATAGCCGAGCGAATCGCAGCGATCGAAGCGTTCGCTTGCCTCGGAGTAGCGTTTCGTTGCAAACAACGCAAGGCCGTGAAACATCAGCGCCTCCGGATCGCCCGGATTGCGCGCGAGCGCGGCCGCGAGATCGCCTTCGGCCTCGCCGACGCGCCCGGCATGCAGGCGCGCCACGCCGCGATCGCGGTGGGTATCCGCGTGGTGCGGATTCAGGGTCAAGGCGTGCGAGAACGCCTCTTCCGAGCCCGGTGCATCACCAAGGCGCGAGCGAATCGTGCCGAGCTGACGATACGCTTCGGCCGACAGCGGAAACTTCGTGATCGCCGCCTCGAGGTCGAGTTTGGCTGCTTCAAGTTCGCCGAGCAGGCCGAACGCATGCGCGCATCGCCCGCGTGCAGTCCGTGACGTCCCGCCTGGGGCTGCCGCTCCCGGTAAAGCAATCCCAGATCGCGTCGCCGCGCGGGACAGCCTGCGCGCCGACCGAAGCTGACCAGGCGAGCGCCGCAGCGATCAGGATGGCCCTTGGCATGGGGTCGATACCAATCAAATCGAGGCGGGGCCACCCCGGGCCGCGCGCCCTAAACCCCCGAGGCGCGGTACAGGTGCCATTCCCCGGGCACGCCCTTCAGCGCGTGCGTGCCGCGCGCTTCGAAGCTCAGCCCCGAGCCGGCGACAATGTCCTTCACCGTGCTCGAGACGAGCACCTCGCCGCCCTTGGCGAGCGCCATGACGCGCGCGCCGATATGCACCGCGAGACCGCCGAGCTTCTCGCCGATGCGCTCGACCTCGCCGGTGTGCACGCCGGCGCGCACCTCGACGCCGAGCCCTTTCGCCGCGCTGCAAATGGAGGCGGCGCAGCGCACCGCGCGCGCCGGCGCATCGAAGCTCGCGAACTGGCCATCGCCCGCGGTGTCGATCTCGCGGCCGCGAAACTGCTCGACCTGCGTTTTGGAGAGCGCGTGGAAGGACTCGAGCACGCCCCGCCAGCGCGCGTCGCCCAGCTCGACGGCACGCTCGGTGGAGCCGACGATGTCGGTGAACAGGACCGTGGCGAGCACCCGATCCGACTCGACCTCCTGGCGCGCCCCGGTGAGGAACTCCTCGACCGGACCGAGGATGTCCTCGCCGCCGCCGATCCACGGAACGTGGTCGATGCCCTTCAATTCGACCAGCTTCGCCCCCGGGATACGCTGGGCCATGTAGCGGGCGTGCTCGATATCGAGCACGCGGTCGCCGACGCGGTGAAGGATCATGGTCGGCACGCGCGTTGACGGCAGGACGTCGCGAACGTCGATTTCGCGGTTCATTTTCCACACGGCGACCACCGCGCCCGGGCTCGCGGCCGCGCGGAAGTAGGCGGCCGCCTTCTCTACCGCGTTGGGGTCGCCGGCGATGCTCGGCGCCCACATGCTGAAGTCGAACCCCTTCGCGCTGCCCCAGTTCCGGTCGGCGTTGTCGATCACTGCCTTCCACTTCTGCGCGTCCCAGCCGAACGGGTAGTCGGGCGCCCACGAGCGGCGTGAGTAGCTGCCGTAGAGCACGAGCGCTCTGACGCGCTCCGGATAGGTCGCCGAGAACAGCAGCGACATCGGCCCGCCTTCCGAGATGCCGAACAGCGCCGCGCGCTTCGAGCCGACATCGTCCATGATCGCGCGCACGTCGTGCATGCGCTGCTCGAGCGAGAAGAGCTGCGAGGTCCGGTCCGACATGCCGGTGCCGCGCTTGTCGAACAGGATCAGCCGGCAGAACGAGGCGAGATGGCGGAAGAACGCCGCGCGATCGGGCGCCTGCCAGGTCGCCTCGACGTTGGAGACGAACCCGGGAACGAACACCACGTCGAACGGGCCCTCGCCCAGCACCTGGTAGGCGATATGGACGCCGTCGCTTTTGACGTAGCGCGTTTCCGGGGCAGTGAACATGGCGGTCCCAAGGTTCCCGAGGCAAGGTTAACCCAAGCGTCCTGCTCGTCACGCGTGCGCGCGCGGCATCGCACGAACGTCGCGCGCTACTGCAGCCCCAGCTCGCGCAGCACCGCGAAGTAGTCTGCGACCAGCTTGCGATCCTTGATGATGGCGAGCGCCGGCTCCGCATCCTTCAGCCGGAACGCCGGATCGTGCCGCAGGATTTCCTGCGCCTCGCGGCGCGCCTCGTCCATGCGACCCCGGGAGTGGAACACCCACGCCAGCAGCATGCGGCAACGCGCGTTGCCCGGTTCACGCTGTAGGGCGAGCTTGAGCGCCGTCTCGGCTTCGTCGTACCGCCCGACCCGCAGGTTCGCGAAGCCGAGGATGTTCAGATACCAAGTTGGATAGATCGGGCTGAGCCGGATGGCCCGCTGCAGCAGCGGAATCGCCTCGGCGGGCTGATCGGCCACGGCGTAGCTGCACGCCAGGTTGGCCGCATTGTCGGCATGGTTGGGGTTCAACGCGACGGCGCGCTCGCCGGCTGCGGCCGCCTTGTCGTGTGCCCCGGCGAGCAGGTGGTAGTAGCCGAGGAGCGCGTGCGCATCGGCGCACTGCTCGTCCAGCTCAAGCGCCTGGCCCGCGAGCTCCGCGGCGCGCTTGAGCGATTCGGGCGCCGAGTCGCTCCAGCCGTAGCGAAACGCGCTCAGCTCGGTCCATGCCTTGCCGAGGTGGCCGAGCGGCGATTCGGGCTCGAGCGCAACCACCTGCTCGAAGCAATGCGTCGCTTCGGCGTTGGCCTCGCGCGTCACGCGGTTGAACAGATCGAGCCCGCGGTAATACGCGTCGAGCGCCTCCGGGCGACGCAAAGATTTCCGCCAGCCCGCCGCCTGCTCGCCGCGCAGCAGCCGTACATCTAGCGCAGTCACGATTTCCCGTGTGATCTCGTCCTGGATGGCGAACACGTCCTCGAGGTTGCGGTCGTAGCGCTGGGCCCAGACGTGATGGCCGTTGATCGATTCGATAAGCTGCGCAGTGATGCGCACGCGACCGCCGGCTCGGCGCACGCTGCCTTCGAGCACGTGGCTCACGTCGAACTCGCGCCCGATCTGGCGCACGTCGACCGGGTGGCCTTTGTAGGTGAAGGTCGAGTTGCGCGCGATCACCAGCAGCCCCGAGAGCTTGGACAGGTCGGTGATCAGGTCCTCGGTGATGCCATCGCTGAAGTACTCCTGGTCGGCTTCCCCGCTCATGTTCTGGAACGGCAGAACGGCGATCGACGGCCTGTCGGACTTCGCACGGCCGGCCGCTTCCGCGGCGCCCGGCTTCTTGGTGAAAGCGCCGTCGACCCTGATGCGGAACGCGCGCACCGGCTCGGAAATGTTCTTCACCCGCTGCTCGCCCTGGTCCTCGAAGCCGGCGGCGACCTTGGTGCGAACGGCAGTCCGAACGGATTCCGAGACAGTAATGCCGCCGGGCTCGGCGAGCCCCTGCAGGCGCGCCGCGATGTTGACGCCGTCGCCGTACACCGTGCCGTCCGCTTTCTCCATGACGTCGCCCAGATGCACGCCGATGCGAAAGCACATGCGCTGCGCCTGCGGCTGCAAATCCGAGATCTTGCAGAGCACCTTTTGAACGGCAAGCGCCGCCGAGACCGCCCCGATCGCCGTCTCGAACACCGCCAGCACCGAGTCGCCCGCCATGTCGATGACGCGGCCCTGGTTGGCTTCGATCCGTGCCTTGAAGACGCCGCGTGCCGCATCGAGCGCAGCGACGGTTGCGCGCTCGTCGGCCGACATGAGGCGCGAGTAACCCGCTGCATCCGCCGCGAGAATCGCCGCGAGGCGCTGCCTGAGATGGGGTTCGGCCACGTGCGTCATCTCCTTCGTGGGCCCTGACTCGGCTGGATAATACTCGCTATGCACTCGCTCGATGATCGGCGGACCGGGTCTCACCTGCCGAGGCGCGTGCGCGCGGAGCTTGCGCCCGTCATAATCGCGGTTGGGGTCCAGTGGATGTGGCCCATGGCCTGGCGCGTAGAACGAGAAGCGTTCATGCTGCTATTCAACCCTTCGCGCGCGGGCTGGAAACCCGCTAGCAGAACGGTTACCTTGCGACTTATTCGCGCTTGAGGAGCATTCATGGAACACATGCTCGCGAGGGAGATCGCCTCGGCCGCGTTCCTGCTGCTCCTGGGAGCGGCGCGCTGCCATTTCGCCTCGACCTTCAAGCGGTTGGCAGATCGGGCGAGCGCCGCACCGAACTATGCGCGGCAAGTTCCCGCATACATCGCGTCCGCCGCGTGGGCGCTTTACGTCGCGTGGCTCGTCATCGCCCCGGCGCGGCTGGTCGAATGGGACCAATGGTCCCCGAACCACAGGCTCGCCGAATTGCTTGGCTGGATCGCTATCCCGTTTTTCGGCGCCGGCCTGTGGCTGTTCTGGTACAGCCACGCCACGATCGGCCGTTACTGGAGCATCCGCATCCAGCTGAGGGAGGCTCATCGACTGGTCACCGACGGACCCTACCGCCTTATCCGCCATCCGCTCTACACCGCGCTGTTCCTCGGTTATCTCGGCACGCTGCTCGCGCTGCAGTCGTGGATGCTGGCGCTCTGGTTCCCGGCGTTTGTCGCGTCGTACCTGCTGTTCGCGGACCAGGAGGAAACCGTCATGGAACGCGGTTTTGGCGATGCCTACCGGGCGTACCGTCGCGATACCGGAATGTTCCTTCCCAAGTGGCGGAACGCTCGGGCCGCCCTTTCGCCCCGGGCGCTACGGCGGCGCACGCGCGGCCTCGAGGCGCCGGCCGACGGCGGCGACGACTAGCGCGTCCGCGGGCGGGACGGCCGAGTTCCCGTTTCGGTCTGCGGCCCCGGCGTTTCGCTAACCGTCGCGCCGTGTACGGCGCATCAGGATCCCCGCCACCTGCACGAACGTGGTGATTGCCAGGATCCACAGCGCGATCGGCCCCTAGAGGAAGATGCCGAAGGAGCCGCGCGATCATGCGCCTGGATCTCGATCCGTCCCGCTAAACCGGTCTGCAACGCTAAAGCCGGTATCGGGGATCGGATCGAGGCTCGCGCCGAATCAAGCGTCAGGCTTTGACTGTTTGTCCGCCTCGTTCATGCCTGGCGACGGGGTATCGACCGCCATTTTGTTCGCTTCGCTGGCAGCGGCCTGGGCGGGCTCGAGCCGCTTTTCAGAGTCCTGGGTTGCCGCCTGAGCCGCCTCCTTGGCCGGTGCAACTTTTTTCGCCACCTTCTCCGCGGCCGACTTTGCCGCGCGCTTGACTTCCGGCATGCGCTGCGCGACGTAGGTTTCCGCGCTGCGCGCTGCAGCTCCAATCGCGGTTGTTGCCTTGGTGAGTCGCTTTTTCGCTCCCTGCGCGGCAGTGCGCGCCGCCGCCTTGGCCGGCGGAAGCTGTTCTTCTGCGAAACGTCCGGCGGACGGTGGAATCCCGCCGCCATGGGCTCCACCAGCGCCACTCGAGCGCCCGCGTCCATCACCGTCATCGCCATCGCCGTCCGGGGGCGCCCGCTTCGACGCTCTGGCGCTACCGCCTGAGCCGCCTGCGGCGCATCAGGATTCCCGCCACCAGCACGACCGCGGTGACCGCCAGGATCCACAGCGACATCGGCCGGTCGAGAAAAATGCCAAAAGTACCGCCAGAGATGGTGAGCGTCTGGCGCAGCGACTGCTCGGCAAGCGGCCCGAGCACCAGCGCGAGCACCAGCGCCGCCGGCGAAAAGCCGTACAGCCGCATGAAGAAACCCACCAGCCCTGCCGCGAACATCAGCCAGGTCTCGATGATGCTGCCGTTCACGCTGTAGGTGCCGATGGTGCATACCAGGATCACCGCCGGCGCGAGGATGCGGTAAGGCAGTTTGACCATCAGCACAAAGAGCGGAATGGCGAAGATGTTGAGCGCCAGCAGCGCCACGTTGCCCAGGTACATGCTGGCGATCAGGCCCCAGGCGAACTCGGGCTTCTGCGCCATCAGCAGCGGCCCCGGAGTCAGCCCCCAGAGGATGAATGCGGCGAGCAGCACCGCGGTCGAGGCCGATCCGGGAATGCCGAGCGTGAGCAGCGGCACCATGGCGCCCGCGGAGGCCGCGTTGTTCGCGGCCTCCGGCCCGACCAGGCCCGCCATCGCGCCCTTGCCGAATTTCTCCGGCGTGGGCGAAGCGGATTTTTCGAGCGAGTAGGCCATGAGCGATGCGACCGTCGCCCCGGCGCCGGGAATCACGCCGATGACGAACCCAAGCAGCGAGCCGCGCACCAGGCTGAATTTCGTCTCGACGTAATCGCGCGCGGTGGGCCAGAAGCGCGGCTCCTTGTCGTAGCGCACGATGCCGCCGCTGCCCTTCAGATGCAGCCCCATGTAAAGCGCGTAGTACAACTCGCCGAGGCCAAAGATGCCGATGGCAATCGGTATGAAGTCGATGCCGCCGATCATTTCGGCGGACTTGAAGGTGAAGCGCGTCTGGCCGGTCTCGAGGTCCACGCCGACGGTGCCGAGCGCGAAGCCGATCAACGCCGAAATCAGGCCGTAGCGCCAATTGCCGCCGACCATGACGATGAGCGTTGCGAGCCCCATCATTACCAGCAGGAAGAATTCAGGCGGGCCGAAGCTTCGCGTCACCTGGGCGAAGAGCGGCGCGAGCACAGTGATCAGGATGACTCCGATCGTGCCGCCGACGAACGACGCGACCGCCTGCATGACGAGCGCCGGCCCGGCGCGGCCCTGCTGCGCGAGCGGATAGCCGTCGAAGGTGCTCGCCACGGTGGAGGACTCCCCGGGCGTATTGAGCAGGATCGAGGTAATCGTGCCGCCGTACATCGAGCCGTAGTAGATCGCCGCCAGCATGATCACTGCGCCGGTCGGGTCCATGCCGAAGGTGATCGGCAGCAGGATCGCGATCCCCGCCGCCGGGCCGAAGCCGGGGATGATGCCGACGATCATGCCGATCATCACGCCGGCGAAAAGATAGGCGAGGTTGATCGGCGTGAGCGCGACCGACAGTCCGAGCAACAGGTGATTTAGAACTTCCATTGGACGATCACGATCAGAACGGCAGCGGGATCAGGCCGCGCGGCAACGTGGCCTTGAGCCAGACGCTGAAGACGAGATATATCGTGAGCGGCAGCAGGATCGCGACCAGCGCATTGTGCAGCGTGCGCCCGCGGTTCAGGAACCACAGCGACCCCGCCATGAACGCGACCATCGCGAGCAGGCCGCCAATCAGATCGAGCAGCCCGACGAACACCGCGCAGAGAATCGCGAGCACCGCCGCCGTGCGCCAGTAGGGCGAAATCGCGCTCTCGGGCGATGCGCGCCGCAGGTCGGCGAAAACGCTGTAGGCGAGGAAGAGCACCAGGCTCGCGCCGATGATGCGCGGAAAGAACCCCGGCCCGAGGCGCCCCGCCGAGGACAGGTAGCTCAGCTCCGTGAACGCGGTCCAGGTGTACCAGCCCGCGCCGAAGAGCAGCGCGAGCAGGAACCCGGCGCGCAGGACGCGCCCACCCATCGCGCCGCCGGCGGGGTCCGGAGACACCTGAGCGCTTCGCCCGCTACTTGATGGCGCCCGACTTCCTCAGGATGTCGGCGAAGGCGCCCTGTGTCTTGGTCAGGAAGGTGCGGAAGTCCTCGCCGTAGAGCACGTTCTCGGTCAGCAGCTGCTTGTCGACGTACTCCTTCCATTCGGGCGTCTGCACGACCTTCTTCACGGTCTCGATCCACCACTGCTGCGCTTCCTTCGGCACGCCGGGCGGCAGCACCAGTCCGCGCGGCAGCGAAACGCCCATCTCGTAGCCCAACTCGGCGAACGTGGGCACGTTGCCGAGCGCTTTCGGAGTCGATTTACCGCTGAAAGCGAGCGCCCGCATGTCGCCCGATTGCAGCAGGCCCATCACCTCGCCCGGGTTCGACATCGCCGCATCGAGGGCGTTGGAGAGCAGCGCCGTGATGAGCTCGCCCTGCTTGTTGAACGAGACGTAGTTGAACGTGAAGCCGGCCTTCTCCGACAGGAGCTTGGGCACGATGAAATCGATGTTGACCGCGCCGATGCCACCGATGGAGGGCGGCTTGGCTTTCGCCGCCGCGATGAACTCCTGCAGTGTGCGGATCTTCGAGTCCTTGCTGACCAGCAGCAGCATGTCGTCCGAGGCGAGTAGCGCCACCGGCGTGAAACTGGCCGGCTGCCAAGGCGTGTTGGCCTGCAATGGCGTGGTCACGAAGCTGCCGCTGGTCGAGGAGATATGGTACGGGTTGCCCGTCTGGCTGAAGACGTAGCCCCAGCCTTTCGCGCCGCTGCCGCCGGGCCGGTTCTCGGCGACGATGGTCTCGGGGTAGAGCTTGTACTTCTCCAGGATCGAAATCAGGTTGCGCGACATGATGTCGTTGCCGCCGCCCGGCCCGAATGAGATGGTCCAGTCGAGCCGCTTGCTCGGATACTTGTCCTGCGCGAGCGCCGGAGCGCCCGCCAGCGTGGTGATCGAAAGCAGCGCGGCGAGCGCAGCGCGCCTGCCAAATCCAAAGGTGTTGCTGACGAACGTGAACGGCATGGCGATCCTCCTCCCAGAGATTGCGCGTGGTGGACAGGATAGTCAGTTCCGGCCGCGGGAATGTCAATGTCGGGCGCCAAGAAAGGCTGCGCCCGGCGTGCCGTGCGCGGTCAGTACGCGGTTCGAGCGCGGCACCCGCCTATCGGCCTCGACTCTGCGCGTAGCGCGAGCGAATGCGCACTGCCCGCTCGAGCCCGTCGACGGCCTCGAGGAGCTTGCGCCGCAGGTCCAGCTCGAGCCCGGGGCGCGCAGCGGCCCGCGCTTCGCGCAGTGCCTGGGCGTCGAGCTGCCCGAAGACAAAGGCACCGAGCCAGTGCTCGACGAAAAAGATCTTGCGCGAGCGCTTGAGCTCGGGGAGGCGCGCAAGCGCTTCGGCGAAGAGCGGGCGCGTCAGCGCGGCGTGCTCGGGCGCGTTCAGCGCGCCGAGCGCCTCCTCGGTCCAGCTCTCGGGCAGCGCGGGGTCCTCGAGCATGCGCCTGAACAGCGCCGCTTTCGCTGCGGCGTCGGCGCGCGCCGCTTCGGCCGCAAAGGCGTAGCGCCGGCCGTCGTCGCTGCGGTCCGCTTCGGCCTGTGCCTCGAGCAACCGGACCGCCTCAGCATCGCCCCGCACCAGGAGTCGCGTAATCAACCGGTAGCGATCGCGCGAGCTCAGCGCGACGCCCGGCCCCGCGGCGCGGCCCGCGAGCAGCGCCTTCAGCTCGGCGAGTCCCTCCTCCGACCAGGCAAGAGCGGCGAGCGTACGGAAAAACAGGATGCGCCGCGTAACCGGCCCGACTTCGCGCATGCCTTCAGCAAGAAAGTGCTCGAGCCGCGGCGCAAGCGCGTCGCGCTGCGCGTTCGAGAGGTAGCGCCGGAAGACGTTCTGCAAGTGCCCGAGCAGCGCGGCGAGGGCGATCTCGTCGCGCTCCCGCTGCGCGATCGCGAGCGCGTAGCGCGCGAAGTCGAGCGGCGCGAGCTGCGCATCGCGCACGCTCTCCCAGAGCGCCTCGCTGATCTGGGCGCGAAGCAGCCCGCCGGGCACACTGAGCGGCTGCGCGAGCACCGCCGCGCGGCTCCTCGCATCGAGCAGGAAGCGCCCGTAGCCGTAGTCGCCGTAATTTGCGTAGATGAAACGCGCCGCGCGCGCCGCCTCGGGCAGCGTCACCTCGGCGCGACGCCGTTCGAGCCGCACCTCGGCCTCGTGCAGCATGCCGTCGGCGTCGACGGCGACCAGCTTGAGCCGCATCGGCCAGAGCGCGCTGCTGCCGAGCGTGTCGCGCTGCACCAGCTCGACGCCGCTGCCCCGCCGGCGCAGCTCGACGGCCGGCATGCCGGGGCGCTGGACCCAGGCTTTCGCCCAGCGCGCCAGCTCAAGCCCGCTCGCACCTTCGAGCGCGCGCACAAGATCGCCCCATTCGGCGCTGCCGTACGCATGCCGTCGCAGGAACTCGCGCACCGCGCGCCGGAAGCGCTCCTCGCCGAGGTAGAACTCGGCCTGGCGCAGCACCGCCGGACCCTTCGAGTACACGATCGCGCCGTAGGCGGACTTGGCCGCGGCGAGGTTCTCGAGCGGCTGCCAGATCGCGGTCGTTCCGCGCGTCACGTCGGTGCGGTAGGCGTTGGTTTTGAGCGCATGGAACGCGGTCCAGGGCTCGAGCTCGGGAACGATCGCCGCCGCCGCCTTGGCGGCCATGAAGTTGGCGAAGCCTTCCTTCAGCCAGAGGTCGTCGAACCAGCGCATCGTCACCAGGTCGCCAAACCACTGGTGCGAGGTCTCGTGGAAAATCAGGCTCGCGCGACGCAGCAGATCGGCCCGGCTCGGCGCCGAGGGAAACAGCACCGCCTGCTCGTTCAGGAAGGTGGCGCCTGCGTGCTCCATGCCGCCGTAGGCGAGCTCGGGAATCAGCACCAGATCGTATTTCAGGAACGGGAACGGGTGATCGAACTCGCGCGCAAAAAAAGCCATCGATTCGCGGTTCAGGCGCAGTGCCTCCGCGGCGTGCTCGATCGCGCGTACACGCTGCGAGCGGCGCACGAAAAGCCGTGTGCCCGCCTCGTGCCCGGGCTCAGTGAGTACCTCGAAAGGACCGGCGGCGAAGGCGAAAAGGTAGGTGGAAATCGGCTCGGTTTCCGCGAAAACCGCTCGCCCCTCGCCCTCCTCGCGCACCGGGGAATTGCCCACTGCGCGCCAGCCGGCGGGCAGCTCGAGCTCGAGCCGGAAGCGCGCCTTGAGGTCAGGCTGGTCGAAACAGGGAAACGTGGCGCTCGCGTCGGAGGGCACGAACAGCGAGTACACGTACTCCGATCCGTCCTCGCGATCCAGATAGCGCGTCACCGCGCTGCCGGCGACTGCCATCGGGGATTCGAACTCGAGCGCGATGGTGTTCTCTCCGCCGCGCAGCGCCTTGCGCCCGATGACGAGGTGCTCGGCCTCAAGGCGCGGCGCGTGCGGTTTGCCGTTCACCCGCAGCTCGCGCAGCGCGGCGCGCTGCGCGGCCGGACGCCAGTCGAGCACCAGGTCGACGGGCCGATTGGGCAGTTTCACATGCAGCTCGAGTCGCCCGGAAAGCGTCGCCGCGCTCTGCGCGAGACGGATCGAGAGCATGTAGCGCACGTCGCGGTACTGCGCCGCGCGCCAGTGAGCGAGCGCGCGCGAGACGCCGTGCTCGAGCACGGGCATGCGATCATCAACGGGCTTGCCGGACACGGGAGCGGGAACGATCGCGACGATCAGCGCAAGCAACGCCATCGGGGCGCGCAAGCTGTGCATGCACGCCAGTTTAGCCCCTGGGGTAGCACGACCGCGACTTTGCACGGCATAATCGCGGCAGCGCCGCGCGACGGCGCGTGGCGAATAACTACGATGGTCCGCGGTAAACAAAGGGCGATTCGCCCCAGTTAAAGTCCAATTAAGGGAGAAGATAGTGAAGAAACGTGGATTGGGTTTGATGGTCGCGTTGGCGGTTACGGCCTCGGTAGGCGACGGACTTCCGGTGGCCGGCGCGTCGGAAACAAAGGTGTTCGTTTCTGACGCGCAGACGCTCGGCAAGGGATCGGCGTGGGTCTATGTCGCGCTCGACGCGAAAGGCCACCCGCTCGCACTCGGCGTGAGCATGACGAAAGGGGTACTCGAGGGCTTGCCCGCGAACCCGAATCCCACCAGCCGTTGCTTCGACAAGAACGGCAACGGCAAGATCGACGCGCCCGAGGAATGCCTTGGCGACTACGAGCTCGTCTTCCCGTTGCCGCAGGGCGATGCGGCCAAGGCAGTCATGCCGTTCAACTGGGTAGGCGTGAACTGGAATTCGCACGGCCACCCGGCGCCTGCGCCGCCCCCCTGGACTGAGCCCCATTTCGATTTTCACTTCTATATTTCACCGCGGGAGACGGTGAAAATGTTGCGGCGGGGCAAATGCGGCGAGCTCATCGATTGCGAGGATTTCAAAAAGGCGACCAAGCCGGTTCCGGCGAAGTACGTGCACCGCGACCACATCAGCGTCGGCGCCGCCGTGCCCGCAATGGGCAACCACCTGATCAACTCCAAAGCACCCGAGCTGGCGAAAGGCGGCCCTAAGTTCACGCACACGTTCATCTTCGGGGCCGATGACGGGCGCGTCACTTTTTATGAACCGATGATTACCCGCGAGTACCTCGCAAGCAATCCAAGCACCTGTGTGCTCATCAAGCAACCGGTTGCCTGGGAAGTCGCGGGTTTCTATCCGACCAAGTACTGCATTCGGCATTCGGATCAAACCGGCAGACACACCGTCTCGATCGAGGGCTTTGTCGAGCGGCCCGCGAACTAGCGCGGAACCCGAGCGCGGACAGATTGGCGCGCCCCGCCGGAACCGGTGGGGGCGCACCATTGCCGATGCGTTAGCGCACCCGAACGACCATTTGCTGCGCGTTGCCGTTCATCAGCTCGAAGGTCGGCGCGTAATTGCCCGGTTTTGATCCCGCCTGGAAGCGCACCCGAAGGTGCGAGACGGGAATCCCGGTGATCGGCGCCTGAACCTCGCGTGAAGGCGCATCGGTCCACGCGCGCTGACCGGTCGCGCCGACCGGCGCGCTGCCGATGATGCCCCCGACCACCCGCTCGCCCTGCTTGAGCAGCCCGCCCGTATAGCGTGGAAACTGGCTGCGGTCCGCTGGCGCGACGACGACGTTGTTCAGCGGCAGGCCGTCAGCGTCCCACAGCAGGAAGTCGAAGGCATAAGGCGCATCCGCGCCAACCGAGGTGCTCTGGTAGATCAGATTCGGCCGCGGCGGCTTGGGCGTCGCGAACACCGAGGTGACGTTGATCGAGGGCCGCGCCGACGGGTGCACCGTGAGCACACCGCTGCCGGATTCGACCGTGCCTCCCGGGCCGGTCTGCGTCGAGACGCGGATGCGGTAGTCGCCTGCCGGCGGATTGCTGAAGGCGGTCGCCATCAAGTGGATCTGCTTGAGGCCGGGCCCGGCGGGCGGATCAGCACGGATGTCCTCGGTCGCGGCGATCACCAGCGTGTGCGTGCCCTCGAATCTCGCCTGGTATTGGTTCAGCGGGATCGGCTGCTGCGGCCAGCCCTGCAGCAGGATCGCCGCGGCGCAGGTCGCCGGGCATTTGCCGGGCGCGAAGCGCGGCACGAGCGGCACGTTGGTGCGCTTGAATTCGGGCGGAAACTCGATCTTCACCCAGCCGCCCTTGGCGAGGCTGCGCCCCGGCGATTCGGGCGCCATGTCGCCCGACAGGTTGATCACGAAATCGGCCGGCCGGCCGGCAACATCACCATCGGCATCGATCGGCGCCTTGGTGATCGAGCCGACCAAGCCTTCGTTGCCGCCGCGCATGGCCGCGCACCCGGCGAGGCCTAACGCTATGACGGTAATCAGGAAAACGCGGGCTGCCGGGGCGATGCTTCCTTGCATGAGTGTTTTCTCCCTGGGTACGTCCGCGAACGGCGCGCGTGGCTGCGCGTACGGCTTCGTCCCGCCAACTACAGGGACCCCGGCCGCGGCCGATTCCTTACCTGGCTTGCTGCAGCCAAAGCACCAGATCCTCATGTCCCCCGACATGCGCGCCGTCGGCAAAGATCTGCGGGATCGACCGAACTCTCGGCAGCCGCTCGCGAAACTCCGCGAGCACGGCGGGATCGCTGATGTCCCGTTCCGTGAACGGGACCTTTCGCTCATTGAGCAGTGCCTTGGCCGCCTGGCAATAGCTGCAGCCCGGGCCGGTGAAAATCTCGATCTCAGGCATGGGCGTGTTCCCGCCGAAAAGCGCGGGCCTAGCGGCCCGCGCTACCGCATAGG
>Ga0214471_10000973_pt1 | contig 23213 bp, 12 predicted proteins | sample RVTome_5_FD_207665 | JGI IMG/M metagenome (GOLD analysis project Ga0214471, IMG submission 207665) | Soil microbial communities from uranium-contaminated site in the Upper Colorado River Basin, Wyoming, United States - RVT142D155 | ecosystem: Environmental > Terrestrial > Soil > Contaminated >... | reverse complement strand
GTTCACTATGAGTTCTGTCGGAGGGTGTTTTCTTCTTACGAACTAAACTCGAGACCCACTGACGATACCCTCTGGCCATTACACTTTTTTATCGCAATTCTTTATCTGTTGATTTTCATCCTTCGACCGGGCTCAGGATGATCGGATATAAATCCGCAATTTTTATGGAGAAGCATAACCGTTCACACTGAGCAGTGAGCATGCCGAACTGTCGAAGTGTGATCAATTCCCGTTTGGGAAACGGGTCCTGCGAAATAAATTTAAAAACTATAATACGCACTTGACAATTAGCATTAAAAGGTGATATAAATTATGAAACTTCTTCGGGAGGATTGGAATATCAAAATGGATGAGAAATTAATTGAAAGATATGTGTTAATTATATCTTTAATTATGTTTACACTGTCATCAGTCCTCTTTCTTAGCACGAGGGCTCAAGCCGATACATATTGCGTAGGCTGTGATGATGGTACAGCAACAACTTGTGGTGGTGGGGCTGCTTGTGGAGCGCTGATGACGCCCGGTTGTAATGGTGGAAACACCGGTGTTATATGTTCAGACATTACAGATGCTCTCGATTGTATTGATGATCTTGACGATCCCGATGCAACAATAAGGATAGCTCAGAATCCCCCTATGATGCCTTTTGATGGCCCAGGAAATTCTTTTATTATTAATAATACTACTGCTCCAGCGGATGACTCTCAGATAATAAATATACGTGGTGGTTGGACAGCTAGTACATGCGCCACTCAAACGCTTAATCCCTCAAACACTATTGTCGAAGCTCCTATGAATGACAGGGTATTTTTGATTAACAACACTACAAGCGACCTTTTAGGTGTAACCTTAGAGGGCCTTACTATAACAGGCGGTAACCCTATGTCAGGTACAGCAACAAATTGTGGGGGTGTAAATCTTGGTGATTTAAATGGTGGAGGGGTATGTGCAGAGGCGGATGGTAGTGGTGGATTGATATTTACCTCCATGTCAAATATTTATGATGGCAATTCCGCAAGTGATTCCTCTGCGAAAGGCGGGGGGTTAGCCGTTATTTCTAGTGGAGGAGGGGTTATCAATGCAACGATAATGAATGATACTTTCACAAATAATCAAGCAGATAATGATGGTGGTGGGATCCTTTTGGCTTCTGATGGTAGTAATCTCAATGCTACTGTTGATGGTGATTTTATTGGTATTAATGACCCATTTGACCCCCCATTGTTCGGCGGTAATCAAGGTAATCAAGGAGGAGGGATCGCAATCAGAGGAGATGGGGGTAGTGTTGATGTTATGAATCAAGGAAATTCGATTATTAATAACACAGCCGTTGCTGGTTTTGGAGGAGGAGGTATCATAATAATTAATAAGAGTGGTAATACAGAACCTGTTACTGCATCAGTTGAAAAAGATGTGATAACGTTTAATACGGCAGACAGTGATCACGGGGGAGGGATTACTATTGAAGCCGAAACTGGTACGACTATAAATGCATCAATCATCAAGACCGAGATAGGAAACAACAGCGCTGGTACATTTGGAGGGGGTATAGCCCTAAGAGGAAATGGTACCATCAATCTATTTCCAGTTGTAAATAATATTATTTTTAAAAACATAGCAATAGGTGATCCTGGGGGAGGAGGAGTTGCGGCTGTTACCAATGGGACTAGTTCAGATTATGATATAAAATTTGTTAATAATACGATAGCAGACAATGAGGCAACTAATCCAGGAGCTCGGGGAGGTGCAATACTGGCTGATAACTCAGGGGATGGAAGAATTGATTGGACGCTGCCTAACGATATAATTTTCTTCAATACCGCAGCAGGAGATGGTGATCAGATTGCACTCGTGAATGATGGCCCAAGCTGCACGCCGCCTTCTCCCACTAACTGCGCGACTCTGGCAGTTCGTTTTTCTGATATTGTTACTACAGATCCGGCGAATATCGTGGGAACTGGAATTGGTGTCGGCTTTGTCAATATATTGGAGGGGATTATTTCGACTAACCCCCTTTTTGTTAACAATATTACCGCTGACGACTATCGCATAGAGCAAGCGTCACCAGCCGCTAATGCAGGTACGAAAACAGCTGCTGTTACGGTTGCGGGAGCAGAGGCTGATCCCCCTCCTGATGATATTGTTGATAATCCGAGGGACATATCGATGGGCGCTTTTGAGCCTCTCCCTTCACCTACACCCACGCCGACTCCGACTCCGACACCATCCCCGACTCCAACAGCCACCCCAACTCCGACACCATCCCCAACTCCAACAGCTACACCGACTCCAACACCATCCCCAACTCCAACAGCTACCCCGACTCCGACACCTCCTCCAAATATAGATACATTTCCAAACGCTAGGAACGGAAAGCTTGTGACTATAGAATCGGAAGAAGGTACGACACTCTCCGATGTAAAACCCTTATCGAAGAATCTTCAGGGTTGCCCGGAAGGGTTCGATGGTCAATTCTTAAGCTTCCCCGTAGGGTCTTATCAATATGTTGTTAGCGGACTCAATCCGGGGGATGAGACAACGGTTATAATCGATCTTCCACCGGGAACCATCGTTAATTCATATTTTAAGTTTGGACCCACACCCGACAACACGCAACCCCACTGCTATGAGTTCCTATTCGATGGACAAACGGGCGCCCAGATATCTGGGACTAATGTTGTCGTTCATCACATAGACGGAGCGCGTGGTGACTCTGATCTAACTCCTAATGGGGTGATCGTAGAACCCGGTGCCCCGGCACTGTTGAGTGAAGAACCTCCTAGTAGGTCAGGGGATGGATGTTCAATAGCTCAAACCGTTTCTTCCCAAACAGCATTACTGAATCTATTAATACCTCTCCTTCCGGCATTTGCCGTCGGACTGAGGAGTTTTAGACGAAAAAAGAATAAGTAGTCTAGGCACGCGCACATAATCATCCCGCAGAGGCATCGGTGCACATATTAACGGGCGTTTGGGAAATTGGGTCCTGCGGAATGATCTTCCGTTTATAACCACATATCCGACCAATTTGTCGATGATTCCTTGACAGGCAGCCGAAGATTGGGAACACTATAGAGTTTAAGTTATTTATAACAAGTGCCAATCTTTAATAGAATTTCTTGCGGGAAAAAATTCTCTTTGGTATACTTAACCATTTAATGATTATCGATAATGTCATTACCTCTTAATACTCTATCACTATACATTACGTTCATCTAATTACAAATTCATATGGAGAATTGTTGATCTGTTATATCATACAGGCCACATATAAAAGGTGCGAAAGGGCAGTAGCTCAATTTGGTAGAGCACTGGACTCCAAATCCAGCGGTTGGGGGTTCGATTCCCTCCTGCCCTGGAATGACTAAGAATTATTATGGATAATCCAAGAGAATATTTAAATAAAGCAGTTGACTTTTTCAATGACGTTGAAGTTGAAAGTAAGCGTGTAACCTGGCCCTCTTTAAAAGAAACCGTAAGATCCACTGGTGCAGTCGTACTGATCTCGGCAATTCTTGCAGCCTTTTTGGGGTTGGTGGACTTTTTATTTTCAATTGCAGTTAAATTTATCTTGAGCTGATAGGGACGACGGAGAGAATAATTTTCATGAATAACAGGTGGTATGTGGTGCATACAAATACTGGTTTCGAAGACAGGGTAAAGACCTCGATTGAAGACAGGGTTAGGTCTGAAAATCTTAGTGAATTAATAAACGAGGTTCTAATTCCCACTGAAACCATAGTTGAGCCGGTCAAGGGTGGGAAGAAGAAGACCTCTGTTAGAAAATTTTTCCCTGGATACATATTGGTAAAAATGGAACTCAACGATAAGAGTTGGCATATTATTAGGAGTATTCCAAAGGTAATAGGTTTTGTGGGAGGGAAAATAAAGGATGGCATGATTGATCCCGACTCTGTTCCTGCCATACAGGAAGATGAGGTTACGAAGATTAAACAGCAAATACGGGAAGGGACACTAAAGCCTAAGCCGAAGATATCCTTTGAGAGGGGGGAAACGGTAAAAGTCATAGAGGGACCATTCGCGAACTTTACCGGTGTAACAGAGGAAGTAAACCCTGATAAAGGAAGGGTTCAGGTTCTTGTGACGATTTTCGGCAGAACTACGCCCATCGAACTAGATTTCAATCAAGTGGAGAAAATATAGTATGAAGAAGGTGATAGGTGAAATAAAGCTTTTGATACCCGCTGGTAAAGCGACGCCCTCGCCCCCAGTTGGTCCCGCGCTTGGACAGAGGGGGGTGAACATTATGGAGTTTTGTAAGGCGTTTAATGCACAGACTTCAAGGCTAAGTGATTTGATACCGGTGATAGTAACTGTTTTTGCAGATAGGTCATTCACATTTACCACTAAATCTCCACCGGCATCCTATCTGCTGAAGAAAGCTGCAGGCATAGAAAAGGGCTCTGGTGAGGTTCCTCGTGTGAAAGCGGGTAAGATTACAAAAGAACAGATAAAAGAAATCGCTGCTAAAAAAATCGAAGACCTGAATACCGATGACATAGAAATGGCTGAACGGATAATCGAAGGGACTGCTAGAAGCATGGGGATCGAAGTTGTTTGACACGATGCAGGATGCAAGATGCACGATGCAGGATAACGAATACAATATTAATCATGAATCATGAATCGTGAATCCGGCATCATTTTTAAAATGGAGGGATAATGGCAAGAGGCAAGAAGTATTTAAACGTTAGAAGCAAGGTTGATCTGGCACATGCTTACAATCTCATTGAGGCATTAGCGCTTTTAGAGGAGACGAAAACCGCGAAATTTGATGAGACTGTCGACATTGCTGTCAAACTTGGGATAGACCCTCGCCAGGCAAATCAGCAGGTTCGAGGAGCGATGGTGTTACCTCACGGTCTAGGTAGGAAGATAAGGGTTCTTGTATTTGCCAGTGGTGAAAAGGTTAAAGAGGCAGAAGAGGCAGGTGCGGATTATGTTGGGTCTGAGGAGCTGGTCAATAAGATCGCTAAGGAAAATTGGCTGGATTTTGATGTTGCAGTTGCTACGCCTGATGTAATGAGTTTAGTTGGGAAGCTAGGTAAGATACTTGGTCCTAGAGGACTGATGCCGAGCCCGAAGGTAGGCACCGTTACTTTTGATGTTGCTAAAATGGTGAGAGAAGCAAAAGCGGGGAGGATCGAGTTTAAAAATGATAAGGGGGGTGTGGTTCATGTTCCAATCGGGAAGATTTCTTTTGGCTCAAGCAAGTTAAGGGATAACCTCCTGGTGTTTATGGATAACTTAACAAAGATGAAACCTGCGTCGTCAAAAGGAACATTCATAAGGAAGGTGGTAGTCTCAAATACGATGGGACCTGGGATAAAGGTTGATATCGTTAATATTCGTGAGGCGCTAAAGGGGCTCGAAATTGCGGCTTAGGGTTGATAATTCAATTGTTAATGGTCCTTATAGGGAAAAGCGTTTTCTAACATGGTTATCCAAGTTGAATCAAGGAGTTTGATATGTTGAATAAAGCCTTGAAACAGGATTTAGTAAAAGAAATTAACGATCGGTTTAAAGCTAATCCTACGGTCATGGTTATCGAGTATAAGGGGCTTAGCGTAAAGGAAATGCAGAGACTTAGAAGGCAGCTTAAAAGGGCAAAAGCAGAATTCAGGGTTGTTAAGAATTCGCTTCTTAGAATAGCTTCTAAAGAGACCGGGATTGAAAGGATAAATGACCTTTTTGAAGGGCCGACTGCAGTTGCCATTTGTGATGATGACCCGGCATCTGTCGCAAAAGTATTCGTTGATTCAATGAAGGCATACCCTGCTGTACGGCTTAAGGGCGGGATAGTCGATGGCAAAGTGATTGGATCTGAGGAGGTCACAAGACTATCCAGGCTTCCGTCAAAAGAGGTCTTATTGTCTCAATTTGTCGGCATGCTCACGAATCCGATTGCAAATTTCATAGGCGTACTTACTGAGCTTCAGAGAAGTCTCCTGTATGTGCTCAATTCTTTGAAGGAAGTAAAAGAAAGAGAAGAGGAACAAAAAGGTTAGTATAAGATATTAAGGTTTAAATCTTTAGATTAAACAAGGAGGACTTAAAAAAATGGCAGAGATTACTAGAGCCGACGTGATTTCGTACCTCGAAAGTGCGAACATGTTAGAGATCTCGGATTTAATTAAAGAGGTTGAGGACAAGTTTGGCGTAAAGGCTGCCGCGCCACAGATCGCAATGGCACCCGTTGCCGGTGTTGCCGCGGCGGGAGCCGAAAGTGCACCTGCAGAAGCTGAGAAGACTGAGTTTGACGTAATATTGAAGACCGTAGGCGAAAATAAAATTCAGGTTATCAAAGCGGTTAGGGAAATAACTTCTCTCGGTCTCAAAGAGGCAAAAGAGCTCGTTGAAGGGGCTCCAAAGACGGTAAAAGAAGGTGAGAAGAAAGAAAATGCAGAAGCGATCAAGAAGAAACTTGAAGAAGCAGGGGCTACTGCAGAGATTGTTTGATTACGAAGTTTTCAAACAAACGAAATCAAGGGTTTTGATTTCTATTTCTAACAAATTACCAATTCAGTGACCTTAAGAATTGGCATATAAAAGGGGGTTTAAAGGTGAGTAATATGAGTAATAATGGACAAGGCATATATAAGATGAGAAAAAGTTTTGCAAAGATCTCTAGAGTTCTGGAAATTCCTCACCTGCTGGATGTGCAGATAAAGTCCTATAACGATTTCCTTCAAGCAAATATAAGACCTGATGATAGAAAAGATATGGGTCTGCACCACGCATTTAATATTTCATTTCCTATTGAGGATTATAATGGTAAAGCATCTCTGGAGTATGTGAGTTATCGGATCGATAATCCTAAGTATGAAGAAAGCGAGTGCAGGCTTAAGGGGTACACTTTTGTAGCGCCACTCTACGTTACCTTTCGACTTGTAATATGGGACACACCATCGGAGGGCAATCCTGAAAGAACCATCAGGGATGTTAAGGAGCAGGAGGTTTATTTTGGTGAAATCCCCCTAATGACAGCGAGCGGTGCGTTTATTATAAACGGTACCGAAAGGGTCATAGTAAATCAACTGCATCGGTCTCCGGGTGTATTCTTTGATCAGGTTAAGAAAGACCAGACCTCGGGAAGGGTATCATTCACCGCAAGGATTGTTCCTCAAGATGGTAGATGGCTAGACTTTGAATTTGATTCAAAGGAAATTCTTCACGTTAGGATTGACAGGAAGAAGAAGTTTCATGTCACGGTGCTTTTGAAGGCACTTGGGCTTAATGCAAAACAGATAATGAAGTATTACTATCCATTAGAAACGGTTTATTTTGACTCAGGTGGGTTAAAAAAGAGTATAGACCCTGATGTTCTTTCGTTTCAGAGAGCGAGTTCGGATATAATCGACTTAAAGACAAATGAAGTAATTGTTAGAAAGGGTAGAAGATTTGTTCCAAATCTAATAGAAAAGATTAAACAAGCAAAAATAGAACGAATCCCTATTCAGGAAAGCGAATTGATAGGCAGGCCATTTGCTGAGGATGTTGTGAATGAAGAAACGGGTGAGGTATTGGTCAATTTTAATGAAGAAATAACCGAGCAAAGCCTGAAGAATTTAAAAGAGAAAGGCATAAAAGAAATAAAGACCTTCTATATTGATAACATCTCGGTAGTCGGTTCAATTAGGAGCACATTATTAGCAGATAAAGTAGAAACTAAAGAGGACGCAATCACCGAAATATACAAAAAGTTCAGGCCCACCGATCCTCCAACGCTTAAGGTTGCGGAAACCTTTTTTAACAATATGTTCTCTAACATCGACACCTACAGGCTCTCTCAGGTAGGTAGAATCAAAATAAACTATAAGCTCAATCATGGAGTGCCTGATGATGTTCTGACGCTGAGAGAAGGGGATATTTTGGAAACGGTTAGATATTTACTTAACTTGCGAGGCGGAAGAGGGTCAACCGATGATATAGACCATTTAGGTAACAGGAGGGTGCGTACGGTAGGAGAATTAATTCAAGATCGTTTTTATGCAGGGCTTGAAAGGCTTGGTAGATCGGTAAGAGAAAAGATGGGCTATCAGGCTATAGAGAATCTCATGCCTAGTGAGCTTTTAATTCCGAAAACGGTCATCACTGTTGTAAAAGAGTTTTTCGCTACCGGTCAGCTCTCTCAATTCATGGATCAAACAAATCCACTGTCTGAGATCACCCATAAGAGAAGACTGAGTGCTCTCGGGCCTGGCGGTCTTACACGTGAAAGGGCAGGATTTGAGGTACGCGACGTGCATTCATCACATTACGGAAGAATTTGTCCGATTGAAACCCCTGAAGGACCTAACATAGGACTGATATCGAGCCTTGGAACATACGCAAAGATTAATGAGTTTGGATTCATACAGACACCATACAGGGTATTGAAGAACGGGAAAGTTACGAATGAGATAGTTTACTTGAATGCCTTAGAAGAAGAGAAATTTATAATTGCGCAGGCGAATGCGCCCTTGGATGATGAAGGCCGGTTAGCATTGGATCTGGTTTCAGCTCGTCACAGGGGTGAATTTCTTATGATTGAACGTGATAAAGTTCAATTAATGGATGTGTCTCCGACTCAGCTAGTTTCTGTTTCTGCATCTTTAATACCCTTCCTAGAGCACGATGATGCGAATCGGGCTCTTATGGGTTCAAACATGCAGAGGCAAGCTGTTCCGCTGCTTCGCACTTCTTCCCCTATCGTTGGGACTGGTTTTGAGGGTACAGTGGCAAAGGATTCTGGCGTCACTGTAGTTGCCAAGAGGGACGGAATTGTTGAATATGTGGATGCCGCAAGGGTCGTTGTGCGCGCTACTAGTAATGAGGACGAAGACGGTGGCGTCGATATTTACAATCTTACTAAATTCCAAAAGTCCAATCAAAATACATGTTGGAATCAAAGACAGATCGTTAGAAAGGGGGCCAAAGTTGTTAAGGGTGATGTAATTGCTGATGGGCCCTCCACTCATTTTGGAGAACTCGCGCTGGGACAGAATGTTTTGGTTGCATTTATGCCATGGGGCGGATACAACTTTGAGGATGCGATCCTTATTAGCGAGAGACTTGTGAAAGAAGATAGGTTTACATCTATTCATATTGAAGAGTTTGAATGTATAGCCAGAGAAACTAAGCTGGGGCGCGAGGAAATTACCAGGGACATACCTAATGCAGGTGATGAAGCTTTAAGAAATTTGGATGAAAGTGGAATAATTAGAATAGGTGCTGAAGTAAAGCCTGGCGATATATTAGTGGGGAAGATCTCCCCAAAGGGTGAAACGCAGCTTTCACCTGAGGAGAGATTATTGAGGGCTATCTTTGGAGATAAGGCAGGAGACGTGAAAGATACCTCCCTTCGGGCTTCGCCAGGGGTAACGGGTACCGTAATCGATGTAAAGATGCTGTTATCTAGGATAGTCGATAAGGATGAACGTGCCAAGAGTATAGAGGATCTTGAGATTACCAGGCTCAAACAGGATAAGGATGATGAGATAAGAATATTAAAAGAGGATGCTTTTCAGCGGATCAAGGAATTACTTGTTGGTAAGATTGCATCTGCGAGACTTATAGTAAACAGGAAAACGGTCCTCAAGAAGGGAGATAAGATCACGGAGGGCATACTTCGTAGCATATCAATTGAGAAGACTGCTGATATCAGTATTGAGAAGGCAGAAACAATTGAAGCTGAGGTTAACAGGAATATTGAAAGAACACTTGAGCAGATTGATTTGGTCAAGCTCGTTTATGACCGAAGGATATCAAAACTCGTACGTCCAGATGAACTACCTCCTGGGGTGCTCAAAGTTATTAAGGTCTATGTGGCCGTAAAGAGGAAGCTCCAGGTAGGAGATAAGATGGCGGGTAGGCACGGGAATAAGGGGGTTATATCTAAGATTTTAAGACAAGAGGACATGCCTTACCTGCCGGACGGAACCCCTGTGGATATGGTTCTTAACCCGCTTGGTGTACCCTCGAGGATGAATGTCGGCCAGGTCTTGGAAACCCATCTTGGCTGGGCCGCTCAGAAAGTGGGTCAACAGTTAAATGATTTTATCGAGAAAGCGTTTGATTACAATGCTCTCAGGAAAAAGGTCAAAGAGGTCTATGATTCGAGGAAGATGAGGAAATTTATCGATGAATTGACTGATGAAGAATTACTAGAGGTTGTCAAGAGATTGAAGGACGGTATTCCAGTTGAGTCACCCGTCTTTGACGGCGCAACTGAAAGTGAAATTAAAGAATTACTCATTTCGGCAGGTCTTCCGGAGGATGGCAAGACAATACTATTCGACGGATTTACTGGTGAACCTTTTGATCAAAAGGTTTCAATTGGGGTGATGTATATGCTTAAACTACATCATCTTGTAGAGGAAAAGATTCATGCTAGGGCTATAGGTCCTTATTCGCTTGTAACTCAGCAACCGCTAGGAGGGAAGGCTCATTTTGGGGGGCAGCGACTTGGAGAGATGGAAGTTTGGGCGCTCGAAGCATACGGGGCTGCATACACTCTTCAAGAGTTTCTCACCGTTAAATCTGACGATGTTGTGGGAAGGACCAGAATATTCGATTCGATTGCAAAGGGTGATAAGAGATTCGAACCCGGTCTACCTGAGTCGTTTAAGGTTCTCCAAAAGGAACTACAGGCTTTATCACTGGATGTCGAGCTTATGGAGGATATTGTTGAAACTTAATCAGTATATGTAAAAAAACTTACGTGGGAGGTAGGAAATAATTGGATATTGAAAACCTATTTGAGAAACCAAAAAATCCTTCGGAATACAGGGCTGTAAAGATTTCAATTGCATCGCCGGAGAAAATTAAGGAATGGTCTTCCGGTGAAGTCAGAAAGCCCGAAACGATAAATTACAGGACTTTCAAGCCGGAAAGGAGTGGGCTCTTCTGTGCAAAGATCTTTGGGCCCGTGAAGGATTACGAATGTCTATGCGGAAAGTACAAGAGATTAAAACACAGGGGGCACACGTGCGAAAAGTGTGGTGTTGAAGTCATATCGAGCAAGGTCAGGCGTGAACGAATGGGACACATAGAACTCTCTTCGCCTGTCGCCCACATTTGGTTTCTCAGGAGCATACCGAGCAGAATAGGGATGCTATTAGATATGACTCTTAAGGAGTTGGAGAAGGTTCTTTACTATGAGGCATATGTAGTTCTTGATCCAGGTAATGCTACCCTAAAATTTGGTGAGGTTCTCAGTGAGGATAAATACAGAAGACTTTTAGAGGAATTCGGTCCAAGTTTTAAGGTTGGAATGGGTGCGGAAACGATAAGGGAAATGCTGAAAAAGATTGATCTTGTTGAACTTTCTGAGCAGCTAAAGGCAGAATTAATGAGCGTAACGTCTCCTATAAAGCGGGCTAGAATAGCGAAGAGGCAAAGAATTGTTGAAGCCTTTAGACAATCCAAAAACAAGCCGGAGTGGATGATTCTCACCAGAATTCCGATACTTCCACCAGATTTAAGACCTCTGGTACCTCTTGACGGTGGGAGATTTGCTACATCTGATTTAAATGATCTATACAGGAGAGTCATAAATCGAAACAATCGTCTAAAGAAATTACTTGAGCTTGGAGCCCCAGATATCATTGTGAGAAACGAGAAAAGGATGCTCCAGGAGTCGGTTGATGCATTATTTGAGAACGGTCGCCGGGGGAGGCCTGTTCTGGGTCATAACCATCGTCCTCTGAAGAGCCTAAGTGACATTATAAAAGGAAAACAGGGAAGATTTAGGCAAAATTTACTCGGGAAGAGAGTGGATTATTCTGGTCGTTCAGTGATTACGGTCGGACCGGACTTAAAGCTGCATCAATGTGGTCTTCCCAAGCAGATGGCCTTAGAGCTTTTCAGACCATTTATCTATCAGAAACTCGAAAAATGGGCAGCTGCTTCGACTATAAAGATTTCAAAGAAATTAGTTGAGCAAGAGTCACCTATCGTGTGGGATGCCTTGGATGAAGTTATTAAGGAGCACCCTATTTTGCTCAATCGCGCACCCACACTTCACAGGTTGAGCATTCAGGCATTCGAACCCATTCTGATTGAGGATCTCGCTATACAGATTCATCCCCTCGTGTGTCCTGCTTATAATGCTGATTTTGACGGCGACCAGATGGCTGTTCACGTACCACTTTCCATAGAGGCGCAAACTGAATGCAGGACACTCGTAATGTCAACGAATAACATCCTTTCACCTGCGCATGGAAAACCGATAATACTTCCTACCCAAGATATAGTTCTAGGTGTCTATTATATGACTAGAGAAATGGTGAATGACAAAGGTGAAGGCAAGATATTCTCTAGTATTGAAGAGGTTAGGATGGCCTATGACTCGGGCGAAATAGGACTCCATGCAAGGGTAAAGGTCCGGATTGATGAGACCATGCATGATACTACTGTGGGAAGAGTGCTTCTCTATGAAATAATGCCCAGGGTAATACCATTTGATCTTGTAAATAAGGTTATGACAAAACGCGCTATCGAGGAATTGATTGACGGATGCTTTAGGGTTGCAGGAGGTAAGAGCACCGTGCTTCTTGCTGACCGACTGCGTACATTAGGCTTTCAGTATTCTACCAAAGCGGGTATCTCAATCTCGATAGATGATATGAAGATACCTATTAAGAAGAAGATCCTTCTAGACAAGGCTTATGAAGAGGTTGTTAAAGTGCAAAATCAGTACTCGCAGGGATTAATCACGGACGGCGAGAGATATAACAAGGTAATAGATATTTGGGCCAAGACGAGCGACGAGGTCGCGCAAGAGATGATGGATGAACTATCACTCGATGTTTTAAAGGATGGCAAAAACAAAGATACAAAGGTCCCAAGCTACAATCCTATATACATGATGATAGATTCAGGCGCAAGGGGAAGTCAAACCCAGGTTCGTCAGCTGGCTGGGATGAGGGGACTGATGGCAAAGCCTTCCGGTGAAATAATCGAAACACCAATCACATCAAATTTCAGGGAGGGATTGACGGTACTTCAATACTTCATCTCAACCCATGGAGCAAGAAAGGGTCTTGCTGACACGGCTCTCAAGACTGCAAATGCTGGTTACCTTACGAGGAGGCTAATTGATGCCGCACAAGAAGTAATGGTCACCGAATACGATTGTGGGACAAACGAAGGTATAACTGTTGGCGATCTTATAGAGGGAGGTGAAATTATTGATAGGGTTAGCGAAAGGATATTAGGCCGTGTTGCCGTTGAAGATATCAAGGATCCAGTAACCGGTGAAGTAATTGTAAGAAGTAATGATGAGATAGATGAACATGCCGCTAAGAGGATAGATGAGACAGGAAGCATAACTGAGGTGAAGATCAGATCGGTCTTAACTTGTGAGTCTCGGCATGGCGTTTGTATCTTATGTTACGGAAGGAATCTTTCCGCAGGCACGCTTGTGAACATAGGGGAAGCTGTAGGCATCGTAGCCGCACAATCGATTGGAGAGCCGGGAACGCAGCTTACTATGAGAACCTTTCATATAGGAGGAGCTGCCAGCCAGAGGGCTGCCGAGAGTACCCTTGAGAGTCAACACGAAGGAATCGTCAAGCTATATGGAGTGAGAACGGTCAAGAATAAGGAAGACAAACTAGTCGTAATAAATCGGACTGGGATTTTAGCCATAGTTGATGAGAAGGGATATGAGCGCGAACGATATCCATTAGTTCTGGGTGCAAGGTTGGGTATTGATGAAGGTAAGAAGGTGAAAGCGGGGGCACTCTTAGCAGAATGGGATCCATACACTACTCCGTTTATTTCCGAGATTACAGGTAAAGTAAGTTTCCAGGACCTTGAACAGGGGATCTCCCTGAAAGAGCAGGTCGACGAGGTTACGGGTATATATAAGAAGGTTGTTATTGAATCAAAAAGTCCCGACCTGCATCCCGCCCTGGTTGTAACGGATAGTGGTGGGAAACAGGTTCAATATTCGGTTCCGATAGGAGCTATTATTGAAAAGAATGAGGGAGATCTGATTTACGCCGGAGATATCGTCGCGAAGATCCCTAGGGCAACAGCAAAGACAAAAGACATAACTGGCGGGCTTCCTAGAGTCGCGGAACTTTTCGAGGCAAGAATCCCTAAGGACCCCGCAGTCGTAAGTGAAATAGACGGGATTGTATCTTTTGGGAAGGATCTCAAAGGTAAGAGGAGGTTAGTGGTAACACCTGATATTGGAGAAGCCAAGGAGTATCTCTCTCCTCGGGGAAAACATGTACTGGTTAGAGATGGCGAAAGGGTTTCCTCGGGAGATCAACTTGTGGATGGCGCCGTAAATCCGCATGATATTCTCAGAATCCGTGGAGAAAAGGCACTTGCCAGATACCTTGTAGATGAAATCCAAGAGGTATATAGATTGCAGGGGGTTAAGATAAATGATAAACATATTGAGGCCATTGTAAGACAGATGCTAAAGAGGGTGAGGATTAAAGATCCGGGTGAGACATCTTTTCTTATGGGTGAGGCAGTGTCAAAACAGGAGTTCTTTGAGGAAAACGAAAGGGTGGTTTCTCAGGACGGAAATCCGGCGTCGGCTGAGCCACTACTATTAGGTATAACAAGGGCTTCCCTCAGCACGAGTAGCTGGCTTTCCGCAGCGTCATTTCAGGAGACGACTAGGGTTCTTACCGAAGCAGCCTGCGAGGGAAAGGAGGATCAATTGAGGGGACTCAAGGAAAATGTAATCATGGGCAGATTGATTCCCGCAGGTACGGGTCTTCCAATGTACAGATATATTGATGTCGAGGTGCCAGTTCCGGAAATTCCCGTGCCAATCCCGGTCGAAGAAGAAATTACCTGATTATGTTTAAATGACATTCAGGATTAGGTTGGCAGTTTTAAAGGCTTAATAGCTTGCTAGTCCTGGTATATCAATTCCTGTTGCTTTTTCAGTATGAATGATAAGACCAAATTGATTCTTCAAAAAACCTATGATCCTAGGGTCGTAGAAGAGAAATGGTATATTTTCTGGACAGAAAAGGGTTATTTTACAGCATCCACAAAGTCTAAAAAAAAACCTTTCACTATTGTTATCCCACCTCCTAATATTACAGGCTCACTGCATATTGGGCACGCCCTAAACAACACACTTCAGGACATTTTAGTACGCTACAAGAGAATGAAGGGGTATGAAGCTCTCTGGGTGCCTGGAACGGATCATGCCGGGATAGCAACTCAAACAGTTGTAGAACGGGAGCTGATGAAAGACGGAATAAAGCGAAGTGATATGGATCGGGAAGAGTTTGTAAATAAGGTTTGGAGGTGGAAAGAACAATATGGTAAGAGGATAGTCCAACAATTAAAAAGGTTAGGTGCTTCTTGTGATTGGTCAAGAGAAAGGTTTACGATGGACGAAGGGTTTTCACTTGCAGTCAGAGAGGTGTTTGTGAGGCTTTATGATGAGGGTCTTATTTACAGAGGTAATTATCTTGTAAACTGGTGTCCGAGGTGTGAGACCGCACTTTCTGATTTGGAGGTTATAAGAGAGAATACAAATGGGAAGCTTTATTATATCAAATACCCATTCGTACTCGATGACAAAAACAAAAGAGAAGAGGGCTACATAGTTGTAGCTACTACGAGGCCGGAAACAATGATGGGTGATACAGCTGTCGCGGTCAACCCAAGGGATGAGCGGTATAAGGGGACGGTAGGGAAAGAGATAAGACTACCTGTAGTTAATCGTCTTATCCCGGTGATTGCCGATGAGGGTGTTGATATTGAGATGGGTACCGGCGCCTTGAAAATAACTCCTGCGCATGATTTTGCCGATTTTGAAATTGGGAACAAACACAATCTTCCAAGGATACAGGTTATAGACTTTAGGGGCGTTATGAATGAAAACGCTGGAAAATATAGGGGGCTGGATAGGTTTGATTGCAGGAAAAGCATAATAGAAGATTTTGAGAAGGAAGGTTTACTTCAGAGGGTTGAGGATTATTTAATCCAGCTGGGAAAATGCTACAGGTGTGGAACCGTGGTTGAGCCCATGCTATCCCTGCAGTGGTTCGTTAGGACAAAGTCACTGGCAGACCCAGCAGTGGCCGCGGTTGAAGAAGGGAGGACAAAAATTATTCCGGAGGGTTGGAATAACACGTATTTTGAATGGATGCGAAATATCAGGGACTGGTGCATATCAAGACAGATCTGGTGGGGTCACAGAATCCCTGCCTGGTTCTGCAAGCGCTGTGATGAGATAACCGTGTCGGTGAATGAACCGGCACACTGTGGTAAATGCGAATCAACGGATTTACAACAGGAAGAAGATGTACTCGATACATGGTTCAGTTCCAGTCTCTGGCCTTTTGCGGTTTTGGGCTGGCCACAGCAAACGGAAGAACTTCAGATTTTTTATCCTACAACTGTACTTGTCACGAGTTTTGATATTCTTTTCTTCTGGGTTGCGAGGATGATGATGATGGGGATAAGGTTTATGGGCGACGTTCCATTCAGGGATGTTTATATTCACGCCCTTGTTAGGGATGAAAAGGGTGAAAAGATGAGCAAGACAAAGGGAAACGTAATCGACCCTTTGGAAATAATGGATGATTTGGGTGCTGATGCGCTAAGGTTCAGTCTAACTGCACTGGCTTCCCAGGGCAGGGACATAAGGCTTTCTCGCCCTGTTATAGAGGGCTACAGAAACTTTATGAACAAAATATGGAATGCCTCTAGATTTGTCCTTATGAATTTGGATCATGAAGAGACGAACAGGTGGTCAGTGTCTACATTTGATACGAATCTCTCAATTCCAGATAAATGGATAATTACAAAGCTTAACATGACAATAGAGGAAATAGAAGATTCCTTTGATCATTACGAATTTGATAAGGCTTCGCGGATTATTTATCAGTTTGTATGGGGTGATTTTTGCGACTGGTATATCGAAATAGTTAAACCGGCGCTATATGGAAATAATAAAGAGGCGAAAAGAAGAGTACAGGTGATCCTTGTCAATGTTTTATCATCGGCTTTGCAAATTCTAAGCCCCATTGCTCCCTTCATAACAGAAGAGATTTATGAAAAATTACGCGAATTCGGATTTAATCTGAAAACACCCGAAGGAAACGACGCCGAGAGCATAGCTATCAGTTCATACCCGGGTTTCAATCGTGATTATATCCGTGAAGAAGCATATAGAGAAATAGAGTTTGTAAAAGAGCTGATAGTTGCTATAAGGAATTTAAGAGCGGTGGTGGGATTGCATCCTATGGATAAGGTGAAGGTATTCTTGCGTCCGGGCAATGAAACGATTCTTGAAAGGGTAAAGCGTAATAATGAGATAATAATTAAACTTGCGGGAGCCTCCTCGCTCGAGTTTTCAAAAAACGGAAAGCCAGCGAAATCTGTAGCTCAGGTCATGGATGGGATAGAGGTATTTCTTCCGGTTGAGGGATTAATAAATGTTGAGAAAGAAATCGGAAGAGTAATGAGGGAAATAGAAAAGGTTAGGAGAGATATCAATACTTCTAGGAATAAACTCTCAAACTCTAACTTCCTCGATCGTGCTCCGGAGGAGGTGGTTGAGAAAGAGAGGGAAAAATTTGAGGAACTATCAATCAAAAGGCAAAAAATGGAAGAAGTGCTCAAAAAATTGAGCGAAATAGGATAGAAGCCGTTTTTTCTGATATATTGGTTTAATTAGGAAATTCACTGTAGCGTACCGAATGGCTACCGACGAGCCATTAAAGTAGTCGCTTTGCTTATCTTAATGTTCCTTTCCAGCTTCTTTGTCTTGATACAAAGAAGCAAAAATCAAGGCTGTCCAAAAATTTAGCTAAAAATCATACGCTCCGACTAAAAAATTTAATCCAACCTCACCCCACAAATTTTTCTTAACGTCTTCGTTTCTGATTTTCTTAACGCAATTTTTGGAAGGCCAATTGAATGCTTTTCATTTCGAAAAGGTTTAATGATAAGAACAATAATAAAATTGTAAAAAAGCTTGTGAACGATATAGATAACACCTGCGATTGCGAAGGCCTGAAAGGTCTGAAGTAATCTCTCTTTTTTTTAGCACCACAAGTCTATGCCCTTGATGTAGCATAGGAGCGATGTTCCTTTCTATTGAAAGTGTTATTCGTAAACGTGTGCGCTGAAGGGGTCTCTCCAAATATTTTAGCTAGAATCACTATCCGAAGTTGGTTATCTGTCAAAAAGATGGAACTGTTTTAAGGGTTTTTTAAATTCTGTTATTGGTACACGGTAGTTCCCAGTGAAGCAGGCATTACAGAAGCTGTCGTTGTTGTCGAGTGATTTATAGCTGGCTACTGCCTTCATAACGCCATCAAGGCTTAGATATCCGAGAGTGTCGGACGTGATATATTTATTTATCTCTTCAACATCAAGAGAGTTTGCAATCAGCTCCTCTTTCGTAGGAGTGTCTATACCGTAGTAGCAGGAGAATTTCATAGGGGGTGAACTAATCCTCATATGAATCTCTTTAGCGCCGGCACCACGAATCATCTTTACTATTTTTCTGCTTGTAGTACCTCGGACAATTGAGTCATCCACTATCACAACCCTTTTGCCACGAAGTACATCCTTGATTGCGTTTAGCTTTAGCTTGACCCCGAAATTTCTTATTGATTTTTGTGGTTCTATAAATGTTCTACCCACATAATGGTTTCTTAATAGTCCGAGTTCGAGAGGAAGTCCCGATTCTTCAGCATAGCCTATCGCCGCAGGAACACCGGAGTCGGGAACAGCAGTTACAATATCTGCGTCGGATGGTTGTTCTCTCGCTAATTGTTTTCCCAGCTCTTTTCTCACCTGATATACGTTCCTATCAAAGATCTGGCTATCGGGTCTCGCAAAGTATATGAATTCGAAAACGCAGTAAGCGTGCCTTGACTTTTTGAAGGGTTTAAATGATTCTTGTCCTTTTCGGCTTATTAGCAAGATCTCACCGGGCTCAATCTCCCTGCAGAACTCGGCTTCTATCAAGTCGAAGGCGCATGTCTCAGACGCTATAACAGGGGCATCTAATAGCTTTCCTAAGACAAGCGGTCGAAAACCATACGGATCCCGAGCAGCAACCAGATACTCTGGTGTGAGAAACACGAGAGAATAAGCTCCCTTACATCTCATCAATGACTCGGTAATCCTCGTTACTAAATTCTCCTCTTTGGATCTGGCAATCAGATGTACAATAACCTCCGTATCAGTTGTAGATTGAAAGATAGCGCCATCCTTTTCTAGCTCTTCTCTTATGGTTCTTGCATTCGTAAGGTTGCCATTATGTGCAATAGCGAGCTGTCCCTTGGAGTAGGTGATGACTATGGGCTGTGAATTCTTACTATGACTTGATCCCGTGGTAGAGTATCTCACGTGACCTATTGCATTTCTTCCTGGAAGCCTGTCAATCACTTGTTCGGTAAAGACTTCGGATACAAGACCCATTTCCCTGTGTGAGTAAAGGTTTTGGCCGTCTGAAGTCGTTATACCGGCGCTTTCCTGACCACGGTGTTGTAGGGCGTGGAGACCAAGATAAGTGAGGTTTGCTGCCTCAGGATGCCCAAATATTCCAAATACACCACACTCTTCTTTGAGCTCATGCATAGGTTTTGAATAAATCCTCGAATCCGTTATTCCAGACTCTGTGGGCATCCAATATATTAATGTCTACAAGCCCATCAATTAACAAACTATCTCCTTTGACCTCTCCTATTATCTCCATCGGAACGCTATAAGTTTGACATATTTTCTCCAAATGAGGGAAATCCTTTCTATCCAGGGACATCAATGCCCTTGATTGGGATTCTGAAAAAAGTATTGCGTCCTCTCTCATATGGTGGTTGTTATTTATTTTAATCTTTGCTCCAATAGGTCCAAATGGGGTAAAGCTAGATTCAGCAAGAGCGATTGCCAAGCCCCCCTCCGAAAGATCGTGTAAAGACTTTATTATACCGGTTTTAGATGCTTCAAGTAAAGCTTTTATAAGACTGGATTCTGTTTCTAAATCCATTTCAGGTGGACTTCCACAGACAAGCCCATGGATTTGTCTCAGGTATTCACTGCCCCCAAATTCTTCTCTAGTTTCCCCGAGGATTACAATGACATCCCCCTCATTCTTAAACCACTGTGTAAGGTGGTTATCCAAATCTTCAATCAGCCCTACCATTGCGACGCATGGAGTTGGATAAATTGCCTTACCCCCAGTTTCGTTGTAAAAGCTTACATTCCCGCTCACAACAGGGGTGCCCAGGAAATTTGCGGCTTCCGCTAGCCCCTCAATTGATTTAATGAATTGCCACATAATTCCAGGATTTTCCGGACTTCCAAAGTTAAGACAATCTGTGATAGCCAAAGGTTTTGCCCCTGAACAGGCAAGATTCCTTGCGCTTTCTGCGACTGCGATCATCGCCCCAACGTAAGGGTCAAGATAACAGTACCTTGAGTTGCAGTTAGCGGTGAGTGCTATGGCCTTCTTTGTTCCTTTGATCCTTATTAGCGCCGAATCGGAGCCAGGGGGAGTAATGGTATCTGTTCTTACCATGTGGTCGTATTGTTCAAAAATCCATTTCTTATTCGAAAGTGTAGGTGATGAAAGAAGCTTTAGTAGAACCGACCCCAAATCTTTTGGTATTGGAATTGATGATAGGTTTAATCTCCTCGAGTGTTTTAAATAAGCCGGCTTTTTAAAAGGCCTTGAATATATTGGCGCTTCATTTGTGATTAAGCTGATCGGAATGTCTGCAACAATACCTCCATTTCCAACTATCTCCAGCCTGTTATTACCTGTAACTTCTCCAATCACACCGAAATCAAGACCCCACTTCTCGAATATAGCTTCGGCAATATTTTCTTTCCCTTTTTGTGTAACAATCAGCATTCTCTCTTGAGATTCTGATAGCATGACTTCATAAGGAGTCATCTTTTCTTCTCTTTTTGGTATTTTTTCAATGAATATCTTAATCCCTGTGCCCGCGCGGCTTGCCATTTCAGTTGAGGAGGATGTTAGCCCTGCAGCTCCCATATCCTGTATGCCTATCACAATACCAGTTTTAAAGAGTTCAAGACAGGCTTCTAACAGTAGCTTTTCTGTAAAAGGGTCGCCCACCTGTACCGTAGGCCTCTTTTCCTCTGCCTCTTTAGAAAATGTTTCTGAAGCCATGACAGCTCCATGAATACCGTCTCTACCGGTCTTTGAACCGATATATATAACTGGGTTTCCAACTCCCTTTGCAAGGCCCTTGAATATTTTATCCTTTTTTGTGATTCCAATTGCAAAGACATTTACAATGGGGTTTCCGTTATAGCACTCGTCGAAATAAACCTCTCCGCCCACAGTTGGAATACCGATGCAATTACCATAACCGGCTATGCCGGAGACAACACCCTCTAATAAATATTTCGTCTTTTGAAGATTTGGATCACCGAATCTGAGTGAATCAAGCAGGGCGATTGGTCTCGCACCCATAGTAAAAATGTCCCTCAGAATGCCCCCGACCCCCGTGGCCGCACCCTGATAGGGTTCTATATACGAAGGATGGTTATGGCTCTCCATCTTAAAAACAACACAAAGATCATCGCCGATGTCAACAATGCCCGCATTTTCACCAGGCCCCTGAATTATCCTTTTCCCTTCGGTTGGCAGTTTCCTTAGATGCACCTTAGAGCTTTTATATGAACAGTGCTCAGACCACATCGCGGCCAATATGCCAATTTCAGTCATATTGGGTTCCCTTCCAAGCTCGGATATAATCTTATTATATTCGTTCCTATTCAGTCCGTGGTCGAGGGCAATCTTAAGATTCTTATTTACCGACATTTACTCGAATAATTATACCTGTTAAAAAAATTGAATTCGTTCTTTAAGTTAAATAGGGAAATTTCCTATTGAATTGTGTTTTAAAATATTCTATAATGTCGAATCGTCATGTTCATTTTGCGTTAAAGTTCAAAGTATAATGTTTATTGAATAAGGCAAGTATTAAAAAGGAGGGTGACACCATGGTGAGGCTCATAAATTTCAGAAAGACAATTTCTTTTTTAATTTTAATATCCACCATATTCTTCATTAGTGGCATAAGAGCTATGTCTCAGCCGCCTATTCAACCGCCGGGTCTAGATATTGCTATAGAGGTACAGGAGGCGCACACACCTGCTCTTATGGAAGATCCTGACATCGTCGGCACTGCTGTCGGACTAAACGATGATGGAGAACCAGTTATCAAGGTATTTGCTAATACCGGAAAAGCAAGGGGGATTCCCAGCAGTATAGAAGGAATCCCAGTTGTAGCAGAGGTCACTGGCCCATTTATTGCTAGAAGCGATCCAACCGCTTGGTTCCCGCGGCCTGTTCCTATCGGAGTCTCAACCGGTCACCCGGATATCACTGCGGGCACTATTGGATGCAGGGTTACAGATGGTACAGATGTTTATGCCTTGAGTAACAACCACGTATATGCTGTACAAAATAACGCTTCAATAGGCGACAGTGTGATACAGCCAGGTGCCTATGACGGTGGTACGCTACCCGAGGATTTCCTGGGCACTCTTTTTGATTTTCAGCCCATCAACTTCTCTGGTGGCAACAACACCATCGATGCTGCTATTGCGTCCACAGCCTATCTCGGCATTTCAACTCCTTCAGACGGGTACGGGACGCCTGGCTCGGAAATTTTTGGTGATAATAATCATGACGGTTTCTTTGATAATAAGAATGATCTTCTAAACCTTAATGTTCAGAAATTTGGTAGGACTACTAAATTAACCCACGGAACGATTACTGGAATAAACGCGACAGTAAATGTTTGCTATGCTAGTTCTGGTCCTTTTTGTACTAAATTGGCTACCTTTGTGGACCAGCTCGTCATAACCCCTGGGGGTTTCAGTGCTGGAGGTGATTCAGGTTCTCTAATCGCTGCTGAGGGAGGTGCTGATGACAAAAAGCCCGTCGGCTTGCTTTTCGCCGGTAGCTCTACGCAGACTATCGCAAATAGGATTGATCTTGTATTCGATCGCTTCGGCGTTACTTGCGATAATGGGGCAGAAGCCCTCTGTGCAAACGATGCCGACTGCAATGACGGAAATGCCTGCACCACTGATAGCTGTAACCCGGCAACTGGTTGCAGCAATGCCCCGATCAGTTGCAATGACGGAAACACCTGCACCACTGATAGCTGTAACCCGGCAACTGGTTGCAGCAATGCCCCGATTAGCTGCAATGACGGGAGTACTTG
>Ga0214471_10000972_pt1 | contig 23245 bp, 23 predicted proteins | sample RVTome_5_FD_207665 | JGI IMG/M metagenome (GOLD analysis project Ga0214471, IMG submission 207665) | Soil microbial communities from uranium-contaminated site in the Upper Colorado River Basin, Wyoming, United States - RVT142D155 | ecosystem: Environmental > Terrestrial > Soil > Contaminated >... | reverse complement strand
GCGACGATCCCCGGCACGCCGGATTGGGGCGCGCCTGGCTGCACCAGGCCATCGACGACAGCCTGCGCCGCCTGGGCACCGACTATGTGGACATCTACTACCTGCACAAGCCGGATCCGCAGACGCCGATGGAAGAAACCTTGGCCGTCATCGGCGAATTCCTGGCCAGCGGCAAGGCACGCCACTATGGCATCAGCAACTATCGCGGCTGGCAGCACGCGGACGTGGTGCGTGTGGCCGAGCAGTTGGGAATCCCGCGCCCGGTGGTTTCGCAACCTTATTACAACGCCATGAACCGGGTTCCGGAGATTGAGATCCTGCCAGCCTGTGCCCACTATGGGATGGGAGTCGTTCCCTACAGCCCGCTGGCGCGCGGCGTTTTGACCGGCAAGTACGCACCCGGCGAAAAGCCGCCCGCCGACACCCGCGCCGGCCGCCAAGACGCACGCATGATGCAAACAGAGTTCCGCGCCGAATCCATCGTCTTCGCCAAATATCTAAAGGAACGGGCCGAGGCCCGCGGCATGACGGCCGGGCAGTTCGCCCTCAACTGGGTGCTGGCCAACCCGCTGGTTCATTCGGTTCTGGCGGGGCCACGCACCGAAGCCCATTGGAACGAATACCTTGGGGCACTCGATCACCGCCTGGATAGGGACGATGAAGAATTCGTCGACTCGATGGTGGCGGTGGGACATCCATCGACGCCCGGCTATAGCGATCCCCAATATCCGATCACCGGCCGGCCAGTGCCGGCCTAGAGCCAGAGCCAACCGGCCGCCGGCAGGCGGCTGCCGACGAAAATACCTGCCGGCGCAATGGCCACGGCATAGGGAATGCTTGCACCCATCGACCAGACCCGCGGCAGGGCCGGCTGATCGGCGGCATCCCGGCCGGATCGGCGCCATTTCAGGGTGCGGCGGACCAGCAGCAACGACAATGCCAGCACACCCCCCGCCAGGCTCACAAGAATCAGGAACTCAAGCAGATATTCGAAACCGGTCCAGAGCGAAACCGCGCTGATCAGCTTGACATCGCCGCCGCCCATGCGGCCAAGGCTGAACAGCACCATGCCCACCGCCAACACCGCCGTGCCGGCGCCGATATGCGACAGCCACGGCACGGGCGCGGACCAAAAGGGGGCGCTGACCAGAAACAGCCCGGCAACCCCCAAGGACACCTGGTTCGGAATGATGAATTTCCACGCGTCGTACACGGCGGCGGCGGCGAGAAGCGCGCAATAGATTCCGAATACCGTCGTGGACAGGGCGATGTGCAGTGTGCTCATTGCGGCAGGGGCGACGCAGCCTTGGGGCTGCCTTGGCGCATGTGCCGTAGAGTGACGAGATTCCTGGCGGCCACGGTGTTGTACGCCGGATCGGCTTCGATGGCCTGCAGGAGATACGCCTCGGCCCTGTCGTGATCGCCACGAACCATGGCCACGAAACCGACGTTGTTGAGCGCCCGCCCCAGGACATCGTCCTCGGCGCCGGCCAGCGCCTGGGCGTACTGCCCATCCCACGCCAACGCCAGGCGAAGATTCTCATGCGCCGGAGCCAAAGATGGGTCTTGCCGCACCGCTTCGCTCAAATCCGCCATGGCCTCCGCCACCCGCCCCTGCATCAGGAATGAGAATCCCCGGTTGTTGAGTATCATCGCCGAAGCCGGATGGACCGCCAAGGCATTGTTGTAACTGATGCCGGCCTGACGCCAGTCGCCCAGGGTATCGTAGTGGACACCAAGGGTGTTCCAGGCCCGCCACAACGATGGGTCCTGGCGCACGGCCGCACGCAGACTGGCCTCGCCGGCGGCGGCATTGCCCTCGGCCAGGGCCAAGGCGATCCCCTCCCCCTGCAACGCCGAAGGGCCAACGGCCGGGTCCTGCACCAGCGCGCCGAATGCCTTGACCGCATCGGCGTAGGCGCCACTGGCCAAGTGCAGCTCGGCGGCGATCAATCGCGCCCGGGGCGTCTCGCCGGTGGCTAGAACCGCCCGGCTGAGAAGCATCCTGGCATCGCCGAGGCGGCCGTCGTCCAGCGCCTGTTCGGCGAGAACGAGTGCGTCCGGTCCAGCGGTTGAGTCCGCGGCCATGCCGGCAACCGCGACCGCCGCCACCGGCTCGTCCGCCACGGTCGTGCACCCGGCAACCAACGCCAAGGCCAGGGCGGCGCCGGCAGCGCGCAACACGCCCAGGTACTGAACCTGTCGATCAGCCGGATGAGTCATGATCGTCACCTCCTCGGATCGTGTTCTGCGTCGCGGCGAGCCATGCATCCGCCATGGCGGCCGCCAGCGGATGCGGCAGCCTGTCCATGGCCGACGCCATACGCGTATCGTCGATCGGCGCCGACAGCATGGCGGGCAACGTATCCACCGCGGCCGGCTGAAATGTCCAGATTGGGGTGAAGGCCACCGGCATCCGCAAATCGCCCGCAGCCATCGCCGTCAATGTTTGCACGACCGGCGTGGTCCGCTCAATCTTGGTCAGCAGTCGCGGCTCGGAGTTTTCCTCAGACGGATTATTCCACTGAGACGCCGGATGCGGACGGCTGGCTCGCAAGGCGGCCTCGGCGATGGCGCGATTGGCGGCGATGGCCGGATCATTCGCGTCCAGCTGCTGGGCATCGCGTAGGAACACCACGGCCAGATCGAATTTGCCTTGCAGCATGTAAGAGTAGCCGATGTTGTTCAGGGTCTGCGGCGATCCCGGATCCACGGCCATGGCACGGCCATAGTAGCGCGCCGCCAAATCGTGCCGGCCGAGGTGATCGTAGGTGGCGCCCAGGCCATTGAGCGCCGCGACCGAATCCGGCGATCGTTCGAGCGCTTCGTGAAAAGCGTTTGTTGACAGGCCAAATTGCCCAGCGGCGAAAGAGGCCACACCGCGATCATACGGAGTCACCAGGTTTTCATTCGATCGTGGTCCCGTTGGCCATTGGCTGCTGCAACCGGCAAGAGCGAGCCCGGCCAACACCGCCATCGCCGCACCCGAGGGCCAACGGGGGCCAATCAAAACGAATTTTACTGTGCCAAGCATGCGGCCCTCAGTGACTCAAGCCGGGTAGCACGATACGCACCATGGTCAGCATGCCGGGCAGCAGAACCGCCACCAGCATGGCCGGCAACAGGCACAGGACCAGCGGAACGGTCAACTTCACCGGCAGCTTGTGCGCCATCTCCTCGGCCCGCAGCAGCCGGTTGGCGCGCATGTCATCCGCGTGCGCGCGCAAGGTCTGCGCGATACCGACACCCAGGGCCTCCGACTGAACCAGCAGGGTCACGAACGACGCCACTTCCGGCAAGGAGACACGCGCGGCGAAGTTACGCAGCGCGTCATCACGGCTTTTGCCGGCGCGGAGTTCCAGGGTCACCCGTTCCAGTTCCGCGGACAGCAGGGGATGGACCGCCGTCATCTGCGCCCCGACCCGGGCCAGCGCCGCATCCAGACCGAGCCCGGCCTCGACGCAGACCACCATCATGTCGAGGGCATCGGGAAAACTTTCGGCGATTGTGCGCTGGCGGTGGCCGATCCGCCGGGCCAGCCACAGGCGCGGCAGTGCGAAGCCCACACCCGACAGAGCAAGGGCCAGCCCTGCCGCGAGCCAGATTGTGGTCCCGACGAACAGCGTCGGCGTGACGCCAAACGCCGCCGCTGGCACGGCGCTGGCGAGCAAAAGCTGAGTCAGAAAATAGGCGCGTGGCGCCAATGGATCGGTGATGTCCGCCTGAAGAAGGCGGGATTGCATGTATCCCCCCGCCCGCCGATGCCGGTTGAGCAGGAAAGTGTCTAGCGGACCTAGAAACTTTCTCCAGCCGCTGGTGCGCAGGACATCGGTGCGCAGTGATACCGGGCTACCGCGTCGGCGGGTGCCGGAGGGGCGCCGTGACTCTCCCGCCAGGCGTCGGTGGACCGACGTGGCGGGGCCGATCAAACCAGCCAGACCGCAGACGAAGAGAAGCACCGCCCCGAACAGAGCCGCCAGGGCCAGGTTCGCTCCGCTGCCGTCAAACATGGAAGTTCACCATGCGCCGCATGACCAGGATGCCGAACAGCTCGAGCCCCACGGCGCCGCCGACGATCGGGAAGAACAGCGGATCGTCGGCCGCCGTCCGGTAGAAATCCGGTCGCGATAGATATACCAGACCGGCGAAGATCACCGGCATTGCGGCCAAGACATGCGCCGACAAGCGGCCCTCCGCCGACAACGCCCGGGTCTTTTTCAGCATGCGTTGGCGGGTGCGGATGACGGTGCCCAGTCCGTGGAGGACTTCGGCAAGGTTGCCACCGGTCTCATGCTGGATCTTGATGGCGGCGGCCACGTACTGCAGGTCTGGCACCGCCAATCGCTCGATCAAATTCACCAACGCCTCGCGCAAGTCCAAGCCATAGGTCATTTCGTCAACGGCCAGGCCGAACTCTCCAGCCAAGGGCTCGGCCATCTCGCGGCTGACCATGGTCATGGCGGCATGGACCGGATGGCCGGCCCGCAAGCTGCGCACCATGATGTCCAGCGCTTCGGGAAGCTGCGCCGCGCAGCGGGCCATGCGCCGCGCCCGCTGGTGCCGCAGCCCGGCCCATGTCCCGCCGATGCCAATGCAAATGGCAACCAGCGCCGTGGCGGCGATGCCGATGGTGCCGATGCCGCCGGCCAGTGCCGTCACGGCAATGAAGACAATGATCGCCACGGCACCCATAACCATGGCCACCCGGCGCAGCGGCGCCGCGTACCCGGCTTGCCGCACCAACCGGTCGAGCCGGGCCGGCCAGCGGTCGAACCGGGCCAGAACACCGATCCGTTCGCGCGGCTTGCGCCGGAGTATTTCCGATGTCTCCGGCCGCGCCGTACCTTCGGTCAGTGCGCGCAGGTGCCGGCTGGCCGACCGCCGTCCGGCCGTCCCGTCCACAAAGAGGATGTGCAGGCCGGCGACCAGCAACACCACCGCAACGAAGACGGCGGCCGACAGAATGTGCAGATCATCCAAGGCCATACGCGCGCCTCATGTCAGGGGCCGGTCCGGTTGGAAAATGTCCGGCGGCACGTCTATGCCACGGCTTTCGAATTCGCGCATGAACCGGGGCCGGATTCCGGTGGCCGTTGACTCGCCGTCTATCGACCCATCACGGCCGGTGCGCCGGCGGGTGAACCGGAATATCTCGTGCATGGTGATAACTTCGCCTTCCATGCCCATGATTTCACTGAGACTCATCATCCGGCGGCGGCCATCGCTCATGCGCTCGAGCTGAATCACCACATGCACCGCCGAAGCGATCTGTGCCCGCATGCCCCGGATGGGCAGGTCGAACCCGGTCAGGCCCAGCATCTGCTCCAGGCGCGAAAGCGCATCGCGGCAGGAGTTGGCGTGAATCGTGGTCATCGATCCCTCGTGTCCCGTGTTCATGGCTTGCAGCATGTCGAAGGATTCGCCGGCCCGGACCTCGCCGACCACGATCCGGTCGGGGCGCATGCGCAGGGCGTTCTTAACCAGATCCCGCTGGGTCACCTCACCCCGGCCTTCGACGTTGGCAGGCCGGGTTTCCATGCGGGCCACGTGAATTTGTTGCAGCTGCAACTCGGCCGCATCCTCGATGGTCACGATCCGCTCGCGCCCGCCGATGAACGCCGACATGGCATTGAGCAGGGTGGTCTTGCCGCTGCCAGTGCCGCCGGAAATGAGCACGTTGCGCCGGGCCCGCACGATACCGGCCAGAATATCGGCGACCGCCGCGGGCAATGTGCCCAGTTGCACCAGCTTGCCCATATCGATAGGCATGCGGGAGAACTTGCGGATCGACAACAGCGGCCCATCGACGGCCAGCGGCGGGACCACCGCGTTGACCCGTGAGCCATCCGGCAAGCGCGCATCGACCATGGGTTGCGATTCGTCCACGCGGCGGCCGACGCCGGAGACGATCTTGTCGATGATGCGCAGCAGGTGACGGTCGTCCTTGAACCGCACCGGGGTCAATTCCAGGCGGCCGCCGCGTTCGACGAACACTTGCCGATAGGTGTTGACCAGAATGTCGCTGACCGTAGCGTCCTTGAGCAGCGGCTCGATCGGCCCCAGGCCGAGCAGTTCGTCCAGCACATCGTTGACCAGCTGCATGCGCTCGCTGAGGTTCAGGGGCCGGTTTTCCTCGACCAGAAGCTCGCGGATCATCTCGCCGATCTCGCGGCGGAAATCCTCCGGCGCCATCTTGTCGATGGCCGACAGATTGATCATGTCGAGCAAGCGCCGATGGACGGTCATCTTCAGCTCGGTGTAGCGCGACGACGGGCCACCGGCGGCCCACGACGCCACGGCGCCGGCCTCGGGCCCGGCGGCGCGTGGGCCCGCCTTGACCGGCACCGGCGCCAGCGTGCCGACGGCGCGGATGGCGGCGGGCGCCGCCGACTCTGGTATCCGCTGGAACATCGGTCAAACCTCCCTGTCAATCCTAGGCGCGATGTGCTGCAAGCAGCCGCGGCATGATCAGCGCAACATCATGCTTATCTTCCGCCACGGCGCGCTGGGCCGCGTCGATCATGCGCTGTATGTCCTTCGCCGCCTTGGACCGGCGGCGGATATCGGCCAAGGCGACACCGCGATCGATCGCTTCGGAGACCGTGTGGTAATCGTTGGCGATCCGGTCGTCGATGGGCCGGCCCAGGGCGCGCTCCGCCTCCTTCAAGCCCACGGGGCGCCGCCAACCGCTCTCGAACCGGTTGACGGCAATGCGCAACGCCACCTCTCCCAGGCCATTGGCCGCCATGGCATCCAATTGCCGGCGCGCTTGCCGAATGCCGGCAACGCCAAGCTGGGTGACCAGGATCGCCAGATCGCAGCTTTGCACCGCCCGGTAGGTCCACGGAGACCAAACGCCGGGGAGATCGAGGATCACCGTTTCGTATTCGGCGCAGGCGAGATTCAGACAGGCATCGAGGACCTGAGGCGTGACCGCATCCAGCCCAAGCACCTCGCGCGGGGCCGCCAGGACATCGAGGCCGCTCCGGTGTTGCGTCATGACGCTGCGCAACAACTCGCCGTCCAGGCGCTGCGGATCGTCGAGCAGATCTGCCAAGCCGATGCGATCGTCCAGATCGAGATAGAGGGCGGCGGCACCGAACTGGATATCCAAATCCAACAGGCACACACCACCCCGTTCGGCATGCCGCCGCGCTGCCAGCGACACTGCGGCCTGAGTGGCCAGGGTGGTGGCGCCGACACCGCCCCCGGCCTTGAGAAAGGCAAAAATCTTGCCGCGCGCCAGTGGCGGCGTGGCATCCCGCCTGGATCGAGCCGCCTGCTCAAGAGAGTCTTCCAGATCGTCCACGGAAAACGGTTGCGGCAGGAAATCAGCCACGCCCATGTGCATCAGCCGGCGCACAACGGGCAGCGCCGCCTCGGCGGCGGTGACCACGACCGGCACGCCGGGAAAATGCCGGCGCGAGATTCGCTCCAGAGCGTCCATGTCTCCGGCATCGCCGGGATCGACTTCGAGCAAAAGAATATCCGGCGCTTGCAGCAAATCCGCGGTGGGGTACAGCTCCGCCAAGGGCACGGCGCGCTGGCTGACGGTCACGCCACGCAGGGCGGTACGCGCCTCACCAAGGCACCGCTCCACCGTGGCGGTGTGCACCACTGCCAGCACATGCAAGAGGCGGGTCATGTCGAGGTTCCATCCTCGCCGGTCAGGGTGGCGGCAAAATCCGGCATGGGCAGAGAGACGAATCCCGCCAATCCGGGCGTGACGAACTGAAAGGCCAGCGCACGCAGCCGCACGGTGACCGCCGGGGTCACATCCGGCCCCAGGGGATTACCCACGAAACCATGGCCGATATGCCGGTACTCGACCACCACGTTGGCGGCGGTAATGCGGCCGTCGATGCGGCGCATCCGCGCCACCAGCGCGGCGAAGGCCAGCGCATCCATGCGCCCTGGATCGCCGCCGCAACCGCCGTCATCGCAGGCGATGGCGGCCGTACCCGGCGTGCCCAGGGGAATCCTCGAGCCCGTGCGAAGACCGAGCGATAAACCGCTGAATTCCTTGAAATCCAAGGCAATGGGATTGGTCGCCGCGGTAAAGCGGACACCGGCCTGTGTCGCCTTGGCGGCGGCGTTCCACGCGCCCATGGCGCGGGCAAAATCGACGATACCCAAAACCAACGTGAAGAACAGCACGGCCACCAGGGCGAACTCGACCGTGGTGGTCCCGCGCGCATCATCAAACCGGATCATCCGGACCATTCATATCCCCCATCTGCCGCCCACGTGCGGCTGCCGGTGATGGACCGTGAAGGTCAACGTGCCGCCCCGGCCGAGCAGCCAGCCGTTGAGCAACGGGAAGGGAATGGCGGCGCTCATGCGCAGGCTCGGCACCATTGGCACGCTGTCATAGAGTCCGCCGAAGGCACCGCCGCCGTTGTCCTCGCACAGCACCGAAACGGTGAGCCCCGCTGCCGCCAAGCTGACCGAATTGGTCCAATAGCCGAGCACATAACCGCCGGAGCCATCGATGGTTCCGGTCATCGCCAGGTTCATGGCCGCCAGCGCCGGGGGGGAGTTTTCGTCGATGACACCCGATGCGCAATCGATGCCGAGGGCTGCCGGATCGGCGCGGGAAAGATAGCGGGCGGCATCGCGGATACCCTGCCCCGCCACCTGATAATCCGCCAGCAAGCGGCCGAGATCGATGGTGCCGAACAGCAGAAGGGCGAGGACCGGCAGCACCAAAACGAATTCGACCGCCGCGGCACCGCCGCTAGCCGCGGGAAGCCGCCGCATCGCCCGGCCGATATGCCGCGCCGCGCTCATTCGACCAGCACCACGCGGTCGCGGTACAGGGCGAAGCCCGTGCCCGTGCCGTCGCCCAAGGACCGCGGATCGACGATCTCGCCGTAGAGTCCGTCAGGGACTAAGCTCCCCACCGGCTCGATCAGGAAAATCGCCACGCTGCCCACCGGTCCGGCGCGCAGGGCAATCGATTGAGCGCCGCCGGCGCTGGCGCAATTGACCACGGCGGCGAGCAGCAGGCGCCGGTCCGGCTGGTCCACCGCCGGCGGCTCCGGCAATGCATAGTCGGCGGCGAAAGTTTCCCCGGGCCGATAGCATCGCGGCGCGCCGTCCACCGGCAGATTGGGAAAGGTACCGCCGATATTCCGCGTCTCCCAGGCATACAGCTCCCAGCGGCTGATCCGCCCGTCCGGAGAGATGGGCGGTTCCAGGGCATTCGGCAGATCGGCCCCATCGGCAATCAAGCCCGCCTCGCTTTGCCCCGGATGATGCACGGCAAGGTAGGTGCCCAAGTCGTACTGGCCGCTGCCCACCTGGATGCCGGGCGGCGTGGGATCACCGGGCGGCGGCAGATACAGGCACCCGGCAAGGCCGCCCTGAACCGGCCCGAAGATGCTTTCATCGACTTGGCTGGGTGGATAAGCGCAGGCATCGCGTGGGTAGCCCATGGCATCGATGGGGTTGTAGCCGGCGCCGCCCGGATCGCTGAGGTTGGCATGCAGGCCCGGACCGTCGTACGGGTTCGCCGGTGGCAGCCAATCGCTCGCACCCGGATCGGGGATGCCGCCGACAGTGGTGTAGCGGCACTGATCGGCGGATGATGTCCAACCGGGCGGCAACACAAGGCCCTTGATGACGTTCGCGGCTGGCTGCAGGTCCGCGTCGCCGCGGTCGATCCCGGCCGCGTAGATATCGAGGCGGACGTTGATCCGGTCGGCGATGTCCTCGGGCGGGGGCGGCCCGATGGTCACCCGCCCATCGGCGGCACAGGTTTGCGGCGTTACCACATCGGCCAGCACCAAGCCCAGCGCCGATGCATCGCCGACCGTGGCCGTCGATCCGGCCACGGGATCGACCACGTCCAAGGTCAGCAGGCCCCAGTCGCCGGGCGCCAACGATCCTGGCCCGGCATATTGCCGCAAGGTAATGCCACGGCCGACACACGACCCGCCATCGCAGCTCGTCGCCGGATCGAACGTCGTTGCCGGATCGCCGCCCGGATCCTCGTTCGGGTTGCACACCTGGATCGACGGCGTGTCGCAATACAGGCGCTGCCACGCCGCGGCCGACCGCGCCTGGGGTGTGACCGACGGCGTGGCGCCAATGACCGCCGCGAAGGAAAAATCCAGCCGCCGAGCCGGGACGGTCACGACGGCCAGCCGGGCTTCCGCATCGCTGTCCGCCTCGTTGCCGGGCCCGGACAGCGGCAAGGCAGAGAAAAAGCGAATGTTCTGATTGATCGCCTGGCCGGTTCCTGGGTCGATTGCCGCACTCGTATCGAAGAGCACATCGGCGCCCAATCCGTCGGTGGCGAAGGCTTGGGTATTTTTTGCCAGGGCGCCGGCCGCCGCCGCGATGGCCCGCTGGCGAGCACCGGTGTTGCCGTCGAGTTGGGTCGCCGCCGCCAAGGCCGCGGCATCGGCGGCGAAGAGCAGCTGGCTTTGCAGGTTCCAGGCCCGGCCCAGCTCGATGGCCAGGGCCACGGTGCCCAGCAACGCCGCCAGGGACACCGCCAACAGCACGGCGACCCCGCCATCGCGGGCACGGCCGAACGCGGCCAGCCGACCCCACCCCCTCCACGGCTGGCAGCGGCGAATCCTGGGCAACAGTTGCATCCCGTCCATGCCCCTCAATCGACCTTGTTGTCGGAAGTGCTTTCGGCCTCGGGCTCGTGGACGACGCCATTCTGATAGCGCCAGATAGCGGCGGCGGCGCGCTTTCCATCCAGGACCGGGGCCGCGTCATCCACGTGCATGGGCATGGGATCGACGACCTGCACGGCGGCATTGTGGGATACGGCATTGCCGAAGTCGGCACCAAGAGAACGGGAATTTGCGCTGTTGATTGTCTCGCCGCCGGTACACCCGGTCATCAGGACGGCCGCCAGCACCAGCATCGAATACAAGCGTGTTCGCATGCTCATGGCCCCGCCGCTATTTGATGATGTGGCCAAAGCGGCCAACGACACCGCCGGCTCCCGATCGCGCCAGCAGATGGGAGCCAGCCTGCGGCGCGCCGGCCGGTGGTGTGCCGTTTTGCGGGATGCCGGAGGACGGGCTTTCGATACGGCCGTACAGCCACATGTCCAGCTCGCTCGGTGGGATGAAATTGTCCGCGGGGGTGGCCAGGGACCCGGCCGGTGCCGGCTTGACCAAGTGCGGCTCGACAATGATGACCAGCTCGGTTTCCTTGCGCTGGTATTGGCTGCTGCGCAGCAGTGCCCCCAGCACCGGAATGTCGCCCAGTACGGGCACCTGGCGGATGGCATCCTGGAAATCTTCCTGAAGCAGGCCGGCGATGGCAAAGGCTTGGCCGTCGCGCAATTCCACTGTCGTCTTTGCCCGCCGCGTGGTCAGGCCCGGCACGCCGTTGCGGGCCACGGAAAAATCCAGGGCACTGACCTCTGGATTGACCACCAGATTGATCAAGCCACCGGCCAATACCGTCGGCGTGAAGGCCAGGGAAACGCCGAATTCCTTGAATTCGATGGTGATCGCTGCCGCGCCCGTGGCCGAGGTACCGCTTTGCGCCACTTCGATGGGAAACTCGCCGCCGGCCAGGAAACTGGCCGTATCCCCGGACAGGGCGATGAGATTCGGCTCGGCCAGAGTCTTGGCGAGGCCATTGGTTTCCAAGGCCTCGAACATCGTCAGCAAGCTCACGCTTCCGGCGCTGCCGAAGAGCGATCCCGCCCCGAAGGCATCGCCAGCCAGGGTGAAGAAGCCGTCGCCCCCCAACGCCTTGGGATTGGCGAGGAAGGTATCGCCGGAGGTGAAGGAGAAATCGCCACTGAACAGATCGAAGTTGAGGCCAAGCTTCTTCATCACCGAACGGGACACCTCGACAAAGCGGACCTTGAGCATGACCTGCTGGCTGCCATCCACGGTCAAGAGATTGGTCACCTTGCCCGGCGCGAAGCGCTCGGCGACGGCGAGGATACCGGCGATGCGATCGGCGCTGGATACGCTGCCGCTCAACGTCACCGAGCCGTTGATGGCGCGCACTTCGATACGCTCATCCGGCATGATGTCGTGGAGTTGCGATTTCAGGCCGCCGATATCGTGCGACACCACCAGATCGACCACGGCAATGAGCCGCTTATCCCGTCCATAGATGGTCAGGCTGGTGGACCCCTGGGATCGGCCGAGGACATAAATGGTCCGATCGCTCAACGCCATGACATCGGCGATCTGCGCGTTGCCCACGAGCAACTCGAGAAAGGGCACGTCAAGCTGCAGGACCTGGGACTTGTCGATCGGGACGACGAATTCGCCCGCATGCATGGCATCGGCGCCGCGCACCGCCGCCGCCTTCACTTGCGCCGCGACCGGTTGCGTCAACAGCAACGCCACCAGGCACGCCATGGCCAGCCCAAGACCCAGCAGCATGGGTGCCAGCCGAACGGCATCGTTTCCGCGGGAGATCATCCGATTTCGCCCACCCTGCGCATCCGCCACTTCACACGCCCTAGCAACCACAATGTCAGCATGTGCACATGACTTGCTTGGTCAACGACATCCCACCTTCGAGGCTAGTGGTGAACCACGTGGTTCGGGCAGCTACAGTCATCATGGCTCCTTACGTTCAGAGGATTTGAGGTCAGTTTCCAATTCAAACGCCGCCAGCGCCGCGATTCCGATGAGCCGGCTAAGTTCCGAATGCCCGGCACGCGCGGCCATGTTGCCCAACTCCATCAGCATGTCGGCGATGTACTTGATCTGATTGATTTCTTCCGATGATCGCTCATCCCGAGTCATTGCGCGCCGTCGAGTGCGTGATGTTGTTTTTCGAAACGGGCTGCAAATTGGGCATCCTCGATCTCCCTCTCTCGCGCATTCGGGCGTGTTATGTGAACCGCCACATGGCTATTTTCCTCTGGTAGCGTGTTGCCCGTTGCCGGCTTTTCGATGGCCACTTCATAGACGGATACATCCAAGCCCCGGACGATACGCACCGACGAAACCGGTGGCGGAGCGGCCCGCGGAGGCGGCGGATCGCGCGGCGCCATCGCCTTTGGCAGCGGTATGACCGGAACGGGAGGGCCGGCCTCGCTGATGATTTTCGCAGGGAGTGCGAGAGGCAGATCCCGCACAGTGATGGTTCGCGGAGTCTGACTGTCGCTGGCACCGGCATGACGCAGAGCTAGCGAAAGGGTGCCCAGTTTCTGTGCCAGGGTCAGCTTTTGCGCCTCCTCCTGAGTCACTTCCAGGGTTACCGCCCGCACCACGGCCGGTTTCTCGCGCTCCGCGTTCGCATCCTGATCGATGCCTAGGACTTTCATTCTCTGCAGCAGGACATCGGTGGCGAGATCGCGCGGCCCCGGGCCGCCACCCGACTCCCGGGTCAACAGCACATCCACCCGGTCACCCGGCAGCACGAAGCCGGCGACCCCATTGATGTCATTGACCCGGATGGTCGCGGCGCGCTGTCCCGGAGCGATCAATGTGGACAGGCTCGCCCGGGCACCAAACCCCGAGATCTTGCTTTTCAGGACCGGCTCGTCGCGCGCCAACGAACGGAGTACCAGCCGGTCATCGGTCTCTGACCCCTGAGTACCGACCACGTCGTCGAGACTCGTGAAGGCGCCCTGCGGCACCGAGGCGGTGGGCCAATCCGCCAGGCGCAGCTTAGGCCGCTGCAGCTTGCCACCGTAGGGCAGCGGCTCCGCCGCCACCACAATTCTCGTCACCGGCACGGATGCGGATGGCGTCGCCGCCCGATTGTCCGCGGTCTGCTCGACGATCCAGGCCCGTGCCAGGACAACCGAAACCGTTGCGAGGGCAAACGCCGCCCCCAGCACGATGAACGCGCGCACTCTCATGGCCACCTCGACTTGAGGGACATCATGACCGCCGCGGCAAGCGCGGTCAGCCGTCGAACCCGCCGCCTGGCCGCCGGATCAGCTCCGGCGGCCACGGCGAAACGGATCAGCCGATCAGCTGCACAATGCGCTGCTGGTTATGCAGTTGGCGGTTTCGTCTATCTTGCCCGTCACCGCTTCGCTGAGATTCCCGGCCGCAACGACAATGCCGACCGCGATAAACGCGAGCAGCAATGCGTACTCGACGGACGATATCCCGCGGATATCGCGCCAGAGTCTGGCGAGAAAAGTCTTCTTGTTCTTCATCATTGCATCCCCTGTGTATTCGGCGTTTCTACATTCGACCGTATCGACGGCCATTGTCTGCGCCGCACCACCCTTGATGGGCAGGCGACGCAATTGGCGAGTTTCTGGATAGCAAAGAGGGTGTTGCAAGACCGTCAATGGGCCGCGATTTTGGTTTCGACAGAAGTTGACCCATGACGGCACAACGTTGACGGGGCATTGACGAACAGCCGCCCCTCACCCGTTGCACACACGCCGGGGCTCAGTCCGTTTGAACTCCCTAACATTGCTCGTTGAATCGGCATGGAACCGGTTGAAGCCGGTTCTCGCCAGAGTGACGGAAGAGTTCCAGTTCGCAACTGTCACCAGCTAATCCTTGTGCTGCCAGTGATGATTTTTTCGCATAGCGTGCATGACGCATTGGCAAAGAAATCCTATCGATTTTCTAGTTGCGGAATCACGCCTCTCATCGCTTCACCGCGTTAGACAAGCCGTCCAACGCGGCCTAAAACGGATCAACTCCGACCAGTTGTAAACGTATTCGGAGATCGCGGGAGGACAGTGTTGACCAGCCATGAACACCCGCAGCGTTATGCTGCCGGCCCCCACATGGACGGGGTTGAGACCAGCGATCTCCTTCAGGCCGCACGTGTCCTGGCGCGGCGCTTTGGCGCGAGCATCACCCGTGGCCTTCGCGCGCAATCGTTGTTCGTGGGTGTATCGATCGTGTGCTTAGCGGCGGCCATCGGTCTGAGCACATTCGTGGGCCGGCCGCTGCAATTCGGCATTTACGGCGATGTTCAACTCGCCTTTTTTCTCAACCTGGCGGTGGCCTGCCTTGTCCTGCGCGTGATACGAACGCTGTTGCGGCAGCGGCCGGCGCGGCCTCTGCGTACGGTATGGAACGATCTGACCGGCGACTTCGCGGCCGGACAGCGGCTGGTCCTTGCTCTGCCGGCCATGGTGCTGTTGCCGCTGGTCCTGTCCGCCTATACATCCTTGAAGACCATGATCCCGATGGTCGCGCCCTTCGCCTGGGACGGACCGCTGGCCGCCCTGGATGCGCGCCTGCATGGCGGCACCGCGCCCTGGGAGCTGCTGCAACCAAGCCTTGGCTCGCCCGCTGTGACTCACTGGATCGATTGGGCCTATGGGCCGGTCTGGTTTTGGATGCTTCTGATTTTACAGTTTTGGCAGGTGTTCAGTTTGCACCCCCAGCGCCAACGTGTCCTGGTCACCTTTGTCCTGTGCTGGGCCATTCTGGGCATCGTCATGGCCATGCTCTTCGCCTCGGCCGGGCCGGCGTATTACAGCGCCTTGGTGGCCGGACCCGACCCATTCGCGCCGTTGCTGGCCTACTTGTCCGAAGCCTCGGGACAGACCCAGATCCTGGCGGTGCACGCGCAGGCCGAGCTTTGGCGAACCTACCTGTCCGGCGAGGTCGGTCTGGCCGCCGGCATCTCGGCCATGCCGAGCATGCATCTGTCCATGGGCATGTTGCTGGTCCTGGCGACCTGGCGTTTGGGCGCCATTGTGCGTTGGCTTTCCAGGGCTTATCTTGCGCTGCTTCTGGTTGGCTCGGTTCACCTCGCCTGGCACTATGCGATCGACGGCTATGCGGCGATCGGGGGAACTTGGCTGCTCTGGTGGGCCGTCGGCCGTGTGCTCGACCGGCCGAAGAGTCGCGCCACGGCCACGACAACAATAGGTTCCTGATGGCAAAACCGACCATTCTCATCACCGGCGGTGCCGGCTATATCGGCAGCCATGCGGTGCTGGCGTTCCGGGACGGCGGTACTCCCGTCGTGGTCCTGGACGATCTGTCCACCGGCCGCCGCGCAGCCGTGGCCGGCGATGTCCCCTTCATTCAAGGGGATGTCGACGATGGCAAGCTGGTGGAGACGGTGATCCGCGATCACAAGATCGCCGCGGTTATGCATTTCGCCGGCAGCATCGTGGTGCCGGAATCGGTCAGCGATCCGTTGAAGTATTACCGCAACAACAGTTGCGCCAGCCGCACCCTGATCGAGGCGTGCGTCAAGGGCGGCGTGAAGCGGTTCATCTTTTCCTCGACGGCGGCGGTCTATGGGATTCCCGAAAAGGTGCCGGTGGCCGAGGAGTCGCCTTTACAACCTATCAATCCATACGGCACGTCCAAGCTTGTGACGGAATGGATGCTGCGCGATACGGCCCTGGCGCATGATTTCGCCTATGCCGCCTTGCGCTATTTCAATGTGGCCGGCGCCGATCCGAAAGGGCGCAGCGGCCAGGCGACAAAATCCCCCACACACCTCATCGAAATCTCCACCCTGGTGGCCGCCGGGAAGCGCGATCATTTGACCATCTTCGGCGATGATTTCGATACCCCCGATGGTACGTGCATTCGCGACTACATTCACGTGACCGATCTGGCGGAGGCGCATGTATTGGCCCTGCGCTATCTGGAGGGCGGCGGCACATCCGGTGCGTTCAATCTGGGCAATCAGCGCGGCTTTTCCGTGCGCGAAGTGGCGGATGCGGTGCGCCGGGTGACCGGGCGCGAATTCGAGGTGCGCGTGGGCCCGCGGCGGCCGGGCGATCCGGGCGCTCTGGTTGCCGATGCGACGGCGGCGCGGACGGCATTCGGCTGGACCCCGAAGCACGCCGATCTCGACTCGCAGATCGGTGACGCCTGGCGTTGGCAGCAGAGTCAGGCCAAGCGCCCACGTTCCAGCTAGGGCCGGAAACCATGCGCACCGAGGATGTCTGTCATGCCGGTGCCCAACTCTGACGTGACCGTGGTCATTCCGGCATACGGCCCATCGCCGCATTTGCCGGCCGTCATCGATGCCCTCCAAGTGCAAACCCTTCCCGCGGCACGGGTGATTGTCGCGCACAGCGGATCGGGCGCACCAACCGCCGCCGATCTGCCTGTGATTCCCAACATCCAACTCCTGCATCGGGACGAGCGGATGGTCGCCGCCACGGCGCGCAACCTGGCGCTGGCAGAGGTGCAGACCGAATGGACCGCTTTTCTCGACAGCGACGTAATCCCCGCATCCGGATGGCTGGCGGCTTTGCGCGGCGCCGCCGACGCGGCCCCGGGCCGGTTCGTGGCAGGGGCCATCGGTGTGGCGGTCAGCGGCGGCTATTGGGGCCTGTGCCTGTGGGCCATCGAGTTCAGCGGCGTGCATCCCTATCTGCCGGATGGCGATGTGCAGGGCGGCGCCTCGGCCAACTTGCTGGTGCGCACCGGTGATGTCCGGCGCGCCGGCGGCTTCGACGGCGACTGGGCGGCGGGTGAAGACTCGCTGCTGGCGGCAAAGCTGCGTGAGGCCGGCTTGAGCAATTGGTTCTGCGCCGCCGCCCGTGGCGACCATGTCAACATTCCGGGCGTGCACCACTTCTTGACGCATCTGTTCTGGTTGGGCCGCTGGTCGGCACGGACCCGGCGGCGGGTGCGCTTGCGCGGCTCGGCGGCAACGCGGGTATGGCCCTTGGCGCTTGGTTTGTGGCTCGCCCGGCTGGGTCTCGTCTACACTCGGGTGTTGCGCTGGGGCCGCGGACAGCGACTGCGCTTTCTCGTGCTGGCGCCGGGGATCGTGCTTGGCGTTCTGGTCTGGAATGGGGGATTTCTGTGCGGTCTGGCGAACAAGAGCGGCAAGGCCGCGCCATGAAGCCGCCACGGATTAGTGTCATCATCTGCACCTATAACCGCGCCAAATTGCTGGCGCGGGCCTTGCTGGCCTTTCGCGGGCAGGAAGGCGCGGCGGAGGCCGAGATCATCGTCGTCGACAACGCCTCCGGCGATCACACGCCGCGGGTGGTTCAGCGTTGCACCGAGTTTCTCCGCCCGACACTCCCGGTCACCGCTGTGCACGAGCCGGTGCAGGGACTGTCACGCGCGCGCAACGCCGGATTGGCGGCGGCGCGGGGGGAGATCTTCGCTTTCCTCGACGATGATGCCCGGCCGGCACCCGGCTGGCTGCGGGCCATCGCCGAAATCTTCGCGGCGCACCCCGGTGCGGTCGCTGCGGGTGGCCCCATCGAACCCGAGTTCCAGGCATCGCGTCCTCATTGGCTGGGCACCGGGGTCGAAGGGTATTACTCGATCCTCGACCTCGGCACCCGGACCATCGAATTCCCGCGCAAGCTCTTGCCATTCGGCGCCAACATGGCGCTGCGCCGCCGGGCCCTGGGGGACGTGCGGTTTTCAGAATCGCTCGGCCGCAGCGGCGACAGCCTGGCCTCCGGCGAGGAGTTCGACGTGCTGAGCCGGTTGCGCACCCAGGGCGGCAGAATCATCTACGCCCCGGCCATGCGCGTGCATCACGTCATACCGGCGGAGCGGTTGTGCACCGACTGGCTATTCGCCCGCTCCCGTGCCGGCGGTGTCTCCCTGGCACGGGCGGCAGCGCGGCCGGTGCAACGGGCCAAGTTGTGGCTCCGCACCGCCGCCGACGATGTGTACTGGCGCACGCGCCAGGGATTGGGGATCGGCTGCGATCCGATTCTTCTGGCCTGCCGGCGGGCACAGTATCAAGGCATCTACAGCACACTTCTGCTGCCACGAACGGCGGGACGGACCTAGGCGATGGCGGGCGCACCCGACACAGTCTCGGTCGGCATTCCCGCCTACGGCTTCTGTCCGCATCTGGGCCTCGTCATCGACCGTCTGTTGTCGCAGACCGTGCAGCCCACCGAGATCGTCGTGGTCCATTCCGGATCCGGCGATCCCACCGCCGCGCTGATGGCCAAGGATCCGTGCGTGCGCGTCCTTCACCGGGACCGGCGCCTGTTCGCCGGGGCGGCGCGCAACATCGCGGCGGATCATTCGCACGGCACATGGCAAGCCTTCATCGACGCCGATGTGCTCCCCGTCGACACGTGGCTGGAAAACCTGCTGGCGGCGGCGCGGGCGCACGGCAACGGATATGTGGTCGGTTCGGTCGGCATCGCGCGGACCGGCGGCTACTGGGGCCTGGCCCTGTGGACCATCGAATTCGCCGGGGTGCATCCTTATCTGCCCGACCGGGCAACTCATGCCATCGCCTCGTGCACTCTGCTGGTACCGGCGGCGGCGTTAGCGCGGGTGGGCGGATTCCCCTCGCATTTCGCCGGCGCCGAGGACACCATATTTGGCGCCAAGCTGCGCGCTGTCGGTTTCGCGCCGTGGTTCCAGGCGAATGCCCGGGTCGATCACATGAATATCTCCGGATTTCGCCATTTCGCCGTGCATCTCTACGGACTTGGCCGTCATTCGGCGTTGGCCCGTCGGGCGGCACCGATACGTGGCCGCCTGGCGATCCGGTTTTGGCCGCTGGCCCTGGGCCTGTTCGTGTCAAAGTTCGCCGATACCTATGGCCGCGCCCTGCGTTGGGGCCAAGGACAGCGCTGGCAATTCGTCGTTCTGGCGCCCGGGGTGTTGCTGGGTCTGATGATATGGAACGCCGGCCTGATCGCCGCCTTGCGCGCCACCGTCCCGCCCATCGACCGGGACCAAGCGGCGGAGCAGTTGACTCCATGAACAGCGTCATCATCGCCGGCACCGGGCGCAGCGGCACCAGCATGCTGGCGGGCACTCTTGCGGGCAGCGGCTATTACATGGGCACCGACTATTTGCCGCCGCGCGAGAGCAACCCGAAAGGTTTTTTCGAGGGTCTCGAGGTCAATACCATCAACGAGCGCATCCTGGAAAACTCCCTCGCCGTATCCCAACGGTTTCGGCACGGGGCCCTGCGGCTGGCCCGGACCTGCGGCATGCACTGGCCCAGCGCCCAAGCCATTCCCCGGCGCGGCCAGGGATGGCTGATGCCGCTCGCCCTCTCCGCCCCGGCGCGCGGCAGCGCCGTCATCGATCGCCAGATCGCCGCCCTGACCGCCCGCGCGCCGTTCTGTTTCAAGGACCCGAGGTTTTCCTACACCCTGCCGGTGTGGCGGCCACATCTGGACCTGGACCGCACCGTATTCCTGTGCGTCTTTCGCCACCCCGCGGAGACGGCGGCCAGCATGGCCAAGGAGTGCCGCGAGCAACCCTATCTGCGCGGCATGGTCATCGCCGACGACAAGCTGTTGGAGCTTTGGCGTCTTATGTACGGCCATATCCTCACACACCATCGGCAGCATGGCCGGTGGTTGTTCGTGCATTACCGTCAACTGCTGGACCGGGCCTTCCTGCCGCGCCTCGCCGCCTTCACCGGCGCCCGGATCGATGCCGGCTTTCCCGACGCCGCCCTGCATAGATCACGCCCCGGAATGTCATTGGGTGCCGACACCCGCGCGATCTATGCCGAATTGTGTGCCCTCGCCGGCTTCAAGTCTACACAGGTGGAGACCTAGGTCATGAAATTGCCATGGCCGGCCGGTCTCTGGCGGCGCTGGGTCGGCGGCGATCGGCGCACCAGCGTCCTGCGGGCGATTCCGGCAGATGCGGTCTGCGCCGAGATCGGTGTGTGGAAGGGCGATTTTTCCGATCGCATACGCACACTGGCGCGGCCCCGGATGCTGCATCTGGTGGACCCGTGGCGGTTCGTCGCCGCCTATCCGCAACGCTGGTACGGCGGCGCGTCGGCGCGCGATCAAAGCGACATGGATCGAATCTATGAGGATGTGGTGCGCCGCTTCGCCGGCGATCCGCGCGTGGCTATTCATCGCCTCGAGTCCGCCGCCGCCGCCCGCCATCTCGCCGATACCGATTTCGACTGGGTCTATGTGGATGGCGATCATTCCTTCCACGCAGTCCTCGACGATCTAGAAAATTGGGCGTCACGCATCAAGCCCGGCGGAGTTTTGGCCGGCGATGACTACAGTTGGCGCGATGAGCACGGGGCACAACCGGTGCAGCGCGCCGTGCGCGCGTTCATCGCCCGCAAGCCGCCGCGCGATCTGACCATCGCCGGGGATCAGTTTCTCATGCGGCTATGACGGTGCCACACGCCCCCGCCACGCCATCATCCGGCATGCGGTCGATCGCGACGAACGCAGGCTATCTTTTTGTCGCCCGGTTCGTGACCTATGGCTTGCGCGCCGTCTATGTGATCGTGCTGGCCCGCGCCTTCGGGCCCGAGCTGTATGGCCTGTTGGCCTATGGGCAATCCTGGGTGGGCGTTTTCCTGCCCTTGACGGTTCTCGGCTTTGGCGTTGTCCTGGCGCGCGAAGCCGGTCTGGATCCGGCGCGCGGCCGGAAGCAAGTCGCGCACATGCTCGCGTTGCGCGGCGCGTTGACCGTGGCCGCCGCGGCCCTGTGCATCGGCATCGGCTGGGCCGTGAACGACGACCCCGCGGTGCGCATGCTTATCGGCATCTTGGTCTTGGCGCTGATCGGCCGGGCCGCCGCCACCCTAGCCGAAGATGTGTTCGCCGCGTTCGAAGCCGCGCACCTGACCTTTCGCCAGGAAGCCCTGTTCCGTCCGGCGGAAGTCGGCCTTGGCCTGACCGTTCTGGCCTTTGGCGGCGGGGTGATCGAGATCGCCGCGGTGCACGCCGCCGTGCATATCATTCAGGGAGGTCGCGGACTGATCCTGGCGCGCCGGTATGTGACCATCCTGCGCGAAGACCTAACGTGGCGATCCCTGAAACCGCTACTGGCGAAAGGCGCGATGGCGGGCGCGGCCGGCTTGCTCTCGGCTTGGATTCTGCAAGGCCCCCTGGTGATCTATGCGCAAATCGCCAACGACAAAGCCAGCATCGGCAACCTGGCCCTGGTCCTACAAGCACTGGTTCTCTGTTGCACCCTGCCATGGGCCATCGGTCGAGCGGCATTGCCGGTGCTCAGCCGCGCGAGTGCGCGGCAGGATGGCGTCCAGGTCCGTTTCGCCGAAGTCATGTTGCGCCTGGCCTTCGTCTTTGCCGGGGCATCGGCGTTGGCCGGTTTGGCCCTCGGTCCTCCGTTTATGGCATGGGTTTTCGGTGCCGGGTATGCCGAGGCCGGGTCAATGCTCGGCCCGGCGCTGTGGTTGCTTCTGCCGCTCACTGCCGCCACCGCCCTCAATCCCTTGCTCATGGTCCGCGAGCGCTATGGCGCCGCCGCTCTCTCGGCCCTGGCCGGCGCGGCGGTGATGACGGTAGCGACCCCTTTGCTGGCAATGCCCATGGGTCCCCTTGGCGCCATCTCCGGAGCCATCGCGGGCGCCGGTTTGTGGGCCGTCTGGTTGCTGGTTTTGGTAGGTAAGGACGACGGTGTTGATATTCGCTGTGCGATTTTGCGGCCAGCCATCGCCTTAACGCTGGCCGTGTTTGCCTACCTGATCATGGCGGGCACAGGCACCGGTCCTTTGGCGACTCTTCTGGTCGCCTGGCTGGTCCTATTGTTGGCGACTGGCGTGTTTTGCATGACACCTGCCGAGTGGTACGCCACGGCGGCCTTTGCCACCAAGCATTGGGCGAACATTATCGACCGATTGCGTTAGCCGATACTTCGGCGAATAAGCGCGAGAAGGCATCGGCGGTCGCGGCGGCGGAATAAGAGTTCATCGCCATCGCCCGCGCCTGATCCGCCAGCCGCCGGGCCATGGCCGGATCCCGCAACAACCGCGCCACCGCCGATGCGATCTGATCCGGCGCGTTTTCGTCCACCAGCAGCCCGGTTTCGTCCGGGCGCACGGCGTCAACCATGCCGCCACTGCGGCTGGCGACCACCGGGAGACCCGCCAGCATGGCCTCGATCACCGCCAGCCCCTGCCCCTCCGCCGCCCCGTCCCGGTCGGTTTTCGACGGTGCGACAAACACATCCGCCATCGCCAGGAAATCCGGCACCCGCGCCGGATCGACCGGACCGGCGAAATGAACCCGGCCGTCAATCTTCAACGCGATTGCTTGCGCCTCCAATTGCGCCCGCTCTGGCCCGTCACCGACGATGACGGCGTGGACAGCCGGCCAGTCGTCCGCAAGGATCACCAGGGCTTGCAGCAGATCGGCCACACCCTTCTGCGCCACCAGACGGCCGACGAACAGAAGAACCGGGCCGTCGCCCAAGCGCAGCGACCGGCGCAGATCCTCCCGTTCGCGTGGCGATCCCGCCACAGCGGCGCCCATGGGAATACGGAGCGGCACCGGAATGTCAGGCGCAATTGCGCGAACTGCCGCTTCGGTCGCCGAGCTGTTGACGGTAACCGCCGCGGCACGGCGTAGCGCCACGCGCTTGAACCAGGTCCAAAGCAATTCACGCAGAGC
>Ga0214471_10000971_pt1 | contig 23253 bp, 22 predicted proteins | sample RVTome_5_FD_207665 | JGI IMG/M metagenome (GOLD analysis project Ga0214471, IMG submission 207665) | Soil microbial communities from uranium-contaminated site in the Upper Colorado River Basin, Wyoming, United States - RVT142D155 | ecosystem: Environmental > Terrestrial > Soil > Contaminated >... | reverse complement strand
AATACTTAAGGCGACTAAGGTAGATGGTGTATATGACAAGGATCCAATAAAATATAATGATGCTTTGAAATTTGAACATCTAAGTTACATGGATGTATTGAAAAAAGAGTTGAAGGTGATGGATGCCACTGCTATATCTCTTTGCATGCAGGGGAATATTCCTATAGTTGTGTTTAATTTCTTTGACTATGGGAACGTGAAAAAAATTGTTATGGGGGAGAGTGTTGGCACAATTGTGAGGAGCTCAGACAATGAGTGATGAAAAGGCCCTAAACGTTATTATCGAAAACTCGAAGAATAGGATGTATAAATCACTCAGTGTATTTGAATCTGAACTTACGAAGATAAGGACAGGCAGGGCGACCACTTCTCTGGTTGATCACATACGCGTTGATTATTATGGAACGCTTACCCCCCTTAATCAACTTGCTACAATTACTGTTCCGGAGACCAGAACTATATTGATCCAACCATGGGATATTAGTGCGCTCTCTGCTATAGAAAAAGCCATAATGCAGTCAGATCTTGGTATTAATCCGGCTAATGATGGAAAGGTGATAAGAATAAACATTCCAGTTCTCACCGAGGAGAGAAGAAAGGAACTTGTCAAATATGTGGGTAGATTGGCCGAGGAGTACAGGGTTTCGATAAGACAGATTAGAAAAGATACGAATAGTGAAGTTAAAGAAGCAGAGAAAGAGAAAAAAATCCCCGAGGATGAAGTTAAGAGAAATCTGACGAAGAGTCAAGAACTTACAGATGACTTTATCGATAAGATAAATAAGGCATTGGAGAAAAAAGAGAAAGAGATCATGCAGTTCTAATTGAAGTATTTTTAGCATTGACCATTCTCTGTCTTATTTGTGCACCTTTCCAAATAATTATATGATTTCCGTAAACTTACGTTTGTGAATTTCTAGATGTATTTTTCATATAAATCGATTCCGGTCTTTTATTACTTAAATGCTCTGATGTTTTATGATAGAAACTATCCGAATAAAGTTAGTTTCAACTTTATTAATAGATTCATATTATTGTTGACTGATCATTCATATCTTAGATATCATATTGTATAATGTTAAAATAGACAGACATGCTTGTGTTAAGGTTTGACTTGTGCTAATTTCGTGTCGTTTGCTAAAAGCTTTATCGATTTGCCACAGGGATTTTATTAACACATAGTTAGGAAGTTGATTTAAGTATAGGTATATAGCTTGAAGGAGAACAAATTTGGTTAGGCTATTTTCTTACCTTTTTACGATATCGATTTTTATATCTGCGGTTTCGGCATTTTTCGTGGTTTTAGCCTTGCTCCGTCATTTTTTCTCGAGCGTAAGTGAAACGGAAGTACGTCTCGCCTATAACAGTCTAATAGTATTCGCTATTTGTATAGTATTGGCTCCAATTTTTCTAAGTATTTCTCAGAAGCTTGAGAAGGACAAGACCAAAGGGGCCGAATTTTGATTTTAAATAGAGACTAAAATAACGGCTACTCGTCGAATCTTAACTCAACAAACCGCACTTTCTAAAACCATTCTTGAACTTCCTGTATTTTATAAACAATGTCTGATTGATTTCTTTTATCAGCAGATTCCCTGTGGCTTTCTACAGGGCTTTTGCTGCGATTACACGCTATCCTGCCGTCCTGTTTCATTGCTAAACCCACCCCCCTCCGGTCATTCCCGCGGATTGTTAGCGGAAATCTATGTCTTTGTTTCTGGATCCCCGACAAAAGTCCTCGGGGATGACATAACAACTAAAAAATTTGAATTCAAGCACAACCCGCAATTTTTTCTTAACGTCTTCGTTTCTGATTTTCTTAACGCAATTTTTGGAAGGCCAATTAAAATGAAAATATTAATAAAAATGCAAAAAAGCTTGTCCAGGAAATATTTAACATCTACAGCAATGACGGAAGAGATTGTCTGTTTATGCTCTTATACTTTGCAGCTTGCTGTAGTGAGATTCACTTAGCATTAAATGTTGCTTATTGACATACTTAAATTACTTATTCATCGGTTACTTGAATAGATCTTTATATGTTTTTTCTCCGGTTATAACTTTCACGAAGCTCTCATTTATCCCTTCTATCATTCTTGCCAAGTTGTATGAAAAGAAGCTCAAATTATAGAGTAAAATTGATAGGTAACCTGCGTATCTAAAATCGTCAATGATTTCTGAGTTTACTTTTTTTGTGTATTCATCTAAGGTTAGGTTGCAATTACGGGCGAAGTTGCATATTACGTCTGCTGCTATTTGACCGCTCCTGAGCGCAAAATATATGCCTTCGCCTGTTATCGGGTCGGCTAGTCCTGCCGCATCCCCTATAAGTAATCCTCTCTTCGAGTTAAGTATTTCTTGTTTCTTGCCTCCAATGGGAATTTGATGTCCCTTGAGTGATGCAGTTTGATAACCATTAGCAAGTCCCTTTTGGCTGAGATATGACGAAAGATACTGTTTGATATCTTTCATCTTTGGCAGTGTGGTGAATACTCCGACTGATAAATGTTCCTTCTTGGGGAAAATCCAGCCATAGCCCTTAGGGATCACATTGAAATCAAGGTCGAGGGAACCATTAAATCCTTTTAATTGCGATAAATCGTATCTTGGAATTATTTCACCTTCTATTGCGATTCCGCACACTGGGTTTTTTCTCAAACCAAGAAAACGTGCCACACATCCGGTTATGCCATCTGCTCCTACAATGACCTTTGATTTAAAGTTTCCCATTTCGGTGCTTATATGAACGCAGTCTGGTAACTCCGCCAAAGACACGATCCGTGTTTTATCAAATATACGAGCTCCGTAATCTTCTGCTTTTTTTATGAGGAAATAGTCCAATTTATCTCTCATTACCATCTTTACTATTGGGAATGATGTATTTTTTGAAAAACCCCATCTGTGATTAAGTGTTAGATTTACTCTGTATGTGTCGTTTTCAACCAAGTTCAGGAAATCCTTCGGGAGGATCTCGTAGGCCTTCTTTGTCAGACCGCCTGCGCAGGTCTTATATCGGGGAAGCCTTTCGTTTTCGATTATAAGCACACTGATGTCATTTTTTGACAGTTCATAAGCACACATTCCCCCTGCCGGTCCAGCACCTACTATTATGACGTCGAAATCTGTGCGTGAAGATTTCATAGGTAACTAAATTGAATTTTTATCTTATATAAAATACAAGATACAGAATGCAGGATGCAAGATACATGATGCACGATGCAGGATACACGATGCAAGATCCGGAAATCAACTAGGGGGGGGAATTGTCTTAACGCCACCCATATAGGGAACCAGTAGCTTTGGTATTTGCACGGATCCATCGCTTTTTTGATAGTTTTCCAGTATAGCAATAACAGTTCTACCTATTGCAAGTCCTGAACCGTTTAGGGTGTGAACAAACTTAGGTTTACCACCCGAGCTTGTGCGGTATCTAATATTTGCCCTCCTTGCTTGGAAGTCTTCAAAGTTACTACAGGAGGAGATCTCTCTATATTTATTTTCGCTCGGAACCCACACTTCTAGATCGTATGTTTTTGCAGACGAGAATCCCATATCCCCTGTGCACAGGACTACTACCCTGTACGGTAGCTCAAGGAGCTCCAGGATACGGGCTGCATCATTTGTTAGGGTTTCAAGTTCATCATAGGAGCTTTCTGGAAGGACAAATTTTACGAGTTCGACCTTGTTAAACTGATGTTGTCTCATGATACCATGCACGTCTTTTCCATACGAGCCCGCTTCCTTTCTGAAACAAGGTGTATAGGCAACATATTTTTTTGGAAGCTCTTGCTCTAGAAGGATTTCTTCCCTGTGGATATTTGTAACCGGGACCTCTGCGGTTGGAATCAGATACATGTCCATATCATCGATTTTAAAAAGTTCGTATTCAAACTTTGGCAGATTGCCAGTTCCTACAAAGCTATCACGATTTGCCATGAAAGGTGGAAGAACTTCTGTGTAACCATGTTTGTTAGTATGTTCCTCAATCATAAAGTTTATGAGTGCTCGCTCCATCCTCGCTCCGAGACCCTTATAGAGGGCGAATCCCGAACCTGTAATTTTTGCTGCCCTTTCTAAATCAAGTACATCCAGATTCTTACCGATTGTTACATGATCTTTAAATACAAAATCGAATTCTCTTGGTTTCCCCCAAAGTTTAATCTCCAGGTTATCCGATTCGTCATTACCAATAGGTACGGATTTATGGGGAATGTTGGGAATATTCAATAATAGCAGTTTGAAATCATTTTCAATCTGGGTTCTTTTTGTGTTTAGCTCTTTAATATTTTCAGAGATATCTTTTAACCTACTCTGAATTTCGGCTGCCTCTTCATTGCTACCTTGTCTCTTTAGTTCTCCTACCTTTTTTGAACCGATATTTCTTTGATGCTCAAGTTCTTCCACTTCCCCGATAACCCTTCTTCTCTCTTCATCAATCGTGGCGATCATATCAAAGTCTATATCTTGGCCTCTTTCGGACAATTTTGTCTTAACGAATTCTATATTTTCTTCCAAAATTTTAGGATCAATCATAGGCTGTCATCCCGTTAGGAAAATTTAGTTGACTGTCATATTATTCTACTGATATGGTCTTGGTTCGGAGATATTGATTCAATGTCTGAACTAAATCTGTGGTTTTTGATAAATTAATTTCAACGGACCATCTCTTTCACTATATATCAAAAACAATGTCTACCCTATATTTATCCTTTGAAGAAATAATTTTCAAATTGTGATAAGTAACTGCTTTAATATTAGAAAAGAATTCGTGCCTATCAAGAGCTATCTTTTCACCGTATGCTTTTCCGACTGCCCTGGTCGCATTTTCTATCTTAATTTCGAAATCTTTGAAGACCATTTTCTTTACCTCGTGAAGATAAAGAATCTCTTGAAGCCACTTAACCAAGAGTTCTTCATAATTTTCTCCCTGGGCCCTTATTGAAATTTCCTTGGACGGAATCACTTTTTCTAGATCGGTGATTATTTCCATCATGGCTTTGGCGGAACTAATGAAAATTTCCTCGAGTGAGTTCCCGAAGACCCTAACGCATATGTCGGCTGTATGATCTATAATTTTATATTTCAATGTTGTTAAGTCTAACATGAATTTTATTAACATACCTGTTGAATACCCCGTGGTTTTACCACGGGGATGAAAACAGGTTGTCCTGCGGGCAATAGCGATTTTAGAATTTCAGTATTAGCCAAGTTAAAAAAACTAAAAATGTGGTGTATGATCATAAGCGTTACAACAAGCAGCTAGTTTTTAATCTTTTAATGCCCCGAGGATCTGCCACGGGGTTATTTACTATCTGAAATATTTTTGACTACAGTTGCATTGTCTCATTCAATGTGGATAATTTTAATACTCTAATATCAAATTTATCCGTGGAGATATGAAAATGAAAAAGTTAAACCGAGATGTTGAAATTACTTACTTGGGTCATTCTACGTTCAAAATAAGGTCCTCAAAGGGGAAGATCATATTGATCGATCCGTGGGTACAGGGGAACCCTGCTTGTCCGGAGGGTCTTAAGAAATTTGACAGGCTGGACATAATGGCAATCACACACGGTCACTTTGACCATATGAGCGACGCAGTGGGAATAGCAAAGGAGCATAAACCAACTGTGGTGGCAATCTGGGAAATCGGCCACTGGATGGAGTCCAAGGGTGTAGAAAACTGTTCTGGAATGAATAAGGGCGGCACTCAAACGGTTGACGGGATTAAATTTACAATGACCCACGCCCAGCACAGCAGTGGAATAGTGGACGAACATGGCAATCTCATCTATGCCGGGGAGCCTGCGGGATACGTAATTGAATTTGAGAATGGGTTTAAGATTTATCACGCTGGAGACACTTGTATTTTCAGCGACATGAAGTTGATCGCTGAAATATACAACCCGGAACTGGTTATGTTGCCAATTGGGGATTGGTTCACAATGTCGCCGGTCGAAGCATCCTATGCCTGTCGTTTCCTTTCGCCCAGGTATGTAATCCCTATTCACTACGCTACATTCCCTATTTTAACGGGGACCCCTGCGGAGCTTAGGGAGCTAACGAAGGACATTAGAGACATCGAGATTATCGAGCTTAAACCAGGGGAGACTCTGACATAACGGGGTCAGGCGTGAGAACGTTGTACAACATTGTAAAGGGCGAGGTATCTCAAAACCGGTCTTGGAGATATTCTAATCTCAGAGCTTGAGAATTTTATGTTTGGAGCTATAAATTCGACTTCATATTCGTGTTTAACTAATTCTAGTAATAAAGAGGCTGCTCTGGTAATCTGAATTTCAAGTTTTGTTTTATCATCGGACGGATTGAATTCAATTAGCGCGCTTTTCGATTCATCATCATGCAGCTCTCTGATCATTAATTCGCCAATCTTCGCTGAGGATTTCCAGTGAATTAATTTAGGGTTATCCCCGTATTGGTATGTTCTGATGGATCTTATGTCACTTCCTAATCCACTTTTAACGGATTGTTTTTCATCATACCATTGATCGAATATAGATTCTTCAATATCAAATTTTTCAATCTTAGGATATACGAGAGCTTCTTCTTTGACAGTTTTTGTTAAGACTCTCTTCCTGAAGAATCCAAATGGGAAGCTTGTTGAAATGTATATGTCGGGAATTTCGTTCCAACCTCTGTGCTTGAAGAAACACCTCATGTTCGCTTTTTTTGTATGCTTAGCGGGTAGATAGGGTATGAAGCCCTTTTCTCTTTCGACTTCAACCGTTATGGAATAAGAAGGCAATAAAGTTTTCTTATTTGTGACAAAAAATTTAAAGGATATTGGTGTCAGGGCAAAAATGTTCTGAGGGGTTACAGATTGAACATCGATTCTGGATAGATTTATCATAGACATAAAACCGGATATGGCGATGAAGCTGAGCATCATGCCGAAAATTAAATAGAGTAGGTTGTTGCCAGTATTTAGGGCGGCAACGCCTACAAATATGGAGAGGGCAAGAAACAATATCCCTTCTTTTGTTGGACGAGTAGATACTCGGTCAGTCCTTTTGATGTTGAAGACCTTGAATATATTAGAGAGATATGAGTAAGGCAATTCTGTAACAGAGGCCAATCTATGATGAGTCATTTTTATGCTTCAATACAGTTATCTGGACAATACTCAAAAATGCTAACGCTTAACGAAACGCTTCAAGTACTCGGCTTAGTGATTCAATAATTGAGCCCTTTAGCCTGGTTATATCATTAAATATTGCTACAAACATTATGAAAATTAAAAGGGTAAATCCAATACGTTGACTTATTTCAAGGGTCCTCTGACTCAGGGGTTTTCTCTTTATTGACTCGATTGCTAGATATAGAACATGCCCTCCGTCAAGCATTGGTATAGGAAACAGATTTATAATGGCAAGGTTAATACTTATAAATGCGGTGAATTGCATGAGTGATGCTAGGCCACTTTCTGCAGCAGATCCCGAGACCTTAGCTATGAGAAGTGGTCCTGCTAGACTCTTGCCTGCGGTTCCCAAGGATATTTTTCCGGTGATAAGCTTGTAAAGAAAGGAAAATAAAAGGACAGTAACCTCAAATATAAGTTTTGCCGCTTCTTTTATCCCTTCGATGATCGCATCAATAAACCCGTACTTCTTAAGGATCTGCTCGCGTTCGGGAGTGATTCCGATTGCGGGATAAGTGCCCCCCTCTATGATTTTAGGGATGAGACTCACGTTGAACTGTTTATCACCCCTTTTAACAAGAAGCGTAACCTCTTTGTCTCCGCTATCTCTGATTATAGAAGACATCTGATACCAATCTGTGATTTTGTTACCGTTTACAGCCAGTATTTGGTCTCCTTTTTGTAATGCTCCACTTTGTGAAGCTGGGCTGCCCTCTAGTACTTCTCCGATTTTGGCTTCAAGTGGTTCTGAAATACCAACTTCGACTACCCCCTGAGATGACGGTGAGGATTTGAATTCAATCGATTTCGTAGTCCCGTTTCTATTGACGGCGACATTTAGTGGGATATCAGGGTTTGATTGGAATGTTATGTTCAGATCTCTCCATGTTTCTATTGCCTTCCCATTTACCTCTTTTACAACATCGCCCTTCTCGAAACCCGCTTTACTCGCAGCAGAATTAGGCTCAACATATCCAACGACTGGTGAGCTCTCGAGGTAGGCAGGAACACTGATACCGATTAAAAAAACAATTGGCAGAAACAGAAAAGGTAGAAGGAAGTTCATGAACGGACCGGCAACAACAATCATTAATCTGCTGATTATCGATTTATTGGAAAAGCTCCTAGGATACTCTTTTTCTGAAAACACTCTTAGACCATCCAAGCTCTCGGCCTTGGAATTTATCTTTATTTTCTCGTCCTGCCTCTCAATTTCGACTATATATTCCTTTTCATTATTAGTCCTCAAAGTGTTTTCCAGTTCTTTCCAAGTGGGAAAAGAGGCCAAATCGATATCATCAATTTTTAGTATTTTATCGCCCGGTTTGAACCCTATTTTATCGGCTTTCGAGTTCGGTATCACATCTTCAATGATGTGATTTCCCTCTCCTCCTTCTCCATACAGCTTTACATAACCTCCGAGTGGTAGCAGTGAAATAAGGTACTCAGTTTCACCAGCCCTGAAACCCAGTAGTTTTTTGCCAAAACCCAACGAGAATTTTTCTACCCTGACTCCCTTCCATTTTGCTACAAGAAAATGCCCGAGTTCATGTATGAATACCAAAATTCCTATTACAAAGATGAACGCTAATAATGTCATTTATTGTTTTCTCCCTTTCTTCTAATTTGTGATAATGCCGTCATCCTTGCCCAGTTGTCAGCTTCAAGAATCTGATCGATGTCATCGCCGGGAAGTTTTGTATGGAGAGACATTACACGCTTTACGATGTTTAGTATATCAATAAATTTTAACTCATTATTGAGAAAAGATTCAACCGCGACTTCATTTGCCGCATTTAATACAGCTGGCATCGTGCCGCCCTCCTCTATGGCTTCATAGGCTAATTGGAGTGCCGGAAACTTGTCGGATTTCACATCCTCGAATGTCAGTTTCTTAAAGTTGGTTGGTGATATTTCTTCGCCATTTATATGCATTCTTTCAGGGTAGGACAGGGCATATGAAATTGGAATCTTCATATCTGGCGAGCTCAATTGAGCTATTATCGAGCCATCGATGTATTCTACCATGGAGTGAACTATGCTCTGGGGATGAATCCATACTGAGATCTTAGAAGGCTCGATTTCGAAGAGCCATTTAGCCTCAATTACTTCAAACCCCTTATTCATGAGTGTTGCCGAGTCAATTGTTATTTTCTTTCCCATTCTCCATGTAGGGTGATTCAGCGCCTTTTCAAGAGTTACATCTTTGAAATATTTTTTGGGAGTTTTACGTAATGGTCCTCCTGATGCTGTCAGAATGATTCTCTTCACGTGCTCCTTATTTGTTCTGTCTAATACCTGGAATATCGCACTGTGTTCACTATCTACAGGCAATATTTTGACGCCTTTGCTCTCAGCCTTTTTTGTTAATAAGCCTCCTGCCATTACGAGCACTTCTTTATTGGCAAGTGCGATGTTCTTTGATGATTCTACCGCTGCTAGAGTAGGTTTAAGACCGGACGACCCCACCATGGCTGAGACTACTAGATCGACTTGTGGATGTGTTGCGATAGTTTCAGCACCAGAATCGCTGTAATAAAATTCAACCGACTCATTACGAAATTTTCTAGATAGTCGAATTGCTTCATTCTTGTCCTTGACAGATACTACTTTGGGTTTAAAAATGCGGATTTGTTCCGTAAGCAGGGATGTATTCTTACCCGCTGCTAGTCCCAAGACGCGAAATTTGTCAGGAAACCTTGATATGACTTCTAGTGTTTGGCGGCCTATGGAGCCTGTGGAACCGAGGATTGATATGTTTTTCACGGGACTTTCCTTTTTCCAGTTTGGTTGCTAGTGAGTCCGAATCTTCTTTCTCGACTTTGATAGTTTAATAGGGCTTTTATCAGGTGTTTTTTTCTAAAATCAGGCCACAGAGTCTTAGTAAAATATATTTCGGTATATGCAAGCTGCCACAGAAGAAAGTTAGAAAGCCTAAACTCGCCGCTTGTTCTAATGAGAAGATCGGGCTCAGGAAGATCAACTGTGTATAGATAGGTGGAAAAGCTTTGTTCATTTATATCCTCTGGTAGTATATTCCGTCTGGAAATAATTTCTTTAACCGCGTCAACGATTTCCTCTCTGCCTCCATAACTTAAGGCAAGTGTTAAGATTAGAGAATTGCATTCTTTTGTCATCTCTATTGTTTCCATTAAAACCAGAAATACATCTTTGGGGAGTTCCCATAATCGTCCAATCGCATTTAACCTAATTCCGTTCTTAACAAGCGTCTTTCGTTCTCTGAGAAGGTATCGTTTTAAAAGTTCCATCAGTGCGTCGACTTCAACTTTAGGTCTTTTCCAATTCTGTTCTGAAAACGCATATAGAGTCACCAATCTTATTCCTAATTCATTTGCAGCTTTGACTACCGATCGGACAGATTTCATACCTTCCCTGTGGCCGCTAATTCGATCAATTCCCTTTCTGTTAGCCCATCTACCGTTCCCGTCCATTATTATCGCTATATGTGCTGGGATATTTGCCTTATCTATATGGGACTCGAGTTTTTTTCTCATAATTAAATTTATATTAACGTCTAATTATTAGTCTAATAAAGAACGCCTGGGATTACTAAATTCAAAGAAGTTCCTATCGGTTTGTTCTGGGTTCTCTCTCTGTAAACAGCGATAATGGAATTACGATTAAAACAACTATCAACACGACAGCTATGATTACGAGGATAGAAAAAATATAAACTATGATCGCCGCACCAATATATAGTAACCTGAGCGGAATGAACCAGTCTTTTGAGATTTGTAACACACTGTAATTATAAGTTTCAATTAATTTATCTATAATTGCTAAGATCAGCCTTCTCATTTTGGTAATACCTGTGCCAGCGGAGAATAAAAATAGCTTATTCTGATTGTTAGTTCAAGAAAGTAAGGTCAGGAATCGTATAGTAATCGACCTCTAATCTTGGTGTGTTTGACAACTTTAGATGTAAGTTTATATTATACTTAAATTTTAATCGCAACTCTTAATTTGACAAAAATTTAAAACGGGTCTGAGAAGGGTTAAAGGGGACTGATATAATGTTGGAAAAAACAAGTGATCCTGTTGCACTTAAGGAAATTGCCAGAAGGGTAAGAATTGATATCCTGAGAGCACTTCATAAAGCAAAGTCTGGACACACAGGCGGTTCACTATCTTCCGTAGAGATTCTAGTTTCTCTTTATTTCGCCCACATGAGGCACGATCCAAATAATCCTAGGTGGAGTAATAGAGACAGGTTTATTCTTTCTAAAGGACATGGGGTACCCGCACTTTATGCAGTCCTTGCTAATGCGGGTTATTTCCCCCGAGAAGAGCTGATGACCCTAAGAAAGCCTGGAAGTCGTCTGCAGGGTCATCCCGAATACGACCTTAGTATTGGGATCGAGGCAACAACGGGCTCTCTTGGACATGGTCTATCGGCGGCGAACGGTATAGCCTTAGCAGCAAAAATTGACGATAGAGATATAAGAGTGTACGTACTTCTAAGTGATGGGGAGCTGCAGGAGGGGGCGACTTGGGAAGCGATTACCAGTTCATCTTATCGAAGGCTCGACAATTTATGTGCACTGGTAGATAGAAACAGGTTTCAGAATGATGGTGCTATGGATAAAATTAAAGATATAGAGCCCGTACCGGACAAATGGAGGGCTTTTGGTTGGGAGGTTGAGGAGCTCAAAGATGGGCATGACATCAAGAGTATCCTCAATGCGCTTGATAGGTCGAAAAGTGTAAAGGGCAAACCATTTGTGATAATTGCTAACACTGTTAAAGGTAAAGGTATTTCAATATTCGAAAACAAGGGGCAATATCATGGCGTTGCCCCAAGCGATGAAGAACTCAATATAGCCCTAAAAGAATTAGGGGAGGCTGCATGAGCCGATCGGAACTAAGTGATTTTGTGCTTAATGAAATTAAGGATAATGCCTATATCAGGGAGGCATATGGTAGAACACTGGTTGATCTTGGGAAGAGCTACCGGGATCTAGTTGTTCTTGATGCTGATCTAACCGTTTCGACCAAGACTAATTTATTTGGTAATGAATTCCCCGGCAGGTTTTTTACGATGGGGGTATCCGAGCAAGATATGATGGCAACGGCAGCCGGTTTTGCACTTGCGGGCAAGATACCCTTTGCTAGTACTTTTGCCGTTTTTGCCACAGGACGTGCTTGGGAACATATTAGACAATCAATCGCATTCCCAAACTTGAATGTGAAGATCGTCGCAACACATGCTGGTTTGACGGTTGGTGAAGATGGGGCTACGCATCAAGCACTCGAGGATATTGCCCTAATGAGGGTGTTACCGAATATGACTGTTATTGTGCCTGCAGATGCCGTTGAAACAGTGAAGGTAATCAGAACCATTATCGATAAAAAAGGTCCAACCTATGTTAGACTTGCCAGGGCCAAGTTTCCAACAATCTTTAAAGATACATACGAGTTTGAGATTGGGAAGGCCCCGATTCTTAGGGAGGGAAAACATGTTGCTATTTTTGCAACCGGGATAATGGTGTCGAAAGCACTTGAGGCTGCGGAATTCTTAAAGAAAGAAGGGATAAACGCTTTTGTGGTGAATGTTTCGTCAATAAAACCTATCGACATCGAAACTATAATGGAACTTGCAGGCGAGACTGGCGCTGTTGTGACGGCTGAGGATCACAATATAATCGGAGGGTTGGGAGGAGCGGTAGCAGAAGTTCTCGGTGAGCACGCGCCAACGCCTATGAAAAGAATTGGAATGAGAGACAGATTTGGTACTTCCGGTAACGGTCTCGAGCTCCTCGAGTATTTTGGACTCGATTCTAAGAATATAGTCCTGGCTGTTCATGAACTTTTGGCGTATAATTCTAAAAGGAAGTCGGTGGGTTGATGGCTTATAAAATTAAGTTGATAAATTAATATCATGAAGAGATTATTATCGATCATTTTGCTATTCGTCCTTATTTCACCCGTAAGTGCGTCGCCGGAAGATGAAGGTGTTTATAAGGGACTGTCTAACTTCACAAAGGTTCTAGATCTGATAGAGAGAAATTATGTTGATAAAGTCGACTCAGAGGAACTTACTAACAATGCAATCGAGGGAATGCTAAAGACCCTTGATCCATACTCTGCATATCTTTCCCCTGAGCGTTACAAAGAGCTAGAGATAGGTACCTCAGGCGAGTTTGGAGGAGTAGGGATGGAGGTAGCCGTAGAAAATGGAGTGCTAAAGGTTATATCGCCCATAGAAGGTTCGCCTGCCGACATCGCTGGAGTTAAACCTGGAGACTTAATAACTGAAATAGATGGTAAATCAACCCGGGGCATGGTAGTTTATGATGCTGTGAAATTGCTTAGGGGGCCAAAGGGTAGCAATGTGACGATTACTCTTACGAGAGAGGGCGAGGGGTCTAGAGATATTACCTTAACTAGAGATGTTATTCATATTAAGAGTGTTAGGTATAAATTATTGGATGACGGAATCGGATATATCAAGGTTTCTCAGTTTCAGGAAAATGTGTCCGATGAATTAACGGATGCATTGTCAAAATTAGAACTCGACAATGGAGGGAGTCTTCGTGGGCTCGTGTTGGATTTGAGAAACAATCCAGGCGGTTTGCTTGATGAGGCCATAAAGATAACGGATGAGTTCATTGATAAGGGACTGATTGTTAGTGTGAGGGGAAGAACATCGGATCAGTCTAAGGAATACTATGCGACAAAAGGAGAATCAAAACGGGATCTTTCACTGGTTGTTCTAGTAAATAAGGGTAGTGCAAGTGCATCTGAGGTAGTTGCAGAGGCACTACAGGATAGCAATAGAGCGACAATTGTCGGGTCTAAAACATTCGGAAAGGGTTCTGTACAAACAATCATTCAACTCGATGATGGTTCAGGGCTCAAGCTCACAACTGCGAAATTTTATGCCCCAAGTGGACGATCAATCAGCGATGTTGGTGTAACGCCTGATATCATTGTTGAAGATGATGAACATGCTGACGTACAAATTAAAAGGGCAGTTGAGATTTTAAAATTATCGGATGTAAGTAATACTGTTCCTAGGGGTTAGGAGACTTTCCTTTTTGACGAGAAAACAAAAGGGATCAAGGAGAAAAAGCGGTAAACGTCGAAGCAAGTTCTCGAATGCACGTAGGTCAGTAATTTCAATCTTTGCGATAATAGTATTCCTTTTATTTGGTATTTATGGTGTGCGCCTGATTGGGAATAGACTTTCTATTCAGCTCCCGCAAGAAAAATTATCGTCTTCTGATTATTCGAATATTAAAAAAGAGCTAGCTAGAGATCTCTCTGTGGGTTTTTTCAGATTAGGGGTCTCTAGGGATTTGGTCTCCTCGAAAAAGATACCTAAGAAGGGCAAGGGCGGCATCGAATGGAACCTCAGTGAGATGAGGGTTAACCTTCCCGAAGGAGTGTCCGATAAAGATGTCGAATCGATTTTTGGAGATTCTATTTCCGATAAGAACTTCAAGCAGAAGTTTAAAAGGGGCAAGGATTATGTTATTTCTGAAATTGAGTTCAACAATTCTCTCTTGTATAGGATTCGTTTCGATCTGCATAGGGGAGATACTGGGGGAGCATCGCATCAAATTATAGGGGATCAGGATACACATGATATCAAAAAGGAAGAATCGAAGCATGCCTCAATTGGTAAAGAAGAAAGATTAAATTTGCCCGCGGCGGATCAAGAGAAGCCAAAGGTAGTGATTATAGTTGATGACATAGGATTTAATAAGGACTCTGTTGATAGACTTTTGGAAATGGAGTTTCCAATTAATCTTGCGATTCTTCCATACCTGCCATATTCCCGATATGCTGCCGAGAAGGCAAAGCAAAGGGGATGGGATGTAATGCTTCATTTACCAATGGAACCGAAAAGCGTTTCCGGGTATGTCGGGAATGATGCAGGTGACGGAGTATTATTGGAGAATTTGCCGGAGAAGGAGATTATAAAAAAGCTTGACGATACTATTTCGGCAGTTCCCTATGTAACGGGTGTAAATAATCATATGGGTTCAAAATTTACTGAGAATCCGGAACTAATGGAGATAGTCCTTAGGGAGTTGAATACGAAGGGTCTTTTTTTTATCGACAGCAAAACAAGCGCAGATTCCAAGGGTTTCGAAATTGCAAAGACCTTGGGAATGAAAACTGCAATGAGAGATGTCTTTTTAGACCAGGTTTCTCGGGATGAGAGTTATGTGAATTCGCAGATTCTAAGGCTCGTGGATATCTCAAAAAAAAAGGGATATGCGGTTGGTATCTGTCATCCCTATCCGGAGACTGTGAAGGCTCTAACTTATATGCTCCCGAAAATAAAAGGCGATGTTGAGGTCACTAAAGTATCGTCTTTACTAAATTGAGTGTAAGATGGAAGTTCTTGTGTAGAATGACCTAATTCAAATTAATTCCTTTTGACGGAGTTTATTATGGGACTTATAGACGACATTAGGAAAAAACGGGACTCATGGACAGCCAGGTTAGAAGAGCATCGTAAGGATCCTGAGGAAGATGATGTTCGTAATTCCGATGGCACAGAAAACATTGATGATTTGATTCTGAAAAATCGCAGTAAGGTTGGGAATTACCCGAAGAAGGAAGAATTGTAAAGCAAACTTTGTCATCAATCAATTGATATCGGTTTATTTGGCAATATGATATCTCATTACACTTGACAATCTGATTTTAATGTTTTAGCTTGTAGAATAAACTCTGGTAGGTTCGAGGAGGGGTTTTTATGCCCGGGATTGCAGTTGGAAATAACGAGAGCATAGATAGTGCGCTAAGAAGGTTCAAAAAGCAGGTGGAGAAGGGGGGTGTGTTGTCTGAGGCTAGAAAACGCGAATATTATGAGAAGCCCAGTGAGAGAAAGAAAAAGAGATCTTACGCTGCAAAGAAACGCCTGTTGAAAAAGGTCAGAAGGGGTTAACCAAGTCAGTATCAATCTTTTTTGTACACGGATAAGGTCCGGGAGGGAACACTTACCTTTGACGCATTATTTACCTAATATTTTTTTTCGCATCCATTCTTCATACAAATCAGCTGATTTTTAATCGAGATTTTTTTATTGAGTTTTATGGCGAAACATTCCTATGAATCGCTTGTAAGAGAGATAAAGGGGAGGCTGAGTATTACAGGTCTAGTTGAAACCTATGTTTCTCTGAAAAGGGCTGGAAGGGGCTTTGTAGGACTCTGTCCTTTCCATGATGATAAGAACCCATCTTTCCATGTAAATGATGATATTGGTGTATTTCACTGCTTTGGTTGTGGTGCAGGTGGAGACATAATCGGCTTCGTAATGAAGTATAAGAATCTCTCTTTTAAGGAAGCAGTTGACGAACTTGCGAGTAAGGCTGAAATTAAAATTGAGAATAGGCCTCTTCCCGTCAGTAGGAATTCGGGAAGGGGGTTATCTCTTAAGGTCAATGCATTAGCATGCGAATACTATCACGAAATGTTGACTCAAAGCGCAGAGGGTAAAGGCGCCAAAAGTTATTTGGAGAGGAGAGGATTTTCAGATGAAATCATAAGAGAGTTTCAATTGGGTTATGCACCTCGGGGTTGGGATAAATTAGAAAATTTCTTAAGAAGGAAGAAATTTCCTTTAGAAATCGCGGAAAAGAATGGTCTTGTCATTAAGAGAAATAATAGAGAAGGGTACTATGACAGGTTTAGGAATAGAATAATATTCCCTATTGCTGATGTAGATTCGAAGGTGGTTGGTTTTGGTGGACGTGTCATCGATGGTGAAGACAGTCCTAAGTATATTAACTCACCCGAGTCTGAAATTTATCACAAAAGAAGTATCTTCTTCGGGCTAGATAAATCTAAAGATTTCATTCGAAGAACAGAGAAAGCAATTATAGTTGAAGGGTATATGGATTATCTTTCACTTTATGCCGCTGGAATAAAAAATGTTGTTGCTACCCTGGGAACTTCATTAACGCAGGAACATTCCTTATTGCTTAGGAGGTATACGGACAAGGTAGCGATTGTATTTGACGGGGATAAATCTGGGGAAGATGCTTCTATTAGGGGCCTTGAGGTTTTTCTGAAGGTAGGAATAACGCCCTCCATCGTAGTATTACCACAAGAACACGATCCTGATTCGTTCACTACGAAGAGTGGTGGGGATGAGTTCTTAAGTTTGGTTGATAATGCGACTTCCTTGATGGACTTTTTTATTGAAAAAAGTCTATGGTCATTTAAAGAAGGTAATGTAACTAGGAATAAAGCAATTCAGAGAATAATCGAGATGATAGGAATTATGCAAGATTCAATTGAAAAGACGCATTATATAAAAAAAACCGCCGAAATTTTTGGGCTCAGGGAACATGAATTATTTTCATTCATGAAAAATGTGACGCATTCCCAGATTTTGGAAAGCTCTAGCCTGGTAGAAAGACCCAATTCGCATGAAAAAATGCTTCTTAAGATTGTTTTAAAGTTCCCACAGCTATTACAGGTCCTGAGGGATACGAGTATTATCCAGTTCTTAGGTGATAGTGAGATTGAGTCTGTCTTAAGAGTAATGTTAGAAAGAGATCTTATAGAAGTATCATCCGTTCTCCTGCATTTCAATAATACGTATACTCAAGAGATCGTATCCGAAGCGATATTCTCGTCCGATGATGTTACAGATGAACACACTGCGAGAAAAATGATTGAAGACTGCATCAGAAAGATTAGGCTACGGAAGCTCGAAGACAGGATGAGATATCTCAGGGTAGAAATTGAGCAAGCTACTAACACAAAAGACGATGTGCTGGAGAAACAACTCATAAAAGAATATAAAGAATGCAGAGAATTAGTAGAACATGAGAAATCAATAAGGGGAGAAATGTATGAGGATTAAGAATAGGGTTGCATACCCTATAAAGGATGAAGAAGAGAATCTTACTAGTTCTCTCTTAAATTTGTGTGCTGAAGACGAAATTGATGAGGATGATCTAGACGAGCACGGATGTGAAGATGAAGAAAAATACGATGTAGAATTGGCTTCTCGAACAAATGGATTTGATCTGAGGACGGGTGGTGAAAATTTAAACGAATACGATCTGATTAGGTTTTACCTCCATGAAATAGCGGGTCACTCTCTCCTTTCAAGAGAACAGGAAATCAATATTGCAAAGGAAATAAAAAAAGGAAAAAGAATGATTGCAAAATTTATTCTTGTTTCTCCTGTAATGTTGAATGAAGTAATTAAACTTGGAGATAAACTCAAGAAAGGTACCCTAAATATAAGAGATGTTACGAGCTCAATTGATGACTACACTGATGATCTAGGAGAGGAAGAGATACTTTTTGGTATAAGGAGGTCAATTAACGCTATAAAACGTTTGTGTCAAGAGAACGAAAGGATAAAAAAGGAAATCAATTTATCTCCAAAAAACCATAACAGGGCTCGAAAACATAAGATCAAGAAAAATAACGAAAAAATAATCTCATATTTAGAGGATATAAATCTCAGTCGAAATCAAATGGATAGAATACTAGCGATCGCAAAGGAGTATATCAACCGAAATGAGCTAGTACAAAAGGGATATATTGAGGTTCACAAAGGTGGCATCCCCGAAGGGCCTAAATCGAAAAAGAGGGTAAAAAAGAAGATGGAAGATCTGGTTAGGGGAGCACAGGAACAAAATCAGAATCTTAGAATAGCCTTATGTGGCATAGAGCGGGGAGATAGAAGGACTCATAAATTTAGGAGGAAGCTCATTGAATCAAATTTGAGATTAGTTGTTAGCATAGCGAGAAGATATATAAATCGTGGTCTTCCCTTCCTAGATTTAGTTCAAGAGGGTAACGTTGGGCTCATGAGGGCAGTTGAAAAATTTGAATATCAAAGAGGATACAAATTCTCTACGTATGCAACATGGTGGATAAGGCAAGCGATTACCAGATCTCTTGCAGATCAATCTAGAATAATAAGAATACCCGTACATATGACCGAAACGATCAATAGGCTCATCAGGATTTCAAGAACTCTTGTTCAGGAGCTCGGGCGAGAGCCGATGGCGGAAGAGATATCGAAGAAGGTGGGACTGCCGTTAGAGAAGGTACTGAGGGTTCTTAAGATTTCCAAGGATCCAATATCCCTTGAATCTCCGATAGGAGACGAAGAAGATAGTAGACTTATGGATTTAATCGAAAACAAAGATTTGGCCTCTCCACTTCAGGTGCTTGAAATGAAGGAATTAAAGCAGATCATGAATAATGCTCTGACATCCGTGTTAAGTAAAAGGGAGGAAAGCATAGTAAGGCTTCGCTTTGGCATAGATGGCGAGAGGGAACACACGCTCGAGGAAGTGGGTCAGGAGTTTAAAGTGACGAGAGAAAGAATCAGACAGATAGAAGTTAAAGCAATCAAGAAATTGAAACGAGCCGGTCGAGTTTTTCCAATAAGGAGTTATTTGGAAAAGTCTTAAAGTTCTGGTATATCCCCCCTATAAAATTCACTACTTTAATTCTTATTCTCAATTCCTGTATCACGGAATGCTTACATTAGGTTGATATTATGTACGCGGGCGAGAGTCTGTGATTCATCTACTTCCTGAAGACCAAAATACAGTTGTAGGCCCATATTGACATTATGGATTTCTTTGTTAAATTTTATTGCTGAATCTGGGTGGCTATGCTGAAGAGGAAACGCCCGGTCCCATTCCGAACCCGGAAGCTAAGCTCTTCAAGGCCGATGATACTGCTTCCTTACGGGTGTGGGAAAGTAGGTAGCTGCCCTGATTCTTTTTTTTGTTGTCTCGATCGCTTACTCGTTTTTTTACCTCACTCAGTTTTAATTCAGGGAAAAAACTTATGAATATTAAGACCCGCCTTGCAGTTTTTGTGTCAGGAAGTGGTTCCAACCTCCAGGCAATCATCGATGCAAAGATTCCAACGGTGGAAATCGCGTTGGTATTCAGTAATAATCCCAATGCTTACGCAATCGAGAGAGCAAAAAAATATGGGATATCTTCTTTAGTGATTGATCATAGGGGGTACTCTTCCAGAGAGGATTATGAAAAGGAAATACTCAGATCAATTGGGCCTTATAATATTGACCTCATTGCCCTTGCAGGTTTTATGAGAATTCTATCTCCATATTTTGTCAGTAGGTTCAAAAACAGAATAATGAATCTTCATCCAGCACTTCTACCTGCGTTCGCCGGAGTCAATAGCGTTAAGCAGGCACTCGAATATGGTGTAAAATACACCGGATGCACGGTTCACTTCGTGGATGAAGGAGTCGATGCCGGCCCAATTATATCACAATCCGTCGTTCCAATATTCGAAAATGACACTGAAGATAGTCTGTTGGAGAGGATCCATGAGGAAGAGCACAGGATTTATGCTGAAGCAATTAGATTATTTTCAGAGGGAAAGTTAAAGATTAAGGGCCGGAAGGTATCGATTGAATCCTGAAATTCGTGAAATGATATATTGTGGTAAGTTAAATCAATGTCATTTCCGAATGGGTACCTTATCGAGATCAATATAAACAGATTATAAGTCTCTACCGACAGCCCTCGCCACAGGACGCGCTTTTTCCATAAGCACGGCAAATTTCGCAGGCTTCAAAGACTGGCCCCCATCGCTGACGGCAATCTCTGGTCTAATATGCACTTCAATCAATAAACCGTCTGCTCCCGCTGCTATCGCCGCTAGTGACATTGGTATTACATATTGCCAGTATCCTGTACCATGGCTTGGATCTGCGATTACAGGAAGATGAGTCTTTTCTTTCAATACCGGTATTGCATTTAGGTCGAAAGTATTTCTCGTGGCTGTTTCAAAGGTTCGTATGCCTCTTTCGCAGAGAACAACATTCAGATTACCTTCGGAAAGGATATATTCTGCGGACATGAGAAATTCGTTTATGGTTGTAGACATTCCTCTTTTTAGCAGGATGGGTTTGTTCGATCTGCCAACGCGTTTGAGTAGAGCGTAATTTTGTGAGTTCCTTGCACCAATTTGGAGCATGTCGCTGTACTCTGCTACAATTTCTAAATCTTCAGAGTCAAGAATCTCCGTTACGATTGGTAATCCTGTCAATTCCCTGGCTTTTGCAAGCAGTTTTAATCCCTCTTCTCCAAGACCCTGAAATGTATATGGTGATGTTCTTGGTTTAAAAGCACCGCCTCTTAGAATTGTTGCTCCAGCATTCTTTACCTCTTTTGCGGTTTCAAGAATCTGTTCTTCGTTCTCTACCGAGCATGGCCCTGCCATTACTTGTAATTTTTGGTTTCCAATCTTAACATCGCCAACTGTAACGACTGTGTTTTCAGGATTAAACTCCCTGCTAGCAAGTTTATAGGGTTGAAGTATGGGTACAACATTTTCTACCCCTTCTAGAACACCCAAGGTTTCAAGATGATGCGGCTTCCCTCTTTCATCTCCTATGACTCCTATAACAGTTCTTAACATACCTCGGATGACATGAGAACTGTAACCTAGTTCGTGTATCGTCGAGATTGCTTTTTCAATTTGCTCCTCGGTGGCATCACTTCTCATTACCACAATCATAGCCTTTTTGCCTCGCCATTATATCGGTTATAAGAATTTTGATAGATTCTGATAATACATAGAACGTACTTTATTGTCAATATTTAAAGGGTGTTAATAGAGTTACAGCTTGAATGGTAATAGATCTAGGTGTTGAGAATGGAATATGAAAGTGTATAATTAAGTGTGACGGTAGTTCGAGGAGGTAGATAATGATTAAACAAAGCTTATTCTTATCATTGCTTATTATAGTTGCTGCTATCTGCACGCCAAATAATTCCTTTTCTCAATCTACGAGTGGTGGAACAGGTATAGTATCGCCAAATGCACAGCCACCAAGTGGCGGATCTCAAACGCCGGACGTTCTCCAGGGTCAACCCGATTTCCCCGACTATATCGTAGCTCCCCGTGACAGCCTAAATCCATTTGGCCTTTCCAGTATGAGTGGAAGTACTGATGTTGATTACAGAGATAGTGCTGGTACTCTTGGAACAACCACCAAACGACCCAGTAATCTTGAAGTTAATCGTCCCAAAGAGCAAATTTCGGAGGAAGATGCTGATAAAAGTAATCAAGGCTCAGAAGATAGTTTCATTGAAGCGGATATTGTCAATCGACCCCCTCCATCAACTTCGCGTAAACATGAGAATATCTACAGGTGGACTGATGAAGAAGGCGTATTGCATGTCACAAATGACCTAGGATCCGTGCCTCCAAAATATCAAGAGCAGGCGGTAAAACAATCGTCTACGGCACAAGGTGCTGATTGGTAAACAGGTTTAATTACCCTTCTTTCTTTCCCGTAGGCTGTTTTATTTTTTCATCTATGTTGTCTAACTTACCTGAGAGTCGTTTGAGTTGACCTTCCATCGTAAACACTGAGTCATGCAGGCCTTCTATTCTTCTAAGGAGCAGGACACCGATAATGATCAATGGTAACAATATAAAGATGATGTGAAACCAGTATCCAGCACCCTGGGGGTTACCAGAGCAACCGCCTAAAATAAACACCACAGATGAGAGTTTAAGAGCGTTTGTAAAACGCATCGTCTGTCAAGTCCTCCTTTCGATTTATTGGCATATGCCGGTCCGTTAATTACTATCGAATTAAATCAGCTTTCCGTATTTAATATTACATTATTTATATTTGAATTTGAATAACTGAAAAATTATCTGGAACGCGATGCGGCGAAAGTCATGGTCATTATGATGTGATTCTTATATTACTGGCAAAATGGGGAATAAAAATATCTGTCTTAGAAAAATTATCCTTAAAGGTCTGGTTTACGCATTTATCGGTAATTCTCCTAAGAATTGTTTTGGTTCGCATAGCTCAGGTAAAAAATTTCTCGCCCCTCCATTCGATATTCGATTTCGTATTTTGTTAAAGGTCTGTTCGTGAGTGTGTTTGTGTAACCAGGGGATTCGAACGAGTTTTTAAATCCACTATTTTGATCGAAGACCGTTAGCATATACTCTATATAATCTCTGTGATCACTGGTTATCTCTAACAATCCTCTCGGTTTCATGATTTTTGATAGCTTATCTAGGAACGAGTTATTAATGATCCTGTGTTTTTTGTGTCGATCCTTTGGCCAGGG
>Ga0214471_10000969_pt1 | contig 23260 bp, 37 predicted proteins | sample RVTome_5_FD_207665 | JGI IMG/M metagenome (GOLD analysis project Ga0214471, IMG submission 207665) | Soil microbial communities from uranium-contaminated site in the Upper Colorado River Basin, Wyoming, United States - RVT142D155 | ecosystem: Environmental > Terrestrial > Soil > Contaminated >... | reverse complement strand
GCCGACGAGGCCGCCACCTGGCGCGACCGGATGATCGAGGCGCTGGCCGACCTGGACGACGACATCGCGCACAAGTTTCTGGAGGGCGAGGAGATCGACAGCGAGCAGCTGCGCAGCGCGCTGCGCGCCGGCACGCTCGGCTACAAGATCGTGCCGGTCCTGTGCGGGTCGGCGCTCAAGAACAAGGGCATCCAGCCGATGCTGGATGCGGTGATCGACTACCTGCCCTCGCCGCTCGACGTGGCGGCGGTGGTCGGGACCGATCCCCGCAGTGGTGAGCAGGTCACGCGTCATACCGACCCGGCGGAGCCGTTCTCGGCACTCGCCTTCAAGATCGCCGCCGACCCATTCGTCGGCAAGCTGGCCTTCTTCCGGGTCTACTCGGGGACGCTCAAGACCGGCTCGTACGTCTACAACTCGACCAAGGGCCACAAGGAGCGGGTCGGGCGCCTGCTGCAGCTGCACGCCAATCACCGCGAGGAGATCGAGTCGGTGAGCGCCGGCGACATCGCCGCGGCGGTCGGCCTGAAGAATACGTTCACCGGCGACACGCTGTGCGACGAGTCGAAGCCGATCGTGCTCGAGGCGATCAGCTTCCCGGAGCCTGTGATCGAGCTGGCGGTCGAGCCCAAGACCAAGGCCGACCAGGACAAGATGTCGCTCGCCCTCCAGCGCCTGGCGGAGGAGGATCCGACCTTCCGCGTCAGCAGCGACGAGGAGAGCGGGCAGACGCGGATCGCGGGCATGGGCGAGCTGCACCTCGAGGTGCTCGTCGACCGCATGCTGCGCGAGTTCAAGGTGCAGGCCAACGTCGGCCGCCCGCAGGTCAGCTACCGCGAGACGATCACCAGGCCGGCAAAGGGTGAGGGTCGCTTCGTGCGCCAGACCGGCGGCAAGGGCCAGTACGGCCACGCGGTGATCACCCTCGAGCCGCTCGGGCGCGGCAGCGGGGTCGAGTTCGAGTCGAAGATCGTCGGCGGCGCCGTGCCGCGCGAGTTCTGGCGCGCCATCGAGCAGGGGATCCGCGAGGCGCTCATCGGGGGCGTGATCGCCGGCTACCCGGTGATCGACGCCAAGGCGACCCTCATCGACGGCTCGTTCCACGAGGTCGACTCGTCGGAGATGGCCTTCAAGATCGCCGGCAGCATGGCGTCCAAGGACGCGGTCGCCAAGGGCGAGCCCCGGATCCTGGAGCCGGTGATGAAGGTGGACGTCACGACGCCCGAGGACTTCATGGGCGACGTCATCGGCAACCTCAACTCCAAGCGCGGCCACATCGACGGCATCGACGAGCATGGCACCTCGCGCGTCGTGCACGCGCTGGTGCCGCTGGCCGAGATGTTCGGCTACGCCACCGAGCTGCGCAGCATGACCCAGGGCCGCGCCACCTATTCGATGGAGTTCGCGCGCTACAGCGAAGTCCCAGCCAACCTCGCCAACGAGCTGATCGCAAAGTCCAAGAGCTAACGAGCGCAAGGAGCAAACGAGAGACAACCATGGCAAAGCAGAAGTTTGACCGCAGCAAGCCGCACGTGAACGTCGGCACCATCGGTCACGTGGACCACGGCAAGACGACCCTCACGGCGGCCATCACGAAGTACCTGGCCCTGCAGGGCGGTGCCGACTTCCGCGCGTTCGACTCGATCGACAACGCTCCGGAGGAGCGACAGCGCGGCATCACCATCGCGATCAGCCACGTCGAGTACCAGACCGCGACGCGCCACTACGCGCACGTCGATTGCCCCGGCCACGCTGACTACATCAAGAACATGATCACCGGCGCGGCCCAGATGGACGGCGCCATCCTGGTGGTGTCCGCCGCCGACGGTCCGATGCCCCAGACCCGTGAGCACATCCTCCTGGCGCGCCAGGTCGAGGTCCCGTCGCTGGTCGTCTACCTGAACAAGGTGGACATGGTCGACGACGAGATGCTGATCGACCTGGTCGAGATGGAGGTTCGTGAGCTCCTGACCAAGTACAACTTCCCCGGCGACGACGTCCCGGTCATCCGTGGCTCGGCGCTCAAGGCGCTGGAGTCGACCAGCACGGACATGGACGCGCCCGAGTACGCATCCATCAAGGAGCTGATGGACGCCGTCGACAGCTACATCCCGACCCCGGTCCGCGAGATCGACAAGCCCTTCCTGATGCCGATCGAGGACGTCTTCGGGATCAAGGGTCGTGGCACCGTGGCGACCGGCCGCATCGAGCGCGGGGTGGTGCACACCGGCGACACCGTTGAGCAGGTGGGCATCCACGCCAAGAGCCGCGCGCTGGTGGTGACCGGCGTCGAGATGTTCAAGAAGACCCTCGACGACGGCCAGGCGGGCGACAACGTCGGCCTGCTGCTGCGTGGCATCGAGCGCGAGGAGATCGAGCGCGGCCAGGTGCTGGCCAAGCCGGGCAGCGTCAAGCCGGGCACCAAGTTCAAGGCCGAGGTCTACGTGCTCGGCAAGGAGGAGGGCGGCCGCCACACCCCGTTCTACGCGGGCTACCGGCCGCAGTTCTACCTGCGCACGACCGATGTCACGGGGGCGATCAAGCTCCCGGCTGGGGTCGAGATGATCATGCCCGGCGACAACGTCAACATCGACGTCGAGCTGATCACCCCGATCGCCATCGAGCAGAGCCAGCGCTTCGCCATCCGCGAGGGCGGCCACACCGTCGGGGCCGGCGTGATCACCGAGGTGCTCGGCTAACGCCATGGCCAAGCAGCGCATCCGCATCCGGCTCAAGGCGTATGACCACAAGCTGCTCGACCAGTCGGCCGAGCAGATCGTGGAGACGGCGCAACGGACCGGTGCCGCCATTGCGGGACCGGTTCCGTTGCCGACCCGGATCGAGAAGTACACGGTCATCCGTGGCCCATTCGTCCACAAGGACGGGCGGGAGCAGTTCGAGATCCGGACCCACAAGCGGCTGATCGACATCATCGATCCGTCGACCAAGACCGTGGATGCGCTGATGCGGCTGAGCCTGGCCGCCGGCGTCGATATCGAGATCAAGATGTGAGTCGGGGGCGCCCCATGGGACGGCCCCACCCCACCCACCATCCAGGAGAGGAAGTTCGTAGAGTGCCGGCAGGTTTGATCGGGCGGAAGCTCGGGATGACGCGGATCTTCGGCGACGACGGCAGTGTCGTCCCGGTCAGCGTCATCGAGGCTACCCCCAACAGCATCACGCGGCTCCGCACGCCGGAGCGGGACGGCTATGCCGCCCTGCAGCTCGGCGCGGGCGTCGCGCGGCGCCAGACCAAGCCGGTCGCCGGCCAGTTCGCGCACCTCGACAAGGCCCTGCAGAAGCCGGCCTCGGTCCGCGAGGTGCGGGTCGACTCGGTCGATGGCTTCGAGGTCGGCCAGACGCTCGACGTCAGCCTGTTCGAGCCGGGCGACCTGGTCGACGTGGTCGGCGTGAGCCGCGGTCACGGCTTCGTCGGGACCATCGCGCGCCACAACTTCAAGCGCGGGCCGAAGACCCACGGCTCGACCAACTATCGGGCTCCGGGCTCGATCGGCGCCGGTACCACCCCCGGACGCGTCTTCAAGGGGACGCGGATGGGCGGCCACATGGGCGACGAGCGGGTGACGGTCAAGAAGCTGAAGGTCATCCGCGTCGACGCCGAGCGCAACCTGATCCTGCTCAGGGGTGCGGTTCCCGGCGCGCGCAACGGCCTGCTGCTGGTGCAGAAGGCGAAGTGAGCATGGACCACAAGATCCTGACGGCGACCGGCAAGGAGGCTGGCCAGGTGGACCTGGCCGAGTCGCTTTTCGGCGCGCCGGTGAGCGAGACGCTCATTCACCAGGCCGTCGTGCGCCAGCTGGCGGGACGCCGGATCGGCGCCGCCGACACGTTGACCCGCGGCCAGGTGACCGGCGGCGGCCGCAAGCCGTGGCGCCAGAAGGGGACCGGGCGAGCGCGGCAGGGCAGCCGCACCGCGCCGCAGTGGAAGGGTGGCGGCGTCGTGTTCGGTCCGCACCCGCGCGGGTACGAGCAGAAGCTCAACGCCAAGATGCGCCGCGCGGCGCTCCAGGGCGTGCTCAGCTCGAAGGCGGCCGAAGGCGCCCTGCGCGTGGTGGAGGGCTTCGAGCTGGACGAGATCGAGACTCGGGCCTTCGCCGAGCGGCTCGCCGCCTGGAAGGCCGAGGGCAAGGTGCTCGTGGTCCTGGCCGCGCGGGATCACGTCGTCGAGCGTTCGTGCCGCAACCTGCGCGAAGTGCGGGTCATCCTGGCCGATAGCCTGAATGTGATCGACCTGCTGGAGGCCGATACGGTCGTCTTCACCCGCGACGCCCTGGCACGCGCCCAGGAGGTGTACGCATGACCGCCGTCAGCCTGCACGACATCCTGCTGCGCCCGGTGATCAGCGAGAAGAGCGTGGCCGAGACGGAGCGCAACAACTACACCTTCGCCGTCGCGCGCGACGCGAACAAGTTCCAGATCAAGGCCGCAGTCGAAGCCGAGTTCAAGGTGAACGTGCTCGGCGTGCGCGTCATGAGCGTCAAGCCCAAGCAGAAGCGCCGCGGCCGCCGCCAGATGGGCACCGTTCCCGGCTGGCGCAAGGCGGTGGTGACCATCGCCGCGGGCCAGAAGATCGAACTCTTCGAGGCGGTGTAAGGACCATGCCACTTCGCAAGTACCGGCCGACCAGCCCCGGCCTGCGCCAGATGACGCGATCGACCTTCGAGGAGATCACGCACGACGAGCCGTACAGGCCGCTCACCGAGCGCCTCGTGTCGCGGGCCGGGCGCAACAGCCAGGGCAAGCTGACCGTGCGCCACCAGGGCGCCGGCCACAAGCGGCTCTACCGCGTGATCGACTGGAAGCGCGACAAGGCCGGCGTGCCCGCAACGATCGCCACGGTCGAGTACGACCCGAACCGATCGGCGCGGATCGGACTGCTCCACTACGCCGATGGCGAGAAGCGCTACATGCTGCTGCCCCACGGCCTGGGGGTCGGCGACTCGGTCACCTCCGGCCGTGACGTGGAGGCGAGGATCGGCAACGCCCTGCCCCTGTCTCGCATCCCGCTCGGCACCCAGATCCACAACGTCGAGCTGGTGGCGGGTCGCGGCGGACAGATCGTGCGCTCCGCCGGCAGCAGCGCGCAGCTGCTCGCCAAGGAGGGTGAGATGGCCACCATCCGCCTTCCCTCCGGCGAGGTGCGCCGGGTGCGCGCCGAGTGCATGGCCACCGTGGGGCAGGTGAGCAACCTCGACCACGAGAACCAGAACATCGGCAAGGCCGGACGGAGCCGGCATCTCGGCCGGCGGCCTCAGGTGCGCGGCGTGGTGATGAACCCGAACGACCATCCACACGGCGGTGGCGAGGGCAAGTCGCCGACCGGCATGCCGCCCAAGACGCCGTGGGGCAAGCCGGCGATGGGCCTGCGCACCCGAAAGAACAAGACCACCGGCAAGAACATCGTCCGCCGTCGGTATGGGCGGGGTTAGGAGGGCGCGATGAGTCGTTCCGTCAAGAAGGGACCATTTGTCGACGCGCGCCTGCTCGGCCGCATCGACGAGATGAACAAGCGCAACGAGCGCAAGGTGCTGAAGACCTGGTCGCGGGCCAGCGTGGTCTTCCCGGCCATGATCGGTCACACCATCGCGGTGCACGACGGTCGGCGGCACGTGCCGGTCTTCATCACCGAGAACATGGTCGGCCACCGGCTCGGCGAGTTCGCTCCGACGCGGCACTACCGTGGCCACGGCAAGGCCACCGAACGCTCGTCGGCGCTGAAGTAGGAGCCTGAGTCGATGCGCGTGACCGCCACCGCCAAGTACATCCGCATCAGCCCGCGCAAGGTGCGGCTGGTGACCGACCTGATCAGCGGCAAGCCCGTCGAGGAGGCGGCCGCCATCCTGCGCTTCCTGCCGAACGCGGCGGCGCGCGACGTGGCCAAGGTGCTGAAGAGCGCCACGGCCAATGCCGAGAACAACTTCAACCTTTCGGCCGACGAGCTCACGGTGGTGAGCGCCGTCGCCGACGAGGGCCCGACCCTGAAGCGGTGGCGACCCCGCGCCCAGGGACGGACCTTCGGGATCCTGAAGCGAACGAGCCACATCACGATCGCCGTGGCTGACCAAGAGGAGGCCTGATGGGCCACAAGGTTCACCCCTACGGATTTCGGATCGGGATCATCAAGCCCTGGCTGGCGAAGTGGTACGCCGACCGCGACTACGCGACCCTGCTGCAGGAGGACATGCGCGTCCGGCAGCTCGTGGCCAAGCAGCTGGCCAACGCCAGCGTCAGCCAGGTCGAGATCGAGCGCGGCATCAACCACGTGACGGTGACGGTGCACTCGGCCAAGCCGGGGATCGTGATCGGCAAGGGCGGCGCCAACGTCGAGCTGCTGCGCACCTCGATCGGCAAGCTGACCGACAAGAAGGTCAAGCTCGAGATCAAGGAGATCCTGCAGCCCGAGCTCGACGCCGTGCTCGTGGCCCAGAACGTGGCCGGCCAGCTGGAGCGCCGGATCGCGTTCCGCAAGGCGATCAAGCAGACCATCCAGCGCACCATCAAGGCTGGCGCCAAGGGCGTGAAGATCCAGGTCTCGGGCCGCCTCGGTGGCTCGGAGATGAGCCGTACCGAGTGGGATCGGGAGGGGCGCATCCCGTTGGGCACCCTGCGCGCCGACATCAGCTACGGCGTCGTGCACGCTCGCACGACCTATGGCCGCATCGGCGTCAAGGTCTGGGTCTACCGCGGCGAGCAGCTCGCCGAGCGACCCGGATCGGCACGCACCGAGCCGCGTGAGCAGCGCGCCCGCACCCCTCGCGGCCGGACCCGCTCGGCCGCGCAGCCGGCCGCCGTCGAAGCCGCGGCCGGCACGGCTGCCGCTGCGGCTGCCCCGGCGCCGAGCGCACCCGCCGCCGCAGAGCAGCCGGCGACCGCGGGCGAGGAGGCCTGATCAGATGCTGATGCCAAAGCGCGTCAAGCACCGCAAGGTGCAGCGCGGCCGCCGGTCGGGAATGGCGAAGGGTGGCACCACCGTCAGCTTCGGCGACTTCGGCCTGATGGCCGAGGAGGTCTGCTGGCTCACCAGCCGCCAGATCGAGGCGGCGCGCCGCGCCATGACCCACCACATCAAGCGGGGTGGACGGATCTGGATCCGGGTCTTCCCCGACAAGCCGGTCACCAAGAAGCCGGCGGAGGTGCGGATGGGCTCGGGCAAAGGAGCGCCAGACCACTGGGTCGCGGTCGTCAAGCCCGGGCGGGTGATGTTCGAGATGTCCGGCGTGCCGGAGACCGTCGCCCGCGAGGCGATGCGGCTCGCCAGCCACAAGCTGCCGATCTCCACCAAGTTCGTGATCAAGGAGGGCGTGGAACATGGACATCAGTGAGATCCGGCGTCTCTCCGACCAGGACCTGGCGGGCGCCCTCGTCGAGGCCAAGCAGGAGCTCTGGAAGGTCCGTTTCGACCTCGCCACCAGGCAGGAGAAGAACTACAGCAGGTTGCCGGCGACCCGCCAGCGGATCGCTCGCATCCTGACCGTCATGACCGAGCGCCAGCACGCGGCGGCCGCCGCGACCGCTGACGCCGAGAAGGCCAGCTGATGCAGGGAAAGCGGCGTCTGAAGCTCGGGCGCGTGGTGTCCGACAAGATGGACAAGACGGTGGTCGTCAGCGTTGAACGGCTGCGCCGCCACCCGGTCTACAAGCGGGTGGTGCGGCTGTCGAGCAAGTTCAAGGCGCACGACGAGGAGAACTCAGCGCGCGTCGGCGACACGGTGCGGATCGAGGAGAGCCGTCCGCTCTCGCGCGAGAAGCGGTGGCGGGTGGTCGAGGTGGTCGCCCGCGGCTCCTACGAGGAGCTGGTGGACTAGCCGTGATCCGTCAGTACACCCGGCTGCGCGTGGCCGACAACACCGGCGCGCGGACGCTCATGTGCATCACCATCGTCGGTCGGTCGCGCTCCGACTCGGCCGAGGTCGGTGACGTCATCGTGGCGAGCGTCAAGCAAGCGTTGCCCAACTCCGGCGTCAAGAAGGGCGACGTCGTGCGTGCCGTGGTGGTCCGCACCAGCAAGGAGTACGGCCGGCCGGACGGCAGCCACATCCGCTTCGACGAGAACGCGGCGGTGCTGATCACGCCGCAGGGCAACCCGCGTGGGACCCGCATCTTCGGGCCCGTCGCGCGCGAGCTTCGCGAGCGCAACTACATGAAGATCGTTTCGCTCGCGCCGGAGGTGCTCTAGATGAACGTGCGGAAGGGCGACACGGTGCTGGTGCTGGCCGGCAAGGATCGCGGCAAGCGCGGAACCGTCGAGCGCGTCGAGCGCACCAAGCGCGGTATGGGCGTGGTGGTGCCGGGCCTCAACATGGCCAAGCGCCACCAGCGACCGAGGACCCGCACCCAGCAGGCCGGCATCCTGGACATCCCGGTGCCGATCCACGTCAGCAACGTGCAGGTCGTCTGCCCACGCTGCGGCAAGCCGACGCGCATCGGTCACCAGGTGCTGGAGAACGGCAGCCGGGTGCGCGTCTGCAAGCATTGTGGCGAGCAGATCGAAGGGACAACCAAGTGAGCGCAGAGACACCCACCAAGCGGAAGGCAGCGTCGAAGCGAGCCCCGGCGAAGGCCGCGAACGCAGGTTCCACGCCACCGGCGGGCCTGCGCCAGCGCTACCGTGACGAGGCGGCGCCCGCGCTGCAGCGCGAGTTCGGCTATGCGAACCCGATGCAGATCCCTCGCCTGGAGAAGGTGGTCGTCAACATCGGCCTGGGAGAGGCGATCCAGAACGCGAAGGCCCTCGATGCGGCGGTCGGCGACCTCACCCAGATCACCGGCCAGAAGCCGATCGTGACCCGCGCCAAGCGCTCGATCGCCCAGTTCCGGTTGCGAACCGGGATGCCGATCGGCGCCAAGGTGACGCTGCGCGGGCAGCGGATGTACGACTTCCTGGAGCGCACCCTGCGCCTGGCGCTGCCGCGCATCCGCGACTTCAGGGGGATCGCGACCCGCTCGTTCGACGGGCGCGGCAACTTCAGCCTCGGGCTGCGCGAGCAGCTCGTCTATCCCGAGATCGACTACGACAAGATCGACCGGCTCCGCGGGCTGGAGATCAGCATCGTGACCACGGCCAAGACCGATGAGGAGGGGCGCAAGCTCCTGGAGCTCCTCGGCATGCCGTTCCAGGCCAACTAGCGAGGAAACCGAGTGGCGAAGAAGTCGAAGATCGCGAAGGCACGGCGGGCGCCGCGCTTCCCGGTCCAGCAGCACAACCGCTGCTCGATCTGCGGGCGGCCGCGGGGCTACATGCGCCGCTTCGCGATGTGCCGAATCTGCTTCCGGGAGCGGGCCTTGGAGGGCCAGCTTCCCGGCGTGACCAAGTCGAGCTGGTAGCTCAGGTCAATCGGCCGCCGCGCGGGCGGCCCCATCAGCGGCAGGCGCCGACCACGCCGCGCGTGGCGCGTACCACCGTCGAGGAGACACCGAAACCGACATGAACGTAACCGACCCGATCGCCGACATGCTGACGCGGATCCGCAACGCGAGCGCCGCGCGGCACCGTGAGCTGATGCTGCCCTCGTCCCGGGTGAAGCGCGAGATCGCGCGCATCCTTGTCGAGGAGGGCTTCATCGATGGCTACTCGACCAGCCAGGACGGTATCCAGGAGATGCTCTCGCTGCAGCTGAAGTACGTCGAGGGCCGCACGCCGGTCGTCAGCGGGCTGAAGCGGATCTCCAAGCCGGGCCTGCGGGTCTACGCCCGCAAGACCGAGATTCCCCGCGTCCTGGGCGGGCTCGGGATGGCCATCCTCTCCACCTCGCGCGGGATCATGACCGGGTCGCAGGCCCGGAAGCTGAATCTCGGCGGCGAGGTCCTCTGCTATGTCTGGTAGGGGAGCGAGCTGATGTCACGAATCGGTCGAATGCCGATCGCGCTGCCGTCCGGGGTGGAGGTCACCCAGGAGGGTCGACTGCTGCGCGTCAAGGGCCCGCTCGGAACGCTGGAGCGGGAAATCCATCCCGAGATGACCGTGGAGCGCGATGACGGCCAGCTTCGCGTGGTGCGGCCGTCCGATCAGCCACGCCATCGGGCCCTGCACGGCCTGACCCGGACCCTGGTCAACAACATGGTCACCGGCGTCACGAGCGGCTTCAGCAAGGGCCTGGAGATCAGCGGCGTCGGCTATCGCGCCCAGCTGCAGGGCACCAAGCTGGTGCTGGCCCTCGGCTACTCCCACCCGGTCGAGGTCGATCCGCCGGCCGGCATCGAGTTCCGCCTGGAGACGCCGACGCGCCTGGCGGTGTTCGGCGCCGACAAGGAGCTGGTCGGTCAGATCGCGGCCTACATTCGCTCGCGACGAAAGCCAGAGCCGTACAAGGGCAAGGGGATCAAGTACGCGGGCGAGCAGATCCTGCGCAAGGCCGGCAAGGCCGGCAAGGTCGGAGGCGCCAAGTAATGATCAAGAAGCAGAGCCGCGGCGCCTCGCGCCAGAAGCGGCACGCCCGCCTCCGGCTGCGCCTGTCGGGGAGCGGTGACCGCCCGCGCCTGTCGGTCTTCCGCAGCGCGAAGTACATCTACGCCCAGGTCATCGACGACACGACCGGGCGCACGCTGGCGGCGGCCTCCAGCCGGGAGGCCACCTTCGCCGGTGGGCCGGGAAAGCTCGGCGCCGCTCACGCGGTCGGCAAGGCGCTGGCCGAGCGGGCCAAGGCCGCCGGCGTTACGACCGCGGTCCTGGACCGCGGTGGATACCGATATCACGGGCGGGTTCGCTCGCTCGCCGAGGGCGCCCGCGACGGCGGCCTCGACCTGTAGGGCGGAGGACCAGATGGCAAGAATCGACCCGACCAAGCTCAACCTGGAGGAAAAGGTCGTCCAGATCAACCGCGTGGCCAAGGTCGTCAAGGGCGGCCGGCGCTTCAGCTTCAGCGCGGTGGTGGTGGTCGGCGACCACAACGGCGTCGTGGGTGCCGGACTCGGCAAGTCGAACGAGGTACCCGAGGCGATCCGCAAGGGCGTCGAGGACGCCAAGAAGCGCCTGATCCGCGTGCCGCTCGTCGGCTCCACCATCCCGCACGAGGTCTCGCACGACTTCGGGGCCAGCACGGTGCTGCTCAAGCCGGCCTCGGCCGGCACCGGCGTCATCGCCGGCGGCTCGGTCCGATCGGTGGTGGAGGCGGCGGGGATCCGCGACCTGCTGAGCAAGTCGATGGGCAGCACCAACCCGGTGAACGTGGTTCGCGCCACGATCGAGGCGCTCACCTCTCTGCGCTCCGCGGACGCGATCGCCGCGCGGCGTGGCAAGACGGCCGAGCAACTGCTCGGCAAGCGCGGCGCCGAGCTGGCGCGTCGCCCGCACGAGGTGATCGAGCGTCCGGCGCCCGCCTATCCGATGGGAGGCGGCCGTGGCCGCTGAGCGGGGCGCTGACGCAGGACCGATGCTGCGGGTGACCTGGGTCCGCTCCACCATCGGCCACAAGGCCGGGGCCCGAGGCACCATCCGGGCGCTCGGGCTGCATCGGCTCAACCAGACGGTGGAGATCGCGGATACGCCGGTCAACCGCGGCATGCTCCGCCGCGTCGCCTTCCTGCTCCACGTGCAGGAGCCGACCAGGGAAGGGGGTACGCAGTGAAGCTCCACGACCTGCAGCCGTCCTCCGGCTCGCACGAGCCGTCGCGTCGCGTCGGTCGCGGGCACGGTTCTGGCCGCGGCAAGACCGCCGGGCGCGGGACGAAGGGCCAGAAGTCGCGAGCCGGGGGCGGGATCCCCGCCTGGTTCGAGGGCGGCCAGACCCCCCTCCACATCCGGACCCCGAAGCTGCACGGCTTCAAGAACCGATTTCGGGTGGAGTACGCGGGCGTCAACCTCGCTCGGCTGACGGAGGCTGCCGCCGGGACCCTGATCACGCCGGACGTGCTCAAGCACGACGGGCTGCTGCGCGACCGCAAGACCAGGCAGCTGCCGGTCAAGATCCTGGGCGGCGGCGATGCGCCGAAGGGCGTCACCATTCACGCGCACGCCTTCACCCGTTCCGCCCTCGCCAAGCTGTCGGCCGCGGGCAGCACGGCGCAGCGCATCAGCTGGCCGGAGGGCAACCCGGTCGACGAGGCCGCCGAGGCCGCTGAGGCCGCGAGCATCGAGGCCCGCGACTCTGCGAAGGCCGATGCCCGGGCCCGGGGCAAGGCCAAGCGGAAGGCGGCTCGCGGCGGGGCTCCGGCGCCTTCCGGGGCACCCGCGAAGGGGTCGGCGGCAACGGCCACGGTCGATACGGCCGATGCGGAGGCCGAGTCCGCCGACATGGAGCCCACGGCAGAGACGGAGCCCGCGGAAGAGACTGAGCCCACCGCAGCGGCGGAGGTCGCGGAAGAGACTGAGCCCACCGCAGCGGCGGAGGTCGCGGCAGCGGCCGAAACCACCGCTGAGCCCCAGCCCACGGCAGACGCCGAGAGCGAGGTCGAGCCCTAGGTGATCGACTCGCTCATCACCGCCTTCCGTGCGCCGGACATCCGGCGCAAGATCCTCTTCACGCTCGGGATCCTGCTGATCTTCCGGGTGCTCACCAACGTTCCCGTCCCGAACGTCGACCAGGAGCGGCTCTCGAACCTGTTCGAGACCAACCAGCTGCTCAGCCTGCTCGACCTCTTCTCGGGCGGTGGGCTGGCGACCGCCTCGATCATCGGGATGGGGGTGAACCCCTACATCAACGCCAGCATCATCATGCAGCTGATGCAGGGCGTCATCCCGAGCCTCGGGGAGCTGGCGCGCGAGGGCGAGTACGGGCGCAACAAGCTCAACCAGTACACCCGCCTGCTGACGGTCCCGATGGCCTTCGCCCAGGGCTACGGCTTCAGCGTCCTGCTGCAGGCCAACGGCGTGATCCCCCAGTCGGACCTGTTCAGCTTCCAGACCGCGTCCCTGCTGATCAGCTTCACCGCCGGGACCATCCTGCTGATGTGGCTCGGCGAGCTGATCAGCGAGCGCGGGCTGGGCAACGGCATCAGCTTCATCATCTTCGCCGGCATCGTGGGGCGGATCCCGCACCAGGCTGGCCCGATCGTCACCGGACCTGACGGCCTGCTGCGGATCATCCCGTTCGTGATCATCGCCATCGTGGTGATCGCGGGCGTGGTCTTCATCAACGAGGGCCAGCGCCGGATCCCCGTCCAATACGCCAGCCGCGTGCGCGGCCGGCGCATGTACCAGGGCCAGACCCAGTACCTGCCCCTCAAGGTGACGATGGCGGGCGTGATCCCGATCATCTTCGCCATCAGCATCCTGCTCTTCCCCGCCCAGATCGCCCAGTATTTCACCGCAAGCGACGTCGAGTGGGTACGGAACACCGCGAACTGGATCGCGACCAACCTCGACGGACGCACCAATGTGCCGCTCTACGGATCGATGTACTTCGCGCTGGTCGTCTTCTTCACCTACTTCTATACGGCCTTCCAGTTCCGGCCCGATCAGACGGCCGACTTCCTGCGCAAGAACGGCGGCTTCATCCCGGGCATCCGGCCCGGCAAACCGACCGAGGACTTCCTGTCGCGGGTCACGAACCGCATCACGCTCGGCGGCGCGTTATTCCTGGCCACGCTGGCGGTGCTCCCGCTGATCGTGGCCGCGGCGATCCCCGGCACGCAGGGCCTCCAGCTGGGTGGCACCAGCATCCTGATCGTGGTGAGCGTCGTGGTTGAGACGATGAAGCAGCTGGAGGCGCAGATGCTGATGCGCCACTACGAGGGCTTCATCCGGTGACCGATGCGGGCCACGGCCCGTCGGCGCCCGATCGGCGGCGCATCCTCCTGCTGGTCGGCGCGGCGGGCGCCGGCAAGGGCACCCAGGCCGTGCTGCTGAGCCGCGAGCTTGGGCTCCCGCACCTGGCCTCAGGCGACCTGTTCCGCCAGGCGGTCCACGACGCCACCCCGCTCGGCGAGCAGGCGCGTGCCTACATGGAGCGCGGCGACCTCGTGCCTGACGAGGTCACGATCGGGATGTTCATGGATCAGCTGGCGCGGCCGAGCGCCGATCGCGGGGCGATCCTGGACGGCTTCCCACGCACCGTGGCCCAGGCCCGCGCCCTCGACGCCACCCTGGCGGGACAGGGTGAGCGCATCAACCGCGTCTTCTACATCGAGGTCCCGACCGATGAGCTGGTGGCGCGCCTCGCCGGGCGCTGGGTATGCCCAGCCTGCCGGACGATCTACCACGAGCTCACCGACCCGCCCCGCGTCCCGGGCATCTGCGACCGGGACGGAACGCCGCTCCAGCAGCGCGACGACGATCGTCCTGAGGTGGTGCGCGCGCGGCTCAGCAAGCAGGTGCCGCCGATGCTCGAGGTGGTCGACCATTACGACCGGTCGGGTGTCGTGACCCGCATCGGCGGGCGCCAGCCGATCGGGGCCGTGACCCGCGCAATCCTGGACGAGCTGGCCCGATGAGCAGCCCGTTGCGCGCGTCCCTTGTCACCATCAAGCGGCCGGAGGAGATCGCCCGCATGCGCCACGCCGGCGCGATCCTGGCCGACGTGCTCGACGCCCTCTACGCGGAGCTGCGTCCCGGGGTCTCGACGGCCGAGCTCGACCGGATCGCGGAAGAGATGATCCGCGGCGCCGGTGCCGTGCCCTCGTTCAAGGGCTATCGCGGGTCTGGCGGCGCCCCCAACTTCCCGGCGTCGATCTGCGCATCGCTGAACGACGAAGTGGTGCACGGCATCCCTTCACCGAAGCGGTGGATCCGCGACGGGGACGTGGTGAGCCTCGACGTCGGCTGCATCTGGGACGGATGGCACGCCGACTGCGCCCGCACCTGGCCGGTCGGCGACGTGCCCCGCCGCGTCCAGCGGCTGATCGACGCCACGCGGCGCGGGATGGAGGCGGGGATCGCGGCCGCTGTGCGCGGCAACCGGATCGGCGACGTGGGAGTGGCCATCGAGGCGGTGGCCCTCGAGCACGGCTATGGCGTGGTCCGCCCGTTCGTGGGCCACGGCATCGGCCAACAGATGCACGAGGAGCCGCAGGTGCCGAACTACCGACCGAGCAGCCCCGGGCTGCGGATCGAGACGGGCATGTGCTTCGCCATCGAGCCGATGTTCAACCTGGGCGGCGACGACGTCGTGCTGCTCGACGATGGCTGGACGGTGGTGACCGAGGACGGCAGCATCTCGGCCCATTTCGAGAACACGATCGCCGTGACGGACGCTGGGCCGGAGGTGCTCACCGACCGATCAGCAGCCATCGGGCTATGACCAGGATCCGCCGTTGTGCCGGCTGGCCGGTCTCGTGTATACTCTTCATTCTGGTCGCCCGGGCGGCGGCCTTTCCGTGTGTTCCCAACCAATCAATCAGACAGCAGTTCGAGGGTGCGTAGCGCTTGGCGAAAAAGGATGCAATCGAGGTTGAGGGAGAGGTAGTCCTCCCCCTGCCGAACGCGATGTTCAAGGTGCGGCTCGAGAACGGGCACGAGGTGCTCGCCCACATCTCCGGCAAGCTGCGCCAGAACTTCATCCGCATCCTGCCCGGCGACACCGTCCGCGTCGAGCTGAGTCCCTACGACCTCACCCGGGGTCGCATCACGTACAGGATGAGATGAAGGTTTCTGCGTCCGTAAAGCCGCGCTGTGAGCGCTGCAAGGTGATCAAGCGCTCCGGCGTGGTGATGGTCATCTGCGTCATCCCCAAGCACAAGCAGCGGCAGGGGTAGCGCGAGCGTGGCACGAATCTCCGGCGTCGACATCCCCCGCGAGAAGCGGGTGATCGTGTCGCTGACGTATATCCACGGCATCGGCCCCACCTCGGCGAATCAGATCCTGAAAGCCGCCAACGTCTCCGAGGACACGCGGGTCCGCGACCTGACCGAGGACGAGGTCAACCGCATTCGAGAGCTGATCGACAAGCGCTTCAAGGTCGAGGGCGACTTGCGCCGCGAGGTCAGCATGAACATCAAGCGCTTGATGGAGATCGGCTCCTACCGGGGCATCCGTCATCGACGCAACCTACCGGTGCGCGGGCAGCGCACCAAGACGAACGCGCGCCAGCGCCGCGGCTCGCGCAAGACGGTCGGCGTCCGACGCAAGAAGTAACCAGATCCACCCTCACCCGCGAGTGACACAGGAGTTCCATGGCTGAGCGGAAGCGCGCCGCGCGCACCAAGAAGCGAGAGAAGAAGAACGTCCCGGTGGGACACGCCCACATCCAGTCCACGTTCAACAACACGATCGTGACGATCACCGACACGACCGGAAACGTGGTCAGCTGGGGCAGCGCCGGGCTGGTCGGCTTCAAGGGCTCGCGCAAGAGCACGCCATACGCCGCCGCGCAGACCGCCGATTCGGCCGCGCGCCGCGCCATGGAGCACGGGATGCGCCAGATCGAGGTCTTCGTCAAGGGCCCCGGTGCCGGGCGCGAGCAGGCGATCCGCTCCCTCCAGGCCGCCGGCCTGGAGGTGACCGCCATCACCGACGTGACCCCCATCCCGCACAACGGATGCCGCCCGCCGAAGCGGCGACGGGTCTAGGGAGCGATCGAGATGGCCCGATACACCGATCCGGTCTGCCGCATCTGCCGCCGCGAGGGGCTGAAGCTGTTCCTCAAGGGGAGCCGCTGCTACACCAAGAAGTGCTCCTTCGAGCGGCGCAGCACGCCGCCCGGCATGAACACCCAGCGCCGCCGCAAGGTGAGCGAGTTCGGCATCCAGCTCCGCGAGAAGCAGAAGGTCCGCAAGAGCTACTCGGTACTCGAGAAGCAATTCCGCAACTACTTCGAGAAGGCCGAGCAGCGCAAGGGCATGACCGGCGAGAACCTGCTGCGCATGCTCGAGATGCGGCTGGACAACGTCGTCTTCCGGATGGGCCTGGCCACCTCACGCGCTCAGGCGCGCCAGCTGGTGGGCCACGGCCACTTCGCCGTCAACGGCAAGCCGACCAACATCCCCAGCTTCGCGACCAAGGTCGGCGACCGGATCGAGGTCCGGGAGAGCCGCCGCGGCCGCGAGATCTTCAAGGCCGTCACCGAGACGATCAAGTCCGCGCAGATCCCCGAGTGGGTGAGCGTCGACGGGGGCAAGCTCGCCGGGTCCATCCTGGCCGAGCCCGTCCGCGAGCAGATGCCACCCGAGTTCAACGAGCAGCTGGTCGTCGAGTACTACTCGCGATAGCAGCAGGAGTAAGCATCCCTTCATGATCGAACTAGAGACAACCACGCCGGCGCCTCGCATCGAGGAGGTCGAGTCGAACGGCAACCTCTCCGTCTTCGAGGTCAATCCGCTCGCCGACGGATACGGCGTCACGCTGGGCAACGCGCTGCGCCGCGTGCTGCTCAACTCCCTCGAGGGGGCGGCCGTCACCTCGATCCAGATCGCCAATGTCTTCCACGAGTTCAGCACGCTGCCGAACGTGAAGGAGGACGTGACCCAGATCGTCCTGAACATCAAGAAGATGCGGCTGCGCTCGTTCGCCCGCCACGCTGTCACGCTAAAGCTGGTGAAGCACGGCGCCGGGCCGGTGACCGCCGGCGACATCGCCGAGTCGGCGGACGTCGAGATCGTCAACTCCGAGCTGGTGCTGCTCACCCTGGATAGCGACGCCGGCTCGATCGAGATGGACCTGACCGTCGAGACGGGGGTTGGCTACCGCCCCGCCGAGCACACCGAGGACATGCCGATCGGGATCATCCCGGTCGACGCCATCTTCTCGCCGGTGCGCCGGGTCAACTTCGTGGTCAGTGACACGCGCGTCGGCCAGATGACTAACTTCGATCGCCTGACGCTCGACATCGAGACCGATGGCACCAGCACGCCGAAGGCGGCGCTGTCGGCGGCCGCCGACATCCTGGTGCGCGAGTTCAGCCGCTTCGCCGAGATCGGCCGCCGGCCTGCCGGCGGCGAGGAGGAGGCGCCGGCCCCGGTCGCCGCCAACCTGCTCGACGCCCCGATCGAGGAGCTGGACCTCCCGATGCGGGCCTACAACAGCCTGAAGCGGAACAACATCACCAAGGTCGGCCAGGTGCTCGCCCTCTCCGACGACGAGTTCCTGCGGATGCGCAACTTCGGCAAGAAGAGCCTGGACGAGCTGAAGGAACGCCTCGCCCTGCGTGGCTTCATCAGCCCAGAGTCGGCCGCATCGGATGCCGACGAGTCGGACCTCCCCGCCTCGGCGGAGCTCGACGAGGCCGTCGCCGCCGAGCTCGACCGGGAGAGCTGAGCCGACATGCCTCATCGGGTCACCGGCCGGAAGCTCGGCCGCTCCACCAGCCATCGCCTGCACATGCTGGCGAACCTGGCCGTGGCCGTGATCCGCTATGAGCGGGTCAAGACCACCGAGGCAAAGGCCAAGGAGGTCCGCGGCCTGGTGGACGGCATGATCACCATCGCCAAGCGAGGCGACCTGGCGGCGCGCCGATCGCTCGTCGCCGACATGCCGCACGAGCCGCTCATCGTCGACAAGCTGATGGGCGAGCTGGCGACCAAATACGCCGACCGCAGCTCGGGGTTCACCCGGATCGTGAAGATCGGGGAGCGCCTTGGCGATGCGGCACCGATCGTCCAGATCGAGCTCGTCTGACACGACGCGGTCGATTGGGCGGACAACTACAGACGGATCGATGGCTCCCGCGGTGCGACGGTGTGCCCGGGCGGTGATCGAGTACGACGGGACCGCCTTCGCGGGCTCCCAGTACCAGCCGAACGCTCGGACGGTGCAGGGGGAGCTGGAGGCGGCGCTTAACAGACTGACCGGCGAGAAGGTGCGAATCCGACTCGCCGGGCGAACCGATGCCGGTGTGCACGCCACCGGCCAGGTCGCGGCCTTCTGCCTCGCGCGCCGCAGGCGCGGCGCCGGGTTCGGGTGGCCTGAGCTGCAGCGACGGCTGAACGCCGTCCTGCCGCCGGACCTGGCGGTGCGGTCGCTCCGTCCGGTCCAACCCGGGTTCGACCCGCGGCGCGACGCGTCATGGCGCGTCTACCGCTATCGGATCCGGATGCTGGGTGACCGGCGGCCGACCGATCGGCATCGGACGCTCGAGATAGGCGACCGGCTCGACATCGTGGCCATGCGTGCCGCGGCGGGGGAGCTCACCGGACAGCGTGACTTCGCTGCGCTGGGGAGCGACCCAGTGGGCCGGACCGTGCGACACGTGTCGCAGGTGCTCGTCGTCCGGCGCGGGACCTCGGTCGAGGTGCGCGTCACGGCGAACGCGTTCCTGCGGCGGATGGTGCGCAGCATCGTGGCCCTCCTCCTGGAGGTGGGACGCGGACGGCTGGCGCCGGAAGCGATCGCCGGGTTGCTGGCGTCGGGATCGCGGGCCCTTGATGGGCGGGCGGTTCCGGCATCGGGCCTTACACTCGAGCGAGTCATCTACGAGAAGAAGACAAGAGAACGAAGAACGTGAAGACCTTCGCAGTCAAGGCGAGCGATATCGAGCGGCAGTGGTTGGTGGTCGATGCCACCGGCCAGACGCTGGGCCGGCTCGCCACGCGCATCGCCACCCTGCTCGAGGGCAAGCACAAGGTGACCTACTCGCCGCACCTGGACACCGGCGATCACGTCGTGGTGATCAACGCGGCCAGGATCAAGGTCACCGGCAACAAGCTGATCCAGAAGCGCTACTACCGGCACTCCGGTTACCCCGGCGGCCTCAAGGAGGAGAGCCTCCAGACGCTCCTGGCCCGGAAGCCGGAGTTGGTCGTCGAGCGGGCCGTGAAGGGCATGCTGCCCCAGAACCGGCTCGGCCGGGCGATGTTCAAGAAGCTGAAGGTGTATGGCGGGGCGGAGCACCCGCACCAGGCCCAGCAGCCGACCGCTGCCGAGCTGTGAGAGGACGCAGGACGACTTGAGTACCACCTATATCTACGGCACCGGTCGCCGCAAGACATCGGTCGCCCGGGTCCGGCTGCTGCCGGGCGACGGGCAGATCGTCGTGAACGGCAAGGACGTGGCCGACTACTTCGGTGGCACGGGCGGCGCCACCGCCCTGCGGCTGCCGTTCCGCGTGACGGAGACCGAGGGGCGGTACTCCGCAACGGTGCTGGTGGCCGGCGGCGGCTTCTCGGGCCAGGCCGGCGCGATCCGCCACGGAATCGCCCGTGCCCTGGTCAGCGCCCATCCGGACGCTCGGGGGGCCCTGCGCGACGCGGGCCTGCTGACGCGCGACCCGCGCGCCAAGGAGCGCAAGAAGTACGGGCTGAAGCGAGCTCGCAAGGCGCCCCAGTACACAAAGCGCTAGACCGATGGGCCCCGGCGGAGTCGCCGGGGCCCTTTGGTATGATCGGCGAAAGACGCTCAGAGGGGCCACCCACCGGAACGTGCTCGACGCGATCAGCGATTTCCTGCAGACATACCTTCGCGGCACTTGGACGTCGCTGGTCGACATCGTGCTCGTCGCGATCGTCATCTACTGGATCTTCATCCTGATCCGCGGCACCCGAGCCGTGCGCATCGTCATCGGCCTCTCGATCCTGTACCTGATCTACCTGGTGGCGCAAGCCGCCGAGCTTCGGCTTCTCTCCACGCTGCTGCAGACGGGCGCGGTGGTCGGCCTGTTCGCGATCGTGGTCGTCTTCCAGCCGGAGCTTCGTCGCGCGCTGGAGCAGATCGGCCGCTTCGGCTCATTCAACCGCTTCTTCGTGTCGAGCGACGTGTCGGCCGCCGAGCGTGTCGCCCGTGAGATCAGCCGCGCCGCCCGGCTCCTGGCCGGATCGCGCCACGGCGCGCTGATCGTGCTGGAACGGGACACCGGCCTCCAGGACCTGGCGACCGATTCGGGCGTGCCGCTGCACGCCGACCTTCGCGCGGAGCTGCTGGCGACCATCTTCTACCACGGCACCGCCCTGCACGACGGGGCGGTGATCGTCTCCGGCGAGAAGATCATCGCTTCCGCCGTCCTCCTGCCGCTCTCGCAGAACGTGCTCGACAGTGAGCGCTACGGGACCCGCCACCGGGCGGCGATCGGCATCAGCGAGCAGACGGACGCGATCGTGGTGGTGGTCAGCGAAGAGACCGGCTCTATCAGCCTGGTGATGCGCGGCCGCATCGAGCGCAACCTCACCGAGGAGCAGCTGCGCCGTCGCATCTTCAACCTGATCCGGCCCCAGGCGCCGCGCCAGCGCATGCCGCTCCTGCGTCGCAGCATCGAGGGGCGCTGGCAGGTCGGCCCGGAGGCCGAGATCGAGCATCCGATCGATCCCGACGCCCGAGTCGTGGTGGAGGGCCTCGACGCCGGCCTCAAGTCACCGCCCGCCCCGGCCGACGGCGAGGCACCCGCGCCCAAGCAGCCCAGCGAGCCGCCGATCGTCCCGGCCGAGCGGAGGGGCTAGATGGCCTTCCTGGTCCGCAACTGGCACCTGAAGCTGGGCGCCATCACCCTGGCCACCATCCTGTACACCGGCTTCGTCTACTCGGGCTCCTTCACCGAGCGCCCGGTGGCCGGCGTTCGCGTCGACGTCGCCGGTCAGCCGAGCGACTGGGTCCGCCTCGGCCAGCTGCGGGGGGTGACGATCACCTACCGCGTGGCGTCCAACTCCGCGGCGCTGGTCCAGCCCGAATCGTTCACCGCCTCGGTCGACTTCGCCGACTACGACCCGGATCTGGCGGCCCAGCCCCAGTCGCTCCGGGTCGAAGCACGTTCGACGCTGAACGGGGTCGACATCCTGAGTGTCGAGCCGGAGGAAGTGACCGTCACGCTCGATCGGGTCGACACCAAGACGATCACGGTCCGCATCGATCGGGGCCCGGTGCCGGAGGGTCTGGAGATCGGCGAGCCCCAGCTGAGCGTGCGGGAGGTCACCGCGCGCGGCGCCGCATCTCTCCTGGCGCGGGTGGATCACGCCCGGGCGACGATCAGCATCCAGCCATCGGGGATCGACGTGAATGATCAGGTGGAGCTCACCGCGGTCGACGTCAACGCCGAACCGGTCCTCTCGGTCGAGCTCGACCCGTCCAGCGTGACAATCCAGATCGAGGTGGAGACGAACGAGACGAGCAAGACGGTCCCGGTTCGTCCGGACCTGGACGGGACGGTGGCGGCGGGCTTCGAGATCGCCTCGATCGGCCTGGATCCGCCTGTCGTCACGCTCCGCGGGCTGCCCGATGCACTTGCCGGCGTCTCCGAGGTCGTGACCGAGCCGCTGCCGCTCGACGGATCGACGTCGACCCTCACCCTGGAATCCGTGCTGGTGCTGCCGACCGGCACGCGGCTCTCGGAAGCGAGCCAGCCCCCGACGGTCACGATCGAGATCCGTCCGGCCATCGTGACGCGCACCTTCCTGCTCGGCCTGGTCTGCCAGGGCGCGGACCCCGGGGTGGCATGCCTGCCGCAGCTGGAGCAGGTGTCGGTGACGCTGCGCGGGACGGCCGCCGCCCTCGACGCGCTGGACGAAGCGGACATCTCGCCGATCCTGAACGTGGCCGGCCTCGCGCCCGGCGAGCACGATATCGTCCCGACGCTGGTGCTTCCCACCGGGGTGGAGCGCGTCGCCCTGTCGCCGGTCACGGTGACGGTCGTGCTCCAGCCTCCCGCCTCGCCCAGCCCCGCTGGCTGATGGGTCGCCTCTTCGGTACCGATGGCATCCGTGGCGTCGCGAACGTGGATCTCAGCCCGATCCTCGCCTACGACCTGGGTCGAGCGGTGGGGTATCTGCTCGATGGGGCCGGCCGGAGCGTGGTCGTCGGCCAGGACACCCGGCGCTCGGGCGACATGCTCGTCTCGGCGCTCTCCGCCGGCCTCTCGGCGGTCGGGGCGGACGTCGTCGAGCTCGGCGTGGTCACCACGCCCTGCCTCGCCTTCGCCGCGGCGAACGGAGATCACGCGGCCGGGGTGATGGTCTCCGCCTCGCACAACCCCGCCGAGGACAATGGGCTCAAAGTCGTCTCCGGCGGGCGCAAGGTCGACGACGAGGTCGAGGAGCGGCTGGAGCGGCTCATCTTCCAGGCCGATGCGCTGCCGGGCAAGCAGAACGCCGAGCTGGGACGCATTCGACACGACTCCGCGGAGGTCGATGCCTACGCCGCGCACCTGGCGGAAGCTGCCGGTGACGCGCTCGACGGGCTGCGTATCGGGATCGACTGCGCCAATGGGTCCGCTTCCGCCATTGCCCCCGATCTCTTCCGCCGGCTCGGTGCGGAGACGACCGTCCTGTTCGCCGAGCCGGATGGCTCGAACATCAACCAGGGCTCTGGATCGACGCATCCCGAAAGGCTGGCCGCGACCGTCGTCGAGCGCGGGCTCCAGATGGGGTTCGCCTTCGACGGCGACGCCGACCGGCTGATCGCCGTCGACGAGGCCGGGGAGATCGTCGACGGCGATGCGATCATGGCCATCTG
>Ga0214471_10000968_pt1 | contig 23303 bp, 21 predicted proteins | sample RVTome_5_FD_207665 | JGI IMG/M metagenome (GOLD analysis project Ga0214471, IMG submission 207665) | Soil microbial communities from uranium-contaminated site in the Upper Colorado River Basin, Wyoming, United States - RVT142D155 | ecosystem: Environmental > Terrestrial > Soil > Contaminated >... | reverse complement strand
ACGGGTGCGGGTGGACTGCGTTGACGGGTTGGTGGTGGCGGTGCCAGATTCTTCGCTCTGCTCAGAATGACTGGTGGGCGGACTCCGGACTGCGTTTGGGCGTTGGCGGTGGGCGTGAGATTGCTTCGTCGCTGGGCGCTTCTCGTCATGGCGGGTGCCGGTGGACTGCGTTGGGGTGTTGGTTTGGGCGTGAGATTACTTCGTCGCCGGGGGCTCCTCGCAATGACTTTGTCGAGGCTGATTGGATTCGTGCTGCATGAATAGCGGGAATTTTCGGTTGAGGCCGGGTAGGCCGGATTACGCGATTTTGGTGACGGCGCTGGCGCTGGTCTTCATCGGTTTGATCTTTGTTTACAGCTCGAGCTTTGCGATTGCGTTGGCGGAGTATGACGACGTCAATTACTTCTGGTTCAGGCAGCTTGGGGCGGCGCTAATCGGGCTGGTGGCGATGTATTCGCTGATGCGGCTGGACTATCGCAAGCTGCGGTTGGTTAGCCCGTTGCTGATGCTGGTGGCGGTGCTTTCGCTGGTGGCGGTGCTGGCGGTGGGGACGGAGGTCAACGGGGCGCGCCGCTGGATCACGCTGGGCGGGCTGCCGCCGTTCCAGCCCAGCGAGTTCGCGAAGCTGGCCGTGATCATTTATATCGCGGCGTGGCTGGCTTCGCGCGGTCGTGAGGTGCGGACCTTCGCGCTGGGGTTGGCGCCTTTCATTCTGCTGGTCGGGCTCGTGGCGGCGCTGATCCTGATGGAGCCGGACACGGGCACGGCAGCGATCGTCGTGATGACGACGGTTGCGCTGTTCTTCCTTGCCGGCGGGTCGATGACACACGTGTTTACGCTGGCGGGGATTGGCCTGGTGGCGGGCGTTTTGCTGGTCATCGGCGGAGAGTATCGTGCCGACCGCGTGCTGGCGTTTACGTCGGCGGAGGACGACCCTTCGGGCATCGGCTTCCATACGTTGCAGCTACTGATAGCGCTGGGTAGCGGCGGTATCGAAGGGCTGGGGTTGGGGGTGAGCCGGCAGAAGTTCTTCTACATACCGGGCGCGCATACCGACGGCGTGTTCGCGATCATCGGTGAGGAGACGGGCTTCGTGGGCGCGATGATCGTGATGGGGTTGTTCGCTTACCTGGTGTACCGTGGGTTCAAGGTGGCGATGAACGCGCGGGACGAGTTCGGGACCTACCTGGCGATGGGCGTGATCTGCTGGATATCGTTCCAGGCGTTGATCAACGTTGGCGGGATTACGCGTTCGATACCGTTGACAGGCATCCCCTTGCCGTTCGTAAGCTACGGCGGTTCTTCATTGATCATGATCATGGCTGGAGTAGGTATCTTGTTGAACGTGTCGCGATACAGCCAGGAGCACGCGTACGCCGAGCAGAAGCGCGTCGCGAAGGCGAAGCATTCCGTCAGATCGAGGCCCCGCGCCGCGCCGGTATGAGGATCGCATTTTGCGGCGGCGGCACGGGCGGCCACGTCTATCCGGCGCTGGCCGTAGCGGCGGCGTTGCGTAAGCTGACCGGCGGCGAAGACCTGGAGCTGCTGTACATCGGCGTGCGGGGGAAGATCGACGAGGAGATTGCGAACCGCGAGGGGATGGCGTTTCGATCCGTGACAGCGGGGCCGCTGCGGGTGGGCAATCCCCTGGGTGTGGCGCGCGGAGGGTTGATGTTGGCCGCAGGCACGGCGCAGGCGTTTGCGATCCTGCGGAAGTTCAAGCCAGACGTGGTGTTCGCGAGCGGCGGCTACGGCAGCGTGGGCGTGGGGCTGGCGGCGCGGGCACGCAGGGGGAAGCTGTTGCTGTTCCTGCCGGACGTTGAGGCAGGGATGGCGGTGAGGACGCTGGCGAGAGTGGCCGACCGCATCGCGGTGACGGTGCCGGCGGCACAAGCGGCGATGCCGGCGGGGAAGACGGTGCTGACGGGGTACCCGGTGCGCGAGGTATTTTTCGAAGCAGAAAGAGTCGCGGCACGAGAGCAGTTGGGGCTCGACGCGAACCTGCCGACGTTGCTGGTCAGCGGGGCGAGCACCGGCGCGAGCCGGCTGAACCACGCGGTGTCGAAGTGGGCGACGGAGTTTCTCGAGATCGGGCAGCTGGTCCACCTGTGCGGGACGGCGGACGAGCCGTGGCTGCGCGCGGGCGTCGAGATGCTGCCTGAGGATGTGCGGTCGCGGTATCACCTGTACGGGTACATGCACGACGAAATGCCGCTGGCGATGGCGGCGGCGGACCTGGCGGTGATGCGGGCGGGGGCGTCGGTGCTGGGGGAGCTGCCGGCGAGTCGATTGCCGGCGATCCTGGTGCCGGGTGAGTACGAGGGCTGGGACCAGACGCCGAACGCCCGGTATCTAGAGGAGAACGACGCGGCGGTGATGCTGACGCAGGACAGGCTGGCCGAGTTGCAGGACACGGTGACGTATCTGATCAACAACGAGACGCGGCTGGCGAATATGCGGGCGGCGCTGGGGAAGCTGGCGATGCCGGACGCGGCGAAGGGGCTGGCGGGGGTGTTGGTGGAGATGGGGTCGTAGGGGCGGGCTGCAAGCTTTAGGCACCGAGCTGCAAGCCGCAAGCTCATGCTTCGAATCTTGAGGCTGGAGGGCTGATGGTCTTCGTTGGGGCGCAGTCGGGCTTCCCATCCCCCCGATGAGGCTCAGGACAAGCTTCACCTGTCGGCTCATCTGCTCCGCCTTCCTTCTTGGATAAGACCCTGAGGGGAGACGTCTCTGGGCGACTCTGCGACTCTCAGACTCCCCCCGCGAGGGCCCTTCGACGCGGCTCAGGATGCACTGCGCCCCTACTGACCCTGCTGGCGTCTGTGGAGGAACCTCTCCCTCGCTGCCGCGCGTCCCTCTCCCCTTCCACTCCGCAAAGGGCAGGCCTGCGAGGAGAGGGACTGTAGACGATGGCGGGTTGGTGGACGGCGTTGGGGCGTCCAGGGCGCGATGAATCTCGCCCCCTACGGAGTATTGCGCTGGCGAGCGTGGGGGCCAGATCCTTCGCTCCGCTCAGGATGACAGATGGGGTGGGTGATGGACTGCGTTGGGGCGTTGGTTGATTCTGTGAGATTGCGTCGTCGCTGGGGCTCCTCGCAATGACGAGATTTGGAGCGAGGGTCGGCCTTTCAGGGATGGACGCGGGAGGCTGACGGGCGTGAGATGATGGGGGGCGTGAACAGGGATTCGATCCCGGGGCGGGTACACCTGGTGGGGATTGGCGGGGCGCATATGTCCGCGATCGGGCGGATATTGCTTTCATGGGGCGTCGAAGTTTCGGGGTCGGATTTGCGCGCTACGGCTGTGACGGAGGCGGTGGCGGCGCTGGGGGCGCGGGTCGTTATCGGGCCGCACGCGGCGGAGAACGTCGGGGATGCGGCGCTGGTGGTGACGACGTCGGCGGCGGCGGGGGACAATCTGGAGCTTCTCGAAGCGCAAAGACGCGGCATCCCGGTTATCAAGCGGGCCGAGATGGTGGGACGTTTGATGCAGGGGAAGGTCGGGGTCGGCATCGCGGGGTGCCACGGGAAGAGCACGACGAGCGGGCTGGTGGCGTACATCCTGGCAAAGACGGGCCGGGACCCTTCATATCTAATAGGCGCCGAGATGGCGGACCTGGGGACGAACGCGGCGGCGGGCGATGGACCGCACATCGTGGTTGAGGCGGACGAGTACGACCGCGCGTTCCTGAGCTATCACCCGCAGGTGGCGCTGGTGACCAACGTGGAGGCGGACCACCTGGACTACTACGGGACGTGGGAGGCAGTGCAGGAGGCGTTCGCGGGGTTCGCGTCGAACGTGCCGGTGGGCGGGACTTTGGTGCTGTGCGCTTCGGATGCGGAGGCGATGCGGTTGGGGGCGTATGCGGCGGCCGGAGTTGACGTGGTGACGTATGGGATTGCAGGGCATGCGGGACATACGGGCATACGGGCATACGGGCATGGAGGCAAGGGGGAGCGTGATTCTGCACCCGGGCCTGAGGCCCTGGGCTTGGCTGATTGGGTGGCGAGCGAGATTGAGACGGAGGGGCTGGGGCAGTCGTTTCTCGTGTCTTATAGAGGTAGGGCGCTGCGACGGTTGAGGATCGCGTTGCCGATCCGGCACAACGTGGAGAATGCGCTGGGCGCGGTGGTGGTGTGCCGGACGCTAGGGCTGGAGCTGGACGAGATCGCGGGCGCGCTGGAGTCGTATCGGGGTGTACGGCGGCGGTTCGAGCTGGTGGGTGAGGTTGGGGGCATCGCGGTGTACGACGACTACGCGCACCATCCGACCGAGATCGCCGATACGGCCGCGGCGGCGAAGACGCATTTCCCGGGCCGGCGGATCGTGGCGCTGTTCCAGCCGCATACGTATGCGCGCAGCCGGTATCTGCTGGACGGGTTCAAGGCGTGCTTCCGGGACTTCGACAAGCTCTACATATTAGAGACGTACGCGGCGCGCGAGGCGATCGCGGATGGGATGACGGGGGCGCAGCTGGCATCGGAGCTGCACGCGCCGGCGCCGGGGTACTTCGAGACGTTCGAGGCGGCGGCGGCGGGGATCGCGGCGGAGCTGAGGGCGGGGGACGTGTTTTTTACGGTGGGAGCGGGGGATGTGGATGTGGTGGGGCCGATGGTGGTCGAGCGGCTGGGACGCAGGGCATAGGGCAGGAGTAGAGGCGGAGCGTGGTTAGAGGATGGACTCTGCAGGTTGAAACCTGCAGCTTGGGCGCATAAATCGAGTGAGGATGTGGATTTCGGGGCGTTGGTTCAGGGCGGGGGCGTTTCGGACGGAGCTAAAGCTTCGTCCGTACGCGGACCTTGCTTCGCTTGGCGATCAGGCGCCGGGCGGACGACGTGGCGGCGTTGGCGGCGTTGGCGTCGTTGAGGCCAGATCCTTCGCTCCGCTCAGGATGACAGACGGGGCGGGTGATGGACTGCGTAGGCGCGTTGATGGTGGACGGGAGATTGCTTCGTCGCTGGGCGCTACTCGCAACGACGGGAGTGGGCGTGAGGAGGCGTTTGGGCGAAGGATGAAGGTCTGGATGAAGGAAGACGGGTCTTGGCGCTAGACGCGGGGTTTGTGAAGGCGCTGGAGAACGTGGCGCCGGTGCGGCTGGATGAGCCGTTGTCGCGGCATACGACGATCGGGATCGGCGGGCCGGCGGATGCTTACGTGTCGGCGGGGTCGGCGTCGCAGCTGGGGGACGTGCTGCGGGTGTGCGCCGAGGCGGGCGTGCCCGTGTTCATGCTGGGGTCGGGTAGCAACATCGTAGTGGGGGACGGCGGCATCCGGGGCGTGGTGGTGGAGAATCGGGCGCAGGTGGTGACGGGGCCGTCGAGGATAGATGGGGCGACCGTTGATGACGTAGCGCAGCTCCCTCACCCTAACCCTCTCGCTCGAGGGAGAGGGGATGAGTTGGAGGACGGCGAGGCGCACCTCACCCCCGCTACCGCGCGCCCCTCTCCGTCTACGGAGAGGGGCTCTGAACGAGGAGATGTAGGGTTGCCTGCGGAGAGACCAAGCACGCCGGGGGTCCAGCGGGTTCTATTCAGGTTGGAGAGCGGGTGCAGCTTTGCGGCGGAGTCGCGGCGGTTGGCGTTTGCGGGGTATGCGGGGCTCGAGTGGGCGTGCGGGATACCGGGGACTTTGGGCGGGGCTGTCGTTTACAACGCAGGGGCTTACGGCGGGTGCCTGGCGGATGTGCTGCAGCGGGTTGCGGTGTGGGATGCGGCGGCGGGCGAGCGCGTCTTCGATGCGCCGGAGCTGGGGCTCGTATACCGGGGGAGCGACCTCTCGCGCGGCGTGATGGCGGGCCGGGTGGTGTTGTGGGCGGAGGTGGCGCTGTGGCGGGGAGAAATCGAAGCGCTGAAAGAGCGCGTGGCGGACTATGACGCGCGCCGGTTGAAGGCGCAGCCACGGGGCCGCAATGCGGGGTCGTTTTTCAAGAACCCGCCGGGGCATCCGGCGTGGCGGTTGCTGGACGCGGTTGGGCTGCGGGGCTATCGCGTCGGCGGGGCGGAGTTTTCCGAGAAGCATTGCAACTTCCTGATCAACGCGGGTGGGGCGACGGGGGCTGACGTGTCGGCGTTGAAGTCGCTGGCGCAGGAGCGGGTGCGGGCTGAGTTTGGGGTGGAGTTGGAGAATGAGGTTTCGTTGGTGGGGGAGGGGTGGTGAGGGGGCGTCTGATCCAGACGGGGCGTCGAAGGCTGCGCATCCCTTCGACAAGGCTCAGGACAAGCTTCGTCTGGCGACTCATCTGCTCCGCCTTCCTATTAGTAAGTAGTTCTGAGGGGAGACGTCGCTGGGCGACTCTGCGACCCTGAGACTCCCCCCGCGGGGGCTGCGCCCCCACTACCCCTGCTGGCGTCTCTGAGACATCGGTTTTGGGACTGCGCGCGGCGCGTTGAAGGGTTCGCGGCCTACGCCTTTCCTATCGGGCGGGCTTGTTCGCTTCGCCTTCTTTAGAAGAAATCATTCCCGAGGGGACACGTCTCCAGGCGACTCTGCGACCCTCGGGCTCCCCGCGCATGGCTGCGCCTGTACGAACCCTGCTGGCGTCTCTCAGGATGAGGCGCTTGGAGGACTAGGTTGGGGCGTCGAAGGCTGCGTATTCCTTCGACAAGGCTCAGGATGCACTGCGCCCCCACGGCCCCTGCTGCGTTCTCTGAGACAGCGGCATTGGGCGTTTCGAAGCCCTCGCTCGTGTGATGACGTCTCGGCAGCTGCGTGGATGGTGCTAACCTCACCCCCGCTGCCCCTTCCGCTCGGCGAAGGGCAGGCTTGCGAGGAGAGGGGCTGTGGGGGACGAGACGGGTGGACTGCGTTGGGGCGTTGAGGTTGGTGGGCCGGATCCTTCGCTCCGCTCAGGATGACAGATGTGGCGTTTGGTTTGAGGTGCCGGGTTGGGGTGGCGCTTCTCGCAATGACGCTGGTGGTTGAGGGCGGAGCGTGGGGCGTCGTGGGCCGAGGAGTCGCGCCCGCGTGATGACGCGCCGAGGGACCCGCGTCGAGACGTTTGGTGAGAGTGTGGGATTGCCGCGTCCGCCGACGACTCCTCGCGATGAACAGAAGCCTGGGTGGGGTGTGAAGGCACTTGTCAAAGCGGTAAGCGGTGGGATTTTGTAACGTTGCTTTTGCCATAAGATCGAGTAAGCTGTAGCGGACTGATAACGTGTGTTAGTCATATGACCGGCATGAGCGTTGTCAAGGAGTGACCTAGCTTGCCGAAGGACCGCAGCCCCCGCCGGCGGCCCGAGCCGATGTCGCGTTTCCAAACGTCGCGTCGTGCCCGCGTGTTTTCGCGCCTTCGCTGGCTCCTGACCGTAATCCCGATACTTTCCGTAGCAGCTGGCACGTACTACGTGCTGAACTCGCCGTGGCTCACGGTGCAGGAGGTCCGGATCCAGGGGACCGAGAGCCTGGACCAGGCGTCGCTGATCGAGATATCCGGTTTGCAGGGGCGCAGCATGTTCGGGCTGCCGGTTGACGGCGCGCGGTCGCGGCTGATGTCGATCCCGCAGGTGAAGTCGGTCTCGATCGAGCGTAACTGGCCGGATGGCGTGACGATCACGATTGAGGAACGCGTGCCGGCGGCGTTCTGGTCGGTGGCCGGGCAGGACTACGTGGTGAGCGCCGGCGGATACGTGCTGGGCGGCGGCGCACCGGACGGCCCGGCGCCGCGCATCGTCGAGGTTGGCAACGACCGAACTTTGAACATCGGCGACCGGGTGCACCCGGACGCTATCGCGTTGGCGCAGCGCATTTACAAGGAGTCGCCGCGGTTCCTGGGCGAGGACGTGCAGCTGCTGGAGTACCGGGCCGGTGTCGGGGTGACGGCGGTGTTCCACGACGGGATGCGGGTGACGTTCGGGGACGAGCGGTCTTATGAGTACAAGGTTGCGGTGCTGGCGGAGCTGCTGAACCAGCTCTCGGTGCAGGGGAAGACGCCGGAGACGGTGGACCTGCGGTTTGGGGAGCGGGTGACGTATGAGTAGGGTGTGGGGTTCACTGCCTGCGGCGTCGAGCGGACTTCGTTGGGGCGCCGGGCTTCGCGACCTGCGCCCGCCCTATCGGTTGGGCTTGTGCGCTTCGCCCTCTTCTTCAGAAATCCTGAGGGGAGACCCCTCAGACTCCCCCCGCAGGGGCTTCGCCCCTACTGACCCGGCTGGCGTCTCTAAGGATGAGGCGCTTGGGGGACTGGGTTGGGGCGTTGAAGGCTGCGCATCCCTTCGACAAGCTTCGCCTGTCGGTTCAGCTGCTGCGCCTTGTTTAGAGGAAGTCATTGCGAAGGGAGACGTCTCTGGGCGACTCTGCGACCCTCAGACTCCCCGTAGGGGCCCTTCGACGCGGCTCAGGATGTACTTCGCCCCGACTGACCCTGCTGGTGTTGCTGAGAGTGCGTGGGTGGGTGGACTGAGTTGGGGCGTCAAGCCTCACCCCCGCTTCCCCTTCCGCTTCGCGAAGGGCAGGCGCGCGCCCTTCTCCGATACTCAGAGAGGGGCTGGGGCGGACGCGACGAGTGGTGGCCGGCGGAGGGGCGTTGGTGGCGGATGTGAGGTAGCTTCGTCGTTGGGCGCTCCTCGCAGTGACGATGGGGATGCTAGAGGACGACGTGGAGGCGTTGGTGGTGATGAGGGCAGACCCTTCGCTTCGTTCAGGATGACGGATGGGACGCGGGTCGGACTGCGTGGGGACTTTGGCGGCGGACGTGAGATTGCTTGGTCGCTGGGCGCTCCTCGCAATGACGGGCTCGGCGTTGGTGGACTGCGTGGGGGCGGTGGTGATGGTGGGGCCAGATCCTTCGCGCGGCTCAGGATGACAATCGAGACCGGTGGGGCCGGGAGGGAGTTGCCGTGAAGAGCGGTACCTTTGCGGCGATAGACGTTGGGACGACGAAGATCTGCACCATCGTGGGTGAGGTAAGCGGGACGGGGGAGACGCGGATCATTGGCGTGGGCGTGGCGCCTTCGGCGGGGTTGAGCCGGGGGATGGTGGACAACATCCGCGAGGCGACGGAGGCGATCCGGGCTTCGGTGGACAAGGCGGAGCGCGCCAGCGGGACGCGGATCTTGTCGGCGTTCGTGGGGCTTAGCGGGGCGCACGTCGAGAGCATCAACAATCGCGGCATCGTTGCGGTGCCGGACCGATCGCGCCCGATTTCGCAGGACGACATTGGGCGGGCGATGGAGGGCGCGAAGATCATCAGCGTGCCGGCGAACCGCGAGGTGTTGCACGTGCTGCCGCGCTACTTCGTGGTTGACGGCCAGGACAGCGTCAGTGACCCGCTGGGGATGTACGGGCAGCGGCTGGATGTCGAGGCGCACATCATCACGGTGGCGAGCAACGCGCTGGCCAACGTCGCGAAGGTAGTCGAAGCGGCTGGGGTGCAGGTGGAGGAGGTCGTTTTGCAGTCGCTGGCCTCGGCGGAGGCGGTGCTTTCGCCGGAGGAAAAGCGGCAGGGCGTAATCCTGGCCGACATCGGCGGCGGCTGCACGGACATCAGCGTGTTCGTGGAGGGCAGCATCCAGCACACGGCGACGCTCGGCGTGGGGGGCAACCACATCACGCGCGACCTGGTGGTGGGGATGCGGTGCCCGTACCACAGCGCGGAGGAAGCGAAAGAAGTCTTCGGGAACTCGCTGCCGAGCGCGGTCGGGGCGGAGGAAACGATAGATATCGAAGCGTTTGGAGCAGAGCGCGAGCGGACGTATTCGCGACGCATGATCTGCGAAATCATCCAGGCGCGGTGCGAAGAAATCCTGGAGATGATCGTCGCCGAGGTGCAGCGGGCGACGGAGACCGAGCTGGTCTCGGCGGGGCTGGTGCTGACCGGCGGTAGCGCGAGGCTGCCGAACCTTGACCTGCTGGCCGAGCAGGTGACGCACCTGCCAGCGCGCATCGGGCTGCCGGGGCATATCTTCGGGCTGGTGGACGAGCTGCACGACCCGGCGTACGCAACGGGCGTGGGGCTGTTGCAGTGGGCCGTGGGCGAGCAGGAGATATCGCCGTCGAACCGGCGGCCGGCGGGGCCTTCGCCGCTGGACGGGCTGATGAAGCGAATCGGGCATTTTGTACGCGTCTTGTTGCCGGAGTGATGGGGATGGGAATGAAGCCTCTCCCCCGCTGCCGCGCGCCCCTCTCCGGCATCCAGAGAGGGGCTGTGGACGACGAATCGGGTGGTGGACTGCCTTGGGGTGTTGATGAAACCGGGGCCAGATCCTTCGCTTCGCTCGGGATGACAGACGAGTCGCTATTGATTGCTGAGGTAAACGCTCAGAATGCTGACTTTGAGATAGGACGCTCTCTTACCAAATCCCGCCTGGAGGGCCGTAATGACGAATCGTAATTATGAGTTTCATGGGCTGCCGCCGATCAAGGTGGTTGGTGTTGGCGGTGGCGGCTGTAATGCCGTCAACCGGATGGCGCAGGAGAAGATACCGGGCGTTGAACTGGTGGCCGTGAATACGGACGGCCAGGCGCTGATGCACGTCCAGTCCGACGTGCAGATCCGGATCGGCGACAAGCTGACGAAGGGCCTGGGTGTCGGTGGCGACCCGGTGAAGGGTGAACGGGCGGCGGAGGAGAGCCGGGATGAGCTGCGCGACGCGGTGCGCGGGGCCGAGATGGTGTTCGTGACATCCGGTATGGGCGGCGGCACCGGCACCGGCGCATCGCCGGTGGTGGCCGAGGTAGCGCGTGAGGTCGGGGCGCTGACGATCGGCGTCGTGACGCGGCCGTTCGGGTTCGAGGGGCGGAGGCGGGCGGAGCGAGCCGAGGAGGGCGTCGCGGCGCTGCGCGAGAAGGTCGATACGCTGATCGTGATACCGAACGACCGGCTGCTGACGATATCGGATTCCAAGACGACGCTGGAGGACGCGTTCTGCAGCGCGGACGAGGTGCTGCACCAGGCGATCCAGGGGATATCCGAGGTGATCACGCTGCCGGGGATCATCAACCTGGACTTCGCGGACGTACGCAGGATCATGGGCCAGGCCGGACCGGCGCTGCTGGCGATCGGCAAGGCGCGGGGGGATAACCGGGCGGTGGAGGCGGCGAAGCTGGCGGTGACGAGCCCGCTGCTGGACGTGAGCATCAAGGGTGCACGCGGCGTGCTGTTCAACGTGGTGGGCGGGCGCAACCTGGGCATCCACGAGGTGAACGAGGCGGCGTCGGTGATCCAGTCGGTGGTGCACCCGGACGCGGAGATCGTGTTCGGGGCGGCGATCGACGAGAGCCTGGGCGACGAGGTCAAGGTGACGGTGATCGCGACGGGCTTCGACGCGAAACCGGTGATTTACGCAGGACAGGACGAGGAGCCGGCGCCGGTGGAGGAGGACGACGATTCCGGGGAGCACCGGGCTTCGCGGGGGTTGTTCGGGACGGTGCCGGAGGTGGACACGGAGCTGCCGGCGTTCCTGCGGCGGGGGGTTACGGCGAGGTAGGGGCGCTTCGAGCTGCAAGCTTCAGGCTGCAAGCTTCAGGCTACAAGCTTCAGGCTACAAGCTTCAGGCTACAAGGCAAGGGTTACGAGTTGAAGGGCGGTCCGTGAGAGCGGGCCGTTTTTTTTGTTTGGGGGACCTCGCCTGCGCTGCCCCTTCCGCTCCGCGAAGGGCGGGCGCGCGTCCCTGTCGCGCGGGCTAGCGCGCTTCGCCTTCTAGAGAGAGGCGGCTGGATTATGGGTGCCTGAGCCTCTCCTCCGCTGCCGCGCGCCCCTCTCCGTTGACGGAGAGGGGCTGTGGACGATGAGAGGAGCGGTGGCCTGCGTTGGGGCGTTGGGTGAGAGGTCATGTTGAGCGTTGGCTGGGCCTCCAGGCAGTGACGAGGTGCAACGTCGGTGGCGGATGACGCCGAGGCTGGAAAGCCTCGGCTACGGGGTTCGAGGGGCGCCCAGGCGCACGTGTGGCCCTGCGGTGCCGGTAGCCCTCGATGGGACGTTTGGTGACGATGCCCTCTTCGTTGAGGGAGAGGGGACGATGAGAGCGGAGGTGGACTACGTTGGGGCGTCGAAGGCTGCGCGACCCTTCCACTTCGCGAAGGGCAGGCCGGCCCCCTTCCTATCGGGCGGGCTTGTGCGCTTCGCTTTGATAAGAACTATTCCTGAGGGGAGACCCCTCAGACTCCCCCCGCGGGGGCTGCGCCCCCACTGCCTCTGCTGGCGAATTACAAGCTCAACCGCTGATTGATGGCGGTTTTGGCTGCCTGGGATTAGTCGGTGGTGCTTTAGGCTGGGTATACGGGGATTTTGAGTCTGGATCGGTGTCGGAGTGGGGGGAATGCGCCGATAAAATCTTCATGAGATGGCTTAAAGTTTGCGCCGCTTCGCTGGTGGTCCTCGTGGTTGCGTGTGGCGGCGGTTCGTCGGGGGCTGTGCCGACGTTGACGCCAACGCCGCCCAGGACGACGACGGAGGCGCTGCCGCCGGCCGCTGCGGCAACACCGGAAAGCGGCCTGGCGCCGACGCCGACGCCGCGGACGGGTGGGGCGCAGGACGCGCCGAATCGTTTGTTCGTCGACCTGGCGGGCGGCAGCGATGCGAGCGACGGCAAGCGCAATACGCCGCTGCTGACGTTGGGCGCGGCGCTGAATCGCGCGGCTTCGCTGCCAGCGGCTGAGATTTTCGTCACGGGGGGCCAGATCAACGGGACGCACAACCTGGGGACGGCGGTACGGATCTACGGTGGTTTCGACCGTGAGACCTGGGAGCGCAAGAACGACAAGGTGACGTCCATCGTTTCGAGTGGATATGCGCTGAACATCAGCGGCGACGGCGTGCGCGTGGATGGCTTCACGCTGCAGACGACGGGCATCGTGGGGATAAACTCGGTTGCGGTGCTGGTCAACGGCGCGACGGACATCAGCCTGACGAATAGCACGATCATCTCCGCCAACGGAGCCGGGGGCTCCGCGGGCGCGACTGGCGGGACGGGCCAGGCCGGCGCAGCCGGTCAGCCGGGACAAGACGCGGCCGACTGCACGACGAGCATTTCGGGCGGTCAGGGCGGATCGGGCGCCAGCGGGACGGGTGGCAAGGGTGGTGACGGCACGCCGAAGAGCGGTATCGAGGGTGACCCGGGCTCGAATGGCGGCGGCGCCGGCGGCGCCCGTGGCAGCGCAGGCCAGGACGGCAAAGCGGGCGGCATCGGCGACAACGGCACTTCGGAACTCGAGGCGGGCCAGGGCGGCGACGCCTTCGGGACGCTGGATGAGTCCGGTGTCTACACGCCGGCGTTGGGCAAGGAAGGTTCGGGCCAAACGGGGGACGGCAAGCCGGGCGGCGGCGGTGGTGGCGGTGGCGGCAGTGGTCGCAGCAACTCGCCGTGTGGTGGCGGCGGCGGCGGTGGCGGCGCCGGCGGAATCGGTTCGAAGAGTCACGGCAAGGGTGGCGAAGGCGGCGGCATGTCGGCCGGCGTGCTGGTGGTCAACGGCGAGATTACGGTTGCCGGTTCTTTAATCAGGACTGGTAACGGCGGTCTGGGCGGCAGCGGCGGTTCCGGCGGCAAGGGCGGTCCGGGCGGCGCGGGCGGCGCCGGTGGCGAGCGTTACGTGACTCAAGGCGGTGGCGGTCCGGGTGCCGCAGGCGGCCGGGGCGGCGACAGCGCGCCAGGCGGCGGTGGCGGCGGCGGCCCATCGATCGGCGTGCTGGGCACTCCCAATTCGAGCCTCAGCGTGAGCAACACGGCGTTTGAGCTGGGCGGCGGCGGCGCCGGCGGCCCAGGGGGCGCGCCAGCGAGTGGCGGCGAGCCGGGGGTGACGGGCGCGATGGGCCTTTCGCAGGAGGTTTTCAACGCGCCGGAGCCGGTGGACGAAGACGAGGAGTCTTAGGCGCCGAGGCGTCGTGAGACTCAGAATAGAGCCCTCTCCAGCCAGAGAGGGTTCTTCTTTTCGACGGCGCGACCCGAGTCGCAGGCGAACAGAGGAAGCTATCGGCCTGTTATTCGCGGTGCGAGGAACGCCTAGGCTTAGGCCACGGTCCTTGACGGGGCCGTTGGTAGAGCACGCGGAGGACTGACGTGGTGACACTGACGATCAAGCCGTGGCATATCGGGGTGTTGCTGGCGGTTGTCCTCGCGGTGGTGGGTGGCGTGGTGATCGTGTCGGGTCGAGGCGATGAGGGTGGCGGCGATGAGGTGGTGGTGGTCGAGAGCCCGGCGGCTTCGGCTACGGCTCGGGCGACCTCGACGCCGCGCCCGACGGCGACGCTGCGTCCGGGCGTGACGCTGCTGGGGACCTCGACTCCGGTGGCTAGCGCGACAGCGGCGCCGACTTCGACCACGGGGCCCACCGCTACGGCCACGACGGTGGCGAGCCCGACGGCCACGTTCACGCCATCGCCGACCGCGACGCCGGCAGGGGTGCAGGACGCAGCGAACCGTCTCTTCGTCGACCCAGTGCGCGGCAGCGATAACAACAATGGCAAGCGCCAAACGCCGTTCAAGACGTTGGACCGGGCCCTGGAGGCGGCGCGTTCCTTGGCGGCGCCGGAGATCTACGCGGGAGGCGGGCAGCTACTGGACGCCGATGCATTGGCGCTGGAAATCTACGATTTCGCGAAGATCGGTCTCTTCGGGGGATACAACCCCGCGACGTGGCTGAAGGACGCGAGCCAGGTTTCGATGTTGTGGACGGACTTCTACATCGCGGTGGTGCTGAGCTCTGACGACGTGACGCTGGACGGGTTCAGCATCAAGTCGGGGGACGGCGTGCCGGCCCCGGCCGCGCTGGATGGCGCCGCGGGAGCCAAGGGTGACGACGGTAAGGTCGGGATGCCGGGCGGCTTCTGCCCGCCGTCCCGGACGGGCGGTGACGGCGGCGCAGCCGCGACGCGTGGGGGGAAGGGCGGCACCGGAGGGGCATTCGGCGGCTTTAACGGCGAGGCGGGTGCGTCCGCTTCCAACAACGGCGGCACTGGCGGCGCGGGCGGACCGGGCGGTCCAACCAACGTTATGGGGTCGGATGGCGTGAAGGGCGGCGACGCGGCCAACTTCTGGGCAACGGTGGAGGGCGGCAACAACCTCGGCGGCAACGGCGACTTCGGTGAGAGCGCGGAGCGCAACGGCGGCGGCGGTGGTGGCGGTGGCGGCGGCGGTGGTGGCATCGTGTTCAACTGCGGCGCGGGCGGCGGTGGCGGCGGTGGCGGCGGGCACCCGGGACAGGATGGCGAAGGCGGCAAGGGCGGCGGCTTCACGATTGCGGTATACGTTCAGCGTGGCAGCGCGACGATAACGAACAATACGATCGCGACGGGCAGTGGCGGTCGTGGCGGCAAGGGCGGCCGGGGTGGGTCGGGTGGCCCCGGAGGAGCGGGCGGCCCGGGTGGCTTCTATCTCGTTGAGTCGAATCTTCAAGGTGGCAACGGCGGCGCCGGCGGCAAGGGCAGCGATGGCGCGCCGGGCGCCGGAGGGGGCGGAGGACCGGCCATGGGCATCCTGGAGTCGTATACGGCCACGGCGTCGTATTCGGGAAATACGTTCGCTGTGGGACCGGGTGGCCCGGGCGGCGCGCCGGGCAGCGGCGCCGGCGACACGCAAAGCGGGGCGGACGGGCTGTCGGTGGACTTCCACAAAGAGTCCGCGCCGGACGAGCTCTGATTCGGGGGCTTTCGTTGGGGGTGAGTTTCAGGACGGTGGTGGCTTAGCGGATGGTGACTGACCTGGGCAGCAGGATTGAGGCGATGAGGCGGCTGGCGTGAGCGTCACGTTGAAGCTGTGGCATATCGGGGTGTTGCTGGCGGTTGTCCTGGCGGTGGTGGGTGGCGTGGTCATCGTGTCGGGTCGAGGCGATGAGGGTGGCGGCGGCGGCGGTCCGTCGATAGGCATCCTCCAGCCGTCTGGTGCGGCCGTTTCGCAGTCGGGTAACACGTTCGACCTCGGCCCTGGCGGCCCTGGCGGCAGCCGCGGTCTCGGCCCTGACGGACAAGACGGTGGACTCGGGGAGGACGGCCTGCGCACCGAGATTTTCGAGACCGATCCGGGCACGTTCTGAAACGCAGGCTGTAATCTGCGCGCATGGTCCTCAGTATCGACCCCGCGATGCCGCGAGATGTGCCGCTGATCATGCAGCTGATCCGCGAGCTCGCCGAGTACGAGCATGAGGCGGAGTCGGCGCGGGCGACGGCGGGGCAGATAGAGGCGGCGTTGTTCGGGGAGCGGCCCGTGGCGGAGGCGGTTATCGCGCGGGTGGACGGCGAGGCGGCGGGCTGGGCGCTGTGGTTTCAGAACTTCTCGACGTGGACGGGCAAGCCGGGGTTGTGGCTGGAGGACCTCTTCGTGCGGCGGCGCTACCGGCGTCAGGGCGTGGGTAGGGCGCTGCTGGTCTACCTGGCGCGCCTATGCGTCGAACGCGATTACGGGCGGTTCGAGTGGTCGGTGTTGGACTGGAATACGCCGGCGATTGAGTTCTACGACGCGCTGGGGGCGGAGGCGATGTCGGAGTGGACGACGCGGCGTTTGAGCGGGGAAGCGTTGCGTCGGTTGGCCGATACAGACCTGTCATGATCTTGCCATAACTAGTTAACACATTCCGGATGTTTTATACCGATGTTGTTGTTAGGGTGGTGTTTGGGCAGGCCTTCAGGCCTACAGCTACGGCCCGCTTCGGTAGGAAATCGATCTAGAACTCTGGACCACGCTCTCAATGCTCGAACCGATTGGAATCGCACTGCTGGTGATGTTGCTGCGCGCGACAGACGTGTCGCTGGCGACGCTCAAGACGATCTTCATAATCGAGGGTCGTAACGGGTTGGCGCCGGCGCTGGGCTTCTTCGAGGCGACGATCTACGTGATCGCGGCTTCGCTGGTGTTCCGCGACCTCGGGAATCCGTTCACGATCGCGGGCTTCGGTGCGGGCTTCGCGATGGGGACGGCTCTGGGCATGTTCCTGGCGGGCAAGCTGGGGCTGGGCAGCGTGACGGTGCGGTTTACGAAGTCGGGCGACGCGTGGGCGCTGACGGAGGCGCTGCGCGAGGCGGCGTTCCCGCTGACGACGTTTTCGGGCGGCGGCCGCGACGGTCCGGTGAGCGTGATCCAGCTCAACGTGCGCAAGCGGAAGGTGCCGCAGGTGCTGGACGTTGCGCGGCCGTGGCTGGGCGAGTGCTTCGTGACGGTGGGGGACGAGCCGGTGCAGGCGAGCAGCGCGCCGGCGGTGATCGAGACGTTGAGGCGTGCGCCGGGGGTGTCGTGGGCGTTGGTGGCGCGCAAGGTGCATCCGTAGTTTGAAGAGGGGGTTGGCGCCCCCATGCCCCCGCGCTGAAGCGGCGCCTTAGGCGGTTTCCTTCGGTTGCTGGACCATTTGAGACCTGACGTAGCGTCGAAGGCTGCGCGTCCCTTCCACTCCGTGAAGGGGGTGCTACCGCCGGGAGGTGGGGCGAGTGGTGGACTGCGTGGGACCGATTGGCGACTGTTGGGGCCAGATTCTTCGTGCCTCAGAATGACAGGCGGGGCGTTGGCGGACTGCGTTGGGGGTTTGTGGCGGAGGTGAGATTGCCGCGTCGCTCCTTTCGTCGCTCCTCGCAATGACGGGTGGGTGCGTGGCCGTTTGCGTGGGGCGTGGTTCCGCGGGGGACAGATTCTTCGTGCCTCAGAAGGACAGGCGGGGCGTTGGCGGACTGCGGTTGGGGGGTTGTGGCGGATGTGAGATTGCCGCGTCGCTCCTTTCGTCGCTCCTCGCAATGACGGGTTGGGGCGAGTGGTGGATGCGTGGGGCCGATTGGTGACTGTTGGGGTCAGATTCTTCGTGCCTCAGAAGGACAGGCGGGGTGTCGACTGCCTGCGGTGGGGCGTTTGGCGGCGGATGCGAGATTGCCGCGTCGCTCCTTTCGTCGCTCCTCGCAATGACGGGTTGGGGTGCGCGGGCGTGGCTTGCGTGGGGCTGGGTTGCGCTAGGGGCCAGATTCTTCGTGCCTCAGAATGACCGTTGGGATGCTGGATTGGTGAGCGGAGCGTGCCTGAGGACGGGGCGTTGGCGCAGGCTGTGCGAGTGCCTCAGGATGAGGGTGGGCCGGTGCGGGCGGAGGTTGATCTGATGATCATAAGTTGGGTGATTATGATCAGTGGTTGACTTGAAATAGACACAAAATGTGGGGTTTTGTTCGCTTGACAGGCACCATATCTGGTGTATGATTCGGCTTGCACTCTCCCAGAGAGGCATTTCGAAATCATCCACTGGAGGCGCTAACCCCCGCATGCGCTGCCCATTCTGTACCTTTGACGACTCCAAGGTTATCGACTCACGCGAGGCGGAAGACGGGATCCGGCGGCGGCGTGAGTGCCTGAGCTGCGGGCGCCGGTTCACGACGTTCGAGCGGGTTCAGACGGCGCATCTGATGGTGGTGAAGAAGGACGGGCGGCGCGAGGAGTTCTCGCGGGAGAAGATGCGGACGGGGATCCAGCGTTCGTGCGCCAAGCTGCCGGTTAGCGCTTCAGACGTCGACGGGATCGTCGACGATATCGAGGCGACGTTGCTGTCCCGCGGGATGGCCGAGGTGCCGTACACGGAAGTCGGCGACCTGGTGATGGACAGCCTGCGGGAGTTGAACTACGCGGCCTACGTGCGGTTCGCGTCGCACTACAAGGATTTCGTGAGCCAGGAGGAGCTGCAGGCTGAGGTGGCGCGGGCGCAGGCGGCGCCACGCCGGATGCCGCGCCGGGCCGGCGCGAATCAGCCGCCGTTGCTGCCGCCGACGCCGCTCGACGCACCGCCAACACAAATCGAAGGCAGACGCGCAAGACGCGCCGGCCGGCGTTAGGATCCAGGGTTCAAGGACGTGAAGGTTGGTTATCGATTCCTTTGGCAAGTTGTTTACGAGCAGCGGCGAGATCGTTGCCGAGGGTTCGTGTCAGGTGGACATGGAGCGCGGCAGCGTGACGATGCGGCCACAGGTCGACACGCCGCTGATTTCACGCGAGCGGGATCCGATGCGGTTGGTGCTGGACGACGGAACGGAGCTGCCGATCCGGGGCGGGATCATTCGCTTTCGGTTGAATACGCCGGGGACTCCGCCGGGGCCGGCGTATCGCTTGTTCGTGGCGGGTGGCGGCATGGGCGCGGCGCAGGCGGCGGAGTGAGACGTGAGTTTCAAGCTTCAGGCTGCAAGCTACAGGCTTCAAGCTACAAGCTTCAGGCTGCAAGTCTCAAGCTGCGGGCGGGCGGCGGGACGATGAGCGAGGCGGACCCGCGGGACGTGCGGAATGCCGGGAAGCCGTGGTCGGACGCGGACGTGAAGCGGTTAAGAAATCTTGCCCTGGGTGGGCAGATCATGCGGTTGATGGTGCGGGAGATGGGGCGGCCGGAGGCGGAGCTGCGGGCGAAGGCGGTGGAGGAGGGGTTTGAGCTGGAGACGGGCGGGTATAACCGGCGGAGCCTGTACGAGGAGAACAAGTAGATGGAGCGGCGTGGCGCCGGTGACCTTGACGGACTCCGCAGGTTGAAACCTGCAGCTAACGCCAATGGTGCGTCCGCAGTGGTGAAGAACGGCGGCCGGGCGGTTGCCGGAGTGGATAAGGCTTGGAAAGGAAACTGAATCGTATGCCCCGCAAAGATGCGACGACTCGAGAAGATGAGCTGATACAGCGCTTTGGCGAGATCGAAGAACGGTATCGCATTGAGGGCGAGGTGAAGCTGGGCGAGGCTTCGCCGGAGGAGCTGCGCGAGCTGGCGGCGATCGATTCGGAGCTTAAGGAGATTCGGGCGGCGCGGCCGCAGGAGGCGGCGGTTTAGGGAGCGGATATGAAGGTGAATTGGGGACGTGAGTAAGCAGATGGGAAGCGTCAGGGCAGACGAGGCGTTCCCACCTCACCCCTGCTGCCGCGCGCCCCTCTCCGTCTACGGAGAGGGGCTGTGGACGATGCTCCGAGTGTTGGACTGCGTGGCGGCTGATGCGGATGGGGCCAGATCCTTCGCTCCGCTCAGGATGACAAGAGATGCCGTGGTGCTCAGACGAACCAGATGAAAGAAAAGGACTGCGAAAGTCACACCAATAACGACCAGGAGACCTCGCGATGACCACAACCGTTTATCCAGGACTGCAGACAGGGCGTGAGGACGAGCGTCCCGGGCTGAAGCTGAAGCGCTTCTTCACGACGCCGGGCGTTAGCGCCTATGAGGTCATCGACTGGGATAGCCGGACGGCTTCGATCTCGGATGAGACGGGGAAGACGTTCTTCGAGCAGACGGATATCGAGATACCGTCTTTCTGGTCGCAGACGGCGACGCAGGTTGTGGCGTCGAAGTACTTCCGCGGGCGGATCAACACCGACAAGCGGGAGACGAGCGCGCGGCAGATGGTCGACCGCATCGTCATGGAAATCGCGAAGTGGGGCCGGGAGGCGGCGGACATCGACCTGTCGACGGGGGTGCGTTCGGGGGCGGCGTACTTCGCTTCGGAAGATGAGGCGGCGACGTTCGAGCACGAGCTACGCCACATCTTGATCAACCAGCTGGCGTGCTTCAACAGCCCGGTGTGGTTCAACGTGGGGACGAAGGAAAAGCCGCAGTGCAGCGCGTGCTTCATCCTCAGCGTTGAGGACGACATGGAGTCGATTCTCGATTGGTGCCGAACGGAGGGCATGATCTTCAAGGGCGGCTCCGGATCCGGGATCAACCTCTCGAAGATACGGTCGTCCAAGGAGTACCTGTCGGGCGGCGGCGTGGCCTCGGGGCCGGTGTCGTTCATGCGCGGCGCCGACGCGATCGCGGGGTCGATCAAGTCGGGCGGGACGACGCGGCGGGCGGCGAAGATGGTGATCTTGAACTCCGACCATCCCGACGTGATGGAGTTCATCGAGAGCAAGGCGAAGGAAGAGCGCAAGGCATACGACCTGGGGAGCGCCGGCTGGGACATGTCGCTGAACGGCGAGGCGTGGGCGAGCGTGCAGTTCCAGAACGCGAACAACAGCGTGCGCGCGACGGACGAGTTCATGCGCGCGGCGATCGCCGGCGACGAGTGGAAGCTCGTCGCTGTGACGGACGGCGACCCGATTGAGACGGTGAACGCGGCGGAGGTGCTGCGGGCGATTTCTCAGGCGGCGTGGGAGTGCGGCGACCCGGGGATGCAGTTCGACACGACGATCAATGACTGGCATACGTGCGCGAACACGGCGCGGATCAACGGGAGCAACCCGTGCTCTGAGTACATGCACGTGGACGATTCGGCGTGCAACCTATCGAGCATCAACCTGCTGAAGTTCCTGCGGCCGGAAGGTCAGACGGGCATACAGGCATATGGGCATACGGGCATTAGCGATGCACCCGCCAACCTGGCTATTGGGCCGGGCGGGAAGCTGGTCTTTGACGTGGAGGCGTACACGCACACCGTGGACGTGATGATCACGGCGCAGGAGATCATCGTGGGGCACTCGGGGTACCCGACGCCGAAGATCGAGGCGAACGCGCACGCGATGCGGCAGCTGGGGCTGGGTTACGCGAACCTGGGCGCGCTGCTGATGACCTTGGGCCTGCCGTACGACTCCGACGCGGGCCGCGCCTACGCGGCGGCAGTGACGTCGGTGATGACGGGGCGGGCCTACGCGCGGTCGGCGAACATTGCGGCGCGCGTGGGGCCGTTCGCGGCGTACGCGGAGAACCGCGAGCCGATGCTGCGGGTGATCGCGAAGCACCGGGCGGCGGCGTACGACATCGAGCGGGCGCTCCTGGAGGACGAAGGGCTGGCACAGGCGGCGACGGCGGCGTGGGACGAGGCGCTGGAGCAGGGGGAGCAGCACGGCTATCGCAACGCGCAGGCGACGGTGTTGGCGCCGACCGGGACCATCGCGTTCATGATGGACTGCGACACGACGGGAGTTGAGCCGGACATCGCGCTGATCAAGTACAAGAAGCTGGTCGGCGGCGGGATGCTGCGCATCGTGAACCACACGGTGCCGGTGGCACTGCGGCGCCTGGGGTACACGGAGGACGAGGTCCAGGCGATCGTCGCTTACATCGACGAGGAAGGGACGATCGAAGGCGCCCCGGCGATCAAGGATGCGGACCTGCCGGTGTTCGACTGCGCGTTCCGGGCCGAGAAGGGCGTGCGCTCGATCGACCCGATGGGCCACGTGAAGATGATGGGGGCGATCCAGCCGTTCATCTCCGGGGCGATCTCGAAGACGGTGAACGTGCCGGCCGAGGCGACGGTGGATGAGATCTTCGACACGTACGTCGAAAGCTGGAAGCACGGCGTGAAGGCGATCGCGATCTACCGCGACGGGTCGAAGGCTGTGCAGCCGCTATCGACGAGCAACAAGCAACAGGGAACAAGCAACACGGAGACGGTCGTTGCAGGCCCGGTCCGCAAGCGCCTGCCGGACACGCGGCCTTCGCTGACGCACAAATTCAGCATCGAAGGACACGAGGGCTATATCAACGTCGGGTTGTACGAAGACGGTTCGCCGGGCGAGCTGTTCGTGACGATGTCGAAGGAGGGCAGCACGCTGTCCGGGCTGATGGACGCGTTCGCGACCTCGATCTCGGTGGGGTTGCAGTACGGGATGCCGTTGCGCGACTACGTGCGGAAGTTCAGCCACATGCGCTTCGAGCCGATGGGCATGACGGAGAACCGCGAGATCCCGATGGCGCAGTCGATTGTCGACTACATCTTCCGGTGGCTGGCTTCGCAGTTCATGTCGGAGGAGGAGAAGTCCGAGCTGGGGATCCTGACCGAGGGTGAGCGGGCGCGTCTGGCGGCGCAGTACAGCGGGGTGCAGCCGGAGCTGGTGACTGCGCCGGTGCAGTCGCTGACAGAGACGATGCCGCCGATTGCGGGCGGGTCGGTTGAGGCGGATGCGCTGGCGGTGGTGGGGCGTGATCTACCGAGGCCTGAAGGCCACGGCATGAGCGGCGCCACAAACGGAAGCGGGTCTTACGAGTACAAGGGTCCTCGGGTGCAGACGGATGCGCCGGCGTGCGCGAGCTGCGGGTGGATCATGTCGAGGTCGGGGACGTGTTACCGGTGTGAGAACTGCGGGAGTACGTCGGGTTGTAGTTGAGGCGTGGGCGATGCCGTGGGTTTTAACCCACGGCATGGCGACCGCGTGGAGGCGCGAGGTTAGCGGCAAGTAGCGAGAGGCGATACCCCGGCCTGAAGGCCAGGGCATGGCGGCGAGGACGAAGTGAAGGATGAATCCGGTTTGAGGTGAAGTAGACATTTTCTTAGTCGGCGGTCCCTGCCCCGTCACCGCCGACGACCTTTTTTGCCGGCGCCCGTACCCCTCCGGGCGCCGGCTTTTGATTTTGAAGTCGGGGGCGGCTTCCCCCGAACCCCTGCACTGAAGGCGGCGGCTAAGGCGTTCGGGGAACCTCTCCCTCGCCCACGTGGCGGGTCTTCGACT
>Ga0214471_10000967_pt1 | contig 23323 bp, 33 predicted proteins | sample RVTome_5_FD_207665 | JGI IMG/M metagenome (GOLD analysis project Ga0214471, IMG submission 207665) | Soil microbial communities from uranium-contaminated site in the Upper Colorado River Basin, Wyoming, United States - RVT142D155 | ecosystem: Environmental > Terrestrial > Soil > Contaminated >... | reverse complement strand
AGACATATTTCCTCCTCCGCCCTGTGACAGGTTTTCCCGTCTTCATAAGATGCCTGTTTTTACGCGAAGATCATCCAACGGTAGAAATATCTAAAAGGCGAGCGAATGGGAGGAGAGTGGCGCGCCCCATCTGAAAGAATTCGAACCGCTTCTGAAATACCCATCGAGGTGGAACTGACGGACGATGACGCCGTTCCAGTCTACATGAAGATTTCAGAAAAAGTGTTACATCTTCGCAGGTTGGGCATGCCCTTTACCAGCATCGCAGAGCGCCTTGGGATCAACCCGTGGATGGCGAAGAAAGCGGCGTGGTGGGGCAATACCCAGAAAGGATAGGCAGGACAGCCTGGACAGGATTGACACACGTGTCCAATCGACCTCTTCGCCGGTTGGGGTGTCCGCCAGAAAGACCTGAGCCGTTTTCTCGAGACCGGCGTCGTCAAAGCCCGCCTTTCCGGACGTGGAAAGGGAAGCCTGAGGTTGCTGGACGAGCGCTCCGTCTACGACGTCTACCTCGCCCACACGTTCCATGAACTGGGATTTTCTCCGCGTCGGATCGCCAAGATCGTCGAAAACGTGCGACCGCACTACTCGTCCTGGATCACCGGGAAACAGAAATGGCTCATTCTTCGGTTCCGCCCGACCAGGGGCGAGGTCATGGCGCCGGCAACGATCCGGATCGACCTGTCGCAGCCTCTCTCCCTACTCCGCCATTGCGAGTCCGAGAAGGAAGAGGTTGCTCCGATTCGCCGGGGACGCCCGAAGGACGATTGGAGGAAGCGGTTCCGGGAGACAGCGGACGCCATCGCCAGGGAGATGCGAGAGGCAAGGATCACCGAGGAGGACATCGACGAGGCCGTATCCGACGTCCGATCAGGGCGCAGTTCACGCGCCGGCAAGGGCGAGACGGCCGTTGTCACCATCACGGCGAGGTAAGCCGAAAAGAGCAGGCCGTATCGGACAATCCCTCTCGCCCCATATTTGCCGTTGCGGTAATAACCGAATTTCTTATTCTCAATTATTGGCATTTCCAGTAATATGGTCTTCGGATTTCTACCCGTATTGCCGGAGGCCAAAATATGGAGAACAGGCCATCCTCCCGAGCGGGGAGGTATGTATCGCAGCCAACTGGATACAGGGCCTTCTTCCCCGGTGACCCGATGGCGTAAGCTCGACGCCGTCGAGGTCCGAAACCAGGCCGATATCGCCCGCTGCGTAGGAATCACCCGCGCCGGGTGACCCATACCATGGGTATGCTGCATCTTGCGCCGGAGTTCCAAGAACACATTCTGATCGTGCTCGACATTCTTCGCGGCGCCGATGGAGCCATCTCCTCCAATTGGTGATGCGTTTGGCTTCTTCAACGCGATCCGAGCCGTTATTTTCCTCCCGCCGGTTTTGGACCCTCTTTCAAAAAAAACGGGATCACGCGCTCGATGCTCTCCGAGTCTGGCTTGGCGCGATTGACGAGCACTCCTGTTTTCGAATCCAACGTCCACCCCTCCATGCTTTTGAACTGCAAGATCGGCTTTACCAGGTATTGTCCCTTCTCGACATTCCACTCGGCCGGGCCGGCGACCTCAAACTCGATGTCATTTTTTCTGACACTATGCTTCACACGGCTGGAGATCAGTTTGATTTCGTTTTTCCCTTGCTTGAGGAATGGCGTGATCACCACGACTCGCTGCGCCAGGAGGAAACTGTTCAGGGGGGTTCCGTTCACAAAAACGGTTGCGGTGATCGGGGAGTTATAACTGGCATAGGTAGGTTTTCCGTTGATGACGAAATCGCCCGCCTTGAGCTTGATATTTTCATTCTTCAGGCCGGCATGGTAAATCTTGTAAGAGAGTGTCACCTCCTTCACATCCGGTCCCAGCGGGTGAGAGTACCTGCCGTTGGCGAACTTCCAATCCGTGTCGTTGCGGAATTCCCAAAGAATCGGCGCCATGATCCATTGATCGTTCCCAGGCGTTTTGTGTGCCGGTCCCAACCGGAAGATCAAACCGTTGCCCTTGTTTGCCGGCTGCTGCGGGGTCGTCTTGATCATGATCGTATTCCACCCCTCTTTCAGGTATTGGCCGACCGGCTCGAAGGTGTCCGAGGTGAAGATGTTCACCGTTTTCCCGTTGACACTGAGCTCACTGTGGAGCGGGTTGTCCCAACTGCCGTAATTACGTTTCACCCAGAGCAAGTACGGTTCGCTGCCGGTCTCTTGAGCTGACGCCGGCAAACCGGAAAACCCGACAAGCATTACCGCGAGCAGGAGCATCAGGATCCTTCGAGACATGGATTCACCTCCTTTGTGGTAAGCGATGGATTAAGCGTGCCCTTCCCGCGACCCGGGAACGGTAGCCGACTCCTCGATGACGGCGCCGGGATGGGTGATCTGCACGCTGACGGGGAGGCCTGCCACCGTAGACATGCCTCTCTGTAGCCATGCGACACGCCTCCATTGGCCAAGGTCACGCGTGCTCCTTGCAACGGCCCCGAAAAGACGGGGTCAGGCTGCACTTAACGTATTTGATGGATGTCTATTCCTCTTCGTTCCCTCACTCGGCGAGAATGGCCGACCGGCGGACCGTCTTCCGGTGGGGTCAGCCTCCGTCGGAGCCAGCGCGCGTCTACACGTCGCCCATGCTGGAAGCCCGACGCTATTCGGGCATCCTCAAGAACGATCCATTCGTCAAAACCCAGGCCTACGTGGCCAGGGAGATGGGAGTCTCCCGGGTGCGCATCACCCAGATCATGAGCCTGTTGAAGCTGGCCCCGGAGGTCCAGGAGCGGCTACTGAGGCTGGAGGACGAGGAGGCGGTCCGGTTCTTCAGCGAGCATCGACTTCGCCCGCAAGTTCAGATCGAGGATCCAAATCATCAGGTCCGGATGTTCCAGAAGATGCTGGCGCAGGTTCAGCGGGTAACAGGGGTAGGTTGCCGGAACTGCCATGGACGCCTTTCTCCTCCGGCCATTTACCTCTCCTGACCTCATCGCAGGAGCATGTTCACCAACCCGATCGTCGCTCCCCCCAGTACCAGCCATGTCGAATTGACTTTGAACCGGATCAGCAAAACCGCGGAAATGAGACCGATCGCAAGGGTCGGCAAGTCTACGAATGAAGCTCGGCCCAGCTGCCAGGTTACGGCGGCCATCAGGCCCAGCGAGGCCACGTTTACGCCGTCCAGCACACTGCCGGCCAACGGCAAATTGCGCAGGCGGGCGACGAACGGGAAGGTACCGGCGACGAAGAGGAAGGAGGGCAGAAAGATGCCAAGGGTCGCCAGCAGCGCTCCCGGCATGCCGCCGAGAAGGAAGCCGATGAATGTGGCCGTTGTGAAGACCGGCCCGGGCGTTATCTGACCGATGGCGACAGCGTCGAGGAGTTGCCGGTCGGTCAACCAGCCGAGACGAACGACAAAATCGGCACGGAGGAACGCGAGCAGGACGTAACCGCTGCCGTACAACACGGCGCCGATTTTCAGAAAAATCAAGAACAACACTGGAAAACTGAACGGCGCGGCCGCCAATGCGGTAGGGCCAGATCCGGCAAGGAGCAGGAGAGACCCTGTCGCGCCCCCGTTCCCGAATCGCCGGAGGTTCTCGCCGATCAAGACCGCAAGCCCTCCGGCAAAGAGCAGGGCGATCTCGTTGACGCCCAGAAAATAGAGTGCGAGCGCAGCCAGCCCGACTGCGGCCGTCAGCGTGCCCTTGACCGCTTTATGGCCCAGGTTCCAAAGCGCCTGAGCGATGATGGCGATGACGACGGGCTTGATACCGTAGAGCGCGGAGCCTACTTCGGGAAGAGAGCCGAAGCGCACATAGGCCCATGCCAGCGCCGACACGATGAGTACGGCGGGAACGATGAAACAGACGCCCCCGACGATCAGGCCGGCCCATCCCGCCCGCAGGAAGCCGAGGTGGATCGCCATTTCCGTGGAATTCGGGCCGGGAATGAGATTCGTCGCTCCGAGCAGGTCAAGGAAGCGTTGGTCGTCCAGCCATTTTCGCCGTTTGACGACCTCGTCGTGCATCATTGCGATGTGCGCCGCCGGGCCGCCGAAGCCCGTAATGCCGAGCTTGAGAAAGTAGGCGGCGACTTCCACCAGTCTTCCCGATGGGAAACGGGGAGTCAAAGGGCCACTCCCCTCCTGTTTGATCCTTCCTTTTTTTTACGACCGACTTCGCTGCGAAGTTCCTCAAGCTGAGCAAGTACGATTTCAAGAACATCGCGGCCCTTGCCGGTCAGGTAATAACTTTTTCGGGCGTGCACGCCCCCCTTGGCAGCCACGACGCAGCGCAGCCAGCCGTTTCGTTCCATTCGCTGAAGGAGGGGATACATCGTCCCGGGACTGACCTCGTACCCATGGCGGCGCAGCTCCTGGAGCATCCACTGGCCCACGACCGGCCCCTTCCCGGCGTGATGCAGGATGTGGACTTTCCAGAAGCTGAACAAAATTTCTCGCGTGATTATTTTCAGCTCTTGGTTCATCATGTATATCGTAGACGGTTATCGTAATTCGATAAATGAAATGCTGACGGAGCGGGCAAATAAACTCGAGGCACGGCGGATGTGGATTCTCACCGGGATGGCGGGAATTCGGCGCGAATCCTAGATATTGAAAGATCTGCTATCGGAGAAGAACGTGCGCGCCTCCTTTAACACGCTGTCCATCGGCATTCAAACCTAGACCAATTTACGGCAATGTCTCAATGCCACCGTATTTGAATGAGCCTCGGTTTACGCGAAATCCGCAACCCCCGACCAACCAGACAGGACCTGGATTCGGGGGACGAAAATGCCGTCCTGCAACCCTTTTGATTAGTTTAAGAAGGATGGCGCGCCCCATCTGAAAGAATTCGAACCGCCTCCGAAATCCCTGTCGAGGTCGACCTTACGGACGAGGACGCGATCCCGGCCTACAGGAAGGTCTCAGAAAAAGTATTGCATCTCCGCAGGTTGGGGATGTCCTATGCGAATATCGCCGAGCGCCTTCAAGTCAACTTGTGGATGGCGAAAAGAGCGGCGCGGTGGGGCAAGACCCATCTCAAGAGGAGGGAGAGTACGTCTCCATATTGAAATTGCGGGGCCCCACGCCTGAATCCCAATCTGTCAACCGTCCACTGAAACGGGGCAACTCCAGGGTACGCTCAGGCTAAGCTGCGCCCCTTCAGGAAGTTCGCCAGATGAGCCGTCAGCTTCTTAGTTGGTGCGTATTGTCATCCTTCACCCGAGGGCATAACGACGCCCTGAGCCCTTAAGAACTCCCGAAGTTGTCGCCAGTCTTTTCTTTGTGCGTCCGGGGTACGCCCATTTTCGGCGTTCCTCGGAATCATACCCGTATGGTAGACGGGAAACAGCCATCTACCTGCCCACTGAACAGGACATGCCGCCGCATCCCTCATGTTCTCGTATGGATGATTTTCAATATTGCGAGCAGCTTTGAGGGCTTCGTACCCGATAGAGACAACGACTAACGGGTCGAGAACTCTGATTTGTTCCCGGACCAGCGGTAAACACATTCTCCTCTGAGGGTCTGTGACGGTATGTTTCCCGCTGAGTTTCTTCAATGGGAGGCAAAGAACCGAGTTTGTGGCTTGAAAGAACCTCGGCTCTAACCCAAGTTCTTCAAGCATCAATCGCCGAGTGAATCTGCTTGTCTCATCTGTGTCACGGTCGTATGTCATGTATCCTTTATCCGCGTCAAATGTGTCAGGCGGGTTTGGTGCCTCAAATAGGAATAGCACACCATTTCTCCACGCTTCGAACCGTCCAAAGAGCGGTTTTGCGCCTTCTTGAATCAACGAGAATTTGCATGCAGTTGTGCACTTCCGACAAGATTTCTGAGATTCAACGAGTTCCGCCCAAGCTCGACCAAGTTCATGTCGCTCCATTGTTTTCCCTCCGTCCGCCTAACGTTCAGACCGAGCTGCGGGCAATCGGCGACCCGTCAGCTCTTGATAGCTCTCCTCTCCTCGACAAGAGAACGTAACGCGGGACTATCTCCGGTAGCCATTTCTCCGCAATCGGTCTTCGCATATGCGGATTTTACTGACGCAAAGGCAGGGTGATTCTCGGCTCCTGGTCCAAAATAAACAGTAAATGAAGACCGAGGTTCAAGACGCCGGGGAAAGTGTCCACCATCAAGAAGCAGCGGTTGGGGTAGTTTAAATTGTTTGTCCGTACCATGAAGCGTAAACCCGACCTCTGAAATCGTCACGGGGAACGTGCTTCGGTTAAGCACTTCAATGCATACGCTTGTGATCGTATCGGCAGCGCCTGGATAGAGCGAAAGCGCCAGTTTTGGCGTAACTCGCAGTTTCACTCTGTCTCGGCTTAGAGATTGCAGAGTATTTATTACCCCCAATCCCGCCCCGTGAATGGCGATGCCAAGGGTAGCCGCTTCTAAGCCGGTCATCGTCCCCCCCATCCCCTCACCCATTATTTAAATAACGCGTCATCAATTCTTGGGCCGCAGGCTGATTAGAGTCTGAAATGAACGTCACCTACTCGCTTGGACAGGAAATGCAACAGGGATCGCAAACGACAGCCTCGAATAGCTTGCTGCTTCTGCGGAGGTTTGCCCCTGCGATCCGAGCACGATGCCACCGACCACGACACCAATCCCGCCCTTTGTTCCCGTCTTATCGGCTGCTGTAACAGCGACATCAAAGCGCACTAAGTGTACGGGTCGCCTTAACGTGTCCTTCTCTCCTGGCTTCAGCAGAAACCCATAAACATCGGGTCTGGCACTTTGGGTGGCAACATCCAGGGGATTCACGATTGCCCCATGATCTTTTAATTCTTCATTCGCGCCCTCCACAGCCAGCGAAATCTGGGTGATCGTTTGTTGAATGAAATCCTTAAGATCCACATAAACCTCCTTTCGAATTTAACGCGGAGGAAGCCCCCTCTGCGAGCCCGTACCTCGGCACGACAGTACCCCCTTTCGGAAGAGCATAGCGGAACATGTTCGATTCGTCTCGCTTGCCCACCAGGTAACCACACGTAAAGCAATCCTTTCGGCGCTTATCTTCCCCAATAGTGACCCGTCCATTCACGGGATCGCCCTCGCGGTAGGAGCGGTACCTTATGTAGCGGTTCGGTTTCCGAAAGCCGGTCACCATGAACAAAAACTCGGTGATGGCAAGGTTGGCTACGACGCCGTTGAGGGATATGACAGCCGGGGCGGGAGTTTGCTCCCCGAGTCCGTATCCGTGCGCCCGTCGGACTTCTCTCGCATCTGGAGACAGCAGTTCATACTTCGCCCGCTCCATGTCGATTTCACGAGCACAATCCAAGCAAAACACGCCAGGTAGGGCAAGAACAACCCGTCCCCCTATTTCAACGATCCTCCCCGTCTTTGGATCTTGTGGATCGCGAAGAAATTCGGATGCGGAATCGATCAGGACCAATTCGTACGCTGCAGCCAACTCCATCAGGATCAGACGAGGTGCATCGTGGTCAACGCAGCCGAAGACCGTCGAGCAGCTGATGAGCGCCCCCATAGCCTCACGGCTTCTCAGATTCCCGTCAACAGCACAGACCTCGGCATCAGGCTTTATCTGATGGATGAGGCGCTCCGCAATGATGACCTTCGGGGTCTTGCTGATGACGTCTTCCGGAACGGCCCCGACCAGTCTGTTGAGATTCGTATCTTCAGCCCGGTCGTCATCCACAACCACGAACGACCCAACTCCAAGATAAGCAAGCCCCTGTGCGACATGGGAGCCGATTCCTCCAAGGCCAACGATCCCGACCTTGGCGGCCCCAATTATTTTTTGTCCCTCCTCGCCGAAAGCGAGGACCTGACGAGCGTACCTGTTGGTCTCCATCTGGTACTCTCCTTCCGTGAGTATTGTGGTCTGCGTTGCCACGTGCCCCTCGGTATCAAGACTCGTGGGTTATCTCCTACAATCCGAACCTCTCCGATTGGTACCGCTGCGGCGATGTTGCCGTACCATGCAATCGCATCAACCGATGACTCGCCCCACACCATCGCGATGTATGGTCTGCCATCGAGCTTCCATTTGACGTAGGCAGCAAAATCGCTGATGCCGCTTCGGTCACTATAGGAGAACCACACCTCTCCATTTGAGGCCGGGTGTGAGTGGCAATCGACGAGTGCGTACTCGTTGTCACGGGCGATCTTCATAATCTTCGCGCGCTCCGTGTCCTTCAATTCCAGGTAATTCTCCGCTTGGACCTCCCAGCCGTCGGGAGGAACAAGGTAGGCGCTGTCCGCTTCAAGGCACACCTCCTGATCGCCTTCAGCAATTTTCGCGAACAGGAACGCGCCCTGCTCCAAATCGCCCTGGAAGAGGTGACCGTAAAGCTTGCGTTCCATGTCGCGGGGTATCGTCACATTGATTTTCACGAACTCTCCTTCCCTTGGAGACAAAGGCCAACGCTTCGCAGAAACGTGAGCAGGTTGTCGCCACCTTCGATGGTCGCAACCGGTCGCCAGGGATTGGGGTGCCACGAGAACCACCCCCAGGTGCCCGAGAGCGGACACGTGCCGCTTCCGGAACTTCCACTTTGGTTGAATCCCGGTGCGGTGCTCCCATCTTGCAGGCGAAGATCGCCCTCCACGAAGAAGTTGTCCGGTCCGGTCTGCGGGTATCCGGGAGGCACGAGGAAGACAAGCGCTGTCATCGCCTTGTTGAAGCGTGCCGACGGGAGGAGGAAATCAGGGATGTGTACCCAACTCAGATCATCCCCGTGCTCCACTTTGGGATATTTCCCCCGAACCAGGTCGATTTCGTGTTTGACCCTCTCGTGCATGACGGCTATCCCCTCTTGTACTTTGCAACGCGCCCGTGGCGGTGGCCGGGCTTGAGTTCCACCACTGCGTTCTCTTCCAAAGTACGCTCGGTCCCATCGGGCGATTCCTGAACGATGGGCTGGTCGGACGGAATGTTGCCTAATGCCCTGATCTCCGGGACCGTAATGCTGTCCTTGTCCCAGGGGTACTCCGTCCCCTCGATGTTGATGTAGAACTTCTGCCCAACATGCTCGTTAACCGCGTGTTCTACAGCCATGGCCAAATCTCCTTCCGGTGTTGAAATGCCTTCCTGATTCCGTATACTATACAGAGGGGAGGGTCCTGTCAACACCAAAAGGATATTGCCATCCTTAAAAAGGATGAGCCAAAGGGGGGGAGGGCGTATATGGAATTGCTGGAATACGTAGGCCAGCGGATTCGAGACCTGCGAACCAGTTATGGGGGCGGTGATGGTCTGTCGCAAGAGGCGCTTGCGAAGGCTCTGGATGTTGTTCCTAACACCATTTCACGCTGGGAGACGGCCACTTACCGGCCAGGTCTCGAAGATCTAGACAACCTTGCCCGCTTCTTCGGTGTCTCCATCTTGGATTTTTTCCCTCATGAAGAAACCAAGGCTGATGAGCCTCTGACGGCTTTACTTCGCGCCGCCAAACAATTAGACCCGAAAGATCTGGATGAACTCAGGAAGTATGCCGAGTTTCGACGCGCCCGTAATATGTATGCACATGGCAAACGCCCTCCCGCTGGACGCAAGAGCAAGAAAAAAGCCGGGGCCGGTTCATCTGAGTGATCCGGCCTTCTATCTATTACGAAGAAATGAAAGCCCTCGCCCGTGAGGTCAGGGCGAGCTATGGTTTCTGTACTCCTCGTGTCCGCAAGTCGGATATCAAACGGATTTACCGCGATCAAGGCATCCGGATCGACCTATGGCCGTACAAATTGAAAGGCCTTCGAGGTGCTTACTTCAACGATGACCTTGGACCATCGGTCTTGATCGCAAAGGGACTCCCTGACGAGCCCAAGATCTTCACCTTGGCTCACGAGCTAAAACACCATCTGAAGGACAGCAATTTACGCGTCTTATATTGTGACCCCTCGAATCAATTCAGGACGATAGAGATAGGAGCCGAAATTTTCGCGGCGGAACTGATCTTTCCCGAACAAGACTTCATTGACGCTCTCCGCCGAATGAACATTGGACATGGAGAGTGCACGCCCGAGGCACTGGTGCGCTTGAAGCGCGAGACAGAGACAACTATGAGCTACGCAGCACTCGTAAAAAGAACGGAGTTCCTCGGATATGCGCTGAGGGGTTCCCTACAAGGAGTGCAGTACAAAAAATTGGAAGAGCGTCTCTTTGGGGAACCTCTCTATAAGCGCGTCCTACGATATCGACAACAAAGATAGCGTAGGCGATAGTCATCTGCTACCGAATATCCAATTACTCGTCCTTTTTCTCCGGAGGTATAGACCAATCGGGCAGCATCTCTACCGCCCTCAACATGTGTCCCGGGAGCAAGTGCGAATACCGCTCCGTCATTGCCGTTGTCGTGTGACCGAGAATCTCTGCGACTGTCTTCAGCGGCACTCCGGCCATGACCATGGGGGATGCCGCTGTGTGGCGCAGATCATGGAAGCGGAAGTTGTCGATCTCCGCCTTACCGCAAGCAGTCTCGAAGGATGACCGCACGTCATGGAAGTGCTGCCCCGGTTTGCCGAACCTCGGCTTACCAAGGGGAACCATGCCGACGTCGGTCATCCAGGATCTCAAGATGGCCGTTGTGCTCCTCGGCGCCCCTGTTGCCCTTCCCTGACCTCCGCCCAAGGGGTTCTCCCGTACGTAAGGATTGGATACGCTATCGCTCCCGTTTTTTGAGTCAGTGCCATAGGCGCCCAATTCACGTCAAATATTTCCCATATTGACATCTTTGTCTGGTACGATTATCTTACCATATAGTAAGATAATGCACGGACTGGGATGCTTGGAGGCCATCCTCGAGGAGAAGCTCGGAAGATCACGAAATTCGAGGGAAGGAGTCCAGATGAGCAAGCGGGTCGTGACAAAGGAGGCAATTGCCAAGCGTTTGCGCCTTGCGCGCGAGCAGGCGGGCCTGTCACAGGGGCAAGTGGCCCGACTGCTCGGGCTCCATCGCCCCACCATCACCGAAGCTGAAGCGGGGAGGCGCAACGTGACGGCGGAGGAGCTCGTAAAACTGTCCGACGTGTACGGGGTCAGCGTATCCTGGCTTGCTTGCTCGGAGGATGAGGACACCGGTTTGCAGGCGGCGAAAATCAAATTGGCAGCTCGTGAGCTTCAGAAGCTCAAGCCCGCAGATATGGACCGTCTACTCCATCTCCTCGCGGCGCTCCGACGAGCCGGTGCGGTAAAATGACGTCGCGCCGGGACTGGGCGAGGGCGGCACTCACGCGTGCATTGCGGATTCGGCGCTCTGCCGGAATCGGACTGGGGAGCCCGATTTGCCCCTTCGACCTTGCGGAGCAACTCGGCGTAGAAGTTTGGTTCAGCGACATCTCGAGTATGGAAGCGATGTACGTTTGCGATGGGCGCCCCCTCATACTGGTTGGAAGCAACCGGCCCCCAGGGCGCCAGTCGTATAACTGTGCCCACGAGCTCGGTCATCACGTGTTCCGGCACGGGTCCAAGGTTGATCAAATTATCTCCGAGAATGGCAATTCGATCGGCAGGGGCACTCAAGAATTTGCCGCAAACGTCTTTGCGGGTTTCCTGCTGATGCCCAAGACAACCGTGACGAGAGGTTTCGAGGACCGGGGTTGGCGTCCCGACGGTTGTACCCCTGAACAAGCTTTCGCTCTGGCCAATTGGCTGGGGGTAAGCTATGAGGCTCTGATCACCCATATGACGTGGTCGCTGCACCTCCTGTCGCGTAACCACGGCGACCAACTTCTCCGAGTCCATCTAACCGAGATCCGCACAAGGCTGGGCTCCCCCGACCCATCCTCACCTTTGGTGTTCGCAGATCGCCGCTGGAAAGGGCGTGCGATTGACGTCCAAGTGGGAGACTTCATTCTGGCACCCTCAGGTGCCATCATCCAAGACGCGATAACCGAGCGTGTCGAACATTCTCAACCGGCCGTGCTGCTCAGGGCAGTCCGGCCGGGCATTGGCCAGTTGCTGCTCGCCGATGGGACTTGGTCGTCCTACATCCGCGTCGCCCGGAAAGGTTACGTGGGTCGAGGAATCTACAGACACCTGGAGGACCCAGACAGTGACAGCCGGAATGCTACTAGTTGAGGACGAGAACATCTCCAGAGCATGGTTTCGGGCTTTTGCTGCCTTGACTGCACCGGGTATTGCGGAAATCAGCCCATTGGTAGTAAGCGTGCGGGGTCCCGGGGACGCGCCTCCGGTCGATATTCCAGCGATTCAAACCGAACTCGACATCGCGTTGGCCGTGGCTGGTAAGCCATCTTGCCATGCGGTAGCCAATACCATTTTCCCACTCCACATATGGCGTCGAGCTCGGGACCGAGATGATCTCTTCCGCCGCTACAAAAGCGTGCGCCAGCGTCAACGAGGGAGGCACGGCAACCCTCGGGTCACGTATTTCGAGCGTATGATTGCATTCGGCCCGCGGGGCGGCGAACGGAATCAACTTGAATACATTATCTCGACTTACCGTGCGGGTAACCATCGCCGTAGTGCCCTCCAAGCATCCCTATTTGATCCCCACTGCGACCAGACTGATCAGCGCCAGCGGGGATTCCCTTGCCTTCAACAGGTTTCGTTTATGCCACAGGAGGACGGGGGTTTCTGCATTACCGGTTTCTATGCGATGCAGTATATCTTCAACCGGGCATACGGGAACTACCTCGGCCTTTGCCGGCTCGGCGATTTCGTCGCCCACGAACTGGGCTACAGACTGACGAAGATAGTTTGCGTTGCAGCTGTGGCGCAACTCGGCTCCGGCATATCCAAGGCCGCTGCGCGGGCATTGACCAAGAAACTATCGGCTGTGCTTGAGATCGCGCAGGGGGCGGCTCAAAACAATGGGGCCTCTGCGGGTACACGACTGTGATTCGACGCGGTCTCTTGATCGTCATAGAGGGCCCAGATGGAGTCGGAAAAACAACGCTGGCGGAAGCCCTCACGGCGGAACTCCGTGCGAAGGGACAAGAAGTCAGATACATGTCCTTCCCTGGGCGAGAGCCTGGCACGCTCGGGAAACTCGTTTATCGAGTACACCATGATCGTTTGCACGTGGTGGGTGGGGAAGTCACTCCTGCAGCGATCCAAGCACTTCACGTCGCCGCACATTTAGACGCCATAGAGTCTCGGATCCTCCCAGAATTGGATTCAGGCTGCTCCGTTATCCTCGATCGTTATTGGTGGTCAACCTGGATTTACGGCCTCATTGCCGGTGTACCGCAAGATTTGCTCGAGTCGATGATCGCCTTGGAGAGGAAAGGTTGGCGCGAACTCCGACCGACCGTGGCTTTCCTTGTTGCGCGAAGCAAACCGTGGCGTGCAGAGGACTCGCTTCCACGGTGGCGCAAACTCCTTAAGGCATACAAGGAGCTCACCAAGAGAGAGTCCCAGCAACACGCGGTAGTAACAGTTAAAAACGACCGTGCCATTCCTAAAGTTGTTGAAAACCTAGTTTCGATCATAATGCAGCATCTACGGACCCCTCCTGAATGTCCAACCAACGAAGCCGCGGGGGGTGATCACAACGCAAAACAGGAGCCGACTCACCAGGACTTTCAACTCCCACTTGAGCTTACGCCGCAACATCGGTTGGCGGCGCCGGCAATTAACTATCGGGATGTCAAGGCATTCGCTCCAGCAGTTTTGTCGCATGTTTTTGATACGTACTGGCGGTTTGCGGCGGAAAGGCAGCGTATCTTCTTTCGGCGGTTCGCGGGGTTTCCGCCTCCCTGGACCGAGGATCCGATCTTTGCCCGCCACAAATTTACCAACGCGTACCGGGCGTCCGATCGTGTTAGCCAGTACCTCATAAAGAAGGTCATCTACCGAGGAGACCAACGTCCCGAGGAGATCTTTTTTCGGACAATCCTTTTCAAGTTATTTAACCGGATCGAGACCTGGGAGCTCCTTGAAAAGACTCTGGGCACGATAAGCACAAAAAACTTCTCGCCGGACCGGTACAGTGCCGTCCTGACAACGGCTCTGTCACATAGCCAGCGCATCTATTCGGCGGCGTATATCATGCCTGCCGCAGATCGCCAGTCAAGGCGGAAGCACATAGGGCACCTTCAGCTACTCAATCGTATGCTCAGAGACGAGCTCCCAGTGCGCCTCCAGGAAGCCCACTCCTTGAGGGAGGCGTTCGAGCAACTACGCAGTTACCCAATGATGGGAGATTTCCTTGCCTATCAGTACATCATCGACCTTAACTACAGCACCCTACTCAACTTTTCCGAGATGGAGTTCATCGTTCCGGGACCAGGCGCAAAGTCAGGAATCCGGAAATGCTTTCGCGATGCCGGCGGCCTGAGTGATGCAGATCTCATACGAATTGTGACTGAACGACAGGAAGAGGAATTCCTTGCTCGAGGCCTGAGCTTTCAAACGCTGTGGGGCCGGCCGCTCCAGCTCGTGGATTGCCAAAACCTGTTTTGTGAAGTTGATAAGTACGCCCGGGTAGCTCACCCCGAAGTGAAAGATCAAGGAGGGCGTGAGCGCATTAAGCAGGTCTACCGCCGGCACGGCGGATCGCTTGCGTTTTGGTATCCCCCAAAGTGGGAGCTCAATGAAAAAATCACTCAAGAAAGCGAGGGAACGCGTGCACCTGTTCACCGCAACGACCGCTGACGAACTTTGGTCTCAGCCTATCGAGAAGATTCGGCATCGGCAGGGAACGATCGAACAGCCAAGCCGTGATGGTCTCACCCTTGAGCTCCTACACACCTGCTTGGTCCTCGAGAATCCGTTGCAGCGCTGGGTGGTAAATCGGGTTCCAGCGATGAATCCCGCCTTCGCACTTGCTGAGGTGGTATGGATCCTTAATGGAAGAAACGACTCCGCGTTTCTCAACTTCTGGAATCCGAAGCTGCCGAAATTCCAGGGGTCGGGAGATATGTATCACGGAGCATACGGTTTCCGGCTCCGTAGACTTTTTGGAATCGACCAGGTGCGGAAGTCATACGAGACGCTGGCCCAAGTCCCCCACAGCAGACAGGTTGTGCTGCAGATATGGGATCCGCGTGGTGATCTGCCAGTCGAGAATGGTCAACCTCGGGACCAAGACATTCCATGCAATCTCTGCGCAATGGTGAAGGTTCGCGAAGGGAAGCTCGAATGGGTTCAGGTAATGCGCAGTAATGACCTCGTACTCGGGCTACCGCACAATCTGGTTCAGTTTACCTACCTACAAGAAATGTTTGCGGCATGGTTGGGCTGTGGAATCGGGACCTACACCCATTTTAGTGACAGCCTTCATATCTACAATCGCGACATTGACGCGCTCGACTGCGTTAACACCGACGCGCCGCAGCCCAACACCGATCGGTGGTCGACTGGGTTTGACGAGACGATGATCCTTATCGAGGAACTCGCCGATCGCATGGACATAATGCGACAGCAAGGCGTCACGGAAAAACATCTCCATCGTGCATGTACCGCTCCCGATATCCCCCGTGTTGCGCAGAATCTGCTCTGGATCGTCGGTGCCGATGCTGCACGGCGGTGGCAGATGTCCGATCTCTCAAAAACACTTGCCAAGCAGTGTTCTAATCCGTCACTTACCCAGATGTGGAATCAATGGCTTAGAAGACAGGAAGACAGGCATGTCCGGGAGCTTCGACGGAACGATGAGTGACACTGCGGTTGGCTACGTCATCCGCAACGGTAAATTATATGCTCGTGAAGATTGTTTCGCAGTGCGGATTCCCAGTTATGTTAACCCCAAAAAGCTCGATACCAAGTTCGCACGCTATTCCCATCAACGCCAAGAGGGCTTGGCCTCACGCTCATTCGCAAACCAAATGTCTCCAAGGACTATCTCCGGAAATTGCGGGCTGAGCTTGCACGCCTGCCGAACCAGAGGTCCTTGCACGCAAATTCCCCCCGGGAAGACGGTGGACTGGCTCAGGTCGCATATACTCGGGAAGATCCAGCACCTGCGTTGGCTGAACGAGGAACTCGAAGATAAGTATCTCTTGGCGTTTCAGAAAATCGCGTGGGGAGAAGCCCCGCAATAAAGCGGCAGAACGCGATGATGTCTTGGTAATTCTCGCGAACTTAATCCCTGTTTTCATCTTCTGATCCTGTTCCGGCAATCGAATTTCCTTGTACAAAATTCGTACGATTTCCGTACCGCTCGCAATATCATAAGCGGAAAATATCAACGATATTATTATACTTTTTTGGGGCAAGCCCCTTGCAGGCAGGCCGTGGAAATACCCAAGCCCCTATGCTATCATCCGTAAAAACAGACGATGGAGAAGCGTAGGTGCGGATAGGGCGGCGAGCCTTGAAGCAAGTGTGTATCGATGAGGAAAGCGTCTACCGATCACGCCTCCAAGATGAGATTCTCCAGAACGGGATATCCTTCAAACTGATTGACCTGTTCGCCGGGGCAGGCGGCTTGACTCTCGGCTTCACTAAGAACTTCGGTCATAGTTTCAATTCGGTATGGGCCAACGACTTCGATAAGTTTTCCGTGGACACATACAACCGGAACTTCGATGACCGCTGCAGGCTTGGCGATATCGTCGATCTGCTCAATGATCCCAACACCCCTATCCCCAAAGCCGATGTGGTAATCGGGGGGCCCCCTTGCCAGGGATTCAGCCTTCTCAACAAGAATAGAGAGGGTGACCTCCGCAAGCAGTTATGGCGACCATTCCTTGAGGTCGTGAAGCGTGCCAAAGCTCAAATATTCGTTATGGAAAACGTCCCACAACTGCTTGGCTCGTCCGAGCATGACGAGATACGCGAGGCAGCAAAGGACCTCGGCTTCTACCTGGCGTCGGGTAAGCTTTGCGCTGCGGATTATGGTGTCCCGCAGACGCGCTGGCGCGCATTCATCATTGGTTGCCGCTTCGCCGATCCCAAGGTCGTATTTCCTCCAAGAAAGACCCACTACAATCCGAATAACGGGAAGCCGCTCTTTGCATCGAACGGCAGAGGATACGTGTCATCCCCTGAGTGCTGGCGCAATGTACGCGATGTCATCGAGGATCTTCCCTCGCCGGTCGGAACCGAGATTCGCGATGAACCGCCTCCGCTCGACATTCACTTCGGTCGCAATCCTACCGCCGTCAGCGTTATGCGATACAAGGCAATCCCAAAGGAAGGGATGAACCGATTCGATCTCCAGCGCAGAGCCCCGAAACTGACGCCCGGGTGCTGGATCCGGAAGAAGTCCGGCGGGACCGATCTTTTCGGACGTCTCTGGTGGGACAAACCCGCGTTCACCATTCGAACCGAATTTTTCAAGCCCGAAAAGGGGCGTTATCTGCACCCGGCGGAACATAGGCCGATCACTCATCGCGAGGCGGCAAGATTTCAAACCTTTCCGGACTCGTTCCGCTTCGTCGGCCCGAAAACCGAGATCGCCAAGCAGATCGGAAACGCCGTTCCCCCCATGCTGGCGGCACGCGTAGCCGATTGCGTATATGCGCTTCTATTGGGGAATAGTGGATAGATTCTCCAAGCAAGAACGTAGTCGTATAATGGCGCGCGTCAAGGGACGTGATACGGCGCCTGAGCGGATCGTAAGAAGCATAGTGCACAGATTGGGGTTCCGCTTTCGTCTTCATGTGCGGAGTATGCACGGAACTCCCGACATCGTCTTAGCTCGGCATCGGAAGGTCATCTTAGTTCATGGCTGTTTCTGGCATGGCCACGCCTCATGTCCGAGGGGAACGCGCCCGCAAAGCAATGTTGCATTCTGGGAGAAGAAGCTTTCGGGGAACATCGAGCGTGACAAGCGGATCAGGCGTGCCCTGTCGCAAGCGGGGTGGCGTTCCCTCGTGATATGGGAGTGCCAAGTAAAGGATGAAATGTTAGTAATCCGGAAGCTAAGGCGATTCTTATACGGACCCGACAACAGAAAGGATGACGCCGGATGAAAAATGGCTTCCTCCATGACCTTCGAAGTGATTTCCATCGAGTGATATCCAGAGACATATTGGGGCCAAAGAAGAATGGAAAAGGGGGAATCGTATACTTCGTCGATAAGACCTTAAATGAAAAGACCCCTGCCTACTCATGCGCAGACAAGGACAGCAAGGCAAGTGTCCTCATTGCGTATCGACTTTCTCAAATGCTCGGTTGCCCTGCGTGTGAAAAGCCACCGGAAGGACAGACGGCCGGAACTTTGTTTGTAAACCACACAGCGGGTTTTCTCCGCGAAGCCTTTAACAAGTTGGGACAAATTCGTCCGGGGAAGTGGAAATTTGAGACAAGGCAATTCGCGAACGGTATCGCTCGCTACGAACAATATGAGCATCTGGGGGACTTAGACCGATTTCTGAAAGAATATCCAAAGCTTAAATCGGCGCTCGGCGGCGACTACTTAATCACTCCGGATATTGTGGTGTCCAGGTCTCAAATTAAAAATGAGGATGTGAATCGGAAGGAAGCCCTGATCAGGAGAGGCGACAAAGCGGCAAGGCTAACTCCGCTGCTCGAAGCAAACACGGAAAAGCCGCGTGATATCCTTCACGCAAGTATCTCTTGCAAGTGGACAATGAGAAGTGACAGAGCACAAAACACCCGGACAGAAGCGCTCAACCTCATCAGGAACCGAAAAGGCAGAACCCCCTGCATTACAGCCGTAACTTTCGAGCCCACACCTTCAAGGCTTGCATCAATCGCTATGGGAACCGGCGATATCGATTGCACCTACCATGGCGCCTTGTACGAGCTAATGGAAGTTGTTGAGGAACTGGATCGTGAAAGAGGCTTGGGAGACTCATGGGAACTTCTTCAGTCTCTTGTAGAAGGCCGTCGGCTTCGGGACATCAGCGACTTACCGCTCGACCTGGCCATATAGAGCGGGAGCCTTCTCGAATACGGCGATTTAATTATTTTATCTATGGATTATAACAGGTTGTGTCGCAGGAACACTCGGTGGCCCCAAGAGAATCACAGGGGGTGCTACATCCGCCCCGGGGCTATTTTCATATTTAACATTGGGACGAACATTCTCTGGATCGTTTTCGAATAGACAACGAAATGTTATCTCTGCTGAAGCAGTTCGTCCAAATGCCATATCAACAGAAGAAAACCCAACTAACATAAATTGTTTGTTTTTCTCTCCACAAAATTTATGACCTTCTTTTATCAATTCGGCCTTCAAATTTCCTCCCCCTTTGGCTGGTGCATTACTAGAACTGGCTACCATATATGTATCTTTTCCGATTTGCGATATTTCTGACATTGATCCGCAGGAGCAAATAGTAATTGATAATACAAGTAGTGCTAATATCTTATTCAAAGAAATACCCCCTTAATAAAATATTTAAGTCCTCCCAAGGCTCGGGTTGAACTGCTGGCGCTCAACGAGAAATAGGCGAGCCGTCAGCTTCAACTTGTAGTTGGACGGCAGAATAATATTCATTTATGGTTTGGTGTTACCTCGATAGATGCGATATGTCTTGCATCTTTTAATTCTTTTGACAAGTCTTTTGGAATTTCAGCGATTTCAAATTCAATATTTCTTGGGACCCGTCCTTCATTAAACTCTTTTATAAAAACATCAAATAGGTTCTGCTCTGTAAATATAATTATTTTTCTCTTTATAATAGTCATTGTTAGAAATAAAATATCAGACCTAATTTTCATTAAAGGTCCTGCGGCTCTATTGCCAGAAGCTGTAATTGCCGAACTTGTAGAAATCGATGCTATTATTTCCATGTCTTGGCTTACCGCATCGAATTAAAAAACTCCACCACTAGACAATTTAATCCTATCTCTATAAAAGTTCTTACCATAAGACTTATTCATCCATTCTTTTCGAACCCAATCTTCGACATTCCTTTGAACATTTGTATTCGCCATTATTTCTCCCTATTATTTATGTCCGTCCAACGCTCAGGCTGAGCTGCGCGGCCTCATGATTTCCCGCAGGGCAGCCGTCAGCTCCAGCCTGTGGTTAGGTTGCGTTCAATGCGAAATGCCCAGTCGCTGCTCTATGACTTCTTCCACGGAAAAATTGGAATGTGGCGATCCTTCGAAACGCATTTGGAGTTGATATGCTTCGTGTTCTAGCGGGATAGACGCGTAAGAGAATCCGTTCTCCGCCCACCCTCTAACATATCGCCTTGCGAATTCGTTGACGCCAAGCAAACTATATTGAGCGACGTGGACTAATTCGTGGAATATCAATGAAATAGGAGGTGGAATGCTTGCATAGGATTTGTTGACTAATACGGTATCATCAAATGTAATTCCTGCCATCTGTCGGAAATCAATCGGTGCATTGACTCCCATTTTCCCGAGATCTTCATAAAATGGTGGATTTTCAATTTGGGAAACAATCCTTATTTGTGCTCGTCCGAGAGTGGTCTCGCGGAAATGTCGATACAAGGTTTCGATGGTTTCCTTGGCGAGAGCTGACGATTGGGCACGATGAATATTGCGTTGATCGGTTATCCATTGCTGGGCATTCGGAACAAGGAAAGCCATCAATGCAGTGACATCCATGAGATACCTCCGCGTGCTCGGCGACAATTCTAATACGTCAACCTAACTCATATAAGACAGCCCCCGTGCCGCCTAATCCTCCCCTCGTTTCAGTAACACGGGGGCCGGCCAGCGGATGATGCGGTGAAAAAACGGGAAAGATCTATTTCTTAAGTAGTCTCTTCAAAGCCGGAAAAACTTCTTTTAGCGTTTTCCCGTCCGCCTTCTGGATATTTTCCGTAATCCAACTTTTCATCTGACTCTCACTGATCGGCTCCGTCCAAAGAAATATCGCTTCGGAATCAAGATCGGTTCCGGGCGGCAGACCGAAATACTTCCCGATCTCCTCCAACTTTTTCTTCGTCGGGCGCTGAGCGCCGCCGATCCAGCGGGAAACCGTCGTGACATCGACTCCCAGTTTGGCGGCGAACTCTTTCTTCTGCCCATGTGGAAGGCCGTCGATAAGGTGGCGGATGTTTTCAACAAGGATATCCCCGTCATGCTTCTCAAGCAGATCCCCGGAAAGTTTTTCAGGAGCAAGTCCCGTTGCTTTTTCCAGAGCCTTCCTCTCTTTCGGGTTAAGGTTCTCCCCTTCTCTCTCCAATAGATCCTCCGCTCTCTGGAGGGAACAGCCGAGCCATTCTGCCAGCCTGGATGACCAGTCTTTCCGGTCCGCACCTTCCTTCCAAAGGAGGTAGCGGATGTTCCTCGCAAGCCTGTCCATGCACCCAAGTTTGGCACATGCCGAGGACGTTGGCAAATAATCGGCGTTTCTCCTGTAATACGCATATAACGCTTGACATAAATTAGCGTTATATGGATATAATGCCAATTAACAGCACTCATAATCGGCGTTAAGTCGTTATGACGACGACCTTCGATGATGAAGAGACAGGCGGCGGGTGGCTGAGAGACGATGGGCGGCGTACCAGCGGAAATCATTGGCGATCCGACGGCTGAGCAGACTTGCGAGGGGTGGAACCCGTCCGATCACCCGGAATTCCGGGAGTTCCTGGACCACATCGCCGAAATACTTGCGCATGAGTATGTCCAACGGATGAGAGAGACGGCGGATCCAATAGATATAGAGGCTTGGGAGAAGGGAGGCCAGCGATGAGGGCTGCCATCTACGCAAGGTACAGTTCGGATCACTGCAGTCCGACAAGCATCCCGGACCAGATCTCCTCGTGCCGGCGCCTTGCGGAGAAGCGCGGGATCGAGGTTCTGGAGGACCACATCTATCACGACGATGCCGTTTCCGGGGCCAGGAACGATCGGTCATCCCTTACCGCGCTGATCACTGCGGGCCAGGACGGACAATTCGACGCCGTCCTGGTCGACGACTTGTCGCGTCTTTCCCGAAGCAACCTCATGACGCTGCATACCGTGGCACTCTTCGATTCCTTCGGGATTACCATCCTCTCGGCGGCAGACAATATCGACACCTCGGACGAACGATCCAAGATGCTTATCCCCCTACAGGGGATGATCAACGAGCGGTTTCTCGCGGACCTGCGGGAGAAGACCCTACGGGGCATGAAGGGCCGAAAGAACGAGGGGTACTTCGTAGGGGAGCGCACGTTTGGGTTCGAATCTACCCCCTCAGAGAAAGTACGCCTCGATAATCGGGGCAAGGAAAAACCCGCCGGAGCTCTGATGCAGATAAACGAAGCCGAGGCGGAAGTGGTGCGACGCGTCTTCCGGGAATTCGCAGACGGACAATCCATCTTCAGCATCATCAAGCGCCTCAACGAGGAGGAGATTCGCGGCAGGAATAACAAGGTCTGCCGATGGAGCACGGGGACGATCCATACGATGCTGCGGAACGAGAAATACAAAGGCATCTGGACCTGGAACCGCACCGGGTACAGGCGCAACCCCCTGACCGGGAAGCTCCGGAGGTTCGACAAGGCGAGAAGTGAATGGGACGTGAAGCAGTCCCCTGAAATTCGGATCGTCTCAGAGGAATTGTGGGACCGGGTCCAGGTGCGGCGGGCGGAGATCAGGAAAACGTGGCCCGGGGGGAAAGGCCGCACCGGGTTCCAGGGCTCGCTTGGGAACGCCACGAGCATGTATCCTCAGGAGTTGCTGTCCGGCGCAATGGTCTGCGGCACTTGCGGGGCGACGATCGTCAAGGTTTCCGGAAAAGGCGGCGGGTATTACGGGTGCCACAGGGCCGCCAAACACGGATGCGACAACCGGATCATCGTCAGGAAGTCGGTCGTCGAGAAGGTGATCCTCGGCGAGCTCACAAACAGGATCTCGAACACGGATAGCCTCTCGTACGTGTTCCGTCGGGTCGAGAAGATGGTGGCGAAAGAATTTGCCGAGTCACCGGGGGCTGCAAAGCGGAAGGAAGATGAATACAAGAAGCAACGACAGATGCTCGACAACCTCATCAGGTATATCTCGCAGGGTCGCCAGTCGAAGGCCGTCGAGGAGGCATTGAAGGAGTGCGAGCAGAAGGTCGAGCAGCTTGGCGCCGATCTGGAATTCCTGGGCAAATGCCACACGCGGCTCTTCAAGGCTCCTCCGAAGGAGTGGATCGAAGAGCGGGTTTCCCGGATCAAGGAGGTGCTGGAGCTGAAGACGGAGAGGTCTGCTCTACTTCTGCGGAAGCTGTTCGGAAAAATCGTCGCCGAACCGGCGGAAAGGGAGGACGGATTCCGGTACCTGAGAGCGAAGACAAAACTTCAGTGCCTGGCACTTCTGGAGAAAGAACCGGCGCCCAAGGACCTTTCCGCTTTTCAGGGAGGCGTGGGCGCCGGTTCGACCACTTTCAGATGGCGCGCCCTAGAGGATTCGAACCTCTGGCCACTTGATTCGTAGGTGGGCTAAGTACCTTTAATAATTATAGATTTCGAATAGTTATCTATACAGAACATGCTCAAAATGCACCATGATTTCCGTA
>Ga0214471_10000965_pt1 | contig 23325 bp, 14 predicted proteins | sample RVTome_5_FD_207665 | JGI IMG/M metagenome (GOLD analysis project Ga0214471, IMG submission 207665) | Soil microbial communities from uranium-contaminated site in the Upper Colorado River Basin, Wyoming, United States - RVT142D155 | ecosystem: Environmental > Terrestrial > Soil > Contaminated >... | reverse complement strand
CGGCAGAACAGATATTGCGGTGCTACTACGAGGAAGCCCGGAGCGATGGGGAAGAGAGTGGGTTCAGAACCCCTGTATTCACCTCTGCGGAACCGGTAGGCAGTTCTTCCGTATATAACGCTAGGGAGGGTCTGGACACGAGTACGGTACCCGCAGTCAGCAGCTCAGCAGCATCGTCGTCATCGGCTCGGGATACTTATGCTTCGGTGTCTTACCCTGCGGTTGACAAAGATGAATTCGAGACGCCTCCAGGGAGTACGTCGACCGTGCGGGATGAAGATCCTTATGCAGCAGCGTCGTCATCGAGTGCGATAGCATATTCTGCGAGAAGAAAAAATGTGCCGTAAAGGGCACATTTTTTCCATGCTTTCTGGCTTTTTAACGTTTCTGGTAACAAAATCACAGACTGCGCATATTTCTAGTAAAAGGTCTGATTCACGATCAAAAAGAACAGATTGGACGTGCTGCAAACTAAAATCCTAGCTGATGGGAGGTTCGAATACAAAGGACTATGATCCTTCAGGTGCCGCCAGAGATCCCGGGGATAGTAGAAGCTACTCTGAAGACAGCCGGGACGACTTGAGAGAACACAGGAGAGGGACCTCCATAGCATTGGCAGTTTTTGCCCTGGTGGCGTTCCTGATACTGGCAGTGAGTCTTGGGTTGGTTGCCCAGTCATATCTGTGGATACGCGACGCCAAGGAAGATCTGGGTGTTCTGGAGGACAGTCTCAATGACACGTGCGCCAACGTCACCGATTATTTCGCAGTCGGGGTTCAAGCGCCTTTGGCCGCGGTTATAGACACAAACACGTCCTCGATAATCGAGATTCCCTCGTATTTAGGGACATCCCCGGCCATTCCGGTGTGCGTGCAGGACTATGGGCAGGTATGGTTTGTGTCGAACGAAACGAGCGAAATACTGGTGATGGACATTCTGACAAAAGCGTACATCGATCGCATCGACGTGTTCAGATTTGGATGCGACACGCCCATGTCCATTGCCTACAACGCGAACGCTGGAGGTGAAGGTGAGGGACAGGTGTGGGTTTCGTGCTCAGCGTCGGACAACGTTCTCGTGTTCAATCCGCAGTATAGGAACGTCATCTCCGTGATCACCATTCCGTTGCCACTTTCGAACGACGCGGGAGTCGTGGCAGTGGGGCCTGGGTTCGCCGTGGTAGTCCTGTTTCCGGGTTCGTATATGGTGTATGACACGGAAACGTTTGTGGGCGTGCAGGGCAGCATATCGGGAGGAGCGACGGACTACATGGCCATACACTATGGTGCCGACGGGCATGTGTACATCTACGCCGCCATTCCCTCGAGGATTTACCAGATGACTCCGGATGCGGTGGCGCACACTCTCACGCAGAAGGCAATGTCTGCAGTGACCCCCACGGACGTGACCGACATCAAGGTGACGTTCGACGGCGAGACTCTGTACGCGGCACTGGGAACAAGTGGCGTGGCGGTGTACGCGACGAGCGACATCTCGCTGCCAAAGTCAGGGTCTCCGACTGGCACCGTCATAGGACCGGCGCGGTTTATCGCAGTGTCCAAGGACGCTACGCTTCTGGCGGTGTCAACTGGATCGGGGGGTAACCATGTGGCACAACTTCCGATAGCGAGCAGTACCGGCGTGCCAACCTCGGTGGGCGCCAAGATTTACTCTCTGGTGGAAACGGGAGCAACGTACGGAGTGGTGGAGTGCGAGATGACCTGTCCGTGCGATCTGTGTCACGGCCAGGATTTGACTCTGCCATATGCGAACTAAACTAAACTAAACTAGAAGAAAACAAAGTTGTACATGGGAATTTGAAAGTTTAGTATTATTTGAGGGTCCAGCCCATGACGACGGCGTCTCCGAGAACGCCAAACTCTGGACGGTATCCACAGCCCCAGTAGATGAATTCGTCGCTCTTTTCGGTGCCGAGACGTGCAACTGTGGCTCCTCCGTAGATGCCTCCGGTGGGGCATCGCGGGAGTCTGGTGTCGTAGTTGCCGCTGTCTGTAGCTATTACGTACATGTATCCATCCGAAGAGCCCGCGAGGAGGACATCTCCAGCGACTGTGAGAGCACCGTGTCCCCGTGCGTAGATTGAGCTGTCGCGAGGATCTCCAGCACCACATTCCACGCTGTCTGACACGTCTACCTCGGTACCGGACCAGTCAGGTGTGGGACGGTCAGAGTAAGTGAGTTCATCTGTGCCGATCACGCCGATCAAGAAAGGATCAGGCGTGATGACTGGGACGTTGCCGTTTGCAACGAGACACTCGGCGGGGGTCATGGAGCATGGAGCGGGAGTTGTCCAGAGGACCTGGCCGGTTTCGGGATGGACCTTGGCCCACAGACCGTTGCAGTAGACGTCTCCGTTATTTACAGAGACCCAGGGAGTGTTGGCGGTGTTGGCGACGGATACGTAGAGACCCTCGCCGTCGAACGCCATTCCCCAGGAATTCACTAGCGTGGATCCTGGACCTACGTAGGAATGCCAGACGTAGTCTCCGGAGCTGCCGTCGAAGGCCCACATGATTCCAGATTTCTGCATGGCGATGATCAACGTTCTTCCGCACTCGGCCTTGATGAGGACGAAACCGGTTCCCATGTCGTAGTCGGGACCGGGAACTTCGGGACACGGAAACCCTGGTGTCCCTTGAGGAATTCGAAATAGACAGGCAACATTCCAGGCGTCCACGCCGTAAGGTGTATTGATCCAGGAAGCCCAGTCAGGGCTCAATGAGGATGCCTTCGGTGCTTGCCCAATGGCAGCGGAGAAGTCGGTGTTAAAAGCGAAGACTGCACCGTTGTAAACATTTGTCTCCAAGCACATTCGACGGAGTTCTCCTTCGGTAAACCCAGGCTGCAAAAGGCACGCACTGGCGGCGTCGGATTGAGAGTACAGATTGCCGCTGCCGAAGAAAATATTGCCGGATTCGGGGTCGACGGGCGGAGCAGAGCCCCATACAGCCGCGCCAGTGTAGTTGTAAGCTCTTACGTCGGGATGAAAACCAAATCCAGTCGGCATGGTGGCGAACTCGAGCTGCAAAAGACCCGTGGTCACGTCGAAAGCGAGCATGCGACCGACAAAAGCGCCCATCCAGAGGGTCGGATCTCCGGCCGAGGAGTTGCTGAACGGGCTTGTGGTGTCTGCGACGTCGCCGGAGACGGAAGAAGACAAACCAAAGTAGGCGTTGTTCGCAAACACTGTAGGGGAAGAAGTGAATATGCCAGTGATGTACGCGAGATCTCCTATTATAGGGGTTGCCAAAGTGCGCCAAAGCAGAACTCCGGTAGCAGGATCTACGCCATAGGCGCGGGGCCCGCATACCGAAAAATTGCCTGCCGCGTGTTCCGAAATGCACGTATTAGTGAGCGCAGCGTTCATGCTGGTTCCGAGATCTCCAAACACCAAGATCTTTTGGCCTTTTCCGTTCACCGTTAGAGTGGGCGAGACACGCACTATAGCGTTGAGATTAACGACTCCGACGTCGACCTGGCGTTCGCCAAGGACGTTAGCGTCTTCAGAGGCAATGGATAGCGGAAGGCCCGCCGTGATCAGCGGGTTGACCTGCGAGCAATAGTCAGAAACCAGGTGACTCCAGATGGGAGCTCCAGTTTTGGCGCCAACAGCCCATACCTTCGCGTTGGTCGTTATTCCGTCGACGTCTCGATCGCCCCAGTCGGCGAAATAAACAATGTTTGTTTCTGCGTCTACGGTGGGCGAAGTGGAGACGCCCACGTTACTAGTCGTGATAAACTCTCCTGTAATTCCAAAGGCAGCCTTAATATCATCGGGATCCAAGTCGTCCTCGTTGAGACGACTGTACCTAGCGAATCTGGTAGAGTACAAATCTCTACCCCAGGACCACCATCCGCCGTCCACACCTTCCGGTTCTCCAGTCTCAAAAATAGTGGTCAACGGAGTGTAGTTTCCGCATGAATCGTCGTCGTCGTGAAGTCCGTCTCCACCGTCGTGGTGCACCCAAAAAGCTATGCCCGAAGCTACAGCAAACAAAAGCATGAGCAGCCCGAATGTCATAAAGAACCACCTCCAGTCGTACGCAAATTGGCTCCATCCGCGAGGGGAATCTGGTCTAGGAGTTCGCCTAGCATTTGGATCAAACTCATCAAAAGGTCGTGATTGTTGTGTACCGGTTAGCGGACGCTCTTGCTCTTCCATTCCATACGCACCCCGTGTGAAATCGTCCATGTTTGGGCGTTTTTTTTTCTTATGGTAGGTCCTTCTTTTACATTCGAGTTTATCAAGCCACTCTATGGCCATATCTGGAAAAGTGAATAAATTTCCATTGCACAGTCAGGGCGCGAAAGCCTGAATACATTTTATTGGCGGTGGTGCCGAGTTTATCCGTCTTTTCTAGTCTACCCTGCATACAGGTCTCCTCATCACGAACGGCGGAACACCGTAAAAAAGCAGAACGGAGTTACTCTGATTTCATGACTATGCTTGGGTTAGGCGTCTGTGTTTTTGTTCTGAACACGTACTTGGAGGGTGTCTGGGGTTGCATTTTTTAAGAGCTCCTGGTGAAGCTCCCTAGTAGTCAGATCTCCAGGAACACGAGCAGGGACGTCATCTTATGCTCACATGTAACTGGTCGCGAGCCATACATTTGCGTCGGATGATGGATAGAATACACCATCCTCCTCCTCCTTGACCAAATGGGACGTCGGAGGAGCTTGTGGTGGTCTGTTGAAAAAGTCGTGCATCCGGGCCATACCTTCCTGTTCAGTTATCGGTCCTGGTGCGGAAACGATTTTTGGACGGTCACGAGTTGTGAGTTTCCTGGGCTCTGGCATAACTTGGATGTCAGCAGAATCATCCCCGGGGAGACGAAGCGTCCATTCATGTGGTATGTCTTGTGGACCAGGGAGGATCTCGCCGTGACGTCGTCGATGCCTGGCCGAGTGATTTTTCTCGAACAATATAAGAGTTCTGGCTTTGAAGAACGGGAGCTCCGCACAGTAGGTCAGGACTCGCGGATTCTCCTCAAACTTCTGAGGAACATTCTCTTCTAAGAGCTGTCGTAGATTCTCGATGAGATCCACTTCTTTTTCGAGTCGAATCGTGTAGGCCATCTCGACCGACGTAGGATCCTTGGAGAAGACCGAGAAAACGCTGAGAGAAGTCGGACCTGGATCGGGGAACGCTTTGCGGGAGACTTTAAAGGCCTTTCTCAAGATCTCCAGACTTTTGATGTAAACCGCGATAAAACGATCAAAGAGTTGGTAAAGTTCGGATGTCGACGCAGATCTGCCGAGTGCGCGTTTGAGGTAATAGCAAGTGGCCACGACTTTCTTGAAGGTGAGGAGATCTCTACGTACTCTCCTATCCTTGGGGAGATCCCTAAGCCCTAGTCGGACAGTCTGAAACGGATCGGTAAGGATGTAGGTAAGTTTCGGGACCGTGGGCGAGACCTGCATTTCTCGCACCACAATCATGTAAGATATCAAAATGTTGGCCATCTCGACGTATTCCTGTAGGAACGCGTTCTTCTGCTGCACTTTTCGATAGATGGGGTTGTGCCACTTTTGAGAAACCGATTGGAATATACTGCTCGAAAAGGCAGCACTCGAGTTGTCCAGCCATGCGGCGGTCATTCGGACGCAGATATTACTTTCTGCTAGACGTCGACACTTGGACTCAAAAAAGTACCGTGTTTCGTCGGACAACATAGAAACAGTTTCCATACAGAGCAAGAACGACGCCTGCATTACTCGTCGGACGACAAGATTGTCCAGACGACTCCGCGGACGAGATACGAATCTGGGGTTGTCAAGCCAGCCGCCCGTCGGAGCGCTGAAATCGTAGGGTTCTTCTCCTCGGACGACAAAACCACGGGACCAGTCCGACGACGGAAGACTTGTAAAAGCCTTCACGGGATCACTTGTCCAATACATGACAAAAGAATCCGCGAGTTGAATTCTGTATTTCAGACTGGTGTGTGTTCGCACGCGCCACGTTCCGGGTCTTCGAGTCTCGTAATAAGGTGTACCGCGAAGTTGTGCAGCAACGGCATGCGAAATGCAGTTTATCGCTAGGACCCTGGCGTGTACAGAAACGAGAGAGGGAGACAAATCCCCGGGTGGAAACACGTTAGTGGTGTACCGACTGGCACTTCCTGACGCAAAGAGGAAATGATCGTAATCGAGCAGCGCTAGCAGCACAAACTCCTTCTGAACGATGTGTGCGTCGTCGCGTTTGTGGAGTCGTGACAGAGAATGAAACATCTGTCGATGACCTTTGGATTCCACCATCTTTCGATATTCAAACTCTTCCATCCTGCCATAGTTACCGATGACGACCCAATCCTTTGTAAATCGAGAGGGCTGAGAAGGATTTTCAGGGTCTGGCCGGCGCACGTGCAAAGTCTCAATGACTTCTTCCGGATCGTCGTTGATGTATTTGATCTGACGTAGAACGTCGATGTAGAGAGGATGGGTTCGTGAGTAGTCCAGATACCTCTGGACGATCCTAGCATCCGAGTAGAATATACGGAACGCCTCGATGTGCGAGACATCGATCGGAGTCAGATCTCTGAACCGGATCTCCTTCGCGGTTCTGCGAGTAGGCGTATCGCTTGATATCACGACGGCGTAGTGATCTCGGTTGGATATCATCACCACCATCAGGGTCATGATCGTTTTGTACGTCAAAATACTTTCAATTTGTGATCCGGGATCCCTCTGTGCGTAGAATTCGTAGGCATCCATAAAGTTTGTCTCGATTCTTTGGAGAAGAGCGAGTATCGAGTTTGGTCTGTTCGGCCATATACTATCGTCCATGTAAATGACGTCATTCAGTATTCCCCTGTCTCCACCGGACGGATATATACGCACGCGTTTTCCCAACTTGTGATCCCTTCCATAATCAGCAAGTGACTTTCTGATATTCGACATCTCTATGGACGCCACTGTTGATTTTGGGTCTGTTCTCTCCATCGCCACATCTAGCTTCTCATTAATAAAACTTTCCGACACGTCTAAACTCGGCGACATCTCGGAGATTATTTCACTCGATTCTTCCGTGACGATGTGCGCTAGGACATCGAGTGGATCTAACGGTCCAGCCCAATCCTCGTCCAAATCCAGGTCGTATTCTTCCGAATCCTCCTCGACAAATACTAGAGGCCTGACTCCTCCGGACAGTGCATGCGAGGGAGCTGCGCTGCTAGAGCTCGGTCCTTCGGGAGGTCCCGTTATTTCGCTCACGTACGACGATCGAAAAAGTGGACCTGTTCGGGGTGGCGTCAGTAATACGACACTAGAATCGATCTTGTCATCGCTATCGAATGACAAGGAAACACCGCTCTCTCCCTTCCCAAAATCTTCAGAGAACTTTGGGGGTAAATAGCGATCGATTCCCTCTGGCATGTCAGTATATACGGGGATGTGCGGTGTGTCAAAATGAAACACGTTAGTATCTTCTGCACCGCTCGAGCCAAGTTCAGAAGATTGCGAAGTGGATCTGAACGACCTTTTCGTTGGCGAACGATAGACAAGAGAAGCTGGCACGGAAAAGAGCACCTCCTGCAAAGCCGACGGCAATGAAGGATCTGGAGATAAAACTGTTGCAGAAGAATCATAGGAAGAAGAGGCCGATCCAATCGGAGTGACTACTCTGGACAGATACTCGGGAGTGTCCGGAATCTGAATGATTCTGAGATCGATAGGCGAATCGGAAAGTCGGAGTTCGAGAGAATATACGGAGCCTACCTGTGTAGTGGTGGCTACGGCGGAAGACGAGGATGTCGCATATCCTGCTGCAGCAGCATCCGCATCCGCATCATCTGACACGAGAGGCTCAAAGTCGAGAACAGTGGATAACTCTCCTGGTCTAGAGGGATACTCCCTTGCGAGTCTGCCCAGAGTCAGATCGAGTGGTTTCGACGGATCCTCCTGTGTAGACAACACACGTGCCACCATCTCAAGATGATCCTGTCGATCAGAAGACACGACGAAAACATCGCTGTCACTTTGTACCTCGTCGCTACCAACGACGTTCACAAGTCTGATTTTATCGCCAGAAAAGACGGGATTTCGCCTTCTCCTCATGGTAATCACAGAAGCCATTATTTTTGTGGATATATATTTTATTCTAAACAGACAACGGTGGACGTACTAAAGCCGAAGAACAAAATTTCGACTGTAGTACATCTATCTTTTTTGAATTAGCGTGGATAACACTTGAAACGGCGGATACGCTGACTGGGTGACTGATTTCCACCACCAATCAGCTTTTTCTACGCTCTTGCATGCTGTGGAGGACCCGACACATAGACTCCCCCTGTCGGAGATGTAAAGAATGTGTGCATCGACCACGTCCACATCATAGGTGTCTCTCAAAACGACAGCCTCCATCATAAGTTGCAGTTGATGTCTCGCGTCTTCTCCGTCGGGAACCGGATCTTGGGTTATTGCAGGAGGGATGCGCACGCACCTGGATGAACCCTTGCGTGATTGCGGAGGAAGGCCATTCTTACCGAGAGTCTTGATGGAGACGACTACAAGCGGAGGGAGTTTCCCTAGAGAGGCATCCCACCACTCGAGATCGAGCAGACGCACGGAAAGCAGGTCACATCGAGAGGCTATGCGCTGCCTGTGCCAGAAAATGGGCGCCTCGACCATGACGCCGATGAGATCATGGGAAGACAGCCATGCGGCGGTGGTGCGCCGAATAGATTTACAATTGAGAGCCCTACAGGCGTAAGGATGGGTGCAATCAGGACACCTTCCGGATTTCTTGGAGCCGTGTTCGAGGGCGTAGCAGGGCTGTCTTTCACAAACGGCAGAATGCTGAGCACACGCGTGCATCCGTTTTCCTTTGTCCGCAGAGTGACCGCTGCGTCTGCTCTCCAGGGCAAGGGCTTTCGTGTCAGAGACTTCAGGGTTTCCAAACGTTCTAGCAATCACGGAATGGAAACCCTCGATTACGTCCGGGTTCGATTTATGAGAGCATTCGTCAATTTCACAGAGAGGCTTTCCGGAGTCGGGATTCTCCGAAAAATGGTAGTACTTGTGCTGAGTCTGTAACATCTTTTTCCAGTCATGTCCATAAAGGTCAGCCCCCAAGACCGTGCTCGAAGACGAGGGGACTTGGGGTCTGAAATACCTTTCAAGCGAACTGCTGGCAGACATTTGTTGTTGTGATGGGGGGTTTATTTTTTATAATTTTGAGCGGATCTTTTATTCTCTCCGCACGAGTGCCTCGAAAGGTGTATCAAAAGAAAACGAAGATCGTGCACGTGGAGGTTCAGCGTAGGCATTCCGTTGCGGGTGCACAGAGGAGGTATGTACAGGGAGAATGGCGTCGTCTGACTCACTGCTTAGAGAGTCATCATCAGTGTACTCGTACTCGTCGCTGGTGTTTGCTGCGTGCGACGATCTGGGGATCGAAAAAGAGGAGGACGCTAGGTTGTACTTTTCCCCAAAGACCCTACTCGGGGGTCTCGCAGAGACGGGTCTGCTGGGAGGTCTTTGTACCCGAGTCGCAGGATTGATTCTAGCAACGGACGGAGAGCTGGACAGAGGGGGGGATATTCCGACGCCGATAAAGTCTCTGGGAAGAGTCCCGGAGGAAGGTCTTACGGACGGATGCGAAGGAACTCTTGCGCGCACGTCGGGGATCGCTCTGGAGCTGTCAGAGACAGATGCGGCGTTTTCTATTCTCTGTCGGATCGCGTCTTCATAGCGCTGTGTGAAGGCGGGGGCTTTCCAGAGAACGTAGAAAAACCATGTGATGCTCAAGAGAACGATGCTCTGGAGGATAGAGGCAGCGACACTGCCGATAACAGCGGAGACAACGAGCTGAGCGACGGAGAAGAGGAGCCGAACAACGTTGAGCCAGAAAGCAGTTCGGAACTCTTTAGAGAGGGTTAAGTAGGCCCAGAAGTATCCGACGTCGACAAAGAGATTGAGTAGATAGAGAAGTGATGTAGCGCCCACGATCCCTCCGCACTGCTTGCCGGTCAGGGTGGAGCATAACTCGACTTGGGTCCCGTCTATGGTGAACACGTCACAGTGACAGAGATCGTGGTCGGTGATCCGACTCCACTGTGCGAGTGAGCCCAGGAGTGCGAAGAACTGGGACTGCAGGAAAAAGGTGCTCCAGCTGATGCGATGAAAGCCCCTGGAGACCTTTCGACTCCAGTTGCGCCCACGGCCGCTGGCTAGGAATCCGCTGGTCACCGCAACGGCTCCGCTTAACACGTATATAAGCAGCACCGTCCAAGTGTCCACGCTGTCGAAATTTCTGCCGACCAACAGGGGAAGATCGCGATTTTGTGCCATCTATCATGGATGTTTATGACGATCGTTCGGGAGCGCGCTTTACAGCGGTACTTGCTCTTTTTAGAATAAATAGCGTAATCGACACATTTCAACATATATATGTCGGAAAGAGGTACAGGAATTACAAAGAAAACGCCAAAACATGGATGATGAATTGGAGGAAAGCCACTTTATGACGCAGCTGTCGACGGACCGCGTGTGCGGCCGGTGCGGGACGTGCTACGCAGATTTCTACAACTTGGGCCAGCTCAAATGCAAGCAACTGTATCTCTACCGCGATAGAGAATTCTACGTTCTGGCCGATCACAAAGCAGTGGCGCCGGGCGACGAGGACAAGGCACCACTCTCTTTTTCACAGATGAAGAGGGACTGGCCTATCTGGGCATACCAGGATGTTGACGACGAGCACATAGATCCGAGGCTGATGCAAATGATACCGCGGCCGAAGCCTCAGTGCATCGTTACCGAGTACGGGTACGTGACGCCCAGAGATCACGACGGCTACGCAGACGCTGAAAGTGGGGAGACTGGCCTATACAGATGGACTAGTTCAGACCCTCAAGAGAGAGAGCGAATATTCAATAGTCTGGAAGGAGGAGACGCATTGGAAGAGGAGGACGAATCGTACTATGACGATGCGTACGACGACGACTATGACTACAGAAAAGGTTCGAGTGAGACCTCCGTTCATTCAAGTACTTTGAAATGCTCCCATGTGGCTACAAAAACGATACAAATCAGGAGGTTCGACTGGAATGCGCACAAAAAGTTGCTCAAAGAGACATTCCCTAATATGGATTCAGGCGTGAGTGACACGAGCAGCGTATATCTAGGAAAGGTCTGGGAGAGTGAGGCGTACAGACGGGATCCGGTGCCTTTTTTCAAGAAAAGGTACAATCTTTACTGGGACGGCCGTCGCTCCTCGGGAATAGCTTCAGTCGAACGGAAATAAATCAGAATCCTTGGAACACAGTATCCAGTCGCCTGGCCTCCGCAGCAGGAGAGGATGTCGACAGCGGAAGTCTAACGGGAATGGCCTCGGTCGGGTACATGTCGCGAATGCCGGACGGAGTGACCGGCAGAAGGCTCATTTCGGGACGTTTTTCACTGACGACAGTCGAAGCGTCTCTAAACACGTCGTCCACCACCACATCTCCCGCGTCATCGCAAAGCAAGGCGATTTCGCTGTCGAGAGAATCGTCGTCGTCGACGTAGAAAGATCCTGGGATATCAAATGATCGAGAGATGACTTCTTGGATATCGTCGGTGGCAAACATCAAATCCTCCATCTCGTCGTGCATCTTCTCCGCGTCGTTCACGGACATCTCGGAGATTCTGTCTTTGAGGTCTCTGGTTGCTTCCCGCATGACTTTGGCAGTTTCCACGGTGGATTTGGCGTTATCGATGGAAAAGGACACGACCTCTACGTTGAACTTTTGGTCCGAAATACTGCTTGTTTGATGCTCATACAGGTTCTTCTCACGCAGCAAGCAGGCCAGTCTCCTCCGAATATTGGTTCGTTCAGCAGGACTTCTGCATGCATCAAGCTGTACCTTGAGGGACTGTATATCCCTGATTATGCGATTCATTTTGGATCTCAGATGCCGTTCTCTAAACTCCAGTCTTTTCTCCACGCTCTCCAGACTCTTGTCCGCATCTTCAGTGCTCGGCTTTCGGCCGCCAAACAAAGGTCTGTCGGATCCGAATAGTCGCATCATTTTGTACGGGGGAGAGGGGGGGGGGGATTCAGTGCGTGTTTTATTGAATCAGGTCCAAGTTATTCTGATATGCTTGAAAGTAAAATATTTTAGGGAACTTCGGGCATGGAGCTTATACTCTGGTGCATTTTGACCACGTCGTACTTCTTCTCGTTGGAGAACTTGGTTTTGAACCAGAGGTCCTGCCAAGTGAGGTGGTGCTCCTTTTTGGCCTTGGCAATGAGCTTTCTCTGAAAGTCTCTCGTCTCGGTCTCTCCCACCACAGCCATGAGCATGGGCTTATCTCTGTTCTTGGTGAGCAGAAGCTGGCGTCTCAGTTTTGGAGGATGGTGGCGCATGGCGAAAAGCGAGAATCCTATAACAACTCCCCCTAGAACTAGAGACAGGATGCTCGTGATGCATATGATGACGATCTCGTCCGCATTGAGACCCATTTTACTCTAGATCTCACAAGGGAGCGGCTGTGAAAGGTGTCTATGCGGGTTTAGTGTTTATGAAAATCTGCGTTTCTCTAGATGGTGCGCACTTTCAAAATAATCATGTCACGTACGAGTACAGCGCACATTTTATTTTTACAGATCTGCCAGGGTGCCATGGTGTCTAGTCGCTGTCGGAGCCTGACGGATCTGCGTCGTGGTGGTATTCCATGTCGCTTCTGCTCGTGCTGGTGTACGAAGCTGGAGAATCTAGATTTCCCACCGGAATGTTGTCGGCAGAGGCGGTGGTGTGTCCCATCCACTGATTAATGTGACCTAGCCTGGGGTCTTCGGCGCGCCAGTGTCGCCATCCGTAGGGTTTTCCGTGAGAGTTTATCATGTGGTACCGTTCGCTGCCGATGAGATCGAGCGCTTCGTCGGGGGTCACGGCATCCAGATCGACGTACTTGACAACGTCGTCGAGAGAAGCTACGACCCCAAACCGATTTACAAATATCAAAATGGACTTGTATTCGGTGATCGTCTCCAGATAGTACAAGTAGACGAAAACCAACACCATAATCACAAACTCGATGACCGCACTGATTATTCCGAGGGTCAGCACTAAATTGGAGTCGTCCGCCATTTTTTTGCTTTGTGTAATTTTTTAGAGTGGCTGGGTCTATCTGGTGACGCTTTTTATATTATAATAACAGCTCCTTTCTCAGATCTTAATCTGTAATGTATTCTAATTCAGTGTTTACGGAATCGAGGCACACGAGATACTCCCGCACATTCGAACGCGTATTCCTTTCATTTCTCATCATATACAGTGCTTTGCAGTACGTCTTCCTCTTCTCAGAGGTGTTCGGCCAGCTTACGGTAAGTGAACCTCTCCCGCAGAACGTGCAGTCGGTGACGACACTGGATTCATGTACAACTATATTCGGAACCTCGTCCATCGCCTCACAGCAGGCTACGAGTGCTCTCTGTGGAACAACTACTGCATCCCTGTCGGAAACTACAATCATAAACCTCCTGGTGAGCACCGGCGACGCGGTCTCTGAAACACTAGAGTTCTACGCGTTTCCGCCCGTGAATCCTGCTGCCGGGACACAGACGGATCTGAGCGAGCCGTGCAGCCAGGTGCAGACTGGCGAGCCGTGCAATACGTTTGGAAATCACTCGATGTCGATAACGTGGAAGACATCTCCGGCGGTGATACAGTATTCGAGCAGATCTCTGACGCCGATTCCGTTCCCACTCGCGTATCTGCCCTATGTATCGTTGGCGTATTTTGACACGGACGACGAGGGTGTCTATTGCAATAAGGACCAATTTGTGTTCGAGGATAGCGACGGAAAAGGGGGGTTTTGCGCATGTGCTGGATGCTCTTATGTGAAAAAGGACTCGAATTCGTGTGCGTCTGGTGGCAGCGCTCCGCCGTTGCCAGAATGTCCATTGCAGTGTACCAGAGGAGGTATGCACACGACGAACGGAGGCAACTATCAGGATTCCACGTGTCCAGGCGGCATACTGGGAAGAGCAAAAAGCAGCATCATCACGGATTCCTGTGGATCGAAGGTCGGGGGAAGAACGATAAGTGCCATGATATGGTGTGCCCATCAGACTGGCAATCCGTTTGAGGTTTCATTCGAGACAACATCCGGGCATACGAGCGAGGCAGTGCCCAAGAGCGGGACGACAAGATCTTCACCTTTCGTGTCTGTACTAGGACCATGCAACCAGTACCAGAACACCAGATGCATACCGGCCGAGGCAGATGACGACACAGACGACGACGACGGATGTCATTCGCATGCAATACAGGGTCTGTGTTGCGATTGGCAACGCGATGGTGGCACGTGCGGAAGTGATAAGAGTTCGAGCATACAAGCGGTGGCGGGAGCAAATCTGCCGCTCAGAGGAGACTATCTGCCAAATCCGGCCAATACGAACAGCGGCCCTTGTGTGACGTGTCCCGCGTCATACTCGGACGGGCGATACATGGCTGGACTGTGGGGATTCCAGAGAAAGTGTTACTCGCTTATGGAGGACTGGACAGATTCTTACGCAGTCGCGATGAGAATACCGTACTCTGGGGAGGATGCAGTGACGGCTCCCGTTCTGGATCCGGATGATCCTCAGGACGCAGGAAGAGGAGGAGGTCTGTCCACATGGACCATAACCAACCCGGCTACAGGGACAACACAGGAGATCCCTCTGTCGCAGCAGTTTTCGAGCGAGTTTCTGGCGACTTGCTTCCCTGGAGACACCGGAGACACGTGCTGGTCGTCGTACAACAGACCCCAGGACTTTGTAGTGCAGTCTACAAAGCCCGGCATACCTCCCGATCCGACGATCAATTCTCAAGGAGTAGAGGGCACGCTGGCAAACGACAGAGGACCGTCGATGACGCCGTGGTGGCCGAGCGGCACCGGGTCGACCGACAACGGAGAGGTGGAGGCCACGCTGGTAAGATGCGGACACCACTGTGCCGACATGCCGTCGAGCTCTCTGGGCGGAAATCTGAACAGAACTACGCTCAACGCGGGGTACGTGAAGGGCATGGCCGCGGTGGGGCCTTTTTGCAAGGCCTACGAGGTTTCGCTGCAGGGAGCGGTGCTGGCGACGATCACATTCGACATAGAGTTCACGCAGACGGACGGAACCAGAGCATCCAGAGAGATCGTTCTGTCCACGACATCGGTGGGCCAGGGAAGTTCCGTGGCGTACTCAAGTGCAGGAAACGGAGTGACGGCGAGGATTAACGGAGTCAAGTCGGCGTCGGGATCGGCCTCTACTCTGCTGGGAGGGGTGCTGGTTACGTGCGGTACATCGATCGGCACAATGGCAGGGAACGCGGCAGGTATACTGAACGGGCAGCTCGGACCTGGAACACAATTGACAACAAATCCGTGGGATACGCTGACAAGAGCACTTCAGGCGGTTGAACAACTGAGAGCACAGCAGGGCGGATCGGCGTCGCCGTACACCTCGACTGGAGTACAGGACGGAGGATGCGCAGTGCCCATCCCTCCTTTTATATCGGCACTGCAGTGCTTTTCGTGTGCAACCTTTTGCACGGCGCCGTGGGACATATGCGGGATGCTGCAGCAGGTGTGCAGCAACCCCAAGTACGGACTCGATTGCAACGTGCCGATAGACCCGCAGAGTCTTCAGGGCCAGTCCACGAGCGGGACGTTCACGTGCAGAGAGCCAGGACCGTTCCAAAACAAGATCCTCAACTGTGCGCGACCGACGGAAGGAAGAGGTGGAAGCGTGGCATCGGACAACAAAGCCGCAGCGTGGTACTGGCTGCCGAGAAGTTCCCAGAAAGCGTTCGGCACGGGCTGCGGGCAGTACGGTCTTGACTACAGGACGTTTGGTCAGAGTTCGGACGAAGCGAGATACATATGCGAGTCGCCCGGAGCGACGGTGCGGTGCGTGCCAGGATTCAGCGCCGGAATTCCCTCAGAGGGCGTAAAAGGACCATGCGAAATGGTGGGAGGACTGGTAAAGTTTCACGGGCAGACGAGCCGGGTGCAATCGCAGACGGCCAGGGTGGCGTCGACGTGCTTCACTACGGAGCAACTGGCGATAAATCCTCTCGGTCCGGGGTCACAGGGAGGGTGTGACAACCTGGGGGGATCGAAAGCGACACCACCTCCCGGGCTGCCGAGATCGTGGAATGTAGGCAATCCGAACTGGTGGGTGCACGGCACGAATATGTATACAACGCCTAATGACGACACGCAGCTAACTCTGGACGTGACGCTGTATGTGAACGGAGAGGCTCTGAACGCAGAGACGAGCACCATAAGTCCCGGTCATTTTATAGCGCCACTGGGAAACTTCTCGTGCAGACTGCAGAAGGGCGACGACACCGGCTCGGTTCCGATAGCGGTGCAGAACACGGGCACGCTAGATGCGAATTACGTGGTGACGTTCAGAGGATGTTCGGGAAGTGGATCGGACGTGACACAGGCGCCTGGATTCGTTCCCCCAGTTATAGGTTTAGAGGCAGGGAAGAATAACTCTGCGAATCCGATTCAGTTCGCGCTCGTGGCACCGGCAGGCGCATCTTACGACGCTGCGTCGTGCTCATTTTCGTTGAGCCCGGAGTTCTACTCGGTGGACACCGCGATCCTTGATCAGGCATCCTATTCCTGCGTGCTAGGGTCGGTTCTCGACAATCTGAATGCTGCTGCCACAGGGATCGACAACGCGCAGCTGCCCGAACCGGCGTCGACGTGCCAGTCCGCGGACATATGGTGCATACTGTTCACAAATGACAACATATTCGGCAGGGTGCTATTCTGGACGCTGATAGGCGTCATTCTGGTGTTCGCGATCTGGTTTATTGTGGCCATGGTGAAGGCACTGTATGCAGAGGGGAAGATCCAGACGGAACTGGGCAGAGCAAACAATCTCAGAGTGGAGGCCCAGAAGATAGAAACGCAAAAGAGAGTAGAAGAGGAGGTCGAGGCACAGCAGTTGAGCGAAAAGATATCCGAAAAGAGAGACGAAAAGAGACGAGAAGCGATGGATGCGATGGTATCTTCCATCGTGGGAGGAGTATCATCAGTGCCTCTGACGCCAGAATAGTCGAAAAAGCAAATTAGAAATGCTGACCAGAGAAAGGGTGTCGGTGGTGTGCCTGCAAAAGTATAAAGCTCCAAAACCGATAGATCCTCAGCTGTGAGTGTTTCTACTACAAAACGTAACCCGATAGAGATGAGGACGCAGAGGAATATAAGGGTGGGAGTGTGGTCTCTTTGCGTGCTGCTATGCGTAGTGATAGGAGAGACAGAGGGACAGGCAGATGTGTTGGCGGTGACGTCATTCAGAGATTGCGTAACAATAGATCCGACGGCCGGAACAAGCTCGAATCCCGGGATAGGGGCGGTGTTTAACTGTACCCCTGCGGTGAACGGCACCGCATCTCCGCCCGTGACGACGATGGATCTGAGGATAACGCCGAATTTGGCAGGCACGACGACGTTTGACGTCAATCTGACAGTGGTTCTGAATAATCAAGGTGGGACTGGCACAACACAGGAGGGACCGTCGTCATCGGTGGCGTGCACACCGACAAGTCCGGGATCGCAGTTCTGTCTGAGCACCACGCCTGCGAAAATAACGATCACGAGCAGTAAGATGATGTACAGATACGGACTACAGGAGATTTCGGACGTTACGCTCCCGTACTGCTACGCATCAATGGCGTCATTCTCCGACTTCGCACTGGACGTGGACAAAGACAGTACAAATCTAGATGAGGTAGGCGATGTCCCGTGTCACACCAATCCAGCCTTGACGTCTCTTTGCTCGTTTTCTACAGAATCAGGGGCGTATCCACACTGGACAGACGGGTCATATCTTTGTGGAAATGCTGTGCAAACGTTTCTGGGAAACTTGTTGAAGCATCCCTCGTCGGTGGAACAGAATCCTCAGTCTCTTATTCAGAGAACACAGGTGGCGTTCCGGACGACCATGGGTGTAGCACATATGTACAGTAATAATGACAACTCCATCTCGAACATCCCGTGCTATCAAACCGAAAAGTCCGTCACAGGATCTGGGTTTGCTTCATGCACATCTCCTGTTATCATGTACAAATATCCATACGCAGACGAGCTCGCGCTTTTGGTAGAGCGCGGCGAAGTGGACCCCTTTGCGACCCTTACAAGTGGTCTGCTCGTATACACGTCAGAGGTGATGTCAGCAGAGTATCAGGGAAATTTATGCGCGGCTATGGACTACAATGATAATAGTGATCCGTTTTACGCACCAAGAGCATGCGTAATCCCCACGACGCTTACGTACGTAGAGGAAGATCCTTCTGTATCGCCGGCTGCGTTGGTAAATCAGCCTCCATGGGCGCTGCTGTCTGACGCAAGAAGTCTGGACGTGCGCATTCCAGGATTTAGGTCCATGCCTCTGCCGTTCGGATACACAGCGGATCCGATCGGCAGTGTGTTGACGAGAGGAGCGTACGTGCTGCCTGGGCACGAATCGAGGCCGAACGAAATAGACATAAAGCCGTGGTTCACTACCAACGTGAGCAGATCATCATCGGCGACGAATGCACTGAACACCGGAAGCACGACGTTCGCAATCGTCGGCTGCTCCGCGCCCTCCTGTCCTGCAAATCAGGATACGCGCAAACAGGCGTGCAATCCACCCGTGGGAGACTCCGTATTCGTGTACCGAAATTGTTCTGCGTACGAAACGCAGGGCTTTCCAGCGAGCTTTGTAAACTCGGAGAACGTGCTGGTGACGCTTCCGCCGTTTTGCAAGGCGTACTCTGTGAACAACATACCCGACGTGATCGTAGAGCTGAACATCGATGTATCGGTATTCAACTCGTCTGGGTCGGAGGTTTTCAAGGAAACGGTCACGCTGTCGAACATGGCAGCAGGGGCCTCGGCGACGTCGCCGACAAAGCTGGTGCGTGCACGCATCGAATCTGTCGACTCTCCAAGCGACATTCTGGGACCTGCGATTCAGGGAGCAATCGTGATTTGTGGAAGAGAATCGGCAGATCCTCCAGACTGGATCGACATGAGGGACTTGATTCCTCTAGCGGAAGGTCAGACGGTGGACGACATACCTCTGAGCGAGAATCCCTGGAAGTACGTGATGGAGAATTCCAGAGCCGCAGGAGGGCAGTTCAATCGCACGTTCTGGTTTCCACATCCCTACGACTACATAGAACCGGGCGTCGATGGAAGAGGCAAGCCTGCAGGCACGACTGGACTTGACGGTGATCAAGGGATGTCTACGTGGTTTTTCGTTCCACAGGACGTCATAACCTCCGAGTGGGGATCAGACTGCAATCAGGTAGGCATGGCGTCGTCATGGGCCACATCTTCGAACAACCAGCAGCGGATGTGCAACACAGACCCCCACGGATGCACCCCCGGCGTGGGAAAGTTCGAAAACGGGGGTCTGAAGACATCCGTGCCGTGCCAGGTAACAGGACACTTTGCACTTGCGAGCGGAATGTACCCGGCTACCTTTGATGTCGTAGATAAGACAACGAAGGAAAAGGAGTTCGAAATTTCGTCAGGAGAGTTTGGAATTTTCTTCAGGACTCCCAGCGAGGAGCTGAACAAGGCGATGTCTTTCATGCCGAACAACGCGTTCGTAGATCCGACGGGAGGAACCAACTTTGTGTCTCTCTACGATCCTGAGAATCCGAATATATGGATAGGAGGGCCTGGTCGGAACCTGTACGTGGATCCGTCCACTGCGTCGGGAATAGACGTGTCCATAGATATCGCAGCAGAGATGGTGCTGGACTTTGTGGGGACCTTTGTCAAGTACGAAGACAGTGTGGCTCCGGGGAACATTATCTTTCAGAACGTGACGTTTTCGTGCTCCGTTCAGAGGGGCGATCTGGGAGAGCTGGAGCTGGTCGTGTTCAATCCGTGCACGGACCCGACGTGTCCGAGTGGTGTGTACATCCTCCAGGTCGATTGCGACGAGGAGAGTACCGGAATTCTGGTGCAACCCGCGTCCAGAAACGTAGTCCCGCCAGTGCTGCCCGGACAGATTTCCACGACGCAGGTGTTTTCTCTGTCGCAGAACGGAGCGGCGGGAGCTGCCGTGAATCCCTGTACCGCGACGCTTCTCTCGGGGACAGACGTCGCATTCAATCCTATACTGGACGTTCAGCAGTTCGATTGCACGACGGTCCCACCTGCTCCAAATCCTTTCAATCACACCACGCAGGCTGACGGCACTGCACCTCCGTCGACTCTTATATCTCTGAACTGCACGGGATTCTGTAACTTGAAGTGTTACGTGGAGGCGGGCACTCCGTGGAAGTCGGGATGCTTTATAATCATCGTGTTGGTTCTATTTCTCGCACCGGTCCTGCTTACCATCGGCTTCATCATGTTCTTCGTCTACTGGTCCAAGAACACGAATCAAATATCGTCGCAGATCCGCTCGACCCGGGCGCTCGAAGAGGAAGAAACCAGAAAGGCACAGGAGATACTGACCAGTGATCCCCAGGTTGCAGAGCGTTTGTCTAAAGACCCTCAGATAGAAGCAGCGGTGGCCTCACTAAAGCAAACGAATATGGGGACATAATAAATGCTCGAAAAATGACGGAATGTGCAATGAGTCTAAAGAGAAAAAGATTGTGTTATTAAAGTTGAAAGTGTTCAGTTTGGTTAAAACCACAAATGTCAACTTCTTCAGCATCCTTTTCGAGCTCGTCAGAAATGAGTAGCTCTAGCTCTAGCTCTAGCTCTAGCTCTAGCTCTAGCTCTAGCTCTAGCTCTAGCTCTCGCACAAGAGAAGGAGATGGCATTTCTGTCGATCTAGATAATGAAGAATACCGGTTGTTTAGGGACAAGTACAGAATATCCCGACTACTCAAGAACGGACCACTTTCTATTGGAATGGCTGCCACTCCAAAACCAGAAATCGTAGTGCTGTTGAGGAATCCAAAAGAAAGCAAAATTCATTACAACATTCCGGCTGCAGTGATGCAAAGTACATTCAACGACGGAGAGACAGTCAATAAGAGTCTGATATCGATGGGATTTTTCGTAAAGTATAGTACAAGAATGAATGAGATAATGCGTCTCCATCCACAGAATCCGACCGATAGACACTATTCCTTTGATCTGGAAGATGTAATGAACTTGTGGAATAACACGACGGACGAAGAGCGCCCTCCGTTTCCTTGTACATTCAATTTGTCCGTGGAAAACCGACTCACAGAGTTTTGGGAGCAGGACTCTCCTGTGTACGCGAGGACGTTCTCGAGATTGCACTACTACAACCCAAAGAGTGACAGACAAACGCGAGAACATGGGTTGCTCTTCGAAGATATAGATCTGGACATATTGGAGCAGCAAAGACTGGCAGAGGAAGAACGAGCGGAAGGATTCAGCTCAGCGAGGCTAGACTCTATCGAAAAGAGACAAGAAGACGTAGAAAACGGATTGATGAAAGCGGTAAGACTTCCAATATTGAGCAACTTTATAGTGGACATTACAGCCGACATCTGCGACAGCGTGTCTAGAAGTTGTCCTGGAATGGCGATACGCTTGAATCCAGGGATAAAACGTGAACAAGAGGCTGATAATCCAAAGGTGTTACGATACACAGCCGCACAATCAAGAAGACTTCATAATCTGTCAGGATCTGTCAAACGTCTAAGATGGGATCCTAACGTTATTCATCCGGTCGATCACGAAGATTTTGATGTGAGAATTAGAATTTCGGAATTACTGGACGACGATGAGGTCGTGGCGTCGAGACCTGAGGGTAGACAGTTCGTTCCGCACGTACAAATAGTAGTGTATCTAGACTTGTACGAGAGACAGCGAAGCGGCTGGGGATGGTTTCCTGGTTCACGTCTCTTGGCAAGATTGCCGAAAGCGGGGTTTGACGTGGTATTCGAGACGTTGGATCGGTCACGACGAGGAGGAAAGAAGAAAGAAACGTATGTACGTTACGCAGAGCGCTTCAAGATCGTGGCTCAGACGCTTCTGGAAAGCATGAACTTGTCCATGTTTGGATACACGATGGACGATCCACAAAGAAGACCAACGGTAACGTTTGGGATTCACCAGAATCTCCCGTTCGACATATTACGACGACGGAGAACAGAAAATGAGCGGAGCATGAATTTTGATCTTGCCACGATAGGATACACGTACTCGATGCCATTTATGGCAGACAAGAGGATGAGATCCCTGATACCGTTACACAAGAGGCTAGGTCTAGTAGAGTCTATTTCGTGGACACCTTGCTCTGTATATGCGAAACAAGCGTACAACGTGTATTTCAATAACTACAAGGAAAAGTTTGGTCCGACCACAGAAGATCTACTCGACTTAATGCCGTCTTCTAAAGCCGTCGAATTTTCAGACACGATGTTTCGACCGGAATTAATAAGAGCTGTGTACGATCCGGTTTTTAGGTTGTTTCAGGTGAATGCGGACCTGGGATTTAAAGTGTCGAAAAGTTCGTTCATGGCAGACCGGGAGGTTTCAAGTCATCATCCCGAAAAAGTTGGGTCTGCTGCACTTAAAATTGTATATGACACCTGCGCAAGGTTACTCTCGACTTGCAGGATTCTGACCGGAAGATATCCGCTGGTTCCTCCTGAAGTGATCATTCCAGGATCTGGTACAAAGGTGCATGACGCATCATCACGTGTTTCATTCACAAAGTTGTTTCCCAATAGCAACGACCAAATGGAGAAGGAATGGGGGATTTATGCGTCATACCCGCGAATAATAGATATGACCGATTCGTTTCCTTTGGCAATGATAACCACCAGAATGGACGATATTTTCGTACCCTATTTCGGACGCATGTTCGAACGCGCAGGTCCTGAACATATTTTAGGGTATATGGTGAACAAGTTTTCCATAGGATTCATACGAAACTCCAAGGGTGCCAAAGTGGTGGCCTATGGAAGATTCGTCAAGGATGTTCCAATATCGACGACAAGCATAAGCTCTGAATACAGAAGAGTAGTGCCTGTAGCTGGTGCACTTTTATCTCCTGCTCCTGGGATCGTCGTCCCTTCCCTTCGGATGCGCACTCTTCGGAAGTTCGAGTCCATAGAGGAATACGTATCCAAGATGAGAGAGTTCAAGGCACTCTCCGACTCTCGCAATTTACTGGGATACAACGATGATGATATAGCAGAGGCTATAGACAGAGCAGATTTTCGTATGCTTGGTTTGGACGTTGCTTCACTGGATGAAGTAACGGGGAAATACGAAATCCTGGATGCTCCGTTTCTGGGCGGGATTCCTGGAATCAGAAAGTTCGCCGGTGCCAGGGTTATAAGTAAGTGAAGTGACAAAAAAACATAGCAGTGAATAAAAGTAGTTCAAATGAAA
>Ga0214471_10000963_pt1 | contig 23340 bp, 22 predicted proteins | sample RVTome_5_FD_207665 | JGI IMG/M metagenome (GOLD analysis project Ga0214471, IMG submission 207665) | Soil microbial communities from uranium-contaminated site in the Upper Colorado River Basin, Wyoming, United States - RVT142D155 | ecosystem: Environmental > Terrestrial > Soil > Contaminated >... | reverse complement strand
GGTCTTGCCGGTGCCGGGCGAGCCGGTCATCAGCACACCCTTGGGGATGCGCCCGCCGAGTTTCTGGAACTTGCCGGGGTCGCGCAGGAACTCCACCAGTTCGCCGACCTCTTCCTTGGCCTCCTCGACGCCGGCGACATCGTCGAAGGTGACCTTGTTCTGCTCCTCGGTGAGCATGCGCGCGCGGCTCTTGCCGAAGCCCATGGCCCCGCCGCGGCCGCCGCCGCCGCCCTGCATCTGGCGCATGAAATAGATCCACAGGCCGAAGATCAGCAGCAGCGGGAACCAGCTGATGAAGATCTGCATCAGCAGCGACTGCTCCTGGGGCTTGGCGTCGACCACGACGCCGTTCTTGATGAGATCGCCGATCAGCGCGCGGTTGTCGGTTTCCGGGCTGAAGGTGCTGAACTTCTCATTGTTCTTGGTGGTGCCCTCGATGTTCTGACCCTGAATCGTGACGCTCTCGATGCGGCCCTCGAGCACCTGGGTATAGAACTGCGAATACTCCACCTTCGTCCGCTGCGGCGGGCGGTTGCCGAAGTTGTTGAACACCGACATCAGCACGACGGCGATGACCAGCCACAGCAGCAGATTCTTCGTAAGATTGTTCAAAGTCCTACCTCATCGAAAGACCGACATCGACCCGAGCGCACCGCAGACACCAGCGCCTCGTTTAAGACCGCGGTCGGGCGGGATAAATCCCATTCTCCTATGGCCGGGACGGGGAGACAACCGCATCATCCGGACGCGTCCGGACGCCGTTCGCGGGCCAGCAAGTAGGTCTCGCGGCTGCGGTCCCGGGAGGCCTTGGGCTTGCGCGCCTGGACCTTGCCGAAGGCCGCGCGCAGACGGCCAAGCAGTTCGGTAAAGCCTTGGCCCTGAAAGGTTTTAATGAGGAGCCCGCCCCCGGGTTTCAAGTGTCGAATGGCGAAATCCGCCGCCAGTTCGGCCAGATACATGGCGCGCGCCTGGTCGGATACGCCTATTCCACTAATATTGGGCGCCATATCCGAGATTACAAGGTCCACCGGTCGGCCGCCGAGGCGCGTCTCGAGCTCGGCGAGCACCGCGGCCTCGGTAAAGTCCCCGGTAATCACCTCGACGCCCGCGAGCGCGTCCATCGGCAGGATATCCAGGGCCACGACCCGGCCGGTGGGGCCCACGCGCTCGGCGGCGTACTGCGCCCAGCCCCCGGGCGCCGCGCCCAGGTCGACCACCGTCATGCCGGGCTTGAGCAGCCGGTCGCGGGCGTCGATCTCCTGGAGCTTGTAAACGGCGCGCGAGCGATAACCCTCCCGCCGGGCACGCTTCACGTATTCGTCGCTGAAGTGCTCGGCGAGCCAGGTCTTGCTGCTCTTGGAGCGGCGCATAAATTCAGTGGCGCGTAGCGAGTGGCGAGTGGCAAGGTACCCGATACGGGCGGCGGCGAAAACTCCGGAAGCCGCGTACCCGCCCGGCACCCACGACTGCGTGGCGGGCGTTAAACGTAGCGGACGTCGAGAATTTCATAGGTGCGCACACCGTCGGGGACGCGCACCTCAACGACGTCGCCGGCGGACTTGCCGATGAGCGCACGGGCGATCGGTGAGCCGACCGAGATCTTGCCGGCGTTGATGTCGGCCTCGTCGTCGCCGACGATCTGGTAGGTGACCTCTTTCTGCGATTCCTCCTCGAACAGGTCGAGGGTGGCGCTGAACACCACGCGGCCGTTGGCGTTGACCGTCAGCGGATCGATGATCTGGGCGGTGGCGAGCTTGGACTCGATGTCGACGATGCGACCCTCGACGAAGGACTGCTGCTCCTTGGCGGCGTGGTACTCGGCGTTCTCCGACAGGTCGCCGTGCGAGCGCGCCTCGGCGATCGCCTGGATGATGCGCGGGCGCTCGACGGCCTTGAGCCGCTGCAATTCGGCCTTCAACTTCTCCGCGCCCGTCACGGTCAGCGGTACCTTGTTCATGTGACGATCTCCTGGTGCAGGTCCTGCAACCGGTTGACGTCGAATTCCTCGATCGCGCGATGGGCCTCGCGGGCGGCGCGCGCCGCGGCCAGCGTCGTGTAGTTGGTCACCTTGTGCAGCAGCGCCTCGCGGCGGATCTGGTACGAGTCGGCGATACTCTGCTTGTCGGACACCGTATTCAGGATAATGGCGATCTCGTCGTTCTTGATCATGTCGACGATGTGCGGCCGGCCCTCGGACACCTTGTTCACCGGCTGCACCGGCACACCGGCCGTCGCGAGCACCGCGGCGGTACCACGCGTCGCCAGGATCTCGAACCCGTGGGCGCTGAAATAACGGGCGACATCGATGCCGGCCTTCTGGTCGGCGTCGCGCAGGCTGATGAACATGCGGCCGCTGCGCGGAATCTCGGATCCGGCAGCCAGCTGAGACTTGGAAAACGCCTCGCCGAAGCTGCGCCCGACCCCCATCACCTCCCCGGTCGACTTCATCTCCGGCCCCAAAACCGTATCCACGCCGGGGAATTTTATGAACGGGAACACGGCCTCCTTGACCGAATAATAATCCGGGACGATCTCCGAAACCACCCCCTGCCTGGCGAGGCTCTGGCCGACCATGCAGCGCGCGGCGATCTTGGCCAGCGGCCGTGACGTCGCCTTGGAAACATAGGGCACGGTGCGCGAGGCGCGCGGATTGACCTCGAGCAGGAAGATCTCGCCGTCCTTGACGGCGAACTGGATGTTCATGAGTCCCACCACCTTGAGCGCCCTGGCGAGCTCGACGGTCTGGGCGCGCAGCCGGTCCTGGATCTTCTTCGACAACGTGAACGGCGGCAGCGAACAGGCCGAGTCGCCGGAATGCACGCCGGCCTCCTCAATGTGCTCCATGATGCCGCCGATGACCACTTTCCTGCCGTCGCTGACCGCGTCGACGTCGACCTCGATGGCATCCGACAGGAAGCGGTCGAGCAGCACCGGCGAATCGTTGGACACCGTCACCGCGACGCGCATGTAGGTTTCGAGGTCCTCGCGGTTGTGGACGATCTCCATGGCGCGCCCGCCGAGCACGTAGGACGGCCGCACCACCAGCGGGTAGCCGATCTCCTCGGCCAGCTTCACCGCCTGCTCGGCGCTGGTGGCGGTGCGGTTGGGCGGCTGAGCCAGCTTGAGCTTCGTCACCAGCTTCTGGAAGCGCGCGCGGTCCTCGGCGAGATCGATCGAATCCGGCGTGGTGCCGATGATCGGCGCCCCGGCCTTCTCCAGGGCGCGCGCCAGCTTGAGCGGCGTCTGACCGCCGAACTGCACGATCACGCCCTTCGGCTTCTCGAGCTGGATGATCTCCAGCACGTCCTCCAGCGTCAGCGGTTCGAAATACAGCCGGTCCGAGGTGTCGTAGTCGGTCGACACGGTCTCGGGATTGCAATTGACCATGATGGTCTGGTAACCGTCCTCACGCAGCGCGAAGGCCGCATGCACGCAACAGTAGTCGAACTCGATGCCCTGGCCGATGCGGTTCGGTCCGCCGCCCAGCACGATGATCTTGTCCTTCTTCTCCGGCTCCGCCTCGCACTCCTCTTCATAGGTCGAATACATGTAGGCGGTGCTGGCGGCGAACTCGGCGGCGCAGGAGTCGACGCGCTTGAACACCGGACGCACGCCGGCCTTGTGGCGCAGCTTGCGGACCTCGGCCTCCGGCAGACCCATGAGCTGGCCGAGCCGTACGTCCGAGAACCCCAGGCGCTTCCAGCCGCGCAGACGCTCGGCGCCCGGCTTGCGTTTGCCGTGAGCGGCGATCTCCTTCTCGGTCGCGACCAGCTCCTCGATCTGCGCCAGGAACCAGGGGTCGATGCGGGTGAGCGCGAAGACCTCGTCCAGCGTCATGCCGGCGCGGAAGGCATCGGCCATGTACCAGACGCGCTCGGCGCCCGGCACGCGCAGCTCCTGGGCAAGCTTGGTGCGCGCCGCCTCCGGCGACAGGCCGGGGTCGATGCGCGGGTCGAGCCCGTGCACGCCGATCTCCAGGCCGCGCAGCGCCTTCTGAAAGGACTCCGAAAAGGTCCGGCCGATCGCCATCACCTCGCCGACCGATTTCATCTGGGTGGTCAGCGTGGCATCGGCCTTGGGGAACTTCTCGAAGGTGAAGCGCGGGAACTTGGTCACCACGTAGTCGATGGTCGGCTCGAACGACGCCGGGGTCCTGCCGCCGGTGATGTCGTTCTTGAGCTCGTCGAGCGTGTAGCCGACCGCGAGCTTGGCGGCGATCTTGGCGATCGGAAAGCCGGTGGCCTTGGAGGCCAGCGCCGAGGAGCGCGACACGCGCGGGTTCATCTCGATCACGATCATGTGCCCGTCGTCGGGGTTGATCGCGAACTGCACGTTCGAGCCGCCGGTCTCGACGCCGATCTCGCGCAGCACCGCGATCGAGGCGTCGCGCATGATCTGGTATTCCTTGTCGGTGAGCGTCTGCGCCGGCGCGACCGTGATCGAGTCGCCGGTGTGCACGCCCATCGGATCGAAGTTCTCGATCGAGCAGACGATGATGCAGTTGTCGCGCTTGTCGCGCACCACCTCCATCTCGTACTCCTTCCAGCCGATGATCGACTCCTCGATCAGGAGCTCGCGGGTCGGCGAGGCGTCCAGGCCGCGCTCGCAGATCTCGGTGAATTCCTCCTTGTTGTAGGCGATGCCGCCGCCCGAGCCGCCGAGCGTGAACGACGGGCGGATGATCGCCGGAAAGCCGATCATCGCCTGCACCTGCACGGCCTCTTCCATGCTGTGGGCGATGGCGCCGCGCACCACGCCCAGGCCGATGGACTCCATGGCCTTCTTGAACAGCTCGCGGTCCTCGGCCTTGTCGATCGCCTCGCGCGTCGCGCCGATCATCTCGACCTTGAACTTCTCCAGCACGCCCTCGCGGTCGAGGTCGAGTGCGCAGTTGAGCGCGGTCTGCCCGCCCATGGTCGGCAGCAGCGCGTCGGGCCGCTCCTTCTCGATGATCTTCGCCAGCGTCTGCCAGTTGATCGGTTCGATATAGGTCGCGTCGGACAGCTCCGGATCGGTCATGATGGTCGCCGGGTTGGAGTTCACCAGGACCACCCGGTAGCCCTCCTCCTTGAGCGCCTTGCAGGCCTGGGCGCCGGAGTAATCGAACTCGCAGCCCTGACCGATCACGATCGGGCCGGCGCCTATGATCAGGATGCTCTTGATATCTTCGCGTTTTGGCATTTCAACTACGCCACGGGGGACACGGGGGACACGGGGGAAATAGAGGCATTCCTCCCTGTGCTCCCCGTGGCTTGCTTTTCGTCCATCAGTGCGATGAAACGATCGAATAACGGCGCGACGTCGTGCGGCCCCGGGCTCGCCTCCGGATGCCCCTGGAAACAGAATGCCGGGCAATCGGTGCGCTCCAGGCCCTGGACGGTCTGGTCGAACAGCGAGCGGTGGGTGACGCGCAGGTTCGCCGGCAGGCTGGCCTCATCGACCGCGAAGCCGTGGTTCTGGCTGGTGATCATCACGCGGCCGGTGGCGAGATCGAGCACCGGATGATTGGCGCCGTGGTGGCCGAATTTCATCTTCACGGTGCGCGCGCCGGAGGCCAGTCCCAGGAGCTGGTGGCCGAGGCAGATGCCGAACACCGGCAGGCCGGCGGCGAGGATCTCGCGGATCGCCGCGATCGCATAGTCGCAGGGCTCGGGATCGCCCGGGCCGTTCGACAGGAACACACCGTGCGGCTTGAGCGCGAGCGCCTCGGCGGCCGGCGTCTTGGCCGGTATCACCGTGACCGCGCAGCCGCGGTCGGCGAGCATGCGCAAAATGTTGTGCTTGATGCCGAAATCGTAGGCCACGACCTTGAAACGGCCGGCGAGGTCCTTGCGGTAGCCGCCCGCCGGGTCCCAGCCGCCCTCGGTCCAGGCATAGGGCGCCTTGGTGGTCACGACCTTGGCGAGGTCCATGCCCTTCAGGCCCTCGAAGGCGCGGGCCGCGGCCAACGCCGCCTTCTTGTCGGGCTTGGCGCCCTCGGCCGCGGTGACGATGCAGCCGTTCTGGGCACCCTTCTCGCGCAGCAGGCGGGTGAGGCGGCGGGTGTCGATGCCGGCGATGCCGACCACCTTGCGGCGGAGCAGGAACTCGCCGAGCGACTCGGTCGCGCGCCAGCTGCTCAGGCGCCGCGGCAGGTCGCGGATGACGAGCCCGGCGGCGTAGACCTTGCCGGACTCCATGTCCTCGGGATTGGCGCCGGTATTGCCGATATGCGGGTAGGTGAGCGTGACGATCTGCCGGGCATAGGAGGGATCGCTGAGGATCTCCTGGTAGCCGGTCATGGCGGTATTGAACACCACCTCGCCGACCGCCTGCCCCGGAACGCCGATGGCCTCCCCGCTGAACAGGGATCCATCTTCCAGGGCGAGCAGGGCGGGCCGCATCAGTGCAAAACCTCCGGGCAGGCATACAAAAACGGGAGAGGCCGCCGTGCCTCTCCCGTCTTGAACGATGTGTTCGGGCTAAGCCGGCATTTTACGGAAGCGGCGCGGGGAAATCAACGCGATTCCGGCGGACGCGCGCCCGCCCGATCCCTTTTGCGGCGGCGCTCAGCGCAAGCCCAGCACGTCCTGCATGTCGAACAGGCCGCGCTCGCGCCCGGCCAGCCAGCGCGCGGCGCGCAGCGCGCCGTGGGCGAAGGTCTGCCGGCTCGAGGCCCGATGCGTGATCTCGACGCGCTCGCCGTCGCCGGCATAGAGAACGGTATGGTCGCCGACGATATCGCCGCCGCGCACCGTGGCGAAGCCGATGGTGCGGCGCGCCCGCTCGCCGGTATGGCCCTGGCGGCCGTAGACGGCATCCCGTCCGAGGTCGCGGCCGAGCGCCGCCGCCACGACCTCGCCGAGGCGCAGCGCGGTGCCCGAGGGCGCGTCGACCTTGTGGCGGTGATGCGCCTCGATGATCTCGACGTCGACCTCCTCGCCCAGCACGCGCGCCGCGATGTCCGCCAGCCGGAAGCACAGGTTCACGCCGACGCTCATGTTGGGCGCGAACACGATGGCGATGTCGCGCGCCGCGTTGCGGATCCGTTCCTGGCCGGCGGCGTCGAAGCCGGTGGTGCCGATCACCATCCGCTTTTTCGCGGCCCGGCAGGTCTCGAGATAGGCCAGGGTGGCCTCGGGCCGGGTGAAGTCGATGAATACGTCGAAATCCTTGAGCACCGTGCCGAGCTCGCTGCTCACCTTCACGCCGAGCACGCCCAGACCGGCCAGCTCGCCGGCGTCGCGCCCGAGCATCGGGCTGCCGGCACGATCCAGGACCGCGCCCAGCTCGACCTCCGGATGGCGGTGACCGGCCTCGATCAGGCTGCGGCCCATGCGGCCGCTGGCGCCGGCGATGGCGATTCTGCTCATGGATGCTCCGGACGGGAAACGAGTCGCCAAGCATAATGGATTTCACCGGGGCTGGCTAACCGGCCACGCGGGCGACCTGCTACACTCCCTGCTCCGAGACCTATAATAATAACCAGCGATGCAGGAAGAATATCTCACCATACTCGCCCACCTGTGCCTGGCGCTGCTGGCCGGCGGCATGATCGGGCTCGAGCGCACTTACCACGGCCGGCCGGCCGGCTTCCGCACCCACACCCTGGTGTGCACCGCCTCGAGCCTGCTGATGCTGCTCACCGTCTACCAATGGCAACTGCTGGCGAGCGCGCCGCTCGAGACGGTGCGCGTCGACCCGACGCGCATGGCCCAGGGGATCATGACCGGCATCGGCTTCCTCGGCGCCGGCGTGATCATCAAGGACGGGCTCACGGTGCGCGGCCTGACCACCGCCGCCTCGATCTGGATGACCGCCTCGATCGGCATCCTGATCGGCATCGGTTTCTACTTCCCGGCGGCGGTCGCGACCTTCCTGACGCTCGGCACGCTGTCGCTGTTCCGCTGGATCGAAATGATCGCGCCGCAGCTGTACTACGCGCGCCTGCAGGTGCGCTTCGCCCGCAAGGACGCGATGCCGGAGGCGGCGCTGCGCGCGCTGGTCGCGGAATACGATTTCACCGTGGCCAACCTGAGCTACCACCTGCAGGACGAGGGCAAGTTCTTCGAATACCAGATGACCATTCGCAGCCAGGACCAGGACTACTCGCGGCGGCTCGCCGAGCGGCTGACCGGAATGGATGCCGTGCAGGAGTTCCGCATCACCCCGGCGGGGGACTGACGCCGGACCAGCGGACGGGAAGGTCGACACCCAACGCAAAGGCGCAATAGAATCCTGTAGGCGGGGCTTCCAGCCCCGCCGGGCACGGCAGCGAACCCAGGTAAGAACGACCGGTTTGTCCGGCGCCGGCCGGCGGGGCTGGAAGCCCCGCCTACAATTTAATAGGTCTTTGCGCCGCTGCGTCGGGTTTTCCGAACTTCCGCACCCGTACCGCGACACGATAACCCAGCAGCACCGCCAGGATCGCCGCGTAGAGCAGCGGTTCGGTCAGGTCCTTCTTCACCAACCACAGGAAATGCAGCACGCCGCCGATCGCGATCGCGTACACCAGGCGGTGCAGCGCCTGCCAGCGCTTCGCGCCCAGCCGCCGCACCATCCCATTGGTCGAGGTCACGGCCAGCGGAATCAGCATCAGGAAGCTCGCGAACCCGACAGTGATGAACGGCCGCTCGGCGATGTCCTCGACGATGCCCGGCCAGTAAAAGAACTGGTCGAGCACCAGCCAGGTGGAGAAATGCAGGCAGGCATAGAAGAACGCGAACAGCCCGAGCATGCGGCGCAGCCGCAACAGCGCGTTCCAGCCGGTCAGCCGGCGCAGCGGCGTCACGCCCAGGGTGATCAGCAGCAGGCGCAGCGTCCAGTCGCCGGTGACGTGGGTGATGGTCTCGATCGGATTCGCGCCGAGCCGATCGTGCCAGGCGTCGACCCCGAGCAGCGCCAACGGTACCAGGCAGGCGAGAAACAGCAGCGGCTTGATGACGGTGACGGCGCGCATCGGGGCTGCGACCGGTATCCCGCGCGCCGCTAGAAGAACTTCTTCAGGTCCATGCCGCGGTACAGCTCCGCGACCTGCTCGCCATAGCCGTTGAACGGCAGGGTCGGACGCTTGAGGAATTCGCCGATGCGCCGCTCGCGCGCCTGGCTCCAGCGCGGGTGCGACACCGCCGGGTTGACGTTGGCGTAAAAGCCGTACTCGCGCGGCGCCGACAGCGCCCAGGTGGTGGCCGGCAGCGTGTCCGTGAAGCGGATGCGGACGATGGACTTGATGCTCTTGAAGCCGTATTTCCACGGCACCACCAGGCGGATCGGGGCGCCGTTCTGATTCGGCAGCACCTCGCCGTACAGGCCCACGGCCAGGATCGTCAGCGGATGCATGGCCTCGTCGAGGCGCAGGCCCTCGACATAGGGCCAGTCGAGCACGCCGGAACGCTGGCCCGGCATCTGCTCCGGATCGTGGAGCGTGGTGAACTCGACGTATTTCGCCCGGCCGGTCGGCTGGAACTGCTTGATCAGCGCGCCGAGCGGCAGACCGACCCAGGGCACCACCATCGACCAGGCCTCGACGCAGCGCAGCCGGTAGATGCGCTCCTCGAGCGGCGCCAGTTTGATCAGCGTATCGATGTCGTAGACCTTGGGGCGCTTGACCTCGCCCTCGACGGCAACCGTCCACGGGCGCGTGCGCAGCGTGTGGGCGCGCTTCGCCGGCGATTCCTTGTCGGTGCCGAATTCGTAGAAATTGTTGTAGCGGGTGATGTCCTGGTAGGGCGTCGACGGCTCGGCGGTGCTGAACCGGCTGTTGCCGGCGGCGTCGAGCTTTTGCGCGGCCATCGCGCCCGGCGCCAGCCACAGGCCCGCGGCGGCGGCCGTCGCGGTCGCGAGGAAGCGCCGCCGCCCGAGGTACACTGCGGGGTCGGTGATCTCCGCGGGCCGGATGTCGGACGGTTTGCGTATCAGCATGACGGCTCCCATGGCTGGACAGGACGGGCCGCCCCGAGGGCGAAACCCGCGTTACCGATTGGACGGCCGGCGCCCCGGGAACATTACGCGCTACCAGCTGATATAGGCGTAACCCTGTTCCTGCAGCTCCATGAGCGCGGCCGCGCCGACCTCGACGTATTGGGCGAACGGCAGGATGTCGGCCTCGGTCAGCTTCAGCGACGTCAGCGTGTTGCCGCAGGCCTGGAACTCGACCCCGTACTGAGCAAGGCTCGCGACCTTCTCGCGAATGGTCTGCGAGACCGGCCGCTGGGGTTTCTTGAGCAGCGGGTGGATGCCGGGACCGATGCCGACGACGACGATCTTGATGTCGTCGCCGTACTGGCGCAGCATGGCGCCGACCGAAAAAATCACGTGCTCCTGATAGTCCGCCTCCGCCCGGTTGAGCTGGTAGACCACCTTGTGCGCCGGCGGATCGCCCGGGAAACGCAGCGCGTCCTCCTTGGCCCCGGCACGCGCCGCCTGGCCGCCCAGGGCCAGGGCGCCGCCGCCCGCCAGCAGGCGCGCCAGCCAGCGGCGGCGCAGCCGGTCAACCGGTTGGAGCAGGCTCGGGAGCTTGGCCATGCGGGATCCTCGGGGCTGGGGCCGCGCGCCGGCGCGCGGCATGTCGATTATACGACCACCGGCGCGCCGGTTTTATTCCCCGCCGGCACGGGCCCACCGCCCGCCTAGCCGAGAAAGCTCTTGAGCTTGTCCACCCAGGAATGGCTGCGCGGATTGTGGCGCGCGCCGCCTTCGCGCAGCAGCGCGTCGAACTCCTCGAGCAGCTCTTTCTGGCGCTTGGTGAGATTGACCGGGGTCTCGATGCTGGTGTGGCAGTACAGGTCGCCGACATGGCCGCTGCGCACGTTGGTGACGCCCTTGCCGCGCAGGCGGAACACCTTGTCGCTCTGGGTGCCGGCCGGGATCTTGAGATTGGCGCGGCCGTCGAGCGTCGGGATCTCGACCTCGCCGCCGAGCGTGGCGGTCGCGAAGCTGACCGGCATCTCGCAATGCAGGTCGTCGCCGTCGCGCTTGAAGATCGGGTGCGGCTTCAGGCGGATCTGCACGTACAAATCGCCGTGCGGCCCGCCGTTCTCGCCGGCCTCGCCCTCCCCCGCCAGGCGGATCTGGTCGCCCTCGTCGACCCCGGCCGGGACCTTCACCGACAAGGTCTTGGTGTGCTTCACGCGCCCCTGGCCGTGGCAGTCCGGACAGGGCTCGGTGACCACCTTGCCGGTGCCGCGGCAGTTGGGGCAGGTCTGCTGGATCGAGAAGAACCCCTGTTGCATGCGCACCTGGCCGTGGCCGCCGCAGGTCGGGCACTTGCTCGGCGTGGTACCGGGCTTGGCGCCGCTGCCGTGGCAGGTCTCGCAGGTATCCAGGGTCGGCACGCGAATGCGCATCTCGGTGCCGCGCACCGCCTGCTCCAGCGACAGCTCGAGGACATAGCGCAGATCGGCGCCGCGATAGACCTGGGAACCGCGCCCGCGCCCGCCGCCGGCGCCGCCGCCGAAAATATCGCCGAACACGTCGCCGAAGATATCGGCGAAGCTGGCGCCGCCGGCCGCATGGAAGCCGCCGCGGCCACCGGCCGCCATGCCGGGATCGACGCCGGCGTGACCGAACTGGTCGTAGGCGGCGCGCTTCTGCGCGTCGGTCAGGACCTCGTAGGCCTCCTTGGCCTCCTTGAAGTTGTGCTCGGCCTCTTTGTTGTCGGGATTGCGGTCCGGATGGTATTTCATCGCCAACCGCCGGTAGGCCTTCTTGATCTCGGCCTCCGGGGCGTTGCGCGGAACACCCAGGACTTCGTAGTAGTCTTTCTTGGCCATAATTTTTCAGTGGCAAGTAGCAAGTAACAAGTCAAAGCAACGACGAACGACGGCGTTCGCCGTCGTTCGTCGTGAACTCAGTTCGGGCAGGGCGGGTGGCTCGGGTGACCTTGCTACTTGCTACTTGCCACTTGCCACTCGCTGTTTGCCACATGCTACTTCTTTTTGTTCTCCTTCACTTCCTCGAACTCGGCATCGACGACGTTGTCGCCCGACTCGGCCTCCGGGGCGGCCCCGCCCTCGGTCTGCGCCTGCGCGCCTTCGGCTGCGCTGGCCTGGGCGTACATATGCTCGGCAAGCTTGTGGCTGGCCTCGGCCAGGGCCTGGGTCTTGGCCTCGATCTCGGCCTTGTCGTCGCCCTTCAGCACCGCTTCCAGGTCGGCGATGGCCGACTCGATGTTGTCCTTGTCGGCGGACTCGATCTTGTCGCCCATGTCCTTCATCGACTTGCGCACGCTGTGAACGAGACCGTCGCCGCGGTTGCGCGCGTCGACCAGCTCGTGCGCCTTGCGGTCCTCTTCCTTGTGGGCCTCGGCGTCCTTGACCATCTTGTCGATCTCGGCCTCGCTCAAGCCGGAACTCGACTTGATGACGATCCGGTTCTCCTTGCCCGTGGCCTTGTCCCGGGCCGAGACGTGCAGGATGCCGTTGGCGTCGATGTCGAAGGTTACCTCGATCTGCGGCACGCCGCGCGGCGCCGGCGGGATATCGGACAGATCGAAGCGGCCGAGCGACTTGTTGCCGGACGCGATCTCGCGCTCGCCCTGCAGCACGTGCACCGTCACGGCGCCCTGGTTGTCGTCGGCGGTCGAGAACACCTGCGAGGCCTTGGTCGGGATGGTGGTGTTCTTCTGGATGAGCTTGGTCATGACACCGCCCAGGGTCTCGATCCCCAGGCTCAAGGGCGTCACGTCGAGCAGCAGCACGTCCTTCACCTCGCCGCCCAGCACGCCACCCTGGATGGCGGCGCCGACCGCGACCGCCTCGTCGGGATTGACGTCCTTGCGCGGCTCCTTGCCGAAGAAGTCCTTGACCGCCTGCTGCACCTTGGGCATGCGCGTCTGGCCGCCGACCAGGATCACGTCGACGATATCGGCGGCCTTGACCCCGGCGTCCTTGAGCGCGATCTTGCAGGGCTCGACGGTGCGCGCGATCAGGTCGTCGACCAGGCTCTCGAGCTTGGCACGGGTGAGCTTGATGTTGAGATGCTTCGGGCCCGAGGCATCCGCCGTGATATACGGCAGATTGACGTCGGTCTGCTGGGCCGAGGACAGCTCGATCTTGGCCTTTTCGGCGGCGTCCTTGAGACGCTGCAGCGCGAGCGGATCCTTGTGCAGATCCACGCCGGCGTCCTTTTTGAACTCGTCGACCAGGTAATCGATGATGCGCTTGTCGAAGTCCTCGCCGCCCAGGAAGGTGTCGCCGTTGGTCGACAGCACCTCGAACTGGTGCTCGCCGTCGACCTCGGCGATCTCGATGATGGAAATATCGAAGGTGCCGCCGCCCAGATCGTAGACGGCGATCTTGCGGTCGCCCTCCTGCTTGTCCATGCCGAAGGCCAGCGCCGCCGCGGTCGGCTCGTTGATGATGCGCCGCACGTTCAGGCCGGCGATCTTGCCGGCGTCCTTGGTGGCCTGGCGCTGGGAGTCGTTGAAATAGGCCGGCACGGTGATCACCGCCTCGGTGACCTCCTCGCCCAGATAGTCCTCGGCGGTCTTTTTCATTTTCTGCAGGACGCGCGCCGAGATCTCGGGCGGCGCCATGGCCTTGCCCTTGACCTCGACCCAGGCGTCGCCGTTCTTGGCCTTGACGATCTTGTACGGCACCATTTTGATGTCGCGCTGCACGACCTCGTCTTCGAACTTCCGGCCGATCAGCCGCTTGATGGCGTACAGCGTGTTCTGCGGGTTGGTGATGGCCTGACGCTTGGCGACCTGGCCGACCACGACCTCGTCGTCCGAGGTGAAGGCGACGATCGACGGCGTGGTGCGGTCGCCCTCGCTGTTCTCGATCACCCGCGGCTTGCCGCCCTCCATGACCGCCACGCAGGAGTTTGTGGTGCCCAAATCGATGCCAATGATCTTGCCCATAATTTTTTTCCTCGCGAAATACTACCAGTGTTCCTAGGTGAAATAGCCGATGTTTTTGTAGTGTGGGGCCTTAACCCCGGATTTCAAGACTTTCCGCCGGCCTCGGCCGGGGCCTTGGCGACCATGACCATGGCCGGGCGCACCACCCGGCCGTGCAGCAAATAGCCCTTCTGAACGGTGGTCAGCACGTGATTGTCCGGCACCTCGGTGGACTCCACGACGCTCATGGCCTGGTGCTTTTCGGGGTCGAATTTCTCGCCCTTGGCCGGATTGACCTCGGTCAGCGCGAACTTCTGGAAGACACTGTCGAGCAGCTTGAGGGTCAGGTCCAGGCCCTCGACGACCTTCTGCACCACCGGGCTGTCCTGGGGCAGCTCGACCGCCCGGGCCAGCTCCAGGCTGTCCTTGACCGCCAGGATCTCGGCGGCGAAGCGCTCGACGGCGTACTTATGGGCGTTGGCCACCTCGGTATCGGCGCGCCGGCGGACGTTCTCGGTTTCCGCCTTGGCGCGCAGGAACCGGTCGAGGTTCTCGGCGGCCTCGGCGCGCACCTTGTCGAGCTCCGCCTCGATCGCGGCCAGGTCGGGGGCCGGCAGCGCGGCCTCGGCCGCCGGGGCGGTAGCGGATTCAGCGCCGGTTTCCGGCGTTGCGGGATTCTTCTGGCTCATGCCACTCCTCTGCGATCTCAAGGGTAACGGGAATGCGCGATCCGGCTGATTGTTGGGGTCGCGGGCGGCGGTTTCAAGACCGTTCCTGGACAATGCGATGCTCGCCGCTGAGCGCGCTGCCGAGCAGACGGGCGGTGACGTCGACGATGGGAATGACCTGCTCGTAGGCCATGCGGGTCGGCCCGACCACGCCGAGCGTTCCGACCAGCTTGCCGTCGACGTGGTAGGGTGCAGTCACCACGCTGCACGCCTCCAGCGACTGGTAGCCGGACTCGCCGCCGATGAAGACCTGCATGCCGGCGGCGCGCATGCTCTGGTCCAGCAGGTGCAGCAGGTCGCGCTTGGTGGTGAAGGCGTCGAACAGATTGCGCAGCTTCTCGATGTCACCGAGCTCCGGAATCTTGAGCAGGTTGGATTCGCCGCGCACCACCAGATCGTCCTCGTCCTGGTCCTCGCCCGCCGCGAACGCGCGCCGGGCCATGTCCATGGCGGTCGACATGGCGCGCTGCATGGCGTCGGAGTCGCGCTGCATCTCCGCGAGCAGCGCCTGCTTGACGTCCTCGAGCGTGCGGCCGCCGAAGGCCCCGTTGAAATAATTCGCCGCCTCGACCAGATCGGCCGGCGAATAGCGCTTGTCCGGACTGATCACGCGGTTGTCGACCCGGCCGTCGTCGGTGATCAGGATCACCAGCACCCGGTCGTGCGACAGGGTCAGGAACTCGATCTGGCGGAACGCCGCCTGGCGCTGGCGCGGCACCATGACGATGCCGGCGAGCCGGGTGAGCTGCGACAGCAGATTGGATGCCGACTCGAGCAGCTGTTGCGGGCTGCCCTCGTAAACCAGTTCCACGCCGAGCCGCTGGATCTCGGCGAGGTCCAGCGGCCGGACCTTGAGCAGGGTGTCGACGAACACCCGGTAGCCGAGCGCGGTCGGCACCCGGCCGGCGGAGGTGTGCGGCGACCGGATCAGACCCAGATCCTCCAGGTCGGCCATGACGTTGCGGACCGTGGCCGGGCTGAGCTCCAGGCCCGACTGGCGCGACAAGGTACGGGAACCGACCGGCTCGCCGTCGATTATGTAGCGCTCGATCAATGCCTTGAGCAGTTGCTCTGCGCGCGGCGTCAGTGCGGCCATGGGGCCCCGTCCTTTCGATTTGGCACTCTCGCAATACGAGTGCTAATAAGGGAAACTATCAACCGCACCCCGGACTGTCAACCGCATGCGGCCGGAAGCCGGCGCCGGGCGGCGCAAACCCGGGCATCGCCGGCGGCCGGCCGGATTGGCCGCCTGGGCGCCGCATGCTAGTTTATCTTATTGAGACTTCGCGACCCGCGTTCATGGCCAGAACCTGCCCCGTAGAGAGACCCGCGCTCAAGACCATCGGCCTGTTCGGCAAGTACGGCGACCAGAGCGTCGGCCCGATCGTCGGCAGCCTGTGCGAGTTTCTGCACGGCCGCGGGCTCACCGTGGTCCTCGAGGATGCCACCGCCCGCCTGGTCCGCGATCCCAAGGCGAAGGCCCAGCCGGTCCACGAGATCGGCCGGCATATCGATCTGGCGATCGTGGTCGGCGGCGACGGCACCATGCTCAACGTGGCGCGCAGCCTGGCCCCCTATGACGTGCCGCTGATCGGGGTCAATCTCGGCCGGCTCGGCTTCCTCACCGACATCCCCAGCGACAGCATGTTCGAGGGCCTGCAGCGCGTCCTCGACGGCGATTACCAGACCGAGCGGCGCCTGCTGTTGTGCGCCGACGTATGGCGCGGCGGCAAAGTGCTGCACAACCACAACGCGCTCAACGACGTGGTGATCAACAAGGGCCAGGTGGCGCGGCTCATCGAGTTCGAGACCTACGTCGACGACGAGTTCGTCACCAGCACGCGCGCCGACGGCATCATCATCGCCACGCCGACCGGCTCGACCGCCTACGCCCTGTCGGCCGGCGGCCCGATCCTGCACCCGACCCTGCCGGCCTTCATCATGGTGCCGATCTGCCCGCATACCCTGAGCTACCGGCCGATCGCGGTCAGCAGCGACAGTCATATCGAGATCGTCATGACCCACACCGGCAACCAGACCGCGCACGTCACCTTCGACGGCCAGACCAACTTCGGCCTGCAGGACGGCGACCGCGTGAGCGTGCGCCGCACCGAGACCCCGGTGACGCTGCTGCGTCCCTCGCACCGCAATCACTACGACGTGCTGCGCACCAAGCTCCGCTGGGGCGAGAAGTTCTGAGCGTGCTTGAATATGATAATCGAACTGCCTAGCCACGGGGGGCACGGGGGACACGGGGAAGAATATTTCGCCGGGCGCCTTGCCGCGAACGGCTGCCATGCCGATCGGTTAGTGGATTTACATTCTTCTTCTCCCCGTGTCCCCCGTGCCCCCGTGGCAAATCATTTATTACCAAATCTCGATGCTAAGCGCCCTTTTCATACGTGACTTCGCGATCGTGCACCAGCTGGAGCTGGCGCTGGCGCCCGGGCTCACGGTGCTGACCGGCGAGACCGGCGCCGGCAAGTCGATCCTGATCGACGCGCTCGATTTCGCGCTCGGCGCGCGCGCCGATGCCGGCGTCATTCGCCACGGCTGCGCGCGCAGCGAGATCGCCGCGACCTTCGATCTCAAGCCCGATCACGACGCGGCGCGCTGGCTGGCCGCGCACGAGCTGTTCGACGACCAGGAGTGCGTGCTGCGCCGGGTGCTCGATACCGACAAGCCGTCCAAGGGCTTCATCAACGGCCGCCCGGTGCCGATGCAGATGCTGCGCGAGCTGGGCGAGCTGCTGGCCGACATCCACGGCCAGCACGAGCACCAGTCGCTGCTCAAGCGCGACGCCCAGCGCCAGGTGCTGGACGACTACGCGGGCCTGAGCGCGGCGGCGGCCACGCTGGCCGGGCACTATCAGACGCTGAAATCGCTGCAGGCGCGCCGCGCCAGTCTGAGCCGCCAGGGCGCCGACCAGGCGGCGCGCGTCGAGCTGCTGCGCTACCAGGTGAAAGAGCTCGAGGCGCTCGACTTGAAGCCCGACGAGCTGCCGCAGCTCGAGGAGGAGCACGCGCGGCTCGCCAACGCCAACGAGCTGCTGCAGGGCGCCCAGGAGGTCGTGAACGTCCTGTACGACGACGACGAGCAGGCGGTGTCGCGGCTGATCGCGCGCTGCCTCAACCGGCTCGAATCCCTGAGCGAATACGACGCCAAACTCGCGCCGCTCGCGACCCTGCTGAACGAGGCCGCCATCCAGGTCGACGAGGCGGCCGGCGACCTGCATCATTATCTCGACGGCCTGGATCTCGACCCGGAGCGCCTGCACTGGGTCGACCAGCGGCTGAGCGCGGCGCACGACCTGGCGCGCAAGCACAAGGTGCGCCCCGAGGAATTGCCGGACGTGCACCAAGGGCTCGCGACCGAGCTCGACGACCTGGAGAACGCCGATCTCAACCTGGAGAAGCTCGATCGCGAAATCCAGGCCGCGAAGGACGATTATCTCAAGCTGGCGCGCGCGCTGAGCGCCGGCCGGGCCGGCGCCGCGCAGCAGCTCGGGGAAGCAGTGACCGGGTTCATGCAGGGGCTGGGGCTGGCCGGCGGACGCTTCGAGGTCGCCCTGACACCCCTGCCGGAGGGGGAGCTCGGCGCGCACGGCCTGGAGCGCGTCGATTTCCTGGTGAGCGCCAACCCCGGGCAGCCGGTGAAGCCGCTCAACAAGGTCGCCTCCGGCGGCGAGCTGTCGCGCGTGAGCCTGGCCATCCAGGTCGCGACCGCCCAGGTCGGGCGCATCCCGACGCTGATCTTCGACGAGGTGGACGTCGGCATCGGCGGCGGCGTCGCCGAGATCGTCGGCCAGCAGCTGCGCCGGCTCGGCGGGCGCCGCCAGGTGCTGTGCATCACCCACTTGGCGCAGGTCGCGGCCCAAGGCCACCATCACCTGCAGGTCGAAAAGCACAATCACAACGGCGCCACGCTGACGCGCATTCATCCGCTGCCGCCGGAAGAGCGCGTCAACGAGATCGCGCGCATGCTCGGCGGCGTCGAGATCACGCCCAAGACGCTGGCGCTCGCCTCGGACATGCTCGACCGTGTCTCCGCCTGACGCCCCGGCCCAGGCGGCCGCCCACGGCGCGGCGCCGCAGGTGCGCGCCGCGACCATCCGCGACGTGCCGACCATCCATCACTTGCTGGACATCTACGCCAGCAAGGGCAACCTGCTGCCGCGCAGCATGAGCGAGCTCTACCGCCACTTGCGCGATTTCTTCGTGATCGAGCAGGGCGGCCGGGTCGCGGCGGTCGGTGCGCTCGAGATCTTCACCGAGGACCTGGGCGAGATCCGCAGCCTGGTGGTGGACGCGGACTTCGAACGCCACGGGCTGGGCAGGCTGTTGGTGCAGCGCCTGCTGGCCGAGGCGCGCCACCTGGGCCTGCGCCGGGTGATGGCGCTGACCTACGTGCCGGCGTTCTTCCACAAGCTGGGATTCCAGACCGTCTCCAAGGGCGCGCTGCCGGAGAAGGTCTGGTCGGTGTGCGTGAAGTGCTACAAGTACAACCAGTGCGATGAGACGGCGGTGCTGTACGAGTTGCGGTAATTACTGAGGAGAACAGTAAATAGTGCACACTGCTGTCTACGGGGTCCCTTCTCCCTCCGGGAGAAGGTCAGGATGAGGGCGGTCTTTCGGAGCCGTCGGCCCTCACCCCGGCCCCTCACCCCGGCCCTCTCCCGGAGGGAGAGGGAGAAAACAGTACGCAATAGTTGCCGGTCGGATCAGTATAAGCGGCGCGCGCGGTGGGTCACTTTTTCGAGCAAACGCCGTTCGTTTTCATGCCCTCGCACATGCCGTAGAGATACAGCGAGTGCTCCTCCATGGCGAAGCCGGCGTTCTCCGCGACCTTGCGCTGGCGCTCCTCGATCTGCGCGTCGACGAACTCGAAGACCTTGCCGCACTTGACGCACACCATGTGGTCGTGGTGCCGGCCCTGATTGAACTCGAACACCGAGCGGCCGCCCTCGAAGTTGTGGCGGATCACGAGGCCGGCGGTCTCGAACTGGGTGAGCACCCGGTAGACCGTGGCGAGCCCAACCTCCTCACCCTGCTCCAGCAGGGTCTTGTACACGTCCTCCGCGCTCATGTGCCGCACCCGGCTCTCCTCGAGAATGCTCAGGATCTTGAGGCGCGGGAGCGTGGCCTTGAGTCCCGCCTTCTTGAGGTCGGTGCTGTCGGACATGCGGTTTCCTTCTGCGATCGCGGGTGACGGGCCCGGGGGCCGTGGGCTATGATGGCCGGAGTGTAAATCACTTGGGGCCCCAATGCCAAAGCCGCGCCGGGATCGTGCTCGATATCGCTGGATGTTCATCGCCTTGACACCGGGCCTGCTCGGCGGCTGCATATCGCTCTACAAGGCCGACGTCCAGCAGGGCAACATGGTCACCGCCGAGATGCTGGAAAATCTCAAACTCGGCATGACGCCGCGCCAGGTGCGCTTCCTGCTCGGGACGCCGCTGATCCGCGATCCCTTCCACCCCAGCCGCTGGGACTACCCCTACACGCTGGAACTGGCCGGCAAGCTCAAGGAACGGCGCCACGTTGCCGTATTCTTCAAGAACGACGCCGTGGTGGCCGTGACCGGCGACGATGTGCCGGCCCACCTCGCGCCCGCACCGGCCGCCCAACCCTAGCGCCGACGCCCTTCCGTGCCGGCGCGCCGGCGCCGCGCGGCCTTGGGGTCGGCGATCAGCGGCCGGTAGATCTCGACGCGGTCGCCGTCGCGGAGCGGATCGTGCAGCGCGGCGCGCCGGCCGTGGATGCCGACCGGCTGACGCGCCAGGTCGATCTGCGGAAAACGCGCGAGCATCCCCGACGCCCGGATCGCCTGCTCGACCGTCGCCGGCGCGGCAAGCTCGACCGTCAGCACGACCTGCTCGTCCGCCGCGGCGTAGACCACCTCGACCTGCACGACGTCAACGCGCTCCATGCATCTGCGCGGCGCGCTTGCGGAAGCTGTCGACCAGGCCGTTGGCGATGTGGTTGAACACCGGCCCGACGGCGATGGCCAGCAGCGGGTTGGCGAACTCGAACTCGAGGTCGAGCGACACCTTGCTGGCATGCTCCTCGAGCGGCTCGAAGCGCCAGTTGCCGAGCAGGTGCCGGAACGGGCCCTCGACCAGGCGCATCTCCATCGACCGATCCGGCACCACACTATTGCGGGTGGTGAAGCTCTTGTTGACGCCACGGTAGGCGATCAGGATCGCCGCCGTCACCGTGTCGCCGTCGCGCGCCAGGATGCGCGCCCCGCCGCACCACGGCAGGAACTCGCCGTAGCGCTCGATGTCGGCCACGAGCTCGTACATTTCGTGCGCACTGTAGGGCACCAGCGCCGATTTGCGCACCGTGGTCACAGGTACAACCTCATGTTGACGAGGACGATCAGCATCCACGCCGGCACGGCCAGCCGCGTCAGCCACAGCCAGGCGTCGTAGGCGCAGGGGGAGCGCAGGTTCAGCACCTCGCGCGTGGTCGCCGGCTTGAGCACCCAGCCGCCGAACAGCGCCAGCAGCAGGCCGATCACCGGCAGCATGATGCTGGAGGTGAGTATCTGCAACAGGTCGAAGAACCCATAGGTCTTGATCTGCCCGAAGACCGGGAACGTGAACCGCCAGTAATTGAACGACAGGATGGTGGCCACGCCCAACAGCCAGGCGCCGACGCCGGTGAGCGCGGCGGCCCGCACCCGGGCGAGCGCGAAGCGCTCGACCAGCCACGCGACCACCAGCTCGGCGAGCGCGATGCTCGACATCCAGGCGACCAGCACCAGCATGACGAAGAACAGCGCGCGCATCAGCCCGCCGCCCGGCAGACCGTCGAAGCCCACCACCAGAGACTGGAACACCAGGCCGACGCCGGATTGCGTCTCCGGGCCGGCGGCCAGGACCACCGGAAACACGATCAGGCCGCCGAGCAGGCCGGCGATGCAGTCGATCGCGACGACCAGCACCGAGACCCGCGCGATCGGCGCATCCGCCGGCAGATAGGCGCCGTACAGCAGCATGACGCCGACGCCGAGACCGAGGCTGAAGAACGCGTCGCCGAGCGCCGTCAACAGCCCGATGCCGGACAAGCGCGTGAAATCGGGCGCGAGAAACAGGTTCAGGCTCTGATTGAGCGCGCCGACACTGACCGCGTAGACCGCCAGCACCACCAACAGCCCCAGCAGCACCGGCACCGCGAACTTCACCGCCAGTTCGATCCCAAGGCGCACGCCGCGCGCCGTCACCACCATGGTCAGGAAGATGAACAGCGAGTACCAGAACAGCTGCTTCTCCGGATCGCGGATCAGCGCCGAGAACAGCGCGCCGGCGCTGTCGGCGCTCTGCCCTTGCAGGCCGCCGAATACCGCGCGCATCAGATACGCCAGGATCCAGCCGGCGATCGCGCTGAAATAGGACAGGATCAGAAACGCCACGGCGACGCTCAAGCCTCCGGCAATCAGCCAGTGGCGCGACACCCGCTCGCGCCGCACCAGGTGCCTGAGCGTGCCGAGCGGCGACTGCCGCCCGAGCCGCCCGAGCATCACCTGGGTCATGAGCAGCGGCACCCCCAACAGGAACACGAAGCACACATAGACCAGGATGAACGCCCCGCCGCCGTACAGGCCGGCGTGATAGGGGAACTGCCAGATGTTCTTCAACCCGATGGCGAAGCCGGTCGCCGCCAGGACGAAGATGCCGGCCGAGGACCATTGGCCGTGGACCGGCTTGGGGATTTTTATCGGCATCGGCCGGCGCTGTTTGGGAGGAATGGCATCCTAGCTGTTATTATAAAGGAATCGAACGACTTTACAGGGGTGGCCATGGCCGCCCACCGCCATGGCCAAGAAGACCGATAAGCCCGCCCCCGCCAACATCGCCCAGAACAAGAAGGCCTGGCACGACTACTTCATCGAGCAGAAGTTCGAGGCCGGGCTCGCGCTCGAGGGCTGGGAGGTCAAGAGCCTGCGCGCCGGCCGTGCCCAGCTCAAGGAGAGCTACGTGGTCGTCGAGAATGCCGAGGTCTGGCTGATCGGCGCGCATATCTCGCCGCTCGCCTCGGCCTCGACGCACGTGCGCCCCGACCCGACGCGCAAGCGCAAGCTGCTGCTGCACGCCGAGGAGATCGGCAAGCTGATCGGCGCCGTCGAGCGCAAGGGCTATACCCTGGTGCCGCTGTCGCTGTACTGGAAAAGGGGCAAGGCCAAGCTCGAAATCGGGCTGGCCAAGGGCAAGCAGCAGCACGACAAGCGCGCCGCCCTCAAGGACCGCGAACGCGCCCGCGAGGCGGAGCGCGCCATGAAATCCCACTGACCGGCCCGCATCGACTTCCTGACACGGAACCCCGCCTCCGCTATACTGTCTCAGCATCGACAGGCGGCGACGGTTTTCCTTGCCACTTGTCACTTGCAACTTGTATCTGAAGTAATGGGGGCGACACGGCTTCGACGTGGGTCATGAAACCTCCGGGGCATGCCGAGGGGCAGAATACCTCGTAAATCCAGCTGCAAACTTATAGTTGCCAACGACGACAACTACGCCTTAGCGGCTTAATCCCCGCTAACCTTCCACCTACGTCTCGCCCGTGGGCCGGGCTGGAAGGTCATCCACACGGGATCGCGTGGCCTCGTGCCTGTTGAGTCCACGTTAAACTGAAGCGGGCTAAGCCTTCCGATTCTCCTGTCTGCCGGAGGACGGCGGGTTAAATCGAAGACAGACTACGCATGTAGAACCGGACGGCGGAGGGCTTGCGGACGCGGGTTCGATTAACACCATGGTCGCCTCTGCCCGCGAGGGCAGAGTGAAAACGGGGC
>Ga0214471_10000962_pt1 | contig 23361 bp, 26 predicted proteins | sample RVTome_5_FD_207665 | JGI IMG/M metagenome (GOLD analysis project Ga0214471, IMG submission 207665) | Soil microbial communities from uranium-contaminated site in the Upper Colorado River Basin, Wyoming, United States - RVT142D155 | ecosystem: Environmental > Terrestrial > Soil > Contaminated >... | reverse complement strand
CGAGCCGGACGGTATGGACGCCGCAGCAGAGGACACCGCAGCAGAGGACACCGCAGCAGAGGACACCGCAGCAGAGGACACCGCAGCAGAGGACACCGCAGCAGAGGACACCGCAGCAGAGGACACCGCAGCAGAGGACACCGGGGCGCAGGCCGGTGCGGGTGCATCCGAAGAAGCCCCCGACATCGAGGGAGTGCTCGGCTCGATCGAGGACCAGTCGGGCGGCGACGTCGCCGACGACGCCATCGCGCAGCCTGACGAGGAGGATGAGCAGACGTGAGCAAAGGTGACATCGTCGAGCGGGTCGTGCGGTACATCACGGAGCAGATCGTCGACGATGCCTCGTCCGTGCAGGTCGAGGTGGTCGACGACGGCGAGGATGCCGTTCTCGCCGAGGTGAAGACGGCCAAGCCCGACATGGGGCGGGTCATCGGCCGACGGGGAAGGGTGGCGAGGGCGATCAGGCTGGTCGCCAAGGCTGCCGGTGATGAGGAGGGTCTCGACGCCCAGGTCGAGTTCCTCGACTGACGTCGTGTACGACCCTGACGAGGGGCGGGTCTCGGTCGGTTACGTCCGCAGGGCGCACGGACTCCGTGGCGAGGTGCTCGTGAGGGTCCTCACGGACAACCCAGGTCGGTTCGTCTCCGGGGCGACCTTCTACACGGACGACGATCCTCCGGTCCACCTGGTGGTTTCGACCGTCCGCCAGCACACGGACGGGCTCATCGTGGCATTCGAGGAGATCCCGGGCCGCGAGCAGGCCGAGCAGCTCCAGGGCTCGACGCTCACGATCGGTGCATCGGAGCGTCGTGAGCTCGGACCGGACGAGTACTGGCCCGAAGACCTGGCGGGCCTGGCCGCCATCGACCCTTCGGGTAATCACCTCGGGTCGATCTCCGGAGTCGTGTTCGGGGATGCCCAGGACCGGCTCGTCGTGGAGACACCCGGCGGAGCCCTCGTCGACGTGCCTTTCGTCGAGGCCATCGTGCGTGACGTCCATCCGTCGCTGGGGCACGTCGTCATCGATCCGCCGGAAGGCCTCTTCGAGCTCTGAGCATCTCCGGCGAGACCTATCCTCGAGCGATGGAAGCAATCGACGAGGCGATGCGCCGGATCGTCCACGGACGACGCTGGATCGTCGCCTTCGACGTGTCGGCGGCCGCCGCCGACACCGTCGAGAGGCTGCGTCGTTGGGGTGCGTCGGACGTGCTCGTCGTCTCGGCGACGGAGGGCCTCGGTGACCAGCCGGCCGGGGTGCTGGTCCACCACACGAGGTCGCGCGGCGCCACCATCATCGACGGGATCCGCGCATACTTCCGGTCGATCGCGCAGCCTGCTCCGGAGTTGGCGCGCCTCGTCGACGAGTTCGACCCCGACGGAGCAGCCCTCGTCCTCGCCCCGCCATTCGCCTCAGGCGACGGCTACCTCGGTCGACGGCTCTACGGCGGCCGCCGCATCGAGTGGACGGCCCTCGAGGACAAGACGACCGTCGACCGTCTGTGGGACGAGGCGGGTGTCCGCAGGGCGCCGAGGCGCGTGGTTGCGGTCACGGACGCCGCCCAGGCCGCCGCCGACGTCGCCGGTCCTCTCGGGACCGTGTGGGTGGCAGACAACAAGCAGGGCTGGCACGGTGGAGGGGACTACGTCAGGTGGGTACCGGACCCGGCGGCGGCCGCCGAGGCCGCCGAGTGGTTCGCCGACCGGGCAGACCTGGTGCGGGTGATGCCGTTCCTGGACGGCCTCCCATGCTCGATCCACGGCTTCGTCACGGCGAGCGGAGCCGCCGCCTTCCGGCCGGTCGAGATGGTGGTGCTGCGACGACTCGACCGAGCCGGCTTCGTGTATGCGGGTCCCTCGACCTTCTGGGATCCGCCGGCGGACGTCAGGGAGAGCATGCGCGGCATCGCCGTGCGAGTCGGACAGCACCTGGCGCGTCGCGTCGGATACCTGGGGCCCTTCTCCGTCGACGGCGTGTGCTCCGCAGATGGATTTCTCCCCACCGAGCTCAACCCCCGCCTGTCGGCAGGAATCGGGGCTCAGACGGCCGGCATGGACATTCCGCTCGAGATGATGACCATGGCTCTCATCGAAGGCGATCTCGACATCGACGCCGAGTGGCTCGAGCGCCGCGTCGTCGACTGGGCGGACTCTCACCGAGTCGGCGGGATGGGGCTTCCGGTCGACGTGGGGGCCGAGCCGGCATCGACCCACCTCCGCTTTGTCGGCGGCGTCGCACAGGAGACGACCGCCGAGGCGGCGGAAGCCACGATGGAGATCGGTCCGGCTCCGACCGGCGGCTTCGTCCGCATGCGCCTGCTGGCCGAACGCGTCGGCGTGGGGGGCTCGAGCGCTCCGTATGCCGTGGCTGCGGCGGCCCTGGCAGCCACCATGTGGGGGATCACGGTGCCGCCCCTGGCCGCGGCGCTCGACCGCTGCTCAGAGTGAGGTCTTGGGCTCCGCCCATCCGCCCATCATGTGAAAGTGCAGGTGGAACACCGTCTGGCCGGCGTTGGCGCCGACGTTGCTGACGAGCCGCCATCCGTCATCGACCCCTTCCGACCCTGCAACACCGGCTGCCACCGCCAGGATCTCGGCGAGCAGCTCGCCGTGTTCGGGGGCTACGTCGCCCGCCGAGTCGGCGACGTGCTCCTTCGGGATCACGAGGACGTGAACCGGGGCCGCCGGGTTGATGTCGCGAAAGGCGAGCACCCGATCGGTCTCGGCAACCCGGTCGCAAGGGATCTGGCCGGCCACGATCTTGCAGAAGATGCAGTCCCTCATCGCTCTACCTCGGTCGTGCTCCCGGGACACCCCGGCTCAAGTTCGCTTCCTCTCGGGTAAGCGGTAGTACCACGTGCCCTCGTCGGAGAAGCGGGCGAGCTCGTCGCGACGACGCAGGTACGCCACGTGTGCCAGCGTCTCGGAGAACGCCAGGCGGGTCTCGAGAGGGTTGAGGTTGGGTCTGAAGATCGCCTCGAGGATCTCCCACGCCGTCGCCGGGCCTGCCCGTAGGAATTGGAGGATGCCGCCGAGTCTCCGCTCGTGGTGGAGCGCGATCTGCCTGGCGCGCAGGCTGCCGCGGTCGAGGACGGCGACATGGGCGGGATACGTGAGGCCGATCTCCATGCGCTCGATGAGCGCCAGCGATGACAAGTAGTCGCCGAGCGGATCCTCGTCACGGTGGTACTGGATGACGGGAGTGATCCTCGAGAGGACGTGGTCACCCGAGAAGAGGGCCCCGGTCAGAGAGTCGACGAGGCAGATGTGGGTCCGCTCGTGGCCGGGGGTGTGGATGACGTCGAGCCGTCTCCCGTCGGCCACGGGGATCTCGTCGCCGCCGGCAACCATGGCATCCGGCTCGACCATCGTGCCCGCCCAGTCGGGCCGCGGCTCGTCGGCGCCGATCATCTCCCTGACGTCGTCGGGGACACCGTGCTCGCCGGCGAAGTCGTGGAGCTCGGCCCGGTACAGCGACCAGTCGTTGTAGAAGGGCAAGGCGTCTGCTGCGCTCTCGTGCATGACGAGGCGGCATCCGATCTCGTCGACGAGCTCTGCGGCGAGCCCGATGTGATCGGGGTGCATGTGAGTCCCGACCAGCGTCACCACGTCTCCCAGGTCGTGACCGACGGCCGCGACGCCTCGCTCGAGTGCCGCCTTGCCGTCTCTCGTCGCAACGCCGCAGTCGACGAGGGTCAGGCCGCCCCCGCCTTCGATGACGTATGCGTTCGTCCATCGGAGGGCAGGGAAGGGAAGGGGGAGCGGGATCGACCACACCCCGTGGCCGAGCGGCGTCGCGACGCCTTCTTGGCTCACCCGTGCACGCTCTCGCGAACCCCGAAGGTGATGTCGAGCGTGACGTCGTAAGACTCGGGGAGGCCGGAGTCCGAGACCGTCCCGCCGAGCTTCACGACCTCGAACGATGCGATGTCCGCGATGGTGAGGGCTGCCCTGCCGAGGACGGTCGTGATGGCGTCTTCTATCGAGTTGCTCGACCCGCCGCTGAGGCGAATCGTCTTGGTGACCCCCGTCATGGCAATCCTTTCTCGGTGACGGCCTGCCCGATGCACCCCCAGGCTAATGGGCGTCGATTCCGGTTCACCGAACGTCGAGGGTGACCCCGACCCCGACGAAGGAACCGTCCTCGGGGTCGTCCGAGCCGACGGTGAGCTCGGCTGCTCCGAATGGGCCGTCCTCCGGTAGGCCGATCGTCGCCTCGAACTCACCCCAGGTCTCGGCCCAGTCGGCCGCCGTGGCGACCACTTCCTGCGTGAGCGTCCCGTCCGTCAACCTGGCGACGACGTTGCCCTCGAACGTCCTGGCGTATCCGTGAACGACGATCGGATACTCCGCAGGGCCCGGGAGCGGCGACAAGAGGACGAGCTCGGGCGTCACCTCCGGGGAGCCGAGCAGCGGGGCGCCGTCCTCGACGGGCCGCACGTCGACCACGAGGCGCGCCGGATCGAGCACGAGGAGGCCGCGTGCTGCGACCGCCTCCGCCATGTGGAGATCGACGGCGAGGGCACCGCCGAGTGTCCGGTAGACGAACGCCCTGGTCACGAGGGAACCTTCGAAGAGCGTGTCCGCCACGGCCGTCGTGGTCATCTCGGGCGGCAGGGCCACCGTGACGACCCCGAGCCCGGCATCGACTGCCACCTCGGAAGCGCCGAGCATGGCTGCGGGTGAGCCTCCTGCCGTCTGAAGGTCGATCACGATGCGCTCACATCCGCCGTGGGCGGCGAAGCGGATGCCGCCGACCACTGCGGCATCTCCGGTGCCCGACCCGAACGTCCCGGCGATGCCGGATGACGAGAATGGGGTGTCGCCGTCGAGGCACGGGGGCGGGCCCTCGCTCGTAGACGACGCCTGGACCACGGTGGTGTCGACCGGTGGGGTGGTGGTCGATGTCGGCTCGGGGGAGGCGGTCGTCGGAGGAGGCGTCGTCACGGTCTCCGTCGGCTCGGCGCACCCGACGAGGGCGATTGCCGCCACGACGACGATCGGGAGAGCGCGCAGCATCGGTATCGAGGATAGGCAGGGGTCCGGATTGCGCCCTTGATCAGGCTCGGTCGCGCAGCGTCACTGCCGTTCCCGAGAACGTCACGAGCAGCCGTTCCCCGACCGTGGTGTACTGCATCGACGTGCCGAGCACCGCGTGGGCACCTCGCTCGACCGCCTCCTCGACGAGTCCCTCGATCCCGAGCTCTCGGGCCCTGGCGAGTGCCGCGCCCAGCGTGCGAGCATCCGACGTGTCGTGGTCGACTGCCACCTCGGAGTTCACGACGCCGAGGTAGGTGTCGATCGCCCACACCTCGAGCTGATCGGTCGTGGCGACGATCGGGCGCCACACCGGTCGCCCCGTCTCGGCGCCGATCCACCCTTGGCGCGAAGTCGACCACTCGGCGCCCCATCGGCTACCGAGCCCGTATTCGCCACCTGCCGCGGCCGGTACCGGGCCGCGGGCGCCGGTGCGCCCGGGGCGCAGGTCGACGAGGGTCGCTCGGGACGCCCGGATCGCCACCGCCAGACCGGGAGAAGGCGACGCGTCCGCCATCGGAGGCGTCACCATGTTCTCGTCGAGCCCGAGGTCGACCGTGATGATCGGCTCGTCGCTCTCCGTCTCGTCGAATGGTTCGACAGGACGCCGGCGGCTCCCGTTCCACGGATCGCCCGGGTCGTAGCGGTGGCCCACGGCCGAGATCGCCTGGCGCAGCCTGCTCCCCGGCCTGGGCGACTCGTGGTGCGGAGGGGCCACATCCCCGGTCCCCCTCTTCTTCTGCCCCTGGCTCATGCCGCTCCGTCCCGCTAGCGGTCGAGGATACTCTTCCGCCATGCGGATCAACATCATCTCGATGTTCCCCGAGTACTTCGTCTCGCCTCTCGGCGTGAGCCTCGTCGCCCGGGCGATCGAGGACGGCCGGCTCGACGTGCACCTGATCGACCTGCGCGAGCACGGCATGGGACCCCACCGCAAGCTCGACGATGCTCCGTTCGGAGGCGGGCCCGGAATGGTGATGATGGTCGAGCCCCTGGCGGCGGCACTCGATCCGCTGGCGGGCACCCAGCGGGTTCTTCTCTCGGCGGCGGGACCCCCGCTCCGCCAGGAGGCTCTCGACCGGTGGGCGGGCCTTGCCGAGCTCACCATCGTGTGCGGCCGCTACGAAGGGGTCGACGAGCGGGTCGTCGACCACCTAGTCGACGAAGAGGTCTCGATCGGCGAGTTCGTCATGCTCGGCGGCGAGGCAGGTGCGCTGGCGATCGTCGAGGGCGTCACCCGGCTACTCCCGGGGGTCGTGGGCAACCCGGACTCGATCGTCGCCGAGAGCTTCCGGTCCGGGCTGCTCGAAGAGCCGCACTACACCAGGCCTGCCGAGTTCCGGGGCTGGCGCGTGCCCGACGTGCTGCTCTCCGGAGACCACGGCAAGATCGAGGAGTGGCGACGCGCCAGGCGGGCAGAGCGCACCGCAGAGCGCAGGCCGGGGATGGCGCACGGCGGCTGAGGATCGTCCCAGCCATGGCGACGTGGGGCGGGCGGGCTTTTGGCGCAGTCGCGACCGAGGCCTATCATCCATGGCCCAGTTCAGCTCTCCAGAACCCGGAGCGGTCGTGAACACCCTGGATCACATCGAGTCCCGATACATGCGCGACGACCTGCCCGACTTCGGGCCGGGTGACACCGTGCGCGTGCACGTCAGGGTCATCGAGGGCGGCCGGGAGCGGGTCCAGCTCTACGAGGGCATCGTCATCGCACGCGGCGGCGGCGGGGTTCGAGAGACGTTCACGGTGCGCAAGCTGAGCTTCGGGGTCGGGGTCGAGCGCATCTTCCCGATCCACGCTCCGATCGTGCACAAGATCGAGGTGGCGAGGCGCGGCAACGTACGTCGCGCCAAGCTGTACTACCTGCGCGATCGTGTCGGCAAAGCCACGAGGATCAAGGAAAAGCGGGACTGACCGACCCGAACGACGCCGGGCGGCCCTCCCGGGACGCGTCCCAGCCGGAGGAAGGGCCCGGCACGGAGCCCGACCAGGAATCCGCCGACGACGAATCTCCCAGGCCCTTCTGGCGCGAGCTGCCCGTGCTCGTGCTCGTCGCCCTCGTCATCGCGGTGGTCGTCAAGACCTTCCTGTTCCAGGCCTTCTACATCCCGTCCGGGTCGATGCTCGAGACCTTGCAGATCAACGACAGGGTGATGGTGAACAAGCTGTCGTATCGATTCGGCGACGTTCACCGGGGCGACGTCGTCGTCTTCGACAGGCGCAACCGGCCGGAGGAGGGCGTGCCGGAAGCGCTCCTCCGAAACCTGCTCGAGTCCGTGGGCCTGCGGACACCCGAGGCGGACCTCATCAAACGGGTCATCGGCCTGCCGGGTGAGACGATCGAGATCCACGACAACACCGTCCACATCGACGGGGTCCCGCTCGACGAGCCGTACCTCCGACGGGGGACCCGCATGCCGGACTTCCCCGCCCAGGAAGTGCCGGACGGGACGTACTTCGTCATGGGCGACAACCGCAACTCCAGCCGGGACAGCCGCGTCGACGGGCCCGTCGCCGACGAGCACATCGTGGGTCGGGCCTTCGTCCTCGTGTGGCCGCCGAGCCGATGGGGCGGCCTCTGACGTCCACGACCGTGGTGCGATCGAGTCGGCCGGCACTCCCGAGCTATCGACCCGCCTGCGGTAACGTCCAAGGCGTCGTGACACACCCGCCCGGGACCGGAGGCCAGGAGATCGACGCCGACCCGTTCGCGCCGGCGCACGTCGCCGTTCGCGAGCTGCGTGCCGAGGCCGCCGAAAAGGCAGAGGACGAGGTCGTGAGGCGATCCTTCTGGCGAGAGCTTCCAGTTCTCGTGCTCGTCGCCCTCGTCGTCGCCATCGTCATCAAGACCTTCCTGTTCCAGGCGTTCTACATCCCGTCGTCGTCGATGGAGGACACCCTCGAAGTCAACGACAGGGTCATGGTGAACAAGCTGGCATACCGCATCGGTGACTTGAGGCGCGGCGACGTCGTCGTCTTCGACGACCCGCGCGGCTCCGACGACGGCGATGGGGGCATCATCGGCTCGCTCCTGCGCAACGTCGCCGAGTCGATAGGGCTCTCGACTCCCCGCAGCGAGTTCATCAAGCGCGTCGTCGGGTTGCCCGGCGAGTCGGTCGAGGTGCGCGACGGCGTCGTATACGTCGACGGAGAGCCCATCGACGAGCCGTATCGCAGGCAGGACTGGAGCAGGCGCGACGACTTCGGGCCGACGACGGTTCCCGACGACTCGGTGTTCGTCATGGGGGACAACCGCGATTCGAGCCAGGACAGCAGGTCGTTCGGCGCCATTCCCGTCGACTCGATCGTCGGGAGGGCGTTCGTGACCCTGTGGCCGCCTGCCCATTGGAGCGGGCTCTGAGCCGCCCGCAGGAGGCGGCGCGCCGGTCGTGTCACACCGCGGTGATAGAACACCCTCGAGGCCGGTCGGCGTCGGAGGGTCCCACCTCCGCCGGCGCCGAGCGGCCCTCCGGGGCTGCGGCGGTCGAGACTGGCGTCACCCGAACGGGCGACTACGGTATGACCGCTCGGTCGCCAAGTGCGACGAAGCGACAGGAGTGAGTGGATGGGCGAGGAAGACCTCGAACGGTACGAGACAGACGTCGAGCTGAAGATCTACAAGGAGTACCGCGACGTGCTCCCGATGTTCAAGTACGTCATCGAGACCGAGCGGCGTTTCTACCTCGCCAACGGCGTCGATGTCACCACGAAAGGCGCGGACGGTTCCGTCTACTTCGAGCTGGAGCTGGATGACGCATGGGTTTGGGACATGTACCGCCCCGCCCGCTTCGTCAAGCGGGTGAAGGTGATGACCTTTCGCGACGTCAACATCGAAGAGTTGGAGCAGGCACCCGCTCTGTGACCGCCCGCCTGGCGGTCGGCGCCTTCGGCGAAGAGGTTGCGGCGGGTTTTCTCGCCTCCCGAGGTGCGAGAGTCGTCGGGCGCAACGTTCGCCACGGCCACAGGGAAGCCGACCTCTTGGTCGAGCTCGACGGTGAGCGCGTCATCGTCGAGGTCAAGACGATGGTCTCCCGCCTCGTGGACGCCGACCCGGTCGATTGGCTCTCGGCCGAGAAGCTCGCCCACCTCGACCGGCTTCGCAACGCCTTCGGACTGCCGGTGCCGCGCCTCGACTTCGTCGGCGTCACCTTGGCGGCGGACGGGGTGACGGTCCGGTGGCTGCCCGGCATCCGCTGACACCATCCGTGTCCGCGATCGGCTGGCGTTGCGCTCGTCGTGACCGGCCGTCTCCCCGACCTCGTCAGGGCGTGCCGCGCCGGCGAAGCTCCTTGAACCAGCAGCCGCGATGCCAGTGCCTCCTGAGGTCGGGAGCCAGGTCCGGGACGACGACGAGGTGGCCGACGCCGGGCTCGATCTGTTTCTCGCAGCCGGGGCACAGGTACGTCTTGCGAGCCTGGTACGGCTGGATCGGGTGGACCGACACCGGATCGGTCAACCGAAGAAGCCCCACAGCACCAGGACGATGACGATGACGATGAAGCCGACGACGATGGCGACGTCGGCCGGGGTCTTCCTCTGGGAGCGAAAGGGATTGAAGCCCACCGCGCCGGCATGGTAGGTGGAGTGAGGCGTGGCGTCCGGGCCCGGTATCCTGCCTGCGTGGCAGACGGGATCCTGGAGATCACAGAGGAAGGCCCGATCCGCGTCGTCACGATCGCCAATCCGGGCAGCCGTAACGCCGTGCCGACGAGCGGTTGGGACGAGCTGCGGGGGGCTTTCGAGGACTTCGAGCGCTCCGACCGTCGGGTCATGGTCGTGACGGGCGCCGGGGGCGATTTCTGCTCGGGCGCCGCCCTCGACGAGTCCATGCTCGATCCCGGAGTCACGACGGCAGCCACCACCGAGTTCATGCGCCCTCCCCAGGCTGCTGCCCTGGCCCTTCACCGCATCACGAAGCCCACGGTCGCCGCCGTCGACGGCGTGGCGGCCGGGGCAGGGATGAATCTGGCGATCGGCTGTGACATCGTGCTGGCATCCGACCGTGCCCGTTTCTCGGAGATCTTCGTGAGGCGCGGTCTGACCATGGACTTCGGCGGGAGCTGGCTGCTGCCGCGCATCGTCGGGTTGGCCCGAGCCAGGGAGTTGGCCCTCACGGGACGCATGGTCGATGCGCGAGAGGCGGCTGCGATCGGGCTGGCCCTGGAGGTGGTGCCTGCCGACGGGCTTGGCGAGCGTGCTCTCGAGATCGCCCGCCAACTCGCCGACGGCGCCCCCCTCGCACAGCGGTTCCTCAAGCGAGCCCTCGATCGCTCGTCAGGGGCGACGTTCGAGCAGGCGATCGCCATGGAAGCGACCGCCCAGTCCATCCTCCTCGCCTCCGAGGACGTGCGGGAGGGCGTCGACGCCTTCCTCGGCAAGCGTCCTCCTCGCTTCCAGGGACGGTGAGCGGCGCACAAACGGCCGACTCACATACACTTGTGTGAGATGAGTTGCCCCATCGGTCGCGTCAGCAGGTCACTGTGGCTCGTCGCGATCGCCGTCTCGATGGCGGGTTTCGTAGCCGTACCGGCAGCCGCAGCGGACGAGACGTGCGACGGCAGAGCGGCGACGATCGTCGGAACGCCGGGTGACGACTTCCTCGTCGGCACGTCGGGCCGCGACGTGATCGTGGGGCTGGGAGGCGACGACACGATCCTCGGCCGGGGCGGCAAGGACGTCCTGTGCGGCAACTCGGGCAAGGACGAGCTCGACGGCGGAGGAAGCGCCGACGTCCTGATCGGCGGGGCCGGACGTGACACGCTCATCGGCGGGGCCGGTGACGACGAGCTCCGCGGAGGGGGAGCCACCGACGTCGCCGCCTTCGGGTCGGCCGCCGGCGCCGTGACCGTCGACCTGGCCGCCGGCACCGCTGCCGGCCAGGGGACGGACAGTATCGTCGGAGTCGAGAGTGTCGACGGCTCGGACTTCGACGACACCATCTCGGGAGATTCCGAAGGAAATCGCCTGCGAGGCAAGGCAGGCAACGACGACATCGTCGGACGGGGCGGACCCGACTCGCTCCAAGGCGGCACCGGGGACGACGTGCTGTCCGGTGGCGGAGGTCGAGACGGCCTCGACGGCGGGAACGGCTTCGACACCCTTCTCGGCGGCGGGAGCGCAGACGCCATCTCGGGGGGCAAGGGCAACGACACGATCAATGGCCAGGGTGGCGCCGATGTGATCGAGGGCGGCGGGGGCAGCGACATCATGTCGGGGGGGACCGGGGGTGACACCATCTCGGGCGGGGGCGGCGACGACGCCATCTTCGGGAACACGGGCAACGACACGATCACCAGCGGGGGCGGACTCGACTTCGTCGCCCCCGGTCCGGGTGACGACTCGGCCAAGGGCGGCAAGGGCGACGAGGACGAGCTGAGCTTCGCAGGAGCCGGGCAGGGTGTGACCGTCGACCTGGCGGCAGGCACGGCGACGGGCGAGGGCGACGACGTCGTCGACGGCTTCGAGTGGCTCAGCGGATCGGTGCACGACGACACCCTCGACGGCGATGGTCGCGACAACAGCATCTTCGGTGGAGACGGTGACGACGAGCTCGGTGGAGCGGGCGGAAACGACTACCTCGTTCCCGGCCGCGGCGACGACGTGGTGAACGGAGGAGTCGCCTTCGATCGGGTCTCGTACTTCGACTCGCCGACGCCGGTCAACATCAACTTCGGGAGCGACAGGGCGACGGGGGCCGGCCTCGACACCCTCATCAGCATCGAGGACGCCGAGGGGTCGAACTTCGACGACATCATCACCGGCGACGACGCGGTTGCAGGGAACTTCCTGTTCGGCCTCGACGGCGACGATCAGATCGCCGGGTTCGGCGGGAACGACTTCCTGTACGGGGGCTTCGGGACGGACGAGCTCGACGGCGGCCCCGGCACGGACGTCTGCGCAGAGGGGGAGAGCTACGTGAGCTGCGAGGACATCGGCGCCGCCGCTCCTGCGGGCCGCGGGGCCCCGGCCTGGCTCGCCGTGCTCGCCAGACGAGCCTGAGCCGGGTCCCCTCCTTCGTGTCACACCGGGTCGATACGGTGCCGGCATGTTCTCAGCCGTCACATCAGTAGCCCTCGTCGGGGTCGAGCCTCGCCCGGTGCGGGTCGAGGTGCACATCACGGGGGGTCAGCCGGCCATCGCCATCGTCGGTCTCCCGGACGTGGCCGTTCGCGAGGCAAGAGAGCGCGTGCGGGCCGCCCTCGTCTCGAGCGGGTTCAGGTTCCCGGCCCGTCGAGTCGTCGTCAACCTCGCCCCGGCGGACATCCCCAAGGCCGGGAGCGCGTACGACCTCCCGATCGCGCTCGGTGTGCTGGCGGCGTGCGGTGAGGCGCCGCCGGGGGCGGCAGGCGTCGTCGCTCTCGGCGAGCTCGCCCTCGATGGGGCGGTGCGGGCCGTCAGGGGCGGCTATGGGGCCGCCCTCGTCGCCAGGGCGGGAGAGAAGCCATGCCTCCTGTCGCCGGGCTCGGCGGTCGAGGCCTGCCGTGTCGCCGGCGCCGACGTGCGGGCCGTGCTCACTCTGCGTGACGCCGTCGACGTCGCCACCGGCCGTGCCGAGCCGGCGCCGATCCCGGTGGGTTGCCCGGTCGAGGAGCCGGCGCTCGACCTCGCAGACGTGAAGGGCCAGGTCGTGGCGCGTCGGGCACTCGAGGTCGCCGCGGCGGGCGGCCACCACATGCTGCTGTCCGGCCCCCCAGGGGCCGGCAAGACCATGCTGGCACGGTCGCTGCCCGGCATCCTCCCGCCACTCGAGGACGAGGACGTCAACGAGGTCTCATTGGCGTGGGCGGCGGCGGGCAGGATGCGGGGTACGACCAGGGTGCCGCCGTTCCGGGCGCCACACCACTCGGCGACCATGGCGGCGCTGGTCGGGGGCGGAAGCGGCGTGCCCGTCCCGGGAGAGGTCACCCTGGCCCATCGCGGAGTCCTCTTCCTCGACGAGTTGTGCGAGTTCCCGAAGCAGCTCCTCGACGGGTTGCGGCAGCCGATCGAGGAGGGGTCGCTCGTCATCTCCCGGAAGGGAGCGACTGTGGAGTTCCCGAGCGACGTCCAGCTCATCGCCGCCACGAACCCGTGCCCGTGCGGACACTCGGGAGACAGGACGAAGGCGTGCGCCTGCACCCCGAGGACGGCCGAGCGGTATCGGGCCAGGCTCTCCGGGCCGATGCTCGACCGGTTCGATCTGCGGCTCTCCGTGGGCGCCGTGCCGTCCGCCGAGCTGGCAGGGCGAGGTGGTGAGCCGAGTGCAGCAGTGCGGGAGCGGGTGGTCGCGGCCCGCAAGCGGCAGACAGACCGCGGGCGTCTCAACCGAAGACTGGGCAGCCGTCAGCTGGCTGCCCTCGACTGGGACCCGGCCGCTTCTGCGCTCCTCGCAAAGGCGGTCGACCGCCTGGCCCTCACGGCCAGGGGGTGGGACAGGGTTCGCCGGGTGGCCGCCACGATCGCAGACCTCGACGAGTCGGCCGTCATCGGCGAGCCGCACATGGCGGAAGCGCTCACGTATCGGAGCGCGTCGTGACCGAGGATCATCGCCTGCGGCTCGCATTCGCCGGGCTCCATCCCGAGCAGGTCGAACGACTGCTGTCCGAGGGCTCGGCGCGGCGCGCCCTGGCGAAGGTCGAGAACGGCCAGATCGGCTCGCCGGTCGCCCGAGCCGCCGCTCGCGTCCCGGCAGACCAGCGGCGTCGCGAGCTCGAGCGACTCGGCATCACCGTCGTCTTCCGTGGGGGGCCGGGCTACCCGGAAGCGCTCCAGGGACGGCAGAACGCTCCTGACTCGCTGTTCGTGCGCGGCTCGGTGGCGGAGGGACCGGCCGTGGCCGTCGTCGGGACCCGTCGCTGCACGATCTACGGGAGGCGGCTCGCTCGCAGCTACGGCAGAGCGGTCGCCAAGGCGGGGTGGCCACTCGTGAGCGGGTTGGCTCGCGGCGTCGACGGCGCCGCCCACGAAGGCACGGTCGATGTCGCCGGGCAGGGGATCGCCGTGCTCGGCAGCGGCATCGACGTGCTCTATCCCGCCGAGCACCGTGCGCTGGCGCAGCAGCTCGTGGACAACGGCGGTGCAATCGTCACGGAGTACCCGCCGGGCACGCCGCCCGAGGGATGGAGGTTCCCTCCCCGCAACCGGATCATCTCGGGGCTGTCGGGCGCCGTCGTGGTCGTCGAGGCAACCGTCAAGGGTGGCGCCCTCATCACCGCGTCGGCAGCCCTCGAGCAGGGCATCCCGGTCTTCTCGGTACCCGGAGACGTCGACCGTGACTCGTCGCGGGGCTGCAACCTGCTGATCAGGGACGGCGCACACCCGGTGCTCGACCCCGACGACCTCGTCGAGGAGCTCGAGCTCGTGCTCGGCCCGGCGCCGCGTGGCCGAAGGCGTGGCGGCGTCCCTGCGGACGTCGATCTCCCGAACGACGTCATCGCTGCCATCGAGGGTATCGGTGTCGGTCAGAGCGTCGACGAGTTCGCCGCGAGAGCCGGCGTCGACGCGGTCGCCGCCCTCGTCCTCGTCGGCCTCCTCGAAGCGAACGGCCTGGTGTGCCGGGAGGGCTCGCTGCTCACGAGGGCACCGTGACTGCCGAACGTCGCGCAACGAGGTCGCGAAGTTCGCATGCCGCGTGCCACCATGGGCGCCGTGTCTGCACTCACCGTCGCCCCGTGGTTCGAACGGCGGGCCGTCGCCTACCTCGAACGCATCGCCGCCGAGCGTGGGGCGTCGCCGCACACGATCGCCGCCTACCGGTCGGACCTGATGCAATTCGGTGTCTTCTGCACCCGGCTCGGCATCGACGGGCTGGGCGGGATCACCAGGACCACCATCCGCCGCTACATGGGCCAGCTCGCAACGAGGGGATACGCCAAGCGATCGGCGGCCCGCAAGGCTTCCGCCATCCGTTCGTTCCTCGATGACGCCGCCCGGCGGGGGGAGATCCCGGCCAACCCTGCCGTCGGGGTCTCGCAGCCGAAGAAGCCGCAGACGCTCCCGAAAGCGCTGCCCGCCGCCGGTCTCGCCTCGCTGCTCGACGGGCTGACCGGCGACGACGCCGTCTCGCGGCGGGACAGGGCGATTCTCGAGATGCTGTACGCCACGGGCTTGCGCGTCTCCGAGCTGGCATCTCTGACAGTCGGGTCGCTGCGGGGAGACGACTTCATCACGGTCACCGGGAAGGGAGGACGGGACCGGGCGGTCCCGGTGGGTGCTGTGGCGCAGCGTGCCCTGGCGGCGTATCTCGCCGACGGCAGGCCGTTGCTGGCGACCCGAGAAAGCGGATCTGCACTCTTCCTCGGTGCCAGGGGCAAGCCCCTCGACGCCAGGGGCATCAGGCGGGTCGTGAAGTCTCGGGCCGGCACCTTCCCGCACGCCCTGCGCCACTCGTTCGCCACCCATCTCTTGGAGGGTGGCGCCGACCTGCGTAGTGTGCAGGAGCTTCTGGGGCACGTAGAGTTGGCTACGACCCAGATCTACACTTCTGTGTCCCGCCGACATCTCAAGGCAAGCTATGACCGAAGCCATCCGCGTGCCTGAGCGCGGCGAGAAAGAGCTCGAAGAGCTGTGGGAGCGCTTCAAGTCCACCAGTGACGCCAAGGCGCGTGAGGGACTCATCCTGCACTACTCGGCGCTCGTCAAGTTCGTGGCCGGTCGCTTGAGGGCCGGGCTCCCGCGCAACGTCGACCCACAAGATCTCGTTTCGTACGGCACGTTCGGCCTCATCGATGCCATCGACAAGTTCGATCCGGAGCGCGGCTACAAGTTCGAGACGTACGCGGTCAACCGGATCAAGGGAGCGATACTCGACGAGCTGCGGGCCCTCGACTGGGTGCCCCGCTCCGTGCGGGCACGGGCCCGCGAGATCCAGCGAAGCCTCGCCGAACTGGAGCACGCCCTGCAGCGCACGCCAACGGACGAGGAGCTCTCCGAGCACATGGGGGTTCCTCTCGAGACCCTGCAGGATCACCTCGGCGAGATCTCGACGCTCGGCTTCGTCGCCCTCGATGAGCTGCTCAACCCGGGGGAGCGCGACTCGGCCGCGGTCGGCGACGTTCTCGCCGACCCGACGGCGAGCGACCCGAGCGGATCGTTCGAGAAGGAAGAAACTCGCTATCTGCTCGCAGATTCGATCAACCGCCTCGGAGACCGGGAACGCCTCGTGGTGACCCTCTACTACTACGAGGGCCTCACCCTCGCCGAGATAGGCAAGGTCCTCAGCGTCACGGAGTCGCGGGTGTGCCAGATCCACACCAAGGCCGTGATGAGCCTCAGGAACCGCCTTATGGAGCCCCCTTACCGCAAGTGACGGGGGGCCCGACCCCGGCGATGAGCAGTGGGTCCGTTTGAGCTTCGGGGGTTCGCATGCCGCATGACGAGCGTGCGGACCTGCAACCGGGAGCCGAGTTGTTCACGAACGTGCAGGCGTCGTGCGGGTTGCCCTCCCCGCCGAGCCAGGACGGGACGAGCTTGGTAACGGCGTTCTTGGCAGCTCTCGTGACCCCGGACCGTGCCGCGGGTGCTCATGCCCTCCACCAGGCAGCCGATCTGTCGCCGTCGTTCCTTGCTCAGCTTGTTCACCGTACCGACCATCATGCTGGAATGTAGGTTGTGAACCCACACGATGATAGTTATTATCTAGCACAGTGGTAGATAGAAACAAAGTTACGAACTTGTTGTTATCGACTCCCGAGATCGATGACCAGGAGCAAGCAGTACTGGAGCAGATGGAGAGCCTTTGGAAGGATCTTCGGCACTCGCTGTTCGAGCCCCGGCGCTGGTATGGGTCGCTGCGGCGACTGTCCCTTGCTCGCGCAATCCAAGGGTCGAACACGATCGAGGGGTACGACGCCGCACTGGACGACGCGGCTGCCGTTGCCCTTGGGGAGGAGCCGCTGGATGCCAGCGAGGAGACTTGGCGGGCCCTCCAGGGATATCGCGACGCAATGACCTACGTCGTGCAACTGGTAACCGAGGACGACTTCGAGTACAGCACACGACTGTTCAAGAGCCTTCACTTCTTGATGACGAGCTACCGGCTGGAGAACCGCCCGGGCTTGTGGCGCCAAGGCACGGCGTACGTCAGGAGAGAAGACACGGGACAGATCGTGTACGAAGGCGCCGACATCTCGCTGGTCCCGGATCTCATGGAACATCTGGCCGCTTCGCTGAACGATCCAGACGACACTCCTCCGCTGATCCGCGCAGGGATGGCACACCTCAACCTCGTGATGGTCCATCCGTTCAAGGATGGCAACGGCCGCATGGCCCGCTGCCTACAAAGCCTTGTTCTCGGGCGCGAAGGCATCCCTCTTTCTCCGGTCTTCCTAAGCATCGAAGAGTACCTTGGGAGAAACACCCAGGTATACCATGACGTCCTGGCGAACGTGGGCGGGGGGGAGTGGCAGCCGCATCGAGATGCACGCCCTTGGGTTCGCTTCACATTGACGGCACACCTCCACCAAGCGCGGAAGTTGGTCCAGCGCATCTCGGAGTCTGAGGAGATGTGGGGGCGACTAGAGGAGCTTGGAACCAAACACGGCCTCATCGATCGCTGCCTCGTCGGACTCTTTGATGCCGCGATGGGCATGCGCGTCAGAAACTCAACCTACAGAGCAGCGCATGAGGAGATGGGTGAGGCGATCAACGAGGCAACCGCCACACGCGATCTGCGCCGAATGCTCGACGCCGGCTTGGTCCACGCACGAGGTGAGAGGCGCGGCAGGTACTACGTCGCAGCAGAGCCCCTGAGAGAAACCCGGAAAGAGGTCATCGCCCGACGCGATCCGCACATGTTCTCAGACCCCTTCGCAGCCTGATCGAGGTCTCGAAAACTGAACCACTACCCGGCGGTGAGGGCGCCGGTACGGGCTACACTCTCGATCCAACACACACGTCTGCTGCGACCTCCAGTGGTCGAGGTGCCATCTCCGCCGAGAGGCCCTCGTGGAGCCCGGTGCGCAAGCCGTCCCGGATGGCAGGCGGAGGAACAACCCGAACATCAGGAGGAATCTCTTGGCCGTCGTGACCATGCGGCAGCTTCTCGAAGCAGGTGTCCACTTCGGGCACCAGACCCGTCGGTGGGACCCGAAGATGCGCCCGTTCATCTTCGGCGATCGCAACGGCATCCACATCATCGACCTGCGCCAGACGCTCGAACGCATCGAGGAGGCGCACAAGTTCATCCGTGAGACGACGTCCACAGGCGGGACCGTGCTGTTCGTCGGAACGAAGAAGCAAGCCCAGGGAGCCATCAAGGATGCGGCCGATTCGTGCGGCATGCCGTACGTCAACCAGCGATGGCTGGGCGGGATGCTCACCAACTTCCAGACCATCAACCAGCGAATCCGCTACATGCTCGAGCTCGAGCGGATGGACAACTCGGGCGAGATGAACGCCTTGCCGAAAAAGGAGCGCCTCCGGCTCCGCCGCGAGCTCGAGAAGCTCCTCACCGTCCTCGGGGGCGTCCGTGAGATGACCCGGCCCCCCGACGCCGTGTTCATCATCGACATCAAGAGCGAGCACATCGCAGTCGCCGAGGCGGCAAGGCTCGGTATCCCGATCGTTGCCGTCGTCGACTCGAACTGCGACCCCGATCTGATCGACTATGTCATCCCAGGCAACGACGATGCCATCCGCGCTTCGCAGCTCCTCAGTGGGATCGTCGCCGATGCCGCTCGCTCAGGCAGGGAGCTGAGCGAAGCGGGACGCAAGGACAGGGCGCAGTCCCTGGATGCCGAGGCCGAGGCGGCTGCCGTCGGGCATGACGGTTCTCGGGCGGGCGCGTGAGCGAGATCTCCGCCAAGGACATCCAGCGGCTCCGCCAGCTCATGGGGGCCGGGATGATGGACGCCAAGCGGGCGCTCGAGGAGTCGGGCGGCGACTTCGAGAGGGCGAAGGACATTCTGCGCGAGAAGGGCCAGGCCGCAGTGGCGAAGCGCTCCGACCGCGCCGCCACCGAGGGGACCGTCGGGAGCTACCTGCATCATCAGGCGGGCCGGCCGGTGATCGGAGTCCTGGTGGAGCTGGCCTCGGAGACGGATTTCGTCGCCAAGAGCGACGACTTCCAGGCGGCCGCCAACGACATCGCCATGCACATCGCGGCGGCGCGCCCGGAGTGGGTACGTCGACAGGACGTCCCCGCGGCGGTGCTCGCCAAGGAGCGAGACCTCATCGCAGCCCAGGCGCGCAACGAGGGCAAGCCCGACCACATCGTCGACAAGATCGTCGAAGGGCGCCTCCAGTCGTTCTACGAGGACAACGTCCTGTACGAGCAGCCCTTCGTCCGCGGTGAGCGATTCGACGGTACCGTTGGCGAGATGGTGGAGCAGCTGGCAGCCGCGATGGGCGAGAACATCTCCGTTGCCCGCTTCTCACGGATGCAGGTCGGCGAGTCCCCGAGCGCCGCCGACGGTGGGACGAGCCTCGAGTCGGCGAGCGCCTGAGGTGGGTAGACGCGTCGTCCTCAAGCTGTCCGGCGAGGCCTTCGCCGATCCCGTCCTCAACTACGGCATCGACCCCAAGGTGGTGGCGGCGGTGGCGGAGGAGATCGCCGACGTCCACTCCGAGGGGCACCAGATCGCCGTCGTGGTGGGTGGAGGGAACATCTTTCGCGGGATCTCGACGGCGGCCGCCGGGATGGACAGGGCGAACGCCGACTACATGGGGATGCTGGCGACCGTCATCAACGCCCTGGCCGTGCGCGATGCCCTCGAGCGTGCAGGCGCCGAGTGCCGGGTACAGACGGCGATCACGATCCAGCAAGTGGCCGAGCCGTACATCAGGCTGCGCGCCATCCGCCACTTGGAGAAGAACCGGGTGGTCGTGCTCGCCGGCGGCACCGGGAATCCCTTCTTCACGACGGACACGACTGCGGCGCTGCGCGCCGCCGAGATCGGGGCCAACGCCGTGCTCAAGGCGACCAAGGTGGACGGCGTCTACGACAGCGACCCGGTGACGAATCCGGACGCCAAGCTCATCGAGGACGTCTCCTACATGGAGGTGATCTCCAAGCGGCTCCAGGTCATGGACTCGACGGCCATTACGATGTGCATGGACAACGAGCTCCCGATTCGGGTGTTCAACATCTCGAAACCCGGAAACATCGCCGGCGCCGTCAGAGGTGACAGTGTCGGGACACTGGTGCACTGAGGTGGTGGCCGTGATAAACGACGTTCTCGATGACGCCACTCAGAAGATGGATCAGGCGATCTCCCACACCGCCCAAGAGTTCGGCAACGTGCGCACCGGGAGGGCGAACCCGGGACTGCTCAGCCGTATCCAGGTGTCCTACTACGGCACACCAACCCCACTCCAGCAGATCGCGGGCTTCTCGGTCCCGGAACCTCGCCTGCTCGTGGTTCAACCGTACGACAAGTCGGCGATGAAGGACATCGAGCGGGCCATCCAGGAGGCCGACATCGGATTGAACCCGTCGAACGACGGCTCGGTGATCCGCCTCGTCTTCCCCGAGCTCAACGAGGAGCGTCGCAAGGAGCTCATCAGGCTGGTGCGGCACCTCGCCGAAGAGGGGCGAATCGCCATTCGGAACGTGCGCAGGCACGCCAAGGACGAGCTGGAGGCGCTCGACGTCTCGGAGGACGACATCCGCCGCGGGGAGAAGGACCTCCAGGAGCTAACCGACAAGCACATCGCCCGTCTCGACGAGCAGCTCACCCACAAGGAAGCCGAGCTGTTGGAGGTCTGACCAGGGTGGCACATGCCCTCCGTAGCACGGCTCAAGGAAGGTCCTGTGCCTCGCAGACGGCCTGAGCCCGAGTTCGACCCGCATCCCGGCGATCCGTGGCACCCGCGATGGGTGGATTCGGACGACCTGTTCGTGTACCTCACCGACGAGGAGATCGCCGCCGAGCAGCAGGCCCTCGACGACGCGATGGCACACGTCGACGAGTTGCTTCGCGACCTGGCGTCGTCCGACAAGACGTCCGCGTCGGTGCACGCCGCCGCCGAGACGGGTCGACTGGAGCGGGCGACCGAGCGCCAACGCGCCCTCATCTCGGCAGGCATCATCTCCGCCTGGGCGGCCGGGGAGTCCACGGCCCGGGCACAGGCAGAGGGCGCCCGGCGGTCAGGCGAGACCGTCAGGGCATCCGCCGCCGTCGAGTTGGCCCGGACTGGCGCCGCCGACGAGGCCGCCCGGGGCTTCGCCGGCGAGCTGGCATCCTGGGAAGGGTTCCGCGTCACAGCACTGGCGGCTTTCGAGAACGACAGGGCCGGACATCAGGTCGAGGTTGCTCGCGGCGCCCAAGCTGCCGCAGTGATCGCAGCGTGGTCCGAAGACGCCCGAGCCTCGGCCGCCCGCACGCTGGCCCGAGTGACGAGCGCCGAAGGGGACCGGCTGCGCCACCAGCTGCGCACGGCAGCAGGAGAACACGTGTCTCGGCTCGTCGGTGACGGAGCAAGCTCCGGCGGCGATTGGGGAGCCGAGCAACGCCGGTTGGCCCGGCAACTCGAGGCGGTGCACGCCGACGGGGCGCATGCGGCAGCCCTCGAGCTCGTGGATGTCATGCAGGCTGCAGAGGCGAACGATCGGCGGACCCACGAGAGCGTCGAGTCTCAGCGGATGGGCGCCCAGACCGGTTCGGCGGCGCGGGCACACGGCGAGGCGCTGGCCGCGGCAGTGCTCGGTCCGCTGCAGGACCAGCAAGTGACGGCGGCACGCCACCTCGAGCGGTCGGAGGGCGAACGGCTCGACCGTGCCATCGAGCTCGGGCGGTCGTCCGACGCGGCGTCGACGGCGCGGCAGCTGGCGGCCGAACTGGCTGCGGACGACGCATGGCGCACCATGAGAAGACTCCGCGACGAGATGGAGCGCTCGGCGGCGTCGATCGCGGCGGCGTCCGAGGCAGACGACGACGCCAGGGCAGCGATGATCCAATCAGAGATGTCGGCTGCGGCCGCCCGGGCTGCCGCAGCCCGGCGAGACGGCTCCGCCAGGGAGCTTCGGTCGGTGCTCGCCGTCGTCACCGGGATCGCGGCACGGGAAGCGCTGGCCGAGACGGCGGGCATCGGCGCAGCCGCATCGCTGACTCCGGTCGAGCCCGGCGGCGTGCCAGAATCGTTGCCTAGCTGGTGGAGCCGCCTCACCAAGAGGCTTCGCAGGGCCTCGCACGGGAACGGACCCGGGATCGTCGAGGCGGTGCCGTCGCATCGATCGGAGGAACCGTTGCAGCGCGACACGCCTGAGCCGCCTGAAGGCGAGGACTCGACCGCGTATGCGTCGTCCCCCGATGAATCCCCGACCGAGCACGGCGGGTCCCCGGCCGACGCCGTAGGGGATGCCGAGGGTGCGTGGCTCGACGATGCTTTCCTCGACGACGCCCTCGCCTCCGGCGTCAAGGACGGCGGCGGCGTCGAGGACGGCGGCGGCGTCGAGGACGGCGGAGGAGTCGAGGACGTCGGAGGAGTCGAGGACGTCGGCGGCGCAGAGGTGACCGATTTGGACGTGATCGGCCAAGTCGAGGCCGGGATCGCCGGCGGGGCGCCTTCCGGTGAGATCGAACCCATCGACATCGCGTCTCTGGGCGACCAAGACGAACCCATCGACATCGCCTCGCTCGGCGACGACGAAGCCGCCGGGCAGGACGAAGGGGCCGTGCAGGACGCACCGGTGGTCGAGCACGCACCGGAGGTCGAGGACGTGCAGGCTGCCGAGGACGAGCGGGCAGACGACGACGGGGTGGGCGAGGACGCCGTATCCGACGAGGAGACGCCCGGGCCGGAAGAGGAGCGGCCGGGGACGGACCTCGACGCCCCCCTCGCCGGCGACGGCTCACCGTCCCACCCTGCTCCCGAGGACTCACATCACGCTGGGGAGGAGCCGCACGGGGAGTCTCCGGGTGCCTCGGCGATCCCTGCAGATGCCGCACCGGACGACACCGGCGCACAGCCCGGCCCTGACGATGGATTCGACGAGTTCGAGCTCGAGCCGATGGCGCTGGCCACTCCAGCGGACGAGACCGATGCAGACGGCCGCGGCGAGGACCTCCTCGACGAGATGGAGGCCTGGTCGGATCCGGGATGGGGTGTGGAGGCGCCGGCGGAGGAGGAGGGCCAGATCGAGTTCGCATGGCAAGGCGACGAGATCGACACGATCCCCGACTTCGCCGACTTCACGTCGGACGAGTACGTGAAGAACACCACCGAGGAGTACGCCGGGCTGGCCGCCGAGGTGGCCCGCTCGGCGAGGGAGGTCCACGAGCTCAGCCCCGTCGCCGCTGAGATTCCCGGCATCGAGAGCGGCGTCCTCGGCCTCGACGACGTCATCGCCGCCTCCGGCGGATTCGGGCCGGATGTGGTCGAGGAGCGCCGGTCCGACCTGCCGGTTCG